>Ga0308164_10001173_pt1 | contig 32687 bp, 36 predicted proteins | sample PhyTR2_FD_201031 | JGI IMG/M metagenome (GOLD analysis project Ga0308164, IMG submission 201031) | Phyllosphere microbial communities from UC Gill Tract Community Farm, Albany, California, United States - DLSLT.R2 | ecosystem: Host-associated > Plants > Phyllosphere > Unclassified | place: USA... | reverse complement strand
TTGGGTGGAGACGCGGTAGTAGGCATAATAGGCGGGCATAAGCGAACGGCCTCTGGAAAGGGAGGGATTTCAGGTAAAGGTAGGGGGTATAGTCATTTGTTAAACGTCCGTTTAACTTTTGTGACAAGATGGGATTTTGGGCTAGTTTTGTACCAATGACCCAGTTTGTCGCCTACTTCCGGGTAAGTACCGTCCGCCAGGGCCAGTCCGGCCTGGGCCTCGAAGCCCAGCAGACGGCCGTGCAGAATTTCCTCCGTGCCGACGCCCAGCTCGTGGCCACCTTTCTCGAAATCGAGAGTGGCAAGAAAAACGAGCGGCCTCAGTTGACTGCGGCAATTGCCCGGGCCCGGCAGGAGGATGCGGTGCTACTGGTGGCGAAGTTGGACCGGCTCGCGCGCAACGTCGCTTTCCTGGCGACGCTCATGGAAAGTCGCGTGCGCTTCCAGGCCGTCGACCTACCCGCGGCGGATGAGTTTACCCTCCACATCATGGCGGCCGTCGCCCAGAAGGAGGCCTCGGCAATTTCCACCCGCACGCGGGATGCACTTGCGGCGAAGAAGGCACGAGGTGCCCAACTCGGAACCTCGGTTAATCTGACCCAAACCGCTCGCGAGAAATCTTGGGTGTCCATGACTCAGAATGCCCAAGCGAATTTGAATAATCGGCAGGCGGCGCAACTGGCCACCCTGCTGAGGGCAACGGGAGCGACGTTGCGGGCAATTGCCGAGCAACTCAACCAGTCCGGTTACCGCACTAGGTATGGGAAGGCCTTTCATCCTATGGGGGTGCAACGTCTACTACCCAAACCGGCGCAGTAGTCTGTATTATGTACAGCAAAGCTCCCAGGCGCTAATGTTCTCAATCTAGAGCTGCCGTGCTGGTAGCCTAGGATGCGGTGGCTCTTTCCAGGTACTCGTTTAGAAAATGCTAGACCCCACTGAGACGCCTTGCTGAGGTACGTTCTTCCTATCCTATGTCGGTGCGGAGATTATTACAACGGCGAGTGCAGCAATAAAACTATTGCAATTTGCAGTTACCTCTCGTGATAACTGGCTTCCGATTTAGGGAAGCGTATACCAGCAGTTCTTCGACAAATAGCTAAACGATTAGTTCAGCTCAAAATTAAAAAGGCCCGGTAAATGCCGGGCCTTTTTAATTACGTCTGCGGTTCTATCAAGTCAGTACTAACATTTTTGTTAATCTCCGATTTCTTCCTTCTAAACTTCTTGAAAAAGCGAGTAAAATAATCCCAGACACTGTACATTAGTGTTAGAATGACTAACAAAAGCAAAATTGAAGAATCGAATATAAAATACCCATTAAGCCATTTGTCTCCAAAAAAATTGAGTTCAGCGCGAAATTTTGCTACTATGACTGCTAAGAGAATTATGGGAAAGACTGTAGTGTAAATTCTATGAATCGCATCTAGAACAATGGGGTATCCGTCTAGATACGCCTTACCCTCACGGGATATATTAACGCCTAATTTTAAAGTTAATTCCGCCTCAATTTTATGTATATAATCGTATTGCCTATTGATGTTAGTGTTAGCCTGAAAATATCTTATAGTTAAGCTTAGAAACAAAAAAACTAGTAAACTATTAATAAAATTGATGTTAATAGATATTTCACTTCCAAGATTTTTTTTAATCAAAATTACAGATACTTCTTTGGTAACATCTGGATTATTTGATTGAAAAAAGACTAACACAAGTACCCCTAGGGTAGCATAAAAGATTTTGTCTCTAATGCTTATGTAATCTTTTAAATGAGAGAATGTGTCTTTGTAATGGTCGTAATATATTTCTACGATCTTTTCGTCAGTCATGCCGCATCTATGGCTTTAACTATGGCTTCTACCGAGTAACTCATTGCCCAAGTGGCTCCAGCACCATAAATTTCTTCCGGGGATTCGTAACTGCTATCCAATTTAACAGCGATAAGCTTATTTCCAATAGCCTTACTTTTTGCTATTTCGAAATTTATCCAATTTCTGTAACCTATAAGGACAGAATCCTTGTGAAGTGCGTTTGCATATTTGCCGATTATGACTAATGTATAATCAGCCTGATTAATCTTAGCTGTTAAACCTGCTCTAACCACAGAAATCGTTGATGAATTTATTTCTCTAGATGAAAGATCTTCAAAACTTACAGCAAAACCCTGATGGGCGCTTAATGCAGTTAGTAGAAACTTGTAAAGTTTGTCGTTGTCATAGTCAAAGCTGATGAATATTTTTTTCATGATTTAGGTAGGTATTTGGGCGAAATGAAAAGGGAAATAGTAAAAATTGTTATGAAAATAAGGAAGAATCAGTTAGGAACTTTTAATGGTAGCTTCAGTGAATTTTGCTTCTTGAGCTAATTCCAAAAACTCCCGAGTTGCGTCAATTGGACTGTCTGAATGCCCTTCCCATACGACAACGGCTAATGGTAATACATTATCGACTGCCAAGGACTCGGCATGCTTGATAATAGCCTTATTAGTCACAGAGAAAGCTGAGTCATCGTTTGAATCACAACCAAGTACTTGTAGAAGCCCTTGAGCTGCTACTTCAGAAACTATTCGGTCATACAAAGGTCCCCACTCACCGGGAAGGTCAGTAACTGAGATGCGACGGAACTCAGACACAGAGAACGGTATGATTATATGGCGTACTAGATTCAGTTCACCAGCCACATCCAAAGCTATTAAATCAGCACCGCAAGCTGCTGAGCAAACCAACGTATTAGCTTGATTTTTTATAAATAAGTCGTGTAGTTCCTTTCGAACTGATTTAATCTCAGAAAGAGGAAACCGAATGGTATCTGTATCTGCCGCATCAGTACGACGTCCAGCTAATGCAATCACAATTGAGATAGAACGCTGTTGATTAGGAGGCATAGTGAGGTGGTGATTTACTAAATCCAAAACTATCAAAGGATATTAGGAAGTAGCAGTGGCTATTTGGACTAAGTTAACGCTAAATGTTTGAGCATAGTGGCTACCAACACCCTGATAGCTCCCTGAATTTTTTAAAGCTTATTCCCTCCCCACGCAAACGGTGTAGCTCAGCCTCTTTAGCAGCATCAAGCGTGGAGCGGCTAAGCTTTTATCACTCCGTCCTGTCCTGCCTTAATGCTCTTGAAGAAGAGCACTCGCTCCTTTTTTAGCAATGGCCGCGAGGATGGCATCATTGAACACATCAGCGCTGCTGATATACTGCTCGGTGAAGGACTCTTGAACTGCACGCCAGTCGCTTCAGACGCTGGAGGTGGTTGCGCATCTTATTTACCACTTTCCGGCTAAAATAGTCTGTATTCCAGAATATTACCACATCGGAGCGCCGCTAGTGACCATTGGTGAAGAGTTGTTGTAACTGGGTACGCTCGGCGCTGCCACCGCTTTCTTGGCAGCAGTACTCTTGGTATATAGAATAGCCCAGAAGTTCAGCAAAGGCACGCAGCTCTTGTAGCTGGTTTTCATTGGTCTGACCTTTGCCTTGCGTGCTAACATGGGCGTAGTTGGCGGCACTCATCTGCTTTTCCTCCAATTTTGTGTATTAATAAGATGAAGGCGTTTTCTTCTTCTAGCATAGGAGTGCTTTTTATAGCTAATCCATCGTTCTGGGTCTGACTTTTCAATAAAGCTAAGCATATGGTCGAATCCTTCTCTTGTCAGCAGGCCAGCTGGGTTCAGGCTTAAATCTATGCCTTTTCTAAGCCCGACTCTTACAAAGTGCGACGGAATACCCTTTTCATTCACTGTATAACGAACTGTCGCTGGATCGCCGTTTTCATCTTTATCCTCGAAAAAATTCGGTTGCATAGGCAAATTGTCTTCATATTCATTAGGGTCACCATGAGTAATCATACAACCTAAATAGGTGAAGGCATCAATTAGACCTAGAATAGCGAATGGATGCTTAGCATCAGGCCGTTGCTGGTCGAATAGATAAATTCCACCCAGCTTTCGTTTACAGTAGTCCATTCTCAAAACTTTGATTTTATAATCCTTATTCTTGATTTTATCTATCTCTGAAAGTTTAACTTGCTTTTGCATCGGTGTTGTTCATGAAGAACTGACAATCAAGTAGTGATGCTGAATTGTTTTCTATACGAAAAATTCGTATCTTATACTGTTTGCAAGGTGTGTTTATCGAGATTTTGAAGAGCTTTCAGTGTAGCCTGACCCCTTCGCATCCATTCTACTACGATAGGTTGATATTCTGGGAATTCAAGTTCTCTAAACACTAATTCGTATTCGGCGCAGAGAGTGGGCGCTTCCACTTTGAATAGTAAATAGCGTTCAGCTAATAGCGACGCGCTAGGAATAAGTCGGCCATCTTGTTCCTTCGCATAAGGCCGGAGCCAGTCGCGAACGCAAGCTATCATCAGTTCTGGCTCATTATTGTGGCTGCCGGGGTCTTCACCGCCTAGGTCAGTAATGTGTTGTTTGTAACGGTGAGGGTCACTGTCGAGAACGAGGTATTCCTTTAACTGGTCGTGTGCAAGCCCAAACTGTCGGCAGCCCATGAATAAACCTAATTCCAGGGGCATATTATTGCGTGGCATCTTGCCAATATCGATACGAGAGAGGTCATGGATGCCAAAGCGGCACTCACCAATGAGGTCCATGATGCGTTGTAGGCGATTGGTTTGGTTATTATCCTCCAAAGCGCACTGTGCGGCGAAACCACAAGCATGGATGGTGAACACCATTGCACGGAATAGCTCTTTAAAATCCTTATCAAAAGGACAGTTAATAAAGACATTATAGTCGTAGTCCGCGTGCTTCTTGCGATGAATGGTCTTTCGGCGGTTCTTCATATGGCCAACACAGCTATTTCTTGCGAGAAGCAGTTTTGCGGGCTGGTACTGCCGGCTTTTTAGGAACTGCGGCCTTCTTCGGTGCTGCCGCTTTTTTAGGCGCTGCCGATGCAGCAGCCTTTTTGGGTAAGCCGGTGCTACCCGCACGGACTGCAGGACCACCATACATGCGCTGGTATTCTGCCCGTAGTGTGCCTAACTTTTTATCGCTCCGGGCATCGGTTCCATCCGGATTGCGAATAGCCCCTTTATCAAGACCAAGCTTTTTTTCTAGATTACCGATTTTGATATCGGAGCGGACTTTACGGGGCGGCATATAAGATGGATGGACAGAGCCAATAACGCTCATGTAATTATGCATTACATGGGCGGAAAGATAATCATTTGTGATGAAGGTAGTTAAATGACACCTTGAGGAAAATAGAATTTTGAGTTGCGAGCGCATATATCGCATTCGACGTGGGTTTCGTCTCTGTACATAGAATAAGCCCAGTAATAGTGCCACTGCTGGCTCTGGGCGCAGGTTGCTACTAGTGCTTAGTCAAGCGAATTAGGCAACAAAATAAGGTACTCAGAGTTAAGGGCCTATGGCCCGTCCCCTCACCCTTTTTATCTTACCAGCAGCTGACCAGGCTGCCCTGGAAAATTTTACCCACACCGGTCGCCGCTCCGTGCGGGCGGTACGCCGCGCCCAGGCCCTGCTAGCGCTGGCCACCGGAATGGGCCAGCAAGCAGCCGGTAAAGCCGTGGGCCTGAGCCGCCAGGCCGTGAGCCAACTGCGCCGCCGCTACGAAGCAGCGGGCTGGCAAGCCGCGCTGGCTGAGGCCCCGCGTAGCGGCGGCCCGCGCCGCTTTGACGGCTCCCAGCGAGCAGCCCTGACGGCGCTGGCCTGCACGCCGGCCCCGGTAGGCCACAGCCGCTGGACCCTGCGCCTGCTGGCCGATAAGGCGGTGGAACTGTGCTTGGTCGACACTATTTCGCACGAGACGGTGAGCCAGGTGCTCAAAAAAACGAACTGCAGCCTCACCGCCAGCAGCACTGGTGCCTGGGGGCAGTGAATGCAGCCTTCGTAGCCCGCATGGAGGACGTGCTGGCCGTTTACGAGCGACCCTACCACCCACTTTTTCCCGTCGTCTGCTTCGATGAGCGCCCCTGCGTACTGCACGCCCAGCCCGTCGAGCCCCTGCCGCCGGTGCCGGCCCAGCCCGCCGTAGAGCAGCAGCCGGCCAAAGCCGGGCGGCCCCGGCGGGAGAGCAGCACCTACGTGCGCCAGGGCACGGCCTGTCTGTTAGTGGCCTTCGAGCCGGGCCTCGGCCAGCGCCTAGTCGAGGTTTCGGCCCGCCGCACCGGGGCCGACTACTGCCGCTTCATGCAGCAACTGAGTGCCCACTACCCGCAGGCCGAGAAAATCGTGCTCGTGCAGGATAACCTCAACACCCACACCGATGCCGTCTTCTATCAGCACTTGCCCGCCGCCGAAGCCCGGGCGCTGGCCGCGCGCTTTGAGGTGCACTACACGCCCAAAAACGCGTCCTGGCTCAACATGGTCTAACTTGAGCTCTCGGCCATTGTCCGCCAGTGCCTGCACCAACGTATCCCCACCCTTGCCCAACTCACGGCCCACGTCACGGCTTGCGTAGCCGAGCGCAACGCCGCCCAGGCCACCGTCCACTGGCAGTTTACCCTCGAAAAAGCCCGCGTCAAACTTGACCGACACTATCAGAAAATTAGGGTAGCTAATTCCCCTGACTGAGCACTAGCAGGGCACTTTTCTTATAAGCATCACTTCGCTACCATTCGCGCTGCTCGTAATTACCAGCGGCACCACCTCACTTCCCATGCCCTGGTAGCTACTCTTGTTCTCACGTGGACTTCTTCCCGCACGCGCTTACGCCGCCTGTAGGGGCCTAGCACCCGCCGGCTGCGCGTTCCCTCTACTTCTCCTTGGTGGCTCACTACCACCACGTGCAGCACGAGCCCGCCTACCAGCGCCTGCCGGACTAAACCTGGGCGGACCTGAACGGCAACTTACTCTTTGGACTGCTCGATGCCACGGTGAGCCCGGTCGGCCAGCAATGCCTCTACCACCGGCTACGCAGCCCGCTTGCCAATGGAGGCCCCCTTGCACGAGTTTGAGGTGGCCGTGACCCCGCTGGCGCAGCAACCCGGGGCCCGCGGGCAAACCTTGCGCGTCCTCGACCAGCCGACTGTCTATTCCTTGTGGACTAGTAGCCCAGTCACTCGACGAAGGAGCGCAACTCGCGCAATTGGTTTTCGTCGGTTTGGCCTTTGTCCTTGGTCGAGATGCGCGCATAGGCAGCAACTGTCATCGAGTCCACCGTTCTACTAATGCTTTATAGGCACCAAAGCTGTCAATCCATTCGGGTGAATCGAAGAAGTTACCAACTACTTCGCAGTCTAAGCCAGCTACTGAAACATCTGAAGCTGTTGGGAGGTGGCACACCAAAAAGCCCTTATCAGGAAAATGCTCCACGTAACCGCGTACAGAACGACTGCTAGTAGGAGTTCTAGCAGTGTACACCTCCAAAATATCGCCTTCATAAATCTCTTGATTATTATTGTCAGTGATGCCAGAGGCTAGCATCATGCGATTTTTACGCCGGTACTCAGGACTCTGTAGCTTATCCTCTGTGACTGGTTCTAGATTCTCAGCAAAGGCAGTGTAAGGATTAACCTCACCAGTATAAGTAAAGCGGGTTTCGTAGTTGGCCATTGCTTTGCCGGCCCACTGTCTGAATCTAGTTAAGTCCATGCTGTACGTTTTAAGCTTTTCGCAAAACTACTCTTATTCTGCCGCTGCACTAACCCAGCTTTTTTTAAGAGAAACGAAGCTTTTTGCTACCTTGCATCCATTCTAAACAAACATTCAGTTCGATGCAGCTTCAGTCCCCGCCTCCCCATTACTCCTCTTGGAAGGCTTTCTATAATGAAGTAAATGATGGATTTCAAGAAAATGCAGGGATACAATACGAGGGTGTTCTATATCCTTGGCAGACAATCAAAAAATTTGTTGCCTTAGAAGCTGGCCTTCCTGAGCCTTTTGATGAGTCAGTTAGAAATCTCTCCTTCGACTGCAAAGAGGGGCAGCTTGAGATTAAATATGAGCAAGATTGGGATAGTGGAAAGATATCGCTACGAATCACGGGCTATCTAATAGCCACCAGTAGAAGCTCTTCTGAGATTTGGGTGAGAGAATCTTACGAAAGCAGCTTAGCAACGGACCGCAGATTTAGAACCTTCGACCAAGAGCAGGCTAATTATATGATGAAGCGCCTTATTCACTTGCATTCTATTGCTTGAAAGCGGCCGCTTATCTGAAGATGCTGAAGTGAGTGCTCCGTATGCCCAAAAGCCGCGACTCCCAATAAAGAGGCCGTTGCGACATGATTCGGGGCAATCTTCTTTTCCTGTTACTAATTCTAACCTTCGGGCACACGGATTAAGTCATGCAGCACTGCTTTTAATTGGCAACTGGTTGGCAGAACATTAAATACCTATCGAAGTATTGTAAATACTCGCTTTTATAACATAAAAAGCCCTCTACCTTATTAGGTGAGGGCTTTTGCCTTTTAATACTTTATTCTTTTGGCCCCTTGGTCGTTGGCGTAGTTATAGTGGGCACTTTTGGCATTATTACTATACTGGAAGGCAACTCGGCACCGCCCTGAACCTTGGTCTTTTCGGGGCGAGTTGTATATGTAGGCTTAGCTGTTTTTGCCATTGTCTTGCGAAGATGAAGTGGCAGAAGATATAGAAGGTTGCGGTACAGAAGCAGGACGCGGCATTGCGGCCATGGCGGCCGGAACGACTAACCCCCGAACTTCCTCTACTGGGCACCCTACTTTGGTTTTGATTGGTGAATTGCTAGGCATGAAAGATTACGTTGATAGCGGTGAAAACAATGAAAGATAGCACTCCTAAAACGGAGAGCCAAACGCAAGCAGCATTCAGCCATGAGACTAGTTTTCTTTTTCTTGCCGTTTCGGTTTCCAAGTTTGTAATGCGCTCTTTATCCGGCTCAACCCCTTCCAAGTGACATTCTTTTAAGTATCGCACTTGGGTTATTAGCGGGTCGGTCGAAGCAGCTGAAGCCTTATGTGACCATAGGTTGATTAGTAGTGTTGCTGCAAATAGAATCCAGCTCAGCAGCAGGAAGGGTAGGTAAGCAGTTGCTGATAGCTTCACTATATCCTTGACAAAGCCAATAGTCAGGACAAGCCCCCCTCCTGACAGGTACACGACCTGCTTGTCAAACTCTTCCCCAGCAGATTTATATACTTCCAGGAAGTAATCTCGGCGCTTGTCCAGTTCGCTAATGTAGTCGGCATCCATGAGGCTAATATAGCCCCAGCATCCTTACTAGGAATCGGGGCTTTTCATGCTTTAACCCAACTACACCGCACCAGCAGGCTGTGTAGCACAGAAAGCAAATAAGCTATGTTTCAGAGCAAGCACCGTTACGGGCAGGCCTATTGACATGGCGATACTATACTGTGCGAGAAGCGTACCAGCAATGCCAGCTACTACATCCTTGATTTGTCCAGTGGCGATACCTAGCGCCATATTTCTCGATTTTTGAGTGGTTGCGTCGCATAACAGCGCATATAGGCGCACAGTGGCGAAGTTTTCTCGCGCCACACCCATACATTCAGCCAGCGTCTGCTTTTGCTGCTCATTGACGGGTGCCTCAAAACTTGTGGCTGGACTACCTGAACTCATTAACCAGCAGCAATAACTGCAATGGAACTGGCAGGACTTTTTCAAACCTCTACCTCCAATTCTTCGGCGATGCTAGCAAACTGCGCCAGTGCAGCTTGTAGGTTCTCGGTAATTTCGAGAGCCAGCACATCAGGGGCAGGGAGAGTAGCACTATCCTCTAAGGCATCGTCTTTGAGCCAGAAGATATCTAGATTTACCTTGTCACGGGCCAGCAGTTGGGCTAAGTCATAGCGGTGAAACTGCTCAGTTTCTTGGCGCTGGGCATGCTGGCCGGGCGCGCCGTAGCACTGAATAAAGTCTTGGAGGTGAGCTAATGTGAGCGGATTACTCTTGGGTGTAAAGTGCTGGTTGGTGCGTAGGTCGTACACCCATAGCTCTTTGGTCTGGGCCTTCTCGGCGGCGGCCCGCTTCTCAAAGAAAATGACGTTAGCCTTCACGCCTTGGGCGTAGAAGATGCCCGTAGGTAAGCGTAGCAAGGTATGTACATTGCAGTCTTGCAAAAGCTTGCGGCGAATATTTTCGCCCGCTCCACCCTCGAAGAGTACGTTGTCAGGTAGCACCACGGCGGCTGTGCCACCCACCCGCAGAATGGTGTAGATGTGCTGCACGAAGTTGAGCTGCTTATTGCTGGTGGTGGCTACGAAGTCGGTGCGTTCATAGCTGAGCGTGTCCTTGCTGGTCTGGCCTTCCTCGCTCATCACCGTGATGCTACTCTTCTTGCCGAAAGGCGGGTTGGCCAAGATAAAGTCGTACCGCTCGCCAGGGTCGGAAAGCAGAGAGTCTTGATTTTTGACTGGGCTTTCTGTCGAGCCCACGCCGTGCAGGTAGAGGTTCATGGCGGCCAGGCGCACTACCGAGTCCACGATGTCGGTGCCATGAAAGGTGTGGTCGCGCAGGAACTTGAGCTGCTCGCGGTCCATCTCGGCTCCGTAGGTGTCCACGAGGTAGTCGCGGGCAACCAGCAAGAAGCCGGCGGTACCGCAAGCCGGGTCGCAGATGGTCTGACCAGGATGCGGCGCTACGGCCTCAACAATAGCTTGGATAAGGGGACGCGGCGTAAAGTACTGGCCTGCACCACCCTTTACATCTTCAGCGTTCTTTTGGAGCAGGCCTTCATAAATCTCACCCTTCACGTCGAAGCCCAGCCCTGACCAGTTTTCGCGGTCAATTAACACCATCAAGTGCTTGAGGCGGGCGGGGTTCTGAATCTTGTTCTGCGCCTTCTTAAAGATGACGCCCAGCATGCCGGGTTCCTTACCTAGGTCATTGAGGATGTGGCGGTATTGCACTTCCAGCGCATCGCCTTCGAGGTGGCGAAGGCTGGCCCAGTCCTTTCCTTCGGGCACAGCGGGGGCGTTGGGTGCGCCAGCCTGCTCATCAGCCATTTTTAGAAACAGCAGGTAAGTAATTTGCTCGACATAGTCGCCATAGCCCACGCCGTCGTCGCGGAGCACAGTGGCGTAGCCCCAAACGCGTTGGACGAGCGATTGAGCAGTAGCATTGAGGGTAGGTTGGCGCATAAGAAAGGAGCGTTAACAGCAGTATTAGGCGACGTCAGCCAACGGTTATTCGAGGCGACGGCGGGTAGTTATTAGACGTTTATTCAACACTTGTTGAACGAGCAAGAAAACAAAAAAAGCCTTCTGGTTATCTACAGGCACCTTTTTGGGATTGAGTTATTCAACAGTTATTATTTTTTAGCCACCAGCGAATACCGGCGGTTACGGTTGGCTCCACTAGGTTCGACCAGACCATTCTGAGTCATTTGCAGCAGCTGGCGGCGTAGCAGGTGCGCGCCTAATTCTTCGCCTAGTCGGTGATGGATTTCGGCCAGCGAACTATTCGGATAGACCCGCAGGTCCTCGGTAAGCAGGGCACGTAGCAAGTGAGGCTCGATAGTTTTGAGCGTGGGCTTTACTTGCAGGTTAGCCGCCGCAAAAACTTCCGGGTTCAACACGTACTCGGTGCCTTTGCGCATGCCTTGGGTTTGCACGATGCCCCACTCGACTAAACGGCCCAACCAGGAGCGGGTACGCTCTTCCTGCCGCAGCTGCAATGCCTGGGTAAGGGCGGTAGCACTCAGGCGGCGCTGCCGAGCAATGAGGCCCAGCACGATGACTTCCTTTTGACTGAAGACGTAGTGAGAACTCAGGTAATCAAGTAGGCGCAGCGTATCGGCGTCAGGACGCTGCGAGCGGAGCGTCACACGCAGGCTAGTGCCGGTATCATCCACGTCGGGCAGAGGTTTGGCGTCGCGGCTGAGCTGCTCGTAAATCAGGTCGTAACCTGAGCCTTCGCCTTCCATCAGGCCAGTGGCTTGAAAAGTAGCGGCCAGGTGCGGGTTGCGCCGCTGGTGCTCCTGCAAAATGGTCGTGGGCGTGACGCCTAGTGGCAGGCCACCAGGACTGGTAATTTCCAGCCGGTCGGGGTAGGCTTGAATGAAAACGTCGGTGGCCGTGGTATAGAGGCGATGGGCAAAAGCGTTGGCTAGTAGCTCGCGTAGCACATCGGGTGGATAGTGGCGCACTAGGCGGCGGGTGCTGCCCCACGGAATCTCGTCGGAGTAATGCAACTCAACGGCTTCACGCAGCACTTCATCCAATAGTTGAGCTGGGTTGAAGCGGTGGTCGAGCCAGATTTCCTTCCGTACCTTCTGTTCCTGCTGGTTATACACCACGTATTGCACCAGCAGGCCGAAGCTGAGGCGCTGGCGCTGGTAAGGGGTGCCCAGCCAGAGCACACCCAAGTGTGTGGCCTGGCCGTGCGCATCGAGCAGGCCGAAATACTCCAACAACTCCGTATCAGATTTGGCCAGCACGAACGCGCTAACCTTGCCAGCGGCGCGCACCTTGTCCACGAAGAAGCGAATTTCATTGGGTGCCAAATCAGCGAGGTACACGTCTGGCACGGGGCGAATTTCCCACTGCAGGCCCGTTTTTTCGTACACCAGCCGACGGAGGTCTTCACCTGATACGGGCTGGCACTGGTCGCTGAGGCGGGCGTAGGTACGTCCGTCGGAGGTGGTAGCTACCACGTGTAGCGAGGGACTAATCGCCAGCTGTAGGTACTGCCCGCCGTTGGGGGCCGTGATGACTTCTGGGGCGGCCAAGCTCACATTCACAGAACGGGTGCTGAGCTTCTTCAGCATCGCGTTCACTTCGTCGGCATCGAGCTGCTGGCCGGCGGGCGGAGCCTCGTCACGGTCTTCGATGCCGATAAGCAGCAGGCCACCCTGAGCGTTAGCTAAGCACACGCAGGTTTTAGCCAAGTCGCTCAGGTCGGCCGTGGGGCCGAAGGCCTTGCGGTAGCTTTTCTTTTCGTAGACGTGTGACTCAGGCATAAAGCTAAAGACAATCAATACACTGCCACCGGGCAGAATGAGGAGCGAGTAACTTGCTAGCTACTAAGAGGCAGGTGGATGCTAATTGCTTTTACGGGCAAGGTACCTGTTCATCAAAGCTGAACTCGTTCTTCTTCGCACCAGTGAACGCGTAGGTGTAAGGCTTTTCAGTACGGGTCATGCGGGCGCAGCTGTAGGGGCCGATGCCGCGGCTGATACGGGAGGTGCCGGTTTTATCGAGCGAAGCCCCCGTAAAATAGGCCATGTAGCCGCTTTGCCGATGGGTGTTCTTCAGTAGCACGATATAATGCCCATTTATATGCACTTTGAGAATTTGCAAGTAGGGACTAGTCGTAGCGGCGGCACTGTAAGCCAGCCCCACTTCGCGCATCGCTTGATTGAACCGGCACACGTATGGCTGCTCGCTGGTATCGTCGTTCAGTAGCTTGAATACCGACAATAATGCCTCAGCATCAGCTTTCTGCGCCGCGTTTTCGGGTTCACTAATGAACGACTCTATCTCTCGTTTGTACCGGTCGGCGTTGTCGCTAAACAGGGCCTGCACGAAGTCTGAGCGGAGGGAAGAATAGCTCTGGCAGATACCAGAGAAGGGGGTCAGCAGCAAAGCCAGAACCAGGAAGATGGATAAGCGCACGGGTTCGAAAAAGCTACTCACCTGTAAAAGAAAAGTCAATTTGCGTAGCATCGACGGGTTTGCGCCCACGCGGTTTCTTCTCCTTAGCCGGAGCAGCAGGTGTTTCCTTGGCTTTGCGGGTCTTGGGCTGGATGGCTGTTTCGCGCAGGCGGGCCAGCAGAGCGGCGGCCGGCTCATCGGTGGCATCCTGGGGCACGAGGCGGCCGGTGAAGGCTTGGTGCAGGATGCTTTGGCGCAGGCGCTCGGCGCGGCGCAGTTCATCAGTGAGGGTCTGGCTCAGCGCGTCGAGCACGGTGAGGCGGCGCTCTACTTCCGCTACGATTTCGGCTTGCTCGGCTTCGGAAGGTAACGGCAGGGGCAATTGGCGGCAAACTGTTACCGATAGGTTGACTTGGCTCGTCGTCGTCTTGGCTGTGCGTAACAGCCAATTCATTATCGTTTCAGTTAGTAGGCTAGTCAGCAAAAACTTATTCGAGTAGCCCGGTACAGCTTTAAAAGCTACAATTGCCTGATTGATATTCCACTCAGGAAACTGGTCTGGTACTATCGAAACCTTGCCCAAAGGCGGGCCGACGATATTGATGAGCACATCGCCGGGATTGACCCTAGACCGATTTAATTGCCCGTTGTGAATCTGCTCACGGATGAAAGTGGGCTTATTGGTAAAGTCAAGATGGCCGATTTTGGTCAGGTTGTAAACCTTGAGGAAAGGGATTTCGCCTTTGTCAGCAAAAAGTTCTTCCGGCTTCGGGGTGCTACCGCTTGCAACCGAGGAGCAAAGCTGTTCGCTGGTTGCCCACGCCCACCCCTCCGGCAACTCCGGCAGCCCTTCCGTATCCACTGCTTCCGGCTCCACATACTTCGACTTCCAGCCCTCGCCCAGCGGGAGCTGGCCGCCGCGCTTGGCTACCTGGGCGGCTTCCCACTGCGCCCGGCGCTCGGCGCGGATGCGCTGCAAGAGAGCAGCCCCGGTTTCGGCGTGGGCCGTGGGGTGGGTTTCGCGCCAGGCGCGGGTGAGTTCGCCCGTGACGGCGGCGTGTAGCACCGATTGGCGGTAGCGTTTCAGCAGGGCCTGGGTGCGGCGCACGGCCGCCACGCCCGCATCCAGCTTACTGAACAACTCCTCCAGCTTCGCCACGATGCGCCGCTGCTCGGGCAGGGGCGGAACCACTACATCTAAAGTGGCAAGCTTGCCCGTTGAAACGTTTGAAATATTGGTCGTAGTCGACGCAAAGCCTCGAATAGCTTCTTGCGTAGCGGAAGCCGACAGATAATGGTAAAAAAATTTAGCATCAAAGGGCGCTTTCACCCGCAGAAGGGAGATGAAAGCTCCTAGAGTTGCTTGATGTGGAATGGCATGAACCTGCGCGACTTTGCCCACAAGCTCATAACTGTTTGCAGTCGAAATGAGAATGTCTAGCGGCTGAATGATTTGGTCATCTCTTTTTGCATATTGTCGTGGAATAAACCATAAGTCGCCCCATTCGACATTTTTTTGGACGTTTGTAGTGCGTAGGCAAGCTATATGACCTTCTGCCGGAGCATGAGCTTTAACTTCTTTTGGAAAAGCAATACCCCGAACCGGCGTCATTATTTCATCAAGCTTGGCGGTAACCCAGCCCTGCGGCAATTCCTGTTCTTCGTTCATTCGGTTCATCTGGCTAGCCGGCAGCGCCCGCGTAGCTTACTTTTTAAAAAGAGGATAATAGGCTACGCAGCCAGCGCCTCGTTCAGCTCATCCACCAGCTGCTGCAAATCGGCCCCGAACACTTGGCGGGCGCGGGCGTAACCGCCCTGGTCCACGAAGGGCGGCAGGGTGAAGTCTTCGGCATCGACGCTGAGGGAGGTGGCCACTTTCTCCTTCATCATGAGCAGCCACTGCTGCTGCTCGGGGCTGAAGCTGCGGCCGGCCGTGGCCTGGGCGGCCAGCCAGGCGTGGTAGCGCTCGTCCACGGTGAGGGGGTAGGCGGTGAGCGTGTCGGTCTGGTGCAGGGCAAAGCGCACGAGGCTGACGAGGTTAGTGAGTAGGGTTTTGGGGCCGGCCCCGCGTACCCGCGCCTTTTCGAGCTGCTCATAGGCCGCCCAGAGGCTTTCGGGCGTGAGCTGCGGGTTGTCGAGGCGCAGGGCCTGGGCTAGCTCCCGAATATGGGCGAAGGTGACGGCGCGGCGGGCGTAGGGCTGGTTGTGCAGCAGCTGCAAGGCCGTGATTTCATCCTTATGCGCCGCAATAAATGCCTGAAACTTGTCGACTCGCTGCCGGGCCAGAGCCTCCTGCGCCGCCTCGGGCGAGGTGCGCTCGCCCTCAAAGCCGGCGTGCAGCACCCGGTCCTGGCTCACGAGGTCAATCACGAGGTCGTGCTGGGCGTGCACCTTAGTGAGCAGCGTGCGCAGGGCCGGGTCGTCAAAGAGCAGCACGGCCGTGTCGGTGAGCTGGCGCACGGCCTCCTGCCAGTGGGCATCGGTAGGCTCGGCGAGGGGGGCACCGGGCTCGCCGGGGGCGGGCTGGCCAGCGGCGCGGGCCTCGGCAGTGGCCAGGCGCAGGGCTTCGGCTTCCTGCTTCACGGGGTCCACGGCGTCGTAGAGGCGGGCGGCCAAGTGCTGCACAGTGGCCCCACCGGTAGCGGCCTGTACGGCGGCGCGGTCGTCGGGCGTGAGCTGGCGGTCGAGCCTAGCCAGGCGGGTGGCCAGGCTGCGCAGCTGGGCGGGCTCGTGGTTGCCCTGGGCTACGGCGTGCAGCAGCTTCTCGAAGCCCAGGCCGCCGGGCTGGCGCTCCACGCTCTCGGTGTCCTTCTTTTCGGAGTCGGTCACGCCCACGGCATCCACCAGCACGAAGCGGGTTTTGGCGGTGGCGTCGCTGGTCACAGCCTCCAAATCGGTGGGGCTGATGATGCGGGTGCCGCGCCCCTTCATCTGGTCGAAGTACACCCGGCTGCGCACGTCGCGCAGGAACAGTAGGCACTCCAGGGGCCGGATGTCGGTACCGGTCGAAATCATGTCCACCGTCACGGCCACGCGGGGGTTGAAGTCGTTGCGAAACTTCTTAATCAGCTCGTCGCTCTTCTCCTCGGCCGCGTAGGTTATCTTCTTGCAAAACTCGTTGCTCTTGCCAAATACCTCGCGCACCAAATCCACGATTTCGTCGGCGTGGTGGTCGCTCTTGGCAAAAATCAGCGTCTTGGGCACGAGGCTGCGCCCCGGAAACAGCTCTGTAAACAGGCGGGCTTTCCACTCCTCCAGCACCGTCCGAATCTGGTCGGGAGCCGTCACCGAGCGGTCGAGCTGCGTGCCCGAGTACACCAAATCATCGGCGAGGGTTTCCCAGCGCTTTTTGCGGGTCTGGCGCTCCATGCGCTTCACAGCGCTGCCCGCCTCAATGCGAGAACCCCGCGCCGTGATTTCGGTCTGGATGCGGAATACGTCGGAGCCCACGTTCACGCCATCCACCACGGCGCGCTCGTGGCTGTATTCCATCACCAGGTTTTGGTTGAAGAAACCGAAGGTTTGCTTGGCCGGCGTGGCCGTGAGGCCGATGAGGTGGGCGTCGAAATACTCCAGCACCTGCTGCCACACATTGTAGATGGAGCGGTGGCACTCGTCAATCACCACGAAGTCGTAAGCCTCGGGTGGCACGGCCGGGTTGTAGGCCACCTCGCGGGGCCGCTGCGGCGCGTCGGTATTCAGCTCGAAGCCCGAGCGCTCCTCGTTGCCCGCATCGTACTCGGCCTCGCCCCGCAGCATCGAGTACAGCCGCTGAATGGTGGTAATGGTGACCTTGCTCACCGAGTCGAGCTGGTTTGAGGTCAGGTGCTGCACGTTGTACAGCTCCGTAAACTTGCGTCCATCATCCGGCGCGGTGTACTGCTGAAACTCCTGCAAGGTCTGCCGCCCCAGGTTGCCCCGGTCCACCAGAAACAGCACCCGCTTGGCTCCCGCAAACTTGATGAGCCGATAAATGAACGACACCGCCGTGAAGGTCTTGCCCGAGCCCGTGGCCATCTGAATTAGCGCCCGCGGCCGGTCGTCCTTCAAGCTCACGTCGAGATTGCGCAACGCCTCAATCTGGCAGTCGCGTAGCCCAGTCGTCGTCACGGTGGGCATCGTCCGTAGCCGCGCCCGCAGCGTACCAATCTGCCGGGTCCAGTCGCGCAACGTCTCGGGCCGATGAAAGCCGAACACCGGCCGCGAGCGCGGCTCGGGGTCGCGCGCGTCGATAAAGCGGATTTCCTGTCCATTGGCCTCGTAGCCGAAGGGCAGCTCGTCGGACACGCGCTGGGCGTGCTTAGTGGCACTACTACGGTAGCGGGCCGTCTGCTCAGCCACGGCCGTGAGGGAAGTTCCTTCCTTTTTGGCCTCCACAATACCTACCAGACGCCTATCAATCAACAAGGCGTAGTCGGCTGGGCCAGAAGCTGTCGGATATTCCCGCACTGCAATACCAGCGGCGGCTCCCAGATTGAGTTGCTTATAATCCTGCACGAGCCAGCCAGCACTGGTTAGTTGCGCATCAATGAGTTGGCGGGCGTGCTGTTCGGGGGTAAGCATTTAGGCAGGTGGGGAACGGAATGCTAAAGTAAGCAGCACCGAATCAGGCATCGTAAAATGGGCCAACCATGTTAGCCTGCTTATGCGCTACCTACCGCACCTTATCAGATGCATCTTGACGTGATAGTATCAAGAATCAGGCTTACCGTGGACGTGCAGCGCTAATCGTCCAGGCACCTTGATGGCGGGCTAGCCGGTCAGTATCAAGACGCAAAGTGTTAAACCAGACCAGCAAGTCCATAATCTGGTGGGTGAGTGCGACGAGTAAGTATGGCGTACGAACTGTCTGGCGAAGTCCGGCTAGGGCGGAGGTGGTGTTAACTCTATCGCCGTGCGAAGCTGTGCTAGTGAGGTCGAGGCAGGTATTTACAGCAGTTGCCAGGATAGCTGGCAATAGCGTAGTTGCGGGCGTAGCTACCTCTGTATCAGAAACCTTTTTTGGTTTACCACTCAAGATGTCGCTACAATTTCGCTGATTGATTTCACCTCGCGAAACGCATTGGGCAGGCAATAGCTGGTGGCGGATGGCGGCGGCAAACACCTCGTCAATAATGATGCGTAGCGTATTAAACTTAGTGTCGTCCTGGTGATTAGTTTGAGGATTGTCGATAGCTTGTAAAACCTCTAAGAGCATCCGGCCAGCCTTTTCGCTGACTACATCAGGAGTGCAGGCGGCGAATGCTGGGGCGTAGCGGTGCCGGAGCTGGGCTTGGGGTAAGTCGTCGATGGCCTGCTTGATGGCTCCGAATAAACGCTGATTTTCCTCGCTAGAGCCTTTACGAAAGAAGCCTTCGTACTGCTCTTGAAAACCTGTATCCCGCAAAAGACTGAGCTGACCGGTAAGTACAAAGCGAGGCAATGGTTTTTGGTGAGCACTACCAAGCGCCGTAATCTGCTCCCACGCCTCGTAGAGCGCCTTACGGCTTTCTGTACCTTCTTCTTGGCCTTTCTTTTGAAATGCCATGGCATCGAGAAGCACGGCGTTGATGGTATTCATGTTCGCCGCCAGATAAGCCATTCCCTCTTCAGTAGACTGAAAAGGAACCAAGACAATATCGTTTAAAAGCGCTAGCTTACTGAAAGCTGTGAGTTGCTGGTACTCATCGTCAATCCACAAGACGCGGTAGTGGCCCATTACTTAACCTTTTTTATATTGAACGTCAACGACTGGTAGTTCCAACCGATAGGTTACGGGAAAGTCACTTTCGGGCTGACTGACAATCTCAAGTTCACCCTCGAAGTAGTTCATGATTTCCTTGACTTCATACCCGCCAATGCCTGTGTTACCCGTGGAACCAACGGTAGCCCCTTTGCGAGTAAGTTGAGCGATGTCGAAGTTTACCGGAAATGGGCGCCCGTTATTGGCAATAGTGATATCAAGTGCAAACGAATCCAGATTCTCGTCAAGAAACAATTCTTCGACGGTAATATTAATCTTATTGCGTTCTACTGGCATTTCATGGAAACCGTGCCGCTGGGCGTTGTCTATGATATGATTCAACAGCAGCTTAAGTAAATATTTATTAGCCAATATAATTACTGAATCAATGCGTTGAGCAACTCTTGGCTTGTTGCCAGGGAAGCTGAACATAGGCATAAAATTCTCCTGCAGCGTAATGGTGAACGGCGGTAAACTGGCACGAGTGAGCGCTACTTCCTCACGTAGGAAGGCCAGAATGTCTACGGTTTGGCGGGGAAACTCATCCAATACTAATACGGCCTCATTACGATTGAGCGTTTGGAACATAAACTCAAGGTCTCTTTTTATAGCCGTGAGTGTATCCTGCACAGTTGAGTCTTCGCCTGGAAAGAGAGGGGAATGTGGAGCTAGCACTTGATTATGAGAAGCGGCACGCTGAATCGCGGCCTCAAGCAGGTCCACATTGGAAATCAGATTTAGCTGTGGCCGCCCTAAAGCGTGCTTTAGAGCGGCAAGTTGCGCATATGCTTCAGCTTTGAGTGTGCGCTCGGTCTGGGCCGCGTTAGACTCTACTTGCTTAGTTTTCGTTGCTTGCTCGCTGGCTAGCCGAACCAAATTATGTTGCTCGACTATGCTTGGCAGATTGATAATCAGCTGTAATAAGTCCGCTTTGCGCACGGTAGGCATTGCCATACCTCTATTCATACTGCGGAACTGCTCCTGCACAAAGTCAGAATTCAACTCGGCTATGAGATAGTCGAGAACCACCTTATCCTGGTTCAGTTGCAGCGGCAGGATGCTACTGGGCGAGAAGAATACTTCGTCTCCAGCCTGGTGCGTATACCAGGTAGGCTTGGGTCGGCCACCCTGGAGCGCAACTAGCAGCGCATCCTGCTTCAGGGGTAATAACGAACGACCGTTAAATTGGTCAATAGGCAATTCACTGCTGGCTAGCGTAAAATTCAGATTGTCTGCTTTCATGTCCCGGATGCGTAGCAGCCGGCCTTCCGCTGGCCGCTCGTGGCGCAGACGAATAGGCGCGACTATTTCTTCGAAGCGGATTTGGTTTTGGACCGGTTCAGCAGGCAGCAGGTAGCGGCGATAACTTAAATCATAGTCGTGCCGGCTAAAATCAGATGGAGCAATGAAATGAGCACCAGATGCACTAGTTGGTTGCGCTAAAGCGGTCAACAAGGCGGTCGTATCTAAAATAGCTTGTTTGCCTTTGCGATGAATATATGACTCCGCATCGAGCATCAAAACTGGCGCACCGTAAGAGCGTTCTTTATTGAGCATCAATAAGGCTAGCCGCAAATTGGTGTGCGGTAACAATAAGCCAACTGGAAACTCTACAACTGCTTCCAATACACCAGATGTCACCAACTCTTCGCGAAGAAGGCGGTAAGATTTGCCTTGCTGAAATAGAAAACCAAATGCAACAGGAATGACAGCTCGACTCTGCGGCTGCATATGACGCAGAATGGCATGAACGAATGCAGCATCGACCGGCATGCTGGAAGGCAGGCCAGCCAACAGTCGATTTACACGACTAGAGCCACCAAATACGGGGTGAGTAGCTAGAATCAGGTCAGCCGCGGGCAACTGTGGCCACTGTTCAGCTGCTATACCTGGCAGTAACTGGGCAGAAGAGCGCTGATGTGCCACCAAGCGTAGAGAAGCTAGCTTGCGCACCTCATCGTTCTGTTCCTGCCCTACATAGATAACTGCCGGGTCTAAAAAAGATATAAGCGCAGCAGTACCAGCCTGTGGGTTGTACACACACATGCCAGGCTTTGCCTCGTAGACAGAAGCAATAAATTCCGTAAGCTCAGCTGGTGTCGAAAACTCGCTCGAACCGTGGTTGTAACGGGGAAGTTGGTCGAAGGCAAAATCAACAACGTCTTCGAATTCTACTTGCGTGAGAGTAGGCAGGTTAAATAACTCAACTTCGTGCACTAGACGCTGCCGCGTACTAGGACTTAGACGAAGCATGTAATCTCCTAACCAAGCCAATGCCGAATCTGCAGCGTTTCCTTCTCTCTGGTAGCTATTGCTACTAAGCGCAGAAGTATAAAAGGCTTGGCTGGAATATGTATCCGCTCCGAAGATGGTGGATAGTCGGCCTAGGATGAGAAACGCTGGAACAATACTATAGGAAGATGTGTGGCCTTCTTCTCGAATAATAGAAAACAGCTTAGTTATTTGCTTTTGCAGATTAAGCGAAGGGGCCGACGGACGTTTCATAAAATAGAGACAAGCCGACATCCTTTGAGTCGACAGTGCAAAGCAAAGGTGGGGGTGTGCAGCCAATCTGCACAGTGTGTAATTTTCAGAAAAATTTTATGCCACCTACCAAAAATGCTTTGCTGCGCTACGCAGCCATAGATGCCTGCTTGCAACGGACAACTCAGACATGGAGCTTTGAGCGCCTGCGGCAGCAAGTGGCGGAAACCCTGACTGAACATGTAGATAGTGCAGGTAGCGTAAGCATACGGACACTACGGGATGACTTGAAGAATATGCGGCCGGGTGGGGCAACGGGATACGATGCGCCTATCTTATTCGAATCGGAGCGCGGGTATTACTATAGTGAGGTTAATTACTCAATCTTCAATAGTCCCATAACAGTAAATGATTTGCCCGCTTTGCAGCAGGCATTTGGTGTGTTGCAGCAATTGGTAGGCTTGGGACTATCACACGAGCTAGGAGGAATAGTAGAGCGGTTAGAATTGAGACTAAGTGGCCAAATGCAAGACGCACAAGGTGTTATTTGCCAATTTGAGCAGCCTACTAGTTACCAGGGGCAAGGTTGGCTAGAACCGCTGTATATAGCTGTGCAGCAAAAGCAAGTACAACGCCTACTATACCAGCCGTTTGGAACCTCGCAGCCAGTAGAATTGCTGGTGCACCCTTATCTGCTGAAACAGTATAATGGGCGGTGGTTTCTAATTGCGCAGCGAGACAAGTGGGAAGAAGCTTTGTCAATATTTGCGTTAGACCGTATTCAGCATATAGCAAAGGCTGATTTGTCATTCATTCAGCACGAAGGAGAGGTAAGCCAGTTTTTCACTAACCTAATAGGAGTTTCTATTCTGCCTGAGGCAGAATTAGCAGAAATAAGGCTACGATTTGCAGCAAAGCGCTTACCCTATGTGCTGACTAAACCGCTACATGCATCACAACGAGTAGATGACGAAACCGGTGAAGTAACACTATACTTAGTACCAACGCGTGAGTTGGTGAGTTTGCTACTGAGCTACGGCGGGGATGTAGAAGTAGTAGCTCCACTAGTATTGCGTGACAATATCAAACAAGAGGCAACCCGGATGCTTCATTATTACCTGTGAGTCATTAATTACGCCCAATGAGTCGCAGAGGCCGGTCAGAAACAGGCTATAGTTGGCCCACGCCGCCCGATTTCAGCCAGCGGGTTTCAAAGTCAGAGTACAGCACGTTACACAATAAGCCCCTAATAAATAAGCTTGGTTGCTTAAAAAAAGCCAGTCAGCAGGTAGTAGCACGAAAGTAGTCGCGGTGCGAATAGATGATAATTAGCTTTCTAAATGCAGCGAATGGCTGGGCCAGCTGCCGACTAGTTTATTGCAGTGAGCCGAACATGCAGCTTCTCCCCTTCTCTTGTAGCAAAGCTGTTAGTATAGCGATTGGCCAAGTTGGCCAGGTTGGCCAACTTGGCCAATCGCTATAGGTTTCCACTTGTAATCAGGGCCGCGTATGCCAACCAGTTAAAGCATTTTGTCAAATTTCTACCGGCAAAAACTTGACAAAATGCTTACATATTAATATTCTGCCAGTACACAGACCAAATGGTAGACGTCATCTCCTATTTCGCCAAGCAATTGTTCGAGCCCAACCGCCGGTATTGGAGAAAGAGGCGCATGACTACTTTCATCGGCTGGCTCCCATCAATCTGCTAGTCAAGCAACAAGCTGCTGGCCTTTGTTTTAGCCAAAAAAGGGGGCCACTTGCGTGGCCCCAGGGAGTCCTACTTCCAGAATAATCTAGTGTCAGACCACTGCAAAAATAACGGAACGCGGGTGAAATTTGGCTCTGGTTCGTCGCGCAGCTCTTAGGTGCGAGTAGGTAGTAGGAACCTAGTCTTCTTTGCCTCTCCTGTCTGAAGGCAGCAAACTGCTATCTCACCTGATAGCAGCTAGTCACTTTTTAGGCCAACCACTTAACTAAAAGCGTATTTGGCTACGGTGCTTGCTGATACGCGCAGCGTCTTGCTAATTGCATAATTCGATAACCCACGTTTTTTCAGTTCGCGTATCTGCTCAATGACCGCAGCGCTCTTGGTGGGCGGCCCTATCAGCACACCTTCTGCCCTACGTCGGGCCATACCCGCCTTAGTGCGCTCGCTCAGCCGAATGCGCTCCTGCTTAGCCAGCGTGGCTAAGAGGGAGATAATAGCCTCCTGAAACAGGCCGACAGAATCGAGGTATTGCTCCGTGAGGGACTTATAGCCCACACCCCAGCCTTGCAGTTGATTCAAGTATTGCAGCGTGGGCAAAGCTCCTTCCCGGCTGAAACGGTCCAAGCTCCAGAACAACACCAAATCGAAGCGCCGAAGGTGGGCATCAGCAAAAAGCGCTTGAAACTCGGAGCGCTTGCCCGTGCCGCCCGACTCATACTCTACGTACTCTTTGTAGACAGTGTACCCGTGGACCTGGGCAAAGCGCCGCAGTTCGGGCAACTGATTCTCCGTGCTCTGACCTTTATCCTTGGTCGAGACACGAGCGTAAAGGGCGACGATTGTCATGCCCTGAAGGTACTCCAATAAGGGTCAGCAAAATACGGCTCGAAAAAGTACCTATACAGGCTGGAAACGCGCCCATCGAAACCGTCCAATAAGGGCCCCAATAACCAGCGAATCTCCCCATTCGTTGATTGAGGTATGAACTCTATTCGTTTTCCGGACGGTACCCACGTACCTGCGCTTGGCCAAGGTACTTGGATGATGGCCGAACGGCCCGCTCAACGTGCCGATGAGCTAGCAACCTTACGTGCTGGCGTCGAACTAGGGCTCACGCTCATCGATACGGCCGAGATGTATGCCGACGGGGAGTCTGAGCGGCTGGTTGGCGAAGCGTTGCGTGGCCTACGCGACCAGGTGTTCCTAGTCAGCAAAGCTTATCCCCAGAATGCCTCCCGCCAGCGGCTACCGCAAGCCTGCGAGGCAAGCCTAAAGCGGCTGGGTACTGACCGGCTCGACCTATATCTGCTGCACTGGCGCGGCCGCGTCCCGTTGGCCGAAACGGTGGAGGCGATGGAGAAGCTGGTGGCGGCGGGCAAAATCTTGCGCTGGGGCGTGAGCAACCTCGATACGCCGGACCTGCAAGAGCTCATTGCCGCTGGGGGCGCGGCCTGTGCCACTGACCAGGTTCTTTACAATCTGACCCGGCGTGGCCCAGAGCACGACTTGTTGCCCTGGCTCGCGAGCCAGAGTATACCGGTTATGGCATACAGCCCCATCGAACAGGGACGGCTACTTGATAATGCGCGGCTACGGGAAATCGCGACGGGCCTGGGCGCGACGCCGGCGCAGGTGGCCCTAGCCTGGGTGCTACATCAGAGGCAGGTGATGGCTATCCCCAAAGCCGGAAGCGTCGCCCATGTGCAGGAAAACCGGGCGGCCGCCGAGTTGCACTTGGCGGCTGGCGACCTCGCCGCACTGGAAGCCTCTTTTCCCCCTCCCGGCAAACGCTTGCCGTTGGAAATGCTATGATGCCCAGTACTTACCAGTTAATCCAGCTGACTTTGGCAAGCGTTAGAGTACCCTTTTAAAAGCTCTCCCGAACATTTAGGTTGAGAGAGCTTTTGAGAGGTAGGTAAGAGCAAGCGGATTGACCAAATGCTTTTTCGTATCTAATGTATTTTGTTACGCTATGCCTAAGCGACGGGCCTCGTCGTGCATGAGCGAGCGGGCCAACGCAGAAATCTTCAGGCCCCGAGCCTTCCCCACCTTTTGAAAAAGCACCTTTTCCTCCTCCGTTAGCTTGATGTTAATCTGGGGGCTACGTGGGGAGGGTGAGGCTTGCTTTTCCATTCTGCAAATCTATAACTGGTCAGACAGCAAAAAAACAGATTTTATAGGCTCTTTTTCTTGCAAAGTCTAGACTTTAGTATACTTTTGTATTGTCCAAGTCGGACAAGCTGAACTGGAGTACGCAAAAGAGACCATCCCCGGCAAGGGATGGTCTCCTATGATAGCACCTGCTAGTAACAGGCACTACAGTTGGGTTCTTGTAAACCTTACCCCAAAATTACATGGAAACGCATGTAACCGGGCAACCTATGCTTGGCGAACTCCGCCAGCACGTCCTATCGCCCCTCATCGGCAACTCCCTTTTCAGCGAAGCGGAGCAGCTGCGGGCCAACTATTTCGTGCATGAAAGTGACGACATCACCCGCCTCACCCGTTGGGGCGCGAGTGTCCTAGCCGAAATCACCCGTCGCCAAGCCGAAGCTGCCCGACAGCGCCGCGACCTCGCCACGGGTGCCACGTTGCGTCAACTGGGTTCCACTAGCTTCCGCTGCCACCGCGCCCGCCTGTGCCGACCTGCTCCAACCTGGGTACCCGGTGCTTGCTTCCCGGATAGGGCCGACCGCCGGGCCGGCACGTTCGACCGCCGGGCCGGCGCTCGCTTTCAAACGGCCGACGCGCTCACATTTGCCGACCTGCTTAGCCAGCAAGCACGATGAGCTACCGCCGCGACCTCAAGTTGCTGCGCCGCGCCCAGAAGCAGGCGAAGCGTCAGATGCGCCAACTCGCCAAGCTGGAGCTCACCGGGCTGACCGCCGTTACGCTCCACGCGCATAATCGGCAGGTGACGGTTGCACTCGTTTCCGCAACGGGTGCTCCCTTCACGGATACCCTACGGCAAGTATTGCGCGAGCGCCGTCAAGCCTTGCAGGCAGAGGCCCGGCAACTACTCACTACCTGGCTGGAAGACGAGCAGTTGCGTGACCAGTCAGCCCCGGCTACCGAGCCTCCGCTGCCCTAACGGCTCCCCAACTCCGGCAAAACGCTTTCCACTACTGACTACTCAGCAGTTGGCCCCCGCGTGCCCCATCCATTTTCTCTTATTGCGACGCTATGTTTTTCCCCACTACCTCGCTCCTGCCCTATTCACAGGCTACGGCGACCCAACGGGCCCAACTCCTGTACTACCTGCAAGCCCGCTTGCAGCCTCACTTTCCAACCCTGCCTGAGCGCCCCTTCGTGCGCACGCTGGCGGAGTACCGCCCCACGCTGCTACTCACCGGGACGCAGGTTGCGCTCTCTCGTCACGAGTTGACCCAGTTGGTCCAGTACCTGGGCAACGCGCCCGAACTGCCGTTGCTCGACCCACCCTTATATGGGCGGTTTGCTTTGGAGTTGGCTCAGTACCTGCTACATATCAACGAGCTAACCGTGAGCGCGATTATTGAGCTGGCCAGCGGGCTAAATACCCGCTGTGGTCCCCGCCTAGCGGAGCTGCTGCGACATGTCTCCCGGCCGTACCCACTGGCTGAGCAAGTGGTGCAGGCCCAACGCTGGGACTTACCCGGTAGCTTTCGACTGCCAGCCGGCATCCCTGGCGGGGGACCCGCGCCGGGTAGCCGAGTGGTGGAGGACTTGCTCCAGCAACTTCTCCTATTGGCTAACTAGCCAACCAAGTACAGAGGCAAGTAAAGAGGGCTTCCAGTACGTATGGCAAGCAGAGAGCAAGAAGAGGACGGAGCGCTATGAAACGCTACTACTTGAGAAATGTGGCGTTTCATAGGTCGTTCATAAGCGCCAGCGCCATTTCCCCTCTAACTGCTTCTGTAAGCCAAACTGGCTTACGGTAGGTATCTGTGGGTTAGGTCTCAAAGGAGCTACAAGTGTCAAGTTTTTACCGGTAAAAACTTGACACTTGTAGCTCCTTTCGGTTGGTTCTTTGCCGTTGGGTTCCACCGCTATGCCCGCCACAACCCGACGCATCCGCGCTAAGCCCGACCAGTTACCGGCCGGTCACCCAGTGGTCTACGCTGACTTCGTGCACGAGCCCGCCGAGTTTGAGGTGGTATCGGCGGCCCTGAGTCGCCCGAGCAAGCGAGAGGAATTAAAACGCCTAGCCAAAGGCGTCTACTACCAGCCTATGACCGGGCACTTCGGCCCAGTGCTACCTATGGAGACAGTCGTTGTGGCGGGCCGTAGGAGCTACTTCCGGCCGGTTACTCCCCTACCCTACTGGCCTAGCCGTCTGTAATGCGCTGGGGTTGCCCGCTGACGCGACGCCGTAGACCCGGCCCTCTTTACAAAGTCGTCCAGTGAACAAGTAGCTAAATCAATCTGCCGATGCATCGATTTAGAGAAACGTACCCCACTTGTATGAGTTGCTAATGCGCAATATGATGAGCAAAAAGTTATGTTATTGCGCATCATATTGCGCATTATGCCGAAAGACACAGTCGTTTTATTACCCCGTCTGCAGCAGCTGCTGGCCCAAACCGGTGAGCAGATTCGCCTAGCCCGCCTGCGCCGTAAGTTGAGTACGGCCCGAGTAGCGGAGCGCGCGGCCATCAGCCGCAATACGCTGCACGCCATCGAGCAGGGTGCTTCGACCGTGAGCATGGGGGCCTAACTGCAGGTACTATTCGTGCTGGGCCTGGAGAAAACCATCCTCCACCTGGCCGCTGACGATGTACTGGGGCGCAAGCTTCAGGACGCCGGGCTGGTGGTCAGCATCCGGGCTCCCAAACAATCAGCCTTGGAGTAAGCGGATGGCCAAACCCGCATTTATTCAACTACCCCAACTCGCCAGCGTAGCAGGTAGCGCCGCAGTACGAGTTGCGGACGAATCAATAGTATCGGGCGGGCTGGTGCAGTCGGCGAGTGCGGCCGCAAGCAGCAATTGACTACCAGAAAGGATTAGAGCGCGAGCAGCAGCGCTACAAAGGAAAAGAGGTAGCTTAATGGTAGCCTAAATTTAATTCCTGCGCCTGCCTAACCAAGGACTGTAGGTACTGCTGCTGCTCGTAGCGTAGCAGGCGCTCCAGTTGGATTGGGTAGTAGCTGCCCATTTCCTGGATGGAAGTTGAGCGCTGCGCTACTAGGTGTCGGCGACCAGCGGGGAGCAGGCTGGCAGCTTGCTGGGCGATAAATTCAGAGCTGAGTGGCATTACCTGGGCTGTATTATCCTTGAGTAGACTTGATAAGATAATCGGAAGAACGTTCACTGGACTCGCGTGAGCAGACCTTACTCTTACGAATTATCGCTGCTATAAGCACGAGCAATGGATATCAGAGGGTAAGGTGCTAGAGAATAGATAACAGCTTTCTTTTATTAAGCAAGGTTTTGTTTATCAATAATTTGTGTTTAAAAAATTTGATAATAATCTGAAGCACGGTTCACACTGATAATATCAGTAACACGGTGTTTTGTAGTAATAGAGTTGGTTAACGGGAGGAACCTAGAGTTCAACCGGGTTCCCCTAATACCTCAAACACCTGCCTCAACAAGGGGCTTACGCTCACCGAATCTTCCGGCTGGGTCCGCCTAGATGTCAGGGCGCTCACTTCCACCAGACCAAACCAGTTCAGCCCGCGCTCAAACGTGCGCACCTCGTAGCAGCTAGCCAGCTGCTCGGCAGGCGAGGCGTAAGTGGCTTCGGCAAAATCAACCAGCGCGATGGGAAACGCGCGCTGATAATGCCCGGCGTAGAAGCTCACCGGGTGCACTTCGGCCCCAAAACGGGCCAGTAAATAGACCGAATAGGCCCAACCCATCTGGCCTGCGTCGGGGGAGGCATACCCGTCGTGCGAGGCCCACGGAAAGCGGGTGGTAAAGGTCTGCAACACCAATTGCCAGAGCATCGAGCGCTGGCTGGCGGCCAGTAGTTGGCTGCCTTTCTTGGTGAGCAGCAGCTGGCCCCGCGCCAGCCGGGCCAGGCCGGCCAGCCGGGTAGTCTGGTGAAGGGTAGTAAGAGCCAGCGAGTCGATCTCGCGGTGCAGCTTGTGAATGCCCGTCTCCACACCCGGCTCTAGAATGAAGCCGAACGCGTACAGCTCCCGCAGGTACTTGAGCGGCAAAGCTCCCAGCGGCGTGAGCCGGATACCGCCCTCGCGGTGCAGCAGGCGCAGGAAGGTCTCGGTAAGCCGCAAAAACGGTATTTGGTCGAGTACCTCGTCCGGAACTTCGGTCCGCAGCCGCACTACGCAGCCGGGCTCCAGCGGGTGGAAAAGCAACTGGTGCATCTGCGCGGGACTCAGCCCGCAAAAATCGGCCAGCGACGTGGTGTTGTATGACTGAAACGGTTCGAGCGGGAAACTTGGGTAAGCAGGCATGGCGCGAGCGATTGAAAGCAGTGGGTAGGCTCTGCTGGCGTAGCAAGCGAACTTACTGCGGAATAAGACAGCCGTAGACCAGGGGTGGCCCTTTTCAATCGTCTTTGCCGTAACGTCAAGTGGGGCTGGATCGAGCAGCCAGTGGTATTACCGCAGTTGGCAGCAGGAGAGGTAAAAGTCATTCTTTTCCAGTAAGGTTACCACTCCCCGCCTCCGTGCATAATTTATTCCATCAGTAAGGCGGATTTGAAGATTTTTTTCCATTACCACCCATAGGCATAGGCGTTAGCTTCGGAGGTAACAGGGTAAATACATTTGAACCAATTGAACGTAATACAGGTAACACCAAGAATAAAGTCAATACTAGCTTCACTGGTAATAATAGTAACACGCATAACACTGAATCTGCTATTTTCGGATAAATACCTGAGATTGACGGATGGTAAGCTACTTAGTTAAAAGCTCACGCTCCAGCCCAAGCCTAGCCTGTTGGCTCATCGCTCTACAAAGTAGTGAGCCAATAGGACTCGACAGTTTCTGCGTGTGGCAACTCACCAAGTAATTAGTCAGACAGTGTCTGACCGATTGCCCCGTGGACAAGTTTAGCCTTCTGCTTTGCCTGGGTATTGCCAACGGAGTTGAACGAATAGTAGGCATTAGGGCAGTTGCTCGGGAGGGTAGCTATCTGAAATTGTCAAGGGCTCGGATAGCAGGTGGCACCCCCGTTAGGGTGAGATCAGCTAAAAGCAGTGATAATGCCTGGCCAGTCCGTGTACCAAGTCATCGGCCCAGGCTACCAGGTCAACTGCACATAGCAACTGCCGTGTGACACCGCGTCTTAGATTCCTTATGAAGGCAGCCAGGCTGGTGGGTGAGGCGGCTGGTATAGCCTCGAAACGCTGGTCGCTTGCGGTGGAAAATAATGAGTTACGATAAGCCCGTACAGACGAATACTCTGCTTGCCTATCAGCGCTCATAGCAGCTTTAATGAAGTATGCTACGCATTTCCATAGCAAATATTGGCTGATTATTAATGCTTTGTATATCGGAAACACAGGTAACACTAATAACATACACTACATTAATAATACTAGTAACATAGGGAACATAAGGTGCTTAATTTGGACAACACCATGCTTGTTTTACAGACCAACTATTCGCAGCCGCACCAGCGCCGTACTGGCGCCTTCATTCCTGACTAGGAGCAGCCAGCCTAAGCAGGCGGTTTGCGGCCTGTGTATTCAACAACTTACAACCCGTTACGCAGACCTCTTGCACTCAAAGCTGCATTTTAGGTTAAGCGTCAGGTACCCAGCTACCAGGGGTAACCTAGCTAACCGGCCGTAAGGCAGGCAGTGGGGGAGAAAAAGTGTTTTTTCCTCCGGATAGAACCGCCGTACGGGCGGAATTGCGCCGCCAAACGGTAATAGTCTGGCGGCTTACCTATAGCGTGCTGGCAACCAATGCCCGGCCGAATAGCCCATTTCAACAACGGGAAGGAGATTTTTTTGCGTCACGCTGCCCGCACTGGGGAAGATGGCAACCGGCATAGAATTGCCGGCTGCCGTAGTGGATGCCGTGAGCGCCAGTAAACAGCCGAAGCCAGGGGCTACTATTAAAAGGCAGTCCCATCGCACCAGCGTGGTGGGGGCGGGGTATCCCGGCTGCCCTTGAGTGCCGGGCGTAGAACCAGTACCCAGATACCGGCTGGGGAGGGGGTACCGGGAAGCTTGCGCTGGACACCGGCGCGCGGAAGCGGTAGCTACTAGCTGGTCTGACGGCCGCTGGGGCAAACTGCCGATGCCAGGCGCTAATTCGCGGAGTAGTTGAGCTTTATAACACCTGCTGAATGTATTGGGAAAACAGGGTGACTATACGGTCCTCCCGGGGATTGAACAGGAAGGGGCGTATATCGTCGGCCATGGCCTGCATGTCAAGGGTCTGGCAGTGAGCCAGCAGTTGCGCTGGAGGTCGGCCGGGGTTTCGATGCCGCGCTTTTGGGTGAGGTAGGCGTAGTTGGGCCTGACCTGGCGACCGAGCAGGAACACGGCATCATAAAAGTCACGGCCCTTGTTGCGGACGCGGTTGAGAATGGCGTAGAACTTCTGGGCCAGCAGCAGGTCGGGGGGCGTGGTCTGGATTTGGGTGAAGATGTCGAACCGGTTGAATAGGTACAGGTCGGGCTTTAAGGCAAAGTGCTGGGGCTCGGTATCGAGCTGGATAAGAATGCGCTCTTCGCGGTAGCCACTCAGCCCTTCTTTGAAGAGCAATTCGGGGAAGCGAACGTGGCAATGGTAGGTGTCTTTGCACACCATCTTCATGTCGACTTCGTAGCCTTCGAGTTCCATGCCACGAACGACGACGGCGGCCAGCTCCTCAAACTCGGCGGCGGTAACGCCGGTGTTGCCGAAATCAAGGTCTTCCGAGAAGCGGCTGTTACCGTGGATGATGCGCAGGCAGTACCACCCAGAAAGAAAAAACGCTCGCCCAGCGGACTATCGTAGATGAGCTGCAAAAGCTTGTGCTGGAGGTACTCGCGCAGGATAAAACGACTGAAGGGCTGAAGCGCGGCCGGGTACTGCGTCTGAATCTGGGAGAGGCTAAGCATGGACCGGGAGCAGGGAAAGCAGCGCTGCGACGCGCTGGTTGAGGCGCTGGTGGGCAAAGAGGGTTTGGTAGTCGGCGAGGCGGGCCAGGTTTAGCTTGTCGCGCAGCACGTCGGTATTGGGGGTAGCACAATAGTAGGAACGGAAAACAACGGTAGGAAAAAGAATAGGAGTAGCAAACCCGGCCAAGGAATCTCAACAAAGAGTTCCTAGTAATTTGGACGCGCCCCATCGGTAAACCAG
>Ga0308164_10001172_pt1 | contig 32688 bp, 31 predicted proteins | sample PhyTR2_FD_201031 | JGI IMG/M metagenome (GOLD analysis project Ga0308164, IMG submission 201031) | Phyllosphere microbial communities from UC Gill Tract Community Farm, Albany, California, United States - DLSLT.R2 | ecosystem: Host-associated > Plants > Phyllosphere > Unclassified | place: USA... | reverse complement strand
CGATCGCTGTATTGCTGCTCTGACGGCGTGCGTGGTCGTGGCGCTCCCGTGACGTACCTGTCCCATATGGCTTCCTTCCATTCTAACGAAAGGATCGCACCATCAAACCGTGGGATCAAACACCTAGATACCCCTACCTTGGCGCCGCCAGCACCACGCCGTCCGGTTCTCGCTAGCCAGCAAGCTTCCACCGCCGCCCGGTCGGTCTGGTCTAGTCCGCAAAGTAACAACCTCGGCGCTGCTCACTTAATCTGATTTAGATGCCCTGTCCGGCATGCCGCGATGGCATGTCACATACATAGGTTTGAACGGCCGCCAGCATGAGCACAGATACTGCGGCGATCATAAATCGTAACGTGTTTGATCCGCTCGAATAAATCATTCACCTAAATGGCGAGAGCCGGGCAGCCCGTATGGCTTAGATTCTACGCCCCAGCGGGCAACGACCCACAGTCCGGCTGCCAAAATCAAAAACGGCGGAAGCACTCCAAGCAGGGTGCCACGGTACACCGGCAAACCGAACCCGATTAGCCAACCGGCTGCCAAGCGGGTACGGGGATCCGATGCCCATCCGCGATCGACCCATCGGTCGAAACGATAGAACAGCCAGCCCAAGATGATCCCGCTTGCAGCTACGCCCAGCCAACCGAAATCGACATAGAACTCGCTGGGTAGCGGTTGCGATATGTTCGTGAACGTATAGCCCGCCGATTCTGCAGTGATTGTCCCTGTAGGCTCGGCCTTGTCCGCCCAAATCGCACGTGGCACGAAAAACAGGAATGCCGACAGCAACTGGACCCCGTATTGCAGCCCGAAGCGCTCGACATAGATGATCGCGTTGTTGACCGACTGAAAGCCGTCAAAATCGCCGGTAGAGAAGTACGTCGAACTGAGCTGACGGGGATCAAGTGTGGCTAGCGTCCCACCCTGACGGGTGAAGTGGTCCAGCACTGGCATTGCCACTAACGCACCGAATACAAAAGCTAGACTCAACATTCCTCGCCGTGACGGCCGGCTGAAGTCCATGAATATGATTGCAAATAGTAGTATATATCCAAACAATTGACTTCTAGCGATCGCAAGAGGGAAGTTTACGATCAACAAAATTGGGAGGTTGATCGCCAGCAATCTCCATCCAAAACCACGGTAACGACTGTGGGCAACAAGCAGCAAAGCGTAGATTACCGGTATGAAGGTCGTGACGCGTGGAAGTCCTGTCAGCAGGCCGATGCTCGCAGTATCCAACCCGCTAGTGTTATCAGCAGTACGTAAGGCAAAAGCCCCCGAAAATCCGACAGTTGCCAAGAACACGATCATCGATATGACGGAAATTATGGTCAACCAGAAGCCAAGAGTTATATTTTGACGAACATGGTACCGTATGCCCGGGTTCGCATCTGGCTGTGCCGAACGTGAACTGGCTACATAACCAGCAAACGTTGCGGACAGAAAAAGTGCTATCATCCATGCCGCGCTGGTGCGTACGTCGGGCGGGTAGGAAAAATTGAAGAACGGGAATCGATTTGTCGAAGCGTGGTTATAACCGGGCAGGAGTAGGTAAATGGTGAAATAGATCGCCAACAACTGCAGCGACAATCGCATGTGTGTACCGACCGAAACGACCGCCAACGCGATCATCAGCAGCACGAACGACGCTCCCAAAATCACGAGTGTCGGGTCACCGAATGGAGACAAAGGCGAACCATTGGCAACCTGCAAGGCGAGGATGCTCAAGATCGCCGCAGTGGCGCTCCAGATTGCGGTACTAAACTGCCTGTCCATGCGTCATGCCTTACCTACCGCGCGCGCAATGTCGAACGACCATATTGGCTGCTATCGCGATTGAAATTGATTAAATCAGGCCGATTTCGTGGATCGTTTCCGAACATGGAATTTTTTTTGGCTACTATATACGCCCGCTATACCATTCGTGATCATGTAAAAACATGCCCACGTTAGCCAAGCACCGACTGGCTTTGTTAATCATTCAACCTATTCAGCAATCGGCTAAAGCGTATGATCCTGCATGTTCATGCTCGTGAAACGTTCTCGGTGAACCAGCGGTATACTGATGCAATACCCTCATTCAGCGGGGTCCGCGCGCGCCAACCCAGTTCGGCCAACAAACCGCTGTCCATCAATTTGCGCGGTGTACCATCGGGCTTACTGGTGTCGCATACTATAGCACCTTCGAAACCTACCGCGGCTTTCACCGCCTCAGCCAACTCACGAATTGTAACGTCGTCGCCAAAGCCTATATTAACGTGGCTGTCACCGGAATAGGTCTTCATCAGAAAAACGCATGCATCTGCCAGATCATCGACATGGAGAAACTCTCGTCGCGGGGTACCGGTGCCCCATACGATTATACTATCGTCACCTGCCTTCTTGGCTTCGTGGGTCTTTCGGATCAGGGCCGGCATGACGTGGCTGGACTGAAGATCGAAATTATCACCTGGGCCATACAGATTAGTCGGCATGGCGCTGATGTAATCATGCCCGTGCTGACGCCGGTATGCCTGCGCTAGCTTGATGCCAGCAATTTTTGCGATGGCGTACCATTCGTTAGTCGGCTCCAAAGGACCTGTTAAAAGCGCGTCCTCCCTAATAGGTTGCTCAGCAAACTTGGGGTAGATGCAGCTCGACCCTAGAAACAGCAGCTTCGCGACGTCGGCACGGTGTGCTGCCTCTATGACGTTCGCTTCGATCATCAGGTTGTCGTACAGAAAATCCGCTGGATAGGTATCGTTGGCGAGTATCCCGCCCACTTTTGCCGCTGCGAGAAACACTGCGTCGGGCTTCTGCTGAGCAAACCAGTTGCGAACTTCGCTCTGATCTTTGAGGTCAAGTTCGGCACGAGTCGTGGTTAATATTTCGCAGCCCTCGGACGAAAGTCGGCGGACGATCGCCGAACCCACCATGCCGCGATGCCCTGCAACAAAGACACGCTTGCCATTAAGATCGTACATTGCGCTATTACCCTACTTGAAGCGGCTCAGTTTGACAGGATGAACATAGAGAAGTTCCTCCGGAAACCCCGAGATCAAATGGTCAAATCGTTGGTCAAACGGCTTGGCAAAAGCACTAATTGCCTTTTCGCCCCATAATTCTAGTCCTTTTAGTTGTACGTTAGCGCACCGGCGCGCGGGCTCTTCAAAATGCTCGTTCGGTTCAAGTTCGGTCACAAGAGCATCGCATGCCAATGCCAACGCAGTCGGTACTGCGACTTCGGCAAAGCAGTTAAGGGCCGCGAACACCCCGCAATAATGCACAAACCGCTCCATCGCAGCAGCTGGAACCACTAGAAAATCCGAGTAGCCATATATTAACGGGTAAGAGGTGCGTTTGCCGGCGTATCGCAACATAGCTCCTGCTCCAATCATGCGCGGAAAGCGCGTGGTTGCCCAGCGGAACTCGCGCACCGAACGAGGTTTAAGCTTACGGAATACGACGCCAAGTTGCTCAAACTTCTTCTGCGCTTCGGCCGCCGACGGAATCTCTGATCGCCAGTCGAACCCGGGATCGCGACCATCAAGATTTATTGTCTCAGGCAAGGACCGCCACCAATGGTACCGCATCGTATCAATCGACGCTATCGACTTGATGTACCCGTCACTCTTGCCGACACTCAGAGTCTCTAGCAAGTTTCCTTCGTTCAGACGTGGGTTAAGAATCAAGTCATCGGCAATGAACACATAGTGCGTCGTGCCGGGCACCATGATTGAATGGCCCGCCTGTGCAATGTGTCCACTGAAGTTCCAGCTCGTTTCATAGACACGCGCAACTTGCTCATCGTTACGAGATGCGAATGGCATTATGTACTTCCGCGTCGAGAAGCGGCTCGAATATAGGCGTTCCAGCTTCGCAACGTTTTGTTCGTAACGGTGATTGAACAAAAAAACAGCCGTCAGTGCCGACGCGGGTTTCACCATCACAAAGCCGCCAAATCTTCCAACCAGGCGTCAAGCAGCGGAAGTTCTTCAGAGCCAATATGCCCGTCCTCAACCAAAGCTCGGTAGCAGACTCGCATATTTTCAGGAATAGCTTCAATGCCGCTTTTCAAATCAAGGCTTTCGAGTCGGTCACAGATCGCACGATTGCCGTTGTACCCTGATACTTCATCGGCAAAGTCACGCATCAGGCTATGATCATTCCGATCTTGAACCACGGTCGCCTCTCGGAACAAAATGCTCCAGCGATTGGTCCAGCCGATCCGTTGCGCAACGAAACTACGCCAGATATCCGTCATGCGGAAGCTGCAGAAGGCGGGGAGATACAGCAAAGGGAACGCCGGACGATAAAAGGCGGTATTCTGGCTATTGAACGGGCACCATGACCCATTGCCCAACGCAACGCGTTCACGCTTTTGGAAATCAAAAGGCAACGGCAGGACCAAACGATAGATTGCATCAACATCCGGGTTGGCGTCGGCGAGCCCTTGTTGAATTGGAATGTGCACATCGGCAGGCATACCCCGCTCGGGCAGAGCGTCATGAATCGCATCAAGCGGCAGCCCGCGTGGCCAGATCAACCGGTCATCAAAGTAGCGATAGACGTTGACCCAACCGCCGTTCTCAACCGTCGACACCTGGCTACGCTCGGGTAACGGCCGATAAAAATCCGTCGAAGGCATATTGTCATCATCGGTCTCCAGAATGAGCTCAGCCCCATTCTGGATTGCTAGTAGATAGCCAATATTCTTGCGCGCATAATGACGGGTCGGACACTTCGCGGGGAAGCGGAAATCTAGCGCCAGCTGCTCGTCAACGCTAAGAAAGCGGCAACCGTCGAGCACGAATTCAGCCGGGCTCTTAGTGTCGCCGATCACAATGAAATCCAGCCCACTATCACGGCAATGTCCAGCTATCGCCTTCATCACGTCATTGGGCGCGGCGATTGATGTCAGCACCACAGCGGACTTCACAGCAGCATTCGTCATCGGGCTACCTTTAAAAAAAATCTTGCGATCACTGAGCTGCCTGAAAGGACGTCAGCACGCATGACGGCACGGCCAATCGACCGGCCACGATTGGGGTGTGATAGCGGCTTCGCTCTTGCGCACAAGGGCATCTTTGCACGATGGCGCAACGCGCGCGGCTGGCAATTCAACCGGACCTGAGAGAACCTGTATCCATGACCAACCAAGCTACCGTTATTTCGACATGGTTCGTCGCTGACCAAAGTTTCGAAGCGACCTACTTTCCTCAGCTGGGCGCTCAGTCCGACAGCCCTGAAGGGCACCGTATCTACTGGCAGTGCGTGATCTGTTTTTTCGCATCAAGCTTGCGGGTTAACCCATCTGCCCGCCACATGTTTTTCACGAATGTCGATTTACCACGGCTTGACGATATCAATCTCGCTACAACCTTTGACGAATGGGGAATCGAGATTGTTCGACTGCCGGTAGCGCACCGGCTTCCTGCTGGCGCTGTGTCGTCGTGGGGTAACCAGTTCTATGTATTTGATATCATATATTATTTGGCACAGCATATTGATGCTGAACGCTCGATCATACTGGACTCGGACTGCATTTGGATCAGGAGCTCCGCGTCGCTTGATGCTGCGATTGATCGGCATGGAATGATTACGTTCGTTGAAGAAGGCGCCTATGTCGATCCGGCGGAGCCAATCAACGGCCTATCGCGTCTGCAGATGACTGAGTTCCTAAAACGGATGGGCGGTCAGAATATGACCGAGGCAATTCCCTATTTTGGAGGCGAAATCTTCGCAGCCACACAAGAAGCCGTCCGCGACGTTGCCCTTAAAGCAGAATTGCTATGGTCCGAAGTGGTCAGCCGTACGCCAGATGCTCCTCACGAGGAGGCGCATTTTCTAAGTATCATTGCAGCAATGCGCGGCGATGCACCCGCAACCGCAAATCCGTACATTCGCCGGATGTGGACCTCGTTCAAGCACAACACTGTTCGAAAAAGCGACTTAGATCTCGCTATTTGGCATCTTCCTGCAGAAAAACGCAGCGGGTTTGTTGGGCTTTATCGTTATCTACGCCGTTATGTAGAAGCGGGTATGCAACCTCTTGAGATGTCGCTTGGCGTTGCACTTTATAGTCGGATGATGGGAGTACCACGCCGATCATTGCGCAAGTTTTTCAGGGATGCTTCAGCCAAGCTCCGCGAGCACCTCAGTTAGGCTTCCGATTACATGTCTTTGACGTGGCCGGCGCAACGAAGTGTTCACTAAGGAACCGGATGCGGCTGATCCTATGGATCAGCCGCGCGGCCACTCTCAGGCACCCTTGCCGATCGGCGCGTCGCGCATGACTTTGATGTCGGCTTCCATCATGTCGCGCGCCAGATCGCGCACGGTCATCTCATGACGCCAGCCCAGTTTTTCATGAGCCTTCGTCGGGTCGCCGATCAGCAGATCGACCTCGGTCGGGCGGAAATACCGAGGATCGACCTCGATCAGGCACTTGCCCGTCTCGGTGCAATACCCCTTTTCCCCGACACCCTCGCCACGCCATTCCAGCGTGATGCCGACATGATCGAACGCCCATTCGACGAAAGTGCGTACCGGCGTCGTCTCACCGGTTGCCAGCACATAGTCGTCGGCCATGTCCTGCTGCAACATCAGCCACATCCCGCGGACATATTCGCGCGCATGGCCCCAATCGCGCTTGGCATCCAAATTACCCAGGTATAGCTTTTCCTGCCGACCCAAACTGATCGCAGCAGCGGCGCGAGTGATTTTGCGGGTGACGAACGTCTCGCCCCGCAATGGGCTTTCGTGGTTGAACAAAATGCCGTTCGACGCATGCATGCCATACGCTTCGCGGTAGTTCACCACGATCCAATAGGCATAGAGCTTTGCCGCAGCGTAAGGGCTACGCGGATAGAAAGGCGTGGTTTCGCTCTGGGGCACTTCCTGGACCAAGCCGTAAAGCTCGGACGTCGACGCTTGGTAGAAACGCGTTGTTTTTTCCATGCCGAGGATGCGGATCGCCTCCAGCAACCGTAGTGCGCCAATGCCGTCGGAATTAGCGGTATATTCCGGCGTCTCGAAGCTGACAGCGACATGGCTCTGGGCAGCGAGATTGTAGATCTCGTCGGGTTGCGTTTCCTGGACTAGGCGTATCAGGTTCGTGGAATCGGTAAGATCGCCGTAATGGAGGTGAAAACGCGCATTCTCTGCGTGCGGATCCTGGTAGATGTCCTCGATGCGGCCGGTATTGAAGGACGACGAACGCCGCTTCACGCCATGCACCTGGTAGCCCTTCTCCAGTAGCAGTTGGGCCAGGTAAGCGCCGTCCTGCCCTGTCACACCCGTAATTAGCGCAGTTTTACCGTTCACGTTGCCTGTATCCTACTCAAAATAATATGCGTGCCTAGTCGTCGCCGCGTAAAGGAGCAAGCCAGTGTGACCCTCTTGCTCACGATCGAAAGCTCCGCAAAAGGGACACACCGCGCTCACATGCGTCGGCAACGAAAGGATAAAAATTGGCTGGAGGAAGCGTACGGATCGGCCTTTTGTCGCCGTGGGCGTCACGATCGGGCGGAGGTGTTTTCGAGGCTGTGGTGGCGCAGGCGGCCATGATCACGAAGATGGGAGCCGACCCGGTTGTTTTTGCCTTGGCCGATGAGCACAGCGAAAGCGACCGAGGTCGCTTCGACGGCGCACAGGTCGAACTAGGCCGAGTACGCGGCCCCGCTCAAGTTGGCTACAGTCCTGAACTTGGACAGAAATTGCTCATGGCTGACCTTGATCTGCTCCATCTTCATGGGATCTGGATGGCAACGTCACATCTGGCTGCGCGTTGGGCAGCAAGAACGGAGCGGCCGTACGTTATTTCACCGCATGGTATGCTCGATCCGTGGATCACTGCGCGGGGACGTAACAAGAAACGCGTGGCGCGGTTGGGCTACGAACGGCGTAGCTGGGCACGTGCGTCGCTGTTTCACGCGCTGACGCAGGCAGAAGCAACTGACATCATACGCGAAACGGATCGCTACGAGGTCGATGTCATTCCCAACGCAGTGATGCCGACATATAACGGCTCCATGAGCGCGGAAGGAACCGGAGGCATAGTCTATCTTGGCCGTATCCATCCCAAGAAGAATATTGCTGCCCTTGTCGAGGCTTGGTGCCTGCTTACGCACCACTCCGGTTCCTCCGTGCCAACGCTTACTATCGCAGGTTGGGGCGATGAAACGCACGTTGCCGAAGTTCGCGCGCAGGTCGACCGGGTTGCAGACGCCCGGTTGCAGTTTGTCGGTCCGGTGTTTGGCGACGCCAAGCGCAAACTGATAGCAGAGGCGGTCGTCTTAGCTCTGCCTTCGCTCAGCGAGGGGCTGCCAATGGCAATCTTAGAGGCTTGGGCCGCAGGCGTGCCGACCGCCATGTCGGTCCACTGCCACTTGCCCGAGGGGTATGAGGCTGGCGCCGCAGTAGATAGCGGCACCGACGTGCCCTCGATCGCTGCAGCGCTCGCAGTACTGACGAGTGAAGACGCTGCGACCCGCGCTGGCCGCCGTGCTGCGGCACGAACGCTTGTAAAACAGCACTTTTCTGATGATGTAATCCGCAACCGGTGGGAATTGGCTTACGATCGGCTGCTAGAGGCCAACATATGACGGACGTCAGCGTGTCGCGGCTGCCGAAAAAACCGAGTTCCGCAGCATGACTATGGCCCCCTTGGACGCCCGCGCGGCTGGCAGCACAGATGGAGGACCGAGCTTCAGCTTGCGTAACCGCCTGATGAGGGTCGCGTGGAACATCGGTTGGCTGGTATTGGCGCGCTGGACGCCACCCCCACTACATCGCTGGCGCGCAACCATATTGAGGATGTTTGGTGCGACCGTGGGAAAAGGAGCGCGGGTATATTCCAGTGCCCGCATTTGGCTACCCGCAAACCTCGTAATCGGCGAACGATCCGTGCTCGGGCCACGCGTGCGTTGTTACAATCAAGGCCGAATTACGATCGGTGATCGCGTGACTGTTTCGCAAGACGCTTCACTCTGCGCCAGCAGTCACGACGTGTCGGACCCGAATTTCCAACTCGTATTACGACCAATCTCCATCGGAGACGATGCTTGGATAGCAGCGGAGGCGTTCGTAGGTCCGGGCGTCACCGTAGGTGAAGGCACCGTACTGGGCGCACGGGGCGTTACAGCACGAAATTTAAGTTCATGGAGTATCTACGTCGGAAATCCTGCCCGCCATATTAAGTCGCGCCGCTTTTCTAGTCTCGATCAAGACTAAGCTTATTCTTCCTTGGGTATATTGACTAATCTATGTTAAATGCACCAGATAATGTGTTTTATAGCTGATTGCCAATACAACGCCCATACAGATTGGCTGCCTTCCAACAACCTGGCTAGCAAGTCGAGAGAAATGTTGCTCACTCGTAAGCGAGATCACGACAGGCGTTCACGATTGTACACGCTTAGCCTCGCACTTCCGACGTAAAAATTTGAACGCTGGCGGGAGCCAAGCTTCGTCAGAGCGGAAGCACAAGACATTCCCAAAGACCGAATACGGCGCGCATGAAATGGAGCTACCGACAAGTGCAACGGTGCCTTCGGAGGTATTGGCCTCGACATCCTACGCTGCCTGTGCGCCAGCTGGCTGTAAGAACAGCTGACCGGATCTGCTCTATAAGTGAATTGCGGACGAGATACACAAGCCCCGTAGTTCGGTGGTGGAAGCCATCGCCCGACTGACGGCGTGCGGCTTCCTCGATTGGATCCTTCGCTGCGTACCAATCCAGGATGCTGAGCTGACGAACAGCAAAGCCAGCAGATCTCGAACGCCCTCATGGTGGCATAGGTGTCAACGGTGTGCGCGTACGTCCGCCGCATGCTCCGCAAGCCCAGCTAGTTGGTCCGCGCTGTTGTAGAGAAGCTTGCGTACCAGAAGAAGCTGGACGCAGCGACGGTTTACGGGGTGATCACCCAGTTCAGAGGCTCGAACTGCGCGCTATCTATCCCGCTCGCGCTTCTGTTGATACGCCAAATCTGCCGAGCGATCAGACAGATGCCTGTAAATCTGGATGAATGTGGACCGCCTCTGGCATGTGCAGTTTGAAGCTTCACGAAGCCCTCAAAGCCCTGATCCCGACAAGTTTAATATTTAGCGGCCGTTGGTGAGCGCCGGCTTGCGCCGTCCCGTGCATCCTCGAGGAATGGTCAAATTCGGTACCATGCCATCTTCGATGTCAAACTCGATATGAAGGTATCTACCAGCGTTAGGTTTTCTTGATCATCGACGAAGCGTGCGCTGCCAGCGACGGACGATCTAGCACATCATCATGGGCGTAGATTGACACTAACTACCTCGGTTCCTAAGCCTCGGCACTCTCGGGGGACGGTTTGGTGAACGTGACTGCTGACATGGGCGCTCTGGGGCCGGAAGTGTTGATCGTAGGCGCGGGGGCCGTGGGTCTTGCGCTCGGCATTGAACTGGCTCGCGGAGGTAGGCGTGTCCTAATCGTTGAGGCTGGCGGCCCTGATCCGGACGTAAATTTCCAGACCACCAATGGTGGCCGCTCGGCCGGTCGGACGCATAATGGCCTGTCCGAAGGTCGTATGAAGGCTTTAGGCGGGACAACGCGGCTGTGGGGCGGGCAATTGGTTCCGTTCGGCATGCGCGATTTCGACGGCGCGGCACCCGACGGAACGCATTACTGGCCTGTACGCCACGCCGAAATTGCCCCGTGGATCGCAGCGGCCTTTCGATTCCTTGGTATCGGCGAAGAAGGCAGCGATCCCGATGCAGTTTGGCAGCGCGTAACCGGTCTGCCCTCTGATATGGGCCCTAACCTGCGTTTAGGGATGAACATCTGGCTGCCCCAACCGGATTTCACGCGCCTTTTTGCGCAGGATCTCGCAGGCCTTATCGGGCTGACGGTGTTGACCGACAGTGTCGTCGAGCGGCTGCTGTTCGAGGGCGAGCAGGGCGTTGTGACCGGCGTCGAGACGCTTGATAAGGATGGGAAGCGCCATCGCCATGTAGCGCCCGCGGTCGTGCTAGCGAACGGTACGCTTGAGATCGCAGGCCTGCTGCTGCGAACCGCGGCAACTCAGCCGGCTTCCGGCTTTTCGGACAACACCAATATTGGCCGAGGCTTCATCGATCATTTGCACGGAACGGCTGGGCGCGTTGTCCTCGCTAATCACAAACGAGCCGCCGACTTGTTCGACAATGTCTACTTCGAGCGGCGTAAATACGGCGTTAAGCTACGCGCGCTCGATGAGTTCCGAGCCAAAACCGGGATCAGCAACTGCGCTGCGATGGTTGTCGCGCCTAGCAATGTTGGTACCATGGTACGCGATCTCGCTACGCTCGCCCGCCGCCTTGTTAAACGGCCGGCGAGGGGGGAGCTTGCAAAATCGATCGGTCAGGCCGTGACGCTGTCGCGGATAATCGTGCCTCTCGCCTTTCGTTACATTGTGCAGCGCCGCTCGACGTCGCTGCTATCGCAGGGCGCGATGCTGTGGGTCGAGGCGGAGCAAGTGCCAACCCCGGAAAGTTATATTATGCTTGAGGCCGACCAGCCGCCGGAAACTGCCGGCCTCGTGCTACACTGGGCACTCGACGGCCGCGAGATCGACGCAATTGCAACTTTTTGCGCGGAGGTAAAGACGCAGTTCGAACAAGCAGGGCTGGGAACAGTCGAAATCGATCCCCGCATCACGGCGCGAGATCCCGCCTTTCTCGACACGATGCATGACAGCTACCATCAAATGGGTGGTGCAAGGATGGCTGAGGGGCCGGCGGAAGGTGTCGTCGACCGCGATCTTAAGGTATTTGGAACGCGTAACCTTTACGTTTTGGGCGCTGCGGCATACCCAACCGGCAGCTTCGCTAACCCAACCTTGACTGCTATTGCATTCGCCATGCGACTAGCCGAACATCTCACGCGTGCAATTCCTGCGGTGGCTGCATGATTATTGATCAGTTGGTGTTTGGCTCGGCACGACTGACCGGTGGAGCCAGTTCGGCTGGCTCTAAAAGACTGGTCAGGGCTTGTCTGCACGGCGGCATAACCCGCTTCGACACTGCGCCTTCCTATGGTCTTGGAACCGCCGAACTGGTTATAGGCCAGTCGCTTGGATCGGACGCTGCAGCGCAGATTGCCACCAAAGTCGGATCGGATCGGCCCAGTCATCCAGTCGCCCGAACTTGGTTACGGGCAGTCAAAGGATTGATCCGCCCCGGCACGTCGCCGCTCGCCGTCCCGCTATCACCAGGTGCAGCGGTATCCGAGCCTGTTCACCACGCCTTTACGCCCGAACAAATGGCCCGATCGTTAGAGCAGAGCCGCCGCGCCCTGCGGCGAGATACGCTCGATCTCTTGCTGCTGCATGACATCGCTCCGTCTCAGGTCACACCGGGAGTGATCGACTTCATGCTTCGAGCGCGGTGCGATGGGCTTGCGAATGAAGTCGGACACGCAACCGGCGGCTTAGCTAATCACCAATTAGTTGAGCGGTTCCCGGCGAACTTTATAGTCCAAGCGGCCGCGTCACCTGAACATCTTTTAGGAACTACGGTAAAGGTCCACACGTCGATCCTGCATTCAATTGCGCGCACTGCCAAGTATCTTGAGCGCGAAGATCCCATATTTGCAGAAAGATTGGGTCGGATCGCAAATCTGGTGCCACCGGATAAGGCCGATAAGATCAGCGCAAGACTCGCCGCGGCCTATGTGCTCGTTCATGTGCATAATCCCGAATGTAAACTTATTTTTGCAACAACGCATGCCGATCGGTTAGAGGCATTCCTTCGCGCTATAAACGTCCTCTCGGCGGCAAAACCTAATAGCTTACTTCGTTAATAAAACTGCAGCTGATTTACTTTTCTAACTCTATGCACATCTCCAGTATTAGCGTTCAATTCTCGAACGGTCGTATAGGGGTATGTACGGTCTACATGTAGAACTAACGCCGAGGGCGTGCGCAATTCGAAGCACAACACGACCCCGAAGCCTCGCAGTGAGGAACCAGGGTAAGGTGCATCTGCATCACGGACCGCCCGTTACAGCCGCTGAAGCCAAGCTTGCCGACCGTACCGCATCCTATCGACTGCACTGAGAGGCAAAGCTCGCGGGTGAGGCGGGGGGCGTTGGCGTTCTATTTGGGTCGCGAGGCCAGCAGGATTGAATGGGGCAGTGGCGGGCCAAGGATGGCGACCGGCGGCCGGGTCAGCAATGAGGCCCGGCGACCGGGCCATGCACTTCAGATCGGGTTAAAGGCCCTTTTCTCTGGCGCGCTGCGGGATAGGTGCCGATCAGGCAGGTCCGGATGAGGGGCGCGCAGATATCCCACGATCCGCGTGTTGGTGAATGGTCGGGCCGACGTCACTAGGTGAGATCCAGATCGCGCCTCGATCTCCAGGCGCCCGTCATCAAGGAAGCGGCACAGCGCGAGCCATCGCTTCGTGCCATAGGCGATAGCCTTGGCCATGTCTGACTTTGGCGACAGCCGGCGCAGTGCCGCGTCCAATGCCTCGCGTAGCGCATCGACCAGCGGCTTCGTCCGGGTCTGCCGCGCCGCCAGCCGCACGTCGGGCGGCCTGCCGCGGACCTCGGCTTCTATGCCGTACAAGGTACCAATGCGTTCAAGAATGTCGGTGATCAGCGGCATAGCAACCTTTTAGCCTGCCAACGTTGGTACCCACGTCCGCTCTGGGCGGCGCCAGTCGATACCCTTCAGAAGCATCGACACCTGCGCCGATGTCAGCGCTACAGTGCCGGTCGCCGTTACCGGCCAGACGAAACGGCCACGGTCCATCCGCTTCGAAAACAGGCATAGTCCCTGACCGTCGAACCACAGCAATTTGATCAGGTCGCCGCGCTTGCTACGGAACGCGAACAGTGCACCGGAATTTGGTTTCTCCCGGAGCACCTGCTGCACCAATACCGCCAGGCCATCGAAGCCCTTGCGCATGTCGGTTACGCCGCAGGCCAGAAATATCCGCGTCGATGTCGGCTGCGGGATCATCGCGTCAGCACGCCCATCACGCGCGATAGCGCCTCGGCGTCGACAGCGCCGTCGACGGTCAGTCGTACACCCGAAGGCAGCTCGATGCCGATCTGCCTCGTGGTCCGGGCGTCCGCTGGCGCCTCGACGGGCGGCACCGGCAGCATCACGGGCGGCTCGCTGATCCGGAACTCGGCAAATGTGGCCTGAGGCCGGGCCGGCACTCCGCTCAGTGCACCCGACATAGCTTGACGCCGCCAGATGTGATGGCGCCGCTGCCGACCTCGTGACGCTCGACCGTCGTCCTGACCGACCCATCCGGCCCGAACGCATCGCGTAGGATCGCCAGCTTCTGCTCGACCGTCCAGCGGCGTCGACCCGACACCCTACCGACAATCTCGATACGACCGGTCGTATGACTACTCGCTACAGCTGCAGCTGGTTCGTAAGCGCTGTTATCCCACCACGCGGGCGGCGTAGGTCCATGGCATAAGGTCACCGAGGGCATTGATGCGGTGGCCGTTGGCGAGGCGCATTAGAGCGGTTTCTCACCGGGCTGAATCATAGGGGGATTCCCGTCGCTGCGGTTTTCTGATTCAGAATTCCTGCCGGTGCAGGAGGCTGGCATGGATGGCGCGAGCATTATCAGTAGATCTTCGGGATAGAGTTGTAGCGGCGATTGCGGGTGGTCTGTCGCGTCGACAGGCGGCGGTACGGTTCGGTGTCAGCGCCGCGAGCGCTGTGCGGTGGCAGCAGCTTGCAAACCAGCACGGAACGCCGGCGCCACAGCAGCAGGATGGCGATCGACGTTCGATGAGGATCGAGGCGTATGCCGGGTTGATCCTGGAGGCTTACAAGGCGACGCCCGACATCACCCTGGCCGAGTTGCAGGCGCTCTTGGCTGATCACGGCACCGAGGTGGCGCTCGGCACGATATGGCGGTTCTTCGCGCGGCGCGGGATCACGCGCAAAAAAGACAGCGCACGCGACCGAGCAAGACCGCCCCGACATCCTGAAGCGGCGCGAGGAATGGTTCGACGGACAGCTCGATCTCGATCCCGAGCAGCTCATCTTCATCGATGAAACCTGGGCATCGACGAACATGGCGCGTCGGTATGGCAGAGCGCCACGTGGCGAACGACTGCGAGCCGGCGTGCCGCACGGGCACTGGAAAACCACCACCTTCGTCGCAGGCCTGAGCCGCACCGGCATGATCGCACCCTGGGTGCTCGACGGAGCGATGAACGGTGAAGCCTTCACTACCTACGTGACCCGCGTCCTCGTGCCCGAACTTTCGCCCGGCAACGTCGTCATCATGGACAACCTATCCAGCCATAAGGCGCCAGCCGTGCGTGCCGCCATCGAAGCCGCGGGTGCCAAGCTCCTGTTCCTTCCGCCCTACAGCCCCGACTTCAACCCCATCCAGATGGCCTTCTCCAAGATGAAGGCGCATCTGCGAAAAGCGGCCGAGCGGACCATCCACGGCCTGTGGGATGCCATCGGCCGTATCGTCGACCTCTACTCGCCCCAGGAATGCTCAAACTATTTCGCAGCCGCTGGTTACGATGCAGACTGATCAGAAACCGCTCTAGGGTGTCGGCGAGCCAAGCCTGTGGGTCGACGCGGTTTAATTTGGCGGTCTCGATGAGCGAGGCAATGACCGCCCAGTTGTCTCCGCCATCATCGGATCCTGCGAACAGCGCGTTCTTGCGGTTGAGCGTCAGTGGCCGGATGCTGCGCTCGACGGTGTTGGAGTCCAGCTCGATGCGTCCGTCGTCTAGGAAGCGGCAGAGGCCGTCCCAGTGGCTCAGTGCATAGCGGATAGCCTCGGCGAGTCCCCCTTTGCGGCTGAGCTGGCCGAGCCGCATATCGAGCACGCGCCGAAGGTCGTTGATGATGACGCGGCTGCGTTCCTGCCGGACGGCACGGCGTTCATCGGCCGACTGACCACGAATGTCGGCCTCGACGGCATAGAGCTGCGCGATGCGTGCGAGGACATCGGTTGCGACCGGCGACGTTCCGCTCGCTGCCTGCTCGAAGAAGCGACGACGCACATGTGCCCAGCAGAAGGCGAGCTGCACGTCGCCGATGCGCGCGAGCTTGCGGTATGCGGCATAGCCGTCGACCTGCAGCACGCCGCGGAAGCCGGCGAGATGCTCGATAGGCTGCTCGGCCTTTCGGTCGGGCGCGTAGCGGTAGGCGACCGCGGGCGGGTCGCTGCCGCCCCATGGTCGGTCGTCGCGCGCATAGGCCCAACTAACCGCGCTTGGTGCGGCCTCGTCCCGGGTCGAGCACCGGCGCCACGGTTTTGTTAGCGAACAACTTGCCCGAGCGCTTGAGCGTGTCGAGCAGATGGTCGCGCAGCGGTGGCAGCCACCACGCCGCGCGCCCGGCCCAGTCGGCCAGCGTCGAACGGTCGAGTTCGACGCCCTGGCGGGCGTAGATCTGCGCCTGCCGGTATAGGGGTAGGTGGTCGGCGTATTTGGACACCAGCACCTGGGCGACGAGGGCCTCGCTGGGCAGGCCACCGTCGATGATATGCGCGGGTGCCGGCGCCTGCACGGGCGCCGCCTCGCATTCACGGCAACCATAGCGCGGGCGGCGAGTGACGAAGACACGAAAGGTTGTGGGCACCACGTCGAGCCGCTCGGGGACGTCCTCGCCGATGACGTGCAGAGCACCACCGCAGCAGGCGCATGCCTTGTTCTCGATGTCGACGACCTGCTCGACCCGTTGCAAATGAGCGGGAAGACGCGCGCGGCTGATCTTGCGCCGGCGCGGCTCGCGGGGTGGGCGCAACGGCATCGAGACTCGCGGCGACCACGGCAAGTGCCGTGTCGGTATCCTCGAACGCGATCTCTAACTGCTCGTCGTCAAGCTTCTCGGAGCGTGCGCCGAAGCGGTGCCGACGCAGCGCGGCGATAATCTCTTGCAGCCGGGCCAGTTCTGCCTCGGCATGGTCGTTGACGGCGCCAAGCCGTACGATCTCGGCCTGAGCCTCCGCCTTGACCGCGTGCAGGACGGCAATTTCCGCCTGCTTCTGCTCGTTGGTGGCACGCAGCGAGGCGAGTTCCTCATCGTGCGATCGCAACTGCGCCATGGTCGCAACGAGCACGGCGCGCAGAGCGTTCGGATCAGATGGAAGGTCAGCCTCAAGAAGCATCGCGGAGCGTTGAATCAGGCCGCTCGCGCGGCGTCAACCGGGCAGTTGCGGCGCAACGGGCTTGCGACCGCCATGGACCCGGCGCCAGTCTGAACCCTCCAGCAGCACCGCCATCTGCGCGGCCGTCAGCCGGATCACGCCGTCCCGGATGCCTGGCCAACGAAAGCCGCCCTGCTCGAGCCGTTTCGCCATTAGGCACAGACCCGTGCCGTCCCACCAGACCAGTTTGATCCGGTCCGCCTTCTTTGCACGGAAGACATATACCACACCTGAGAACGGGTCGGCGTCGTACTGAGCCTTCACCAACGCCGCGGCCGAGTCCGCACCTTTGCGAAAGTCCACCGGAGCGGTCGCCACCATGACCCGCGCGTCGCTGCCGGGACCGATCAACGCGACACCTTCAAGGCATCGATCACCGCTGCGATGACGCTGGCATCCGCACCGCGCCCGATCTTCACCGCCACACCATCGATCTCCAACTCAACCATGCCATCGGCGTGCGCCTGTCGGGAACGCCGTCGGACCGAGCGCTCTGGAACAGCGGTGACCGAAGCCGGCTCGATGACAGCTGGCACGAATACCGGCGCTGCCCCCTCCATGGCTTTACGCGCCTCCCGCCGCCAGGTGAACAGTTGCGATGGGCATAGCCCGTGGCGTCGGGCCACCGCGCTGACGCTTTCCAGCCCCGCGTAGCTCTCCGCCAAAATCCGAGCCCGGGTCTCGTCCGCCCACTCGCGACGCCGGCCCGCTCCCGTAAACACCTCGAACCGGACCGGCTTAGTGCCAGCATCGTCGCATGACATCGTCATGGCTGTAGGCCTTCCTGATTTCAGACGCTTACACCGCCATCAACAAGGTGCCAGCGGAACACCGCTTACGCTGGTTCGATAGTCTCGTCTGACATCACGGTCCCGTTCAAAGGGCCGCCATCAACCCTTTGAACGCTCCGCCTACAAGGCGACCTTCAGACCACGCTTACATCATTATCCGCGGCCACGGGACTAGGTCGCCGATGACTGACCGGGCGGCATGCGCTGAACCCAGCTTGAGTTGCGGCTGCTCGTACTTCTTCCGCGCGCCGTCAACGCCACGTGAATGATATGCGCGGCTTGGAACCGTCCAGGAAAAGCTCGCAGATCGATGTCAAATAGCTGACGCGCCGTTGAATCCGGCATTCCACGTAAATACCGTTCTTAGGCCGCCGCCCAAGCGACCTGAGGTAGTCGCCCGTTTGCCAATACATTATCGCCGCCGAGTTCGGGCCTGCTCGCTTGCTACGCGGAAAGGGGTGGTCGCGTTAGCCTGCGGATCATAAAATGGATCGATCCGAGTGCGAAGGCGATTTTGTACGCGGTTTGCAACTCGGCCTTGCACGCGCTCAAGTGGTGGAACGTTAGTCGCAGTATCCATGCGTGACTGCCGTTGCCCGATCCGACCGTTTCCGGCGTTGCCAAGTCTTCCATTTCGTTCGGGCGTAGCGCGGGGCGGTAATGAGCGCTGGAGCGGCATGGTATCTTCATCCGGCTCCGCGCCGACATTGCTCGTACCCATTATTTGTTCGCGTTCCTGCGCTTCGGCGGGCGGCGTTCCGGCAACCCCCACAGTCACAAGCAGCAATATCGCTAACGTAAGGTTTGGGCGAAACATGCAACGTCCTACTTCAGGGGAGCCAACTTTATAAAATCGATCTGACCGGTTACCCCCGCCATATCACTAGACGGACGGGCTACCAGCGAAAGCCTTTGGACGGCGCAATCGACTGGCACGGTAAACATCCCGTCAAACCGGCCGTTAGCGTGTGCTGACGGTGGAACCGAGACACGACTGAGCTCCCGGCCATTGCTGCACGCCAACAACCAATATGGTAATGATCCTGTGGGCTGCGTGATGCCGATGCTATGGCCTACAAGTCGGTAGCGCCCAGGTGGCAGGATCTGCAACTGCTGAAGCAGTGGTCCACCTGCGCTTGGGGGGGCGGCAAAATCAAACAATCCGCCTGACTTGCTAGGTTGTATTGACGTAGCGATTATACCATCCCCCAAAGGGGCCCAATCGAACATCGAAGGATACGTCGGGTCGACTAGGAACCGAGGATCACGCGATTGCATTCTCCCTGGGTTTGGCCGAAAAATCGTATAGTAGTTCCAAGCTGAATTAATGTTCCCTGCCTTAATTAAGCCATCTACTACCTTGACGCTTAATTCTATAGGAACTGCTACTTTGAACCGAATGGCATCGCTGAACAGTAAAGCAACCGAGGCTTGCCCACTGTTATTCTCTGCGAGATAGCGCAAAAAGCTTTGTGTCCAAATCGGACGATGCGCTAATATTGGAGCAAGCGCAGTGCGGATCACCGGATCGCCTATGGCGCTTCCTAGTACTGGGTAAAGTATGTCTGGCGCAGTCTTCGACGTTCGTAATGCGATGTCGTAATGGCCCAACGCCTCTAAACTTTTTCCGCGGGCCACGGCATCCTCGATCGCCCACAGTTGGGTTTGAACATCTCGGCGAGAGAGAGTCTGCGAGTAAGCAAACCAACGTCTGGCGGCCGGTAAATCACCCCGAAGCTGTGCGTCGAGACCCAACACCACAATCGCGGGAACTGCGGTGGCGTCTTGCCGCAAAGCCAGCTTTGCCAATGCGACAGCAGCAGTATCAGGGCGCGGTTTGTCTTTAGACTCTTTCTGCGTTGCACCAAAATGCGCCAAAGAAGCCTGCGCGGTGACCCTGCCGTTTCCTGGAGCGAGATTGTGCGCCAGGACTACGTCACCGTGCGCTAAGACGCGAGCGAGGCTATGAACCGTACTTACGTAGCCTGCTGACAACGCCAGGGCAGCCAATGCCACCCTAGCCGACCACTCTAAGGTCGATCGTTGAGACCGAGATGCCCGCCGTGCCACCTTGATCAGCCTACCTTGGTCTCATCTCGGCCATAGCCATAGCCATACTCATATCCGTAATTGCCCTTGCGCTGCTCAAACTTAGTTAGGACCGCACCGATAATCCGAGCGTTTGCGCTCGCAAGTCGGTTAAGTGCCGTTCTGACCATGCTCGATCGAATGCCATGAGACTCGACAGCGAAAATCACGCCTTCAACGTGTGATGCAATCAGAGGAGCATCGGCGAGCCCCATAACAGGAGGCGCATCGATTACGACGTGGTCATACGTCGCCAGGAGGCGCTCGATTAGAAGCGACATCCGGTTACCTGTCAGAAGTTCTGCCGCATTGGGCGGGGTCGGGCCTGCTGACATCGCGGTGAAGCCAAGATCGGTCATCTCGAAGGTTAGCGCATCGATATTATCCTGACCGGAGAGGAAGTTACTAAGCCCCCGGTCATGGTCAACCCCACCAAGGTGGTGGACAGATGGCGAGCGCATGTCCCCATCTACCAGAATGACACGACGCTGTGCTCGGGCAAGCATGGTGGCCAGCGCAAGCGCAGTCGTCGATTTACCTTCAGCAGGTCGCGTAGACGTAACAGTAAGCGACCGTGGTACGCCGTGCTCTGTTGTAAAAGACAGATTGGTCTGAACTGCCAAGTATGCATCCACCAGATCAGACTTGCGATCAAGCAGAGCCTCCCGAGGTGTTCCATCCTTGACTTTGGGAACAGATCCCAGAAGCGGCAAGCCGAGCAACTTCTCGACTTCGCTTGGATCTGCGATCGCTTCATCCATCTGTTCCAATGCAAGTGCCGCAGCTGTGCCAAGTCCAAGGCCAACTAGTAGGGCGAGGACGAGATTAATCAGGAGGCGCGGACTAGAAGGCCGCTCGGGCAGTTGTGCAGCGTCGACAACTGATACGTTGTTAACTCCTACGCCATTGGCAACACCGATTTCTTTGTACCGCTGAAGCAGTCCATCATACAGAGCCCGGTTAGTATCCACCTCCTGCTGGAAAATGTTATACTGAATGCTGCGGCGGCGTTGATCAAGATAGCTTGTCTTTAATTGATCGACACGTGACTGTAGTCCCTGCTCACGTTGTTGAGCTTGGCGAAAGTCAGCTTCTAGTGATCCCGAGACACGACCTTCTTCACGAGAGATACTGCGATCCAATTGCGTGATTTGTGCCTGCAGTGCACGCGCAGGGGGATACCCAGGTTCGAACTGGGACAGGAGGCGCTGATAGTCAGCCGAAAGCTCGGCTCGACGTTGGCGAAGACTGTTAATTGCCGAGTTTCGAAGCGCTTCCTGCGATGATCCGTTATTTCCCGCCTGCTTGAAACGAGCTTCTACAGCGATACGTTCAGCGATTGCTTGGCTTAGCGAACTATTCAATGCGGCAAGATCGTCCGCAACGATTGATCGCTCCACCGTCGCACCTGGACCAGATCCTTGGGCTGGTAGATTGATGATCCGCTGAGAGGTGGCGTAGCCAACAAGTTGTCGCTGTGATTCGTCCAATCGATCCTTCGCCTGCGCTAGTTCACGTTGGAGGAGATTTCGGCCATAAGCCGTTGCTTGGACCTTACGCTCAAGATTGGTCCGGATAAAATTGTCAGCCCACGCATTGGCCACCCGCGTTGATAGTTCCCGGTCTGGGCTCGTAAAACTAATTTCTACCAAGCGGGACAGCCGTGCTGGCTGGACGGACAAATGGGCTAGCAATATTTCACCGGCAATCCGCTGCCGCTCAGATCGGCCCGCAGCAGCATACCGGCCGTTTGTCTGCTCAAAAGCTCCGTCTTCTTCGTTAACGCCGAACATCGCAAAGAATCGACTATCGTCGACAAGTCGCAATTGAGTTGCAACGCGCTCAGATAAGGATCGCGATTCCAGAAGACCGTACTGGGTCTGGTAGAACTCTTGATCGGTTGGGCTGGTTTCGCGCTCAACGCCTTGGAAGGCTGTGACCTGATTAGACTCACGTGCGATTTCAATCTGCGATGTCGCAGTATATTTTGGCGTCATAAGCAGAGTTATCACTAAGCCGAGTATCAAGCATGACGCAATTATTCCGACGATCACAAAACGCCAGCGCCTGACGATCCGCATGTACTGTCTAAGCACAGGCATTGAGGCGCCGTCGCCTGCTTCGCGCAAATTGGATGGAAATTGATTGGTACCGAGCTTCGAGCTGATACCTACTGCGGACGTAGAAGGGTAGTTCATCGACATGACGCCTTAATTCAAAATGGCGATGAGTGGTGCCGCAATCAAAGGCGACAACGAAACCAGATCTCGGAAACGACGGCGCTGCGGTGAGTCGCCAACAATAATTACATCGTTTGCATATACGGCGGGGTCTTCATAAGTGCCTCGGCGAATTGCGTCGATGTTGTACAACCCTGCCATCCGATGATCGCCGACTTTTCGCAGAATAACAACATCGTCTTGTTTTGCAAATTCGGCTAGACCTTTGGCCGACGCTACGACCCGTAGCAGCGTCATCTGGTTGGTAACGGGATATAGACCAGGTTCAACCACTTGGCCGTCGATCGTCACGACCTGACTAACCGAGCTTTTGATGTTCACCGTAACTTGCGGGTTGCGAACATAATGGGCTCGTAACGCAGCCGCGACCGCTGATCCTAATTCCTGCGCGGTCTTTCCCCGCGCATCTATCGTGCCAGCGAGTGGCATTGCGATACGGCCACTAGAGTCGACCTGCATCTCCCGGCTGAGATCCTCGATGCCAAATACATCGACCTGGATCGTATCTAACGGGCCGATCAGCGCTGGGCGATCGCCCGCAGTTAGGTCTGCTCGGCCAGGTGGTGGCAATACGCCGTTGGTATCAATGACCGTTAGGTCGCTTGTCGAACGTATCGGTTCGGGGGAGGCGCAGGCTGCCAGCACCAGCGCAATACAAAACACGAAACAGGACTTGCGCATAATGGGTACGATTTTCCAGCCAAATGACAGAATATGCGGTCTATACCGACCGCACCACCATAGGTAAACTCGAACCACGGTGGGCCCTGGCCCCCCAAGCCAGCCAACAGGCCGCGATGGTCGCCAGCGCCATCATGAGCGGCGTCCGCACAGGATAGTCGACGGCGCTAGCCAAGAACATGATGAATAGCATGGAGGAGCCGAGGCGTCCCGTTGCTACCCCAGCACCCAGATTGCTCGAGCGATCAGGACTGGAGCGCAGCCATACCGTCCAGCTCGCCCAAAGCCACCATATCAATGCGGATATGACCGCTACGGCACCGGGAAGCCCTGCATCCAGTACTAGCCCTAGATAATCGTCGTGTGCCTGATTGAAATAGGTAAGCTTCAGAAGCTCGAAAGGCTCGTTTAGCCGGAACATCGGATCGAATGTGCCAAGGCCGGTTCCAAAGGGAAAATAGTGCGTGACCATAGCCAAAACGGTTGGCAGGCCACGAGAGCGCATATCACGTCCGACATCTTCGGCCATCAGACGGTCGACCGAGACGGCACGACCCAGCATCGTGCTGAGCAATACAAAAACCACAATCACGCCTACGAGAGTGGCGACAACCACGGGCAGTACCCATCGCGGTTGGCCATGTAGCGCGCGACGTAAATCTTCGCGGATCATGAACGGTCCTACAACCATCCCAATCGCTGCGGCGACCATACCGGCCCGAGAGCCGCTCGCCAGAATCGTCAGCACCAGTAGTAGGAATAGTCCCCCTGCAACTGGCACGCGCCAAGCGGGACGACGACGACCAGCAAATGCCCAAACGGGCAATACCAGGCATCCAAGCGCTAAATATACGGCGAAGTGGTTCCGATTGGCAAAAGTTCCACTTACGTCATTGGTATAATTAATAAGGGGCTGGGGAAACCGAGATCCAGAGAACTGGATCAGCCCGACCAACATTGATGCTGTAATCAACAGAAGGACTGCGCCTAATAACCACGGCCGTTCCGTTGCCCGAAGTCCAGACAAGCATAGCAGTACGGCTGTTGGTACAATCAGGGATGTCGCTGCATTGACCGTCGCGCTAGGCACCATTGATACGGGTCGCCACGGTTGGCTTTCCCCTGCGAGCTGCGCTGCGTGTGCAATAACGTCCCGACCAGGCAGCGCTTGCCACAGAGCGGGCGGCATGGGAATGAGCTGCAACACCGGTAGTGCGATCGCACAAATCAAAAAAAGTAACACCGCCCGGTGTTCGCTGAAGGAGGGGCGCTCGCCAAATAGCAACGCGAAAACCAGTGCGGCGGTTGCCGCGGCGCGCGTGACAACCTGGCCGGCGACATCAGCGCGTGACGCTCCTCCTGCCAACCACAACACGGCCATGAGAACTAGGAGCAAAGCGTAGTGCATGCCGGGGGCGACGAAGGAAGACGGGCGCGTTCGCATCGTCGTGGCAGGTACGCGGGATTATCTCTTACGGCAACCGTAGTCGCAATCAGCCTGCCGTGGCCATTCGACAGGCTGGCGATGGCGAGGCGGTGCATGATAGCGAACGTCAGAGATATTCTAGATAGGCATAGCCCTGGGGACTGCGTTCAGTGGCATCTGCTCGTGTATGGGGACCGCAAGTGAGTACGATTGTACGCGTAGGTAGAGCTTCGTCGCAGACATAGGGCATACGATTTTCCGCTTCCGGATCATGGCGAGCGACGAGAGCGGCATTTTGCGCGACAGCTGGGGTATCAAAGAGTGTCGTGCCAGCCGCGGTACGTATCCGCAGATCATAAGGCGCCGCAGACCGCCCCTGTGCGTTCTTGGCAATAACGACCCGGACAATTCGAGCGTACGGCGGCAGTATCAACGTTGTCTCCGAGGCCACGCCGCCGCTTCCATCCTTGCAGGGCCAAGACGAGGTCCCGAGCTTCAACGCGATTGTTTTACGTCTGAGCTGTGCATCAGCGCCCTGTGTGGCCTGCGTTGATCCGACAAGACCTGTGCCGCCCTGGCCAAAAAGGTCGAAATCAGCGGCATGTATGACGCCTTCGTCATTGCCTTGCTCTTCATTGGTGCGGCAATTGCGAGCGCTCGCTTGGCCTCCGTGATTATGATCGCCACGGTTTTCGATTTTCGCAGCTAAATCAAAAGGTAGCTGACAGTCGTCCCACAACAGGCGTGGCCCCGCCATATAGCGATTGCGTTGTGGGATGAAAGCGTATTGAGCGTCTTGGCCCAGCGTGTTGAACACGCAACGTACAAAGCGTAACGTTTGTGCAGGGCCGACTTCAGCAATGCGCCTTGATCCGACAGATCCAGTATTCAAGATGCCGCAGTCTATTATTGTTAGTTCGCCATAGGCGATGTCTGTATGTCCTTGAAAAAAGCGACTGCTTCCTCGCATTTCAATGCGACTATCACGAATAACAACGCCCTGCGTTAGCATTGAGGCATCCATGCGAACGATTGCACAGTTTTTTGACACTATTAGTGATGAATTTGAAATGCGCACAGCACCGCCAGCCGGACCCGCTTTACTGGGAGTAAAGTGAAAGACGCTTTCATAAACCTCTTCAATCTCAGTGCCAATGAAATCAGTATTGAAGGATTGCTGATTGGCAAAATTGACTACCGTATTGCAGCCAAATATCTTACAGTTAAAAAATTTGTTTTCAGATGTAAGATTGCTACCTTTGAGGAGAAAGCACGAATCGAAACCTTGGATTAAGCAATTCTCAAAGCGGAAACCCTGTGCGGTATTATGCCCTTCAATTCGCATGAGCCCGGCATTCGAGGGGACTTCACGCGCTGCTCCGCGCGACATATCACGTCCTTCGAAGCAAAGGCTCGCAAAAACCGGGAACGCAAGCAACTCATGACCATCGGTATTGTCGAACATCCAACGTTCGTCCCCTCCCGGAGCGAGGCGCAGTACCGACGAAAACCATCCGGTACCGCGTAGGCTAAGGCCCATCGTAGGCACGGAAGGATTAAGCGCTTTAGGCTCCACCACGAAAATGCCCGGCGGAACAAAAATTTCCGCCGGACGCACAAAACCGCCTGCTTCTGGCAGTAACGAACTTGCATATGCTATTGCTGTGCGAATGGCTGCGGAATTAACAGCTGCGTTAGCTGGATTCCCATCGCCGACTGCCCCAAAGTCCGTGATGCTGATCGACAGCTCCCCAAGCTTTTCAGTAAGCGAACGTTCGGGGGTGCCGTGGCTGCCGGAGGGCAGGACGGTATTGCCGTCAACGGCGTTACGCGGTTGTTGGGCGGGGGTAGACCCCGCGATTAGCAAGGGGGACGCGCCGGCCATGACAGCCAAGGTGTCTCTTCGTGTGAAACTTTCGGGCATAGTTCCCTGTTTCATGTCGTTGTAAGAATGGCAACATCAGGCATCTCACGTTAGGGGCGCTCTGGTGAAGCGATACAAACTTATGATGCCGAGAGTAAAAGGGCGCCGGCTGCCCATGGAGCGATGACGGAATGAAATTGCTGATCCTGGGGATCAACCGCGCACCTGAACCGATTGGTATTGCTCCATATACCACCGAACTTGGACGCTGGCTTGCAGCGCGCGGGCACGAGGTGGCGATGGTCTCCGCGCAACCCTATTACCCCGCATGGCGCCTAAGCGACGGATATCCGAAATACCAATGGACGCGTGCCATGGAGGACGGCGTGTCAGTGACACGGTGCCCTATTTATGTTCCTGCGAACCCCAGCGGCGCGCGACGGATTGCCCATCATGCAAGCTTTGCCGCAAGCGCACTGCTGCCGATGGTACGACGCACGCGAGAACTGCGGCCAGATGTTATTATGACGATTGCGCCTTCATTGCTTGCTGCCCCCGTGGCGCTAGCCGCGGCCCGTCTGACGGGCAGTCGTACGTGGCTTCATATCCAGGATCTCGAGGTCGATGCTGCGTTTGCAACCGGTCTCATAGACGCTAACAGCGCGATGGCTTATCACGCATCTTCGTTCGAAGCTTGGCTGCTGCGGCATTTTGATCGCGTCAGTACTATCTCTTCGCGTATGGGCGAACGTCTAGTGGATAAAGGGGTAGAGCCGGATCGCATCGTAGACTTTCGCAATTGGACTGATACCGAAAAGATTGTTCCTCTTGCCACGGTTTCATCTTATCGAAGCCGTTGGAACATTACTACGCCCCATGTTGCTCTGTACTCCGGCAACCTCGCGAACAAGCAAGGGATCGAGATTGTTATCGAGGCAGCCTACCATCTACGCAATCGAGATGACGTGACATTTGTCATATGCGGCGAAGGATCTAGCCGTGATCGCGTAGCAGCCGAAGTTACGAACCTTGCCAACGTCCAACTTCACGACCTGCAGCCCCACGAAATGCTGAACGACTTGTTAGGTTTAGCTACCGTTCATTTGATGCCACAAGTTGCGGCCGCAGCAGACCTAATGCTGCCGTCGAAACTTACAAACATTCTTGCTTCTGGTCGGCCAGTAATCGCCTCTGCATCCCCAGGTACGAGCTTGGCAACAGAGGTAGAAGGGTGTGGCGTGGTAACGCCGCCAGGAGATAGTGGCGCGTTCGCTTCCGGCATCGTCGCACTCCTCGACAACTCGAGTAAATATGCTGCCGCAGCCGCTGCTGCGCGCGCGCGCGCGGTCGAGCGCTGGTCACGCGATGCGATCTTGACCCAAGTCGAGGGCGAACTGGAGCTTCTAACGCGATGAGTGCGAATGAAACGGCAGGGGCATCTTCAAAGACCTTACCCGAGATTCTTTTTATCTGGGACCAATTCGGACCCTATCATATGGATCGCTTAGAGGCGTTGGGTGCTGCGCTAGCCAAGCGTGTACACGTGGTTGGCATAGAACTATCAGCAACTAGCGGAACATATGCGTGGACGCAGACCGGTGAAGGCCAGCAGTTTGAGAAACGTACCTTATTTGGTACGACGCCCGTTGAGATGCTGCGCACTACCGATGTAGCTCGAGCACTCGCAAAAGAAGTATCGCGCTCTACAGTAGGTGCCGTGTTCGTATCAGGGTACGAACGTCCGTCGCACCTCTTGGCCGCAATGGTTGCACGACAACGCGGCGCACGTACTATTGTCATGCTCGACTCAAAGTATGACGACAAGCCCCGCCGCAATTGGCTGGAAACAGTCAAGCGCGCATTAATGACCCCCTACCACGGTGGTTTTGCCGCAGGACGGCGCTCAACCGAATATCTTCGCTCTCTGGGTCTGCGCCAGCGACTGATAACTCAGGGGTATGACACGGTATCGCTGTCACGAATCCGTAGCGAAACTTCGGACGTTGCCCAGCTGGAATGGGAGAAACGCCCATTCCTTGCCATTGCTCGCTACGTTCCGAAGAAGAACCTAGAGTTTCTTCTTCATGCTTATGCCGAATACCGCTTGGCGGTCGGTGGTGAGCTGGCCCGCTCTTTGATACTTTGTGGGGGCGGTCCGTTGGAGGCATCGCTACGCGCAACCGCGGATGCGCTTCAAATTACCGATGCAGTAAAACTTTCTGGTTTCGTGGGACAGGGAGTTGTGGCTGACCTAATGCGCAACGCGCTATGTCTATTACTACCCAGTGTGGAAGAGCAATGGGGCCTCGTCGTCAATGAGGCACTGGCCTTCGACTTACCGATACTATTATCTAAAAATGTAGGAGCAGCCGACCTGCTGGTGACTGACGGCGACAATGGATATCTACTAGACCCCCATGATCGGACCGGATGGTCTAAGGCCATGCAGCAATTAGGAAAAGATAGCTCATTATGGCGGCGTATGGCTGCGTGCTCGAACGCGTTAGCGCCACTAGGCGACGTCGCGCGCTTCGTCGAGGGAGTAGTCCCGCACCTCCCGGGCCAGATGGTTCGTTGAGGAATTAAGCATCCGCGCCTTATCTTCCGCTATTGTATTGCGGAAGCGGAGGGCATCCGCCACGGTAATAACGACGATGGTGAGGGTCAGAGTCCCTGAGAACACGCTAACCGCGCCAACGGGACTAAGCCACGGTACCGCAGCAGCTCCCGTACCGATCGATATCAGGGTACCAACTACGGCCGACAGGGATATCTTACGGCTGTCAAGGACCACGAATGCTACTGATGCATAGCTTTTGAAAACGACTACAGCAGTAAACATGGCAAAGATGGTCAAGGTTTGCAGCCGCGACCCGGGTTCGGCCATATGCATAGCGCCACCTACGTATAGCCGAGACAGTACAACCATCGCCGCGCCGACGAAGGTACTGTAAATAATGCTGACTAAAAGCGTGGCAAAAATGATAGTCTGTTGACGGCTAGGTGAGCATTCATTCCAAATCAGCCGAATATAGCTCGAAAGCGGGGTTAATATCAGCACTACTGGGACAAGTATTACGGTAAATAATCTTAGTGTCGTCGCATACCACGCGCTGGCAGCTGAAGCGCCAATGAAATCTAGATATAGGATGACAAAACCTAAACTTGCCATCAATAGCCCTTCACCAAATCCAATAATTATTCCTTCACGAGCGATGCGAGCACGTAAGTGATGGCTACCTCCTAGCAAATAACGACGCTTGAGTATCAAGTCGAGCAGGGAGATGGTGCTAGATAGAATCATTGGCGCGGTGATAACTAATACGCCGAGTAACGCACTATAGGCAGATGGGGGTAGTAATATTAGTACTACTGCATAGGTAAGTGTCTGCAATATTACTTGAATAATTGCGGTCACGTAGTGCTCATTGTAGGCGGCGCGTACGGCGTCTTGTTGCTGCACCAAAACTGCAAACGCGCTTGCTAAAGCGCCGGCATAGAAAACACCAGAACTGCCCCGGGAAAAACCATAGCCAACGATTCCGATCGAGCAGAGTAGCGCAGCGGCAACAGCAACGTCGAAGATACCCCGGCTTGCATCCGCCTCTCCTTGTATATCGCCACGGCTGAATGCGTCGCCTACTAGACGGCGTGAAACGTAACCAATGCCTCCCATAACGAAGGTTGCGATTCCACCGAGCGCGATCGCAGCCATCACTGTTGCAAACGGTTGAAGCCCAATATGGGCCTTTAATCTAGGCAAAAAGAATAGGACGCCAGCAAGCCCGGGTACGCGCGTGCTGAAGTTAGCAAGAAGAGAGAGCGCGAGTTTACGTTGCTGGCTCGTGAGCCGTTTGAATCTTAAGATCACGCTATACTAGTCCGTTTTCCTCGCAGAATTTAGTCGAAATATTAGATAATCTAAAATGCGTGAATGGTTCAATCATCAGCCGGTAAAATATTTCAACTCAACGGGTAATTCATGAAGCCTGCTTGCTATGATATCAAGCGTCACGGTCAATAGGCGTTTCGGTGGAAAAGAACCCGGAATGTTAGCAATGTGATCTGGATATCACGCCAAATCGACCAATCTTCGAGATATTCAAGGTCGGCCTGTAAGCGGTTTTTAAGATCGGCTTCGACCAACGTGGCACCACGATATCCACGGACTTGTGCCAGTCCTGTAAGCCCCGGTTTGGCGGCATGCCGATGCCAATAGCGCTGATCGACTTCCCAAAAGAGCTTATTAGCTGCTCGAGAGCCCAACGCATGTGGTCTCGGGCCAACGATACTCATGTCACCTTTGAGTACGTTAAAGATCTGCGGTAGTTCGTCGATGCTTGTCTTGCGGATAAAGCGCCCTATTTTGGTGACACGGTCATCGTCGCGATCGGTCGATCGATGCCCGGCGCTGTCGCTACCGTCCACGTACATACTACGAAATTTTATCATTCGGAACATTCGGTTGCTTCGACCAATCCGTGTCTGAGTAAATAGAATTGGTCCTGGAGAATCGCGTTTAATCAAAATGGCGACGACTATAAACAGCGGTAGTACGATCAATAAGGCCAATCCGGCAATTAAAACATCAAAGGCTCTTTTGACGCAGCGGTCAAACAAACCCAAGGGGCCGTTGCCGATTATAAGGGTGGGGGTATTGCCATAATTCGCAATGCCGAGCGGGGCCAGCATGTCCAACTCCGGAACAAAGATCTCGCACTGAATGTTAGCGCCTTTTAGTGCGTGGGCCCACGTTGCCCGGCGATCCGGTTTACAAGCGACAATAACACGATCGGCGTGAGCGAGCGATGCCGCTAATCGATCGTACATAACCGGGTCGTGGCTCTCCGGATCGAAAGCGCCGTCCATCGACATAATGATCGAAAAGCTGGCCTCTGGAATCGGTGTTTCGCCATCCCTCAACAATACGACGCTAAAGGGGAACCCCCCAATGAGAAGGCTCATATGGCGGGTGAAAACGTAACGACTGATAGAAAGCGCGATAATCGTAAAAACCGACCCCAGTGATACGACGAGCCGCGGAAAAGTATCGGTAGTTTTTAGCGCGAAGGCGGCGAAGATGGTGACGCACAAAGCCATCAGGAATGCTCGCAAACTTTTAGCGATCACGCGGAACGGGTCTTGAACGTTCGCAGCGGCATAAGCGTGGGCATTGGCGGCCGCAACGAAATAAGCCGGCACTATTATGACCAGAATAAAGGACCAGTTTGACACGCCTAGAAAATGGTCGCGTATTATAGCCGCGACCACGAAGCTCGCGATGATGCACAAGGCATCAAGCGTCAGGAATCCGAGTACCATGCGGATCCGCAATGTCGTCGTGCTTGGTCGCCAGGCCTTACGCACTGTCGATACCGTCGCATCAGGTCTTGGCCGCGAACGTTGGATACTCAACCGATCTACTTTCAAAATTCAGCCGACGGAATACGACCCGATCGGTTGGCGCGTCGCGTTACCCCAACTGTGGGGCGATTTGAACCAGTTTGCGTTCGGTACGCAGGCGGCTGGGAGGCATTGGTTCGATCATTACGCCGAGGTGCGCGGTCTACCAAGACGGGTTACATGAAAAATTCTAGGGCTCAAACCCAATCAGGCTACTGATCTGACGCGTGCTGCCTGATTCATTAAGTATGTGACGGCGGAGGTGGTAGAAGGCGTTGTCCTGCTTATCGGGCGAGACGTGGACGGCGATCGAGCCGCATTGCCAAAGAACCAGCCTGGCGTTCTTCGGGTTGATGATCGACGGGTGATTCTGGCATTATCCACGTGCTAAAGGGCGGCTCGCGGTGATTTGACTGCCCGGCGGACTAGGGTCTGTCGACGACGATCTACAACCGCTGGTCGCAGCGGGGGTTCTGGTTGCAAGTACTCGCTGCGCTGGTTGACGCGGGCGTTGTGACAAGAAGCACCGCGATTGACAGCAGGTACATCAAGATCCAGCGAGCCGTATTTGGTGCAAAAGGGGGGCGCTCGGCGCAAGCGATCGGGCGGTCGCGGGGTGGCTGGACCACCAGGGTCTATGCGCTCAACGACGTCGTCGGTCGTCCCTATGCGTTGATGCTGACGCCGGGCAATGTCAGCGACATCAAGGCCGCGCCTGCCCTTCTCGAACGTGGCGGTCGCATCCGATACCTGCTCGGTGACAAAGGCTACGATGCCGACAGCTTGCGCCGTTCCTCCGGCAGACAGGCGCTATCTCCGTCATTCCTGAACGCTGCAATCGGAAGCGAACCATTCGCTACGACAAACAGTGAACCGCCCCGGGTCTGCCGGAGGCCTTGTGTTGTGAGTCATGCTGCCATATCGACGTTGTCCGCGGCAGCATAATATTGATCTTCGGCTTCGGCAGGCGGGATGTTGCCGATGGGCTCCAGCAGCCGACGATGGTTGAACCAGTCGACCCATTCGAGCGTGGCGTACTCGACGGCTTCGAAG
>Ga0308164_10001170_pt1 | contig 32725 bp, 26 predicted proteins | sample PhyTR2_FD_201031 | JGI IMG/M metagenome (GOLD analysis project Ga0308164, IMG submission 201031) | Phyllosphere microbial communities from UC Gill Tract Community Farm, Albany, California, United States - DLSLT.R2 | ecosystem: Host-associated > Plants > Phyllosphere > Unclassified | place: USA... | reverse complement strand
GGAAGACCGCCTGATGGTTACGGTTGGCGAACAGCCCGACGGGCAGGCCCTGCGATGTCGGGCGATAGAGATAGGCAGGGCTGTTCCCGCCGCCGAGGATCTGGACAAGGCCCAGCATGGCGCTGATTGCAGCAATCGCGACCAGCCATGGCAAGAGGCTTAGTCGCTGCGCAGGGTTCAGCCGCACATAGCCCAGAATGACGACCAGCGCCGGCAACAGTGCGATGAGCGCATTGAGCGTGAGATCGGGATAGAGCGAAATCGGGCGCCATCCTGCCGCCGGTCCGGCAAGATCGAACGACGGTGCGAATAGGCCATGCCCCGGCAGCGCGAGCCATATCTGTGGCGGCAGCGGGATGAGCTGGACAGCGATGGCGGCGGCGAAAAGCGCGAGGAATATCCCCGGCGCGCGCGCGATCGCCCGATCGGCACCGCCCGCGATCAGCAGGACGCCGCCGAGCAGCGCCACAACGACCGGACGCAACAGAAGCAGCGCGCCGGCATCGGGGCGCGAGGAACCGCCCAGCAACGCCGTCGCGACGATCAATGCTGCGACCAAATAGAAGTGTGCGGAACTGCGCCAAGTTCCAGTTCTGATCCCCAGCATGTATACTCGTCTTTCACATCGCTCGAAGGGGGCGGCTCTAGCGACATTATCGCAAGTTCGGAAGCCGTGGTGGATTCCAAGCCGCTCAATTCATCTCGCGGGCTCTGGGGCGGGGTAATCCGGGGTGACGACAGTCGCCGCTACGAGTTCTGCGATCGAACACCGTGTCGCGGGGGTGTTGCGGTGAAGGAAGGACTAGGCATCAATGCCCGTGGCGCTTGATTCCGCGTCTGCGCAGACGGTCGCGGTGACGCTTGAGCTGCATGCGGATGATGACGGGAACTGAGATGACCACAATGATGGCGATGATTGTATACGCAATTGTTTCTCGCGTTATCTCAATCATCGGAAAGCCATCGCATAAATCGGATCTCGTTTTATCATGGTTCCAGCTAATAACGAATATGGATCAAATTTACAGCCGTTTAGCCATGGTGACACGTCAGCAGCGAGTTGGTCGACAAAACGAATGACACGGCCACCACTTCTAAGCCCGCATAGTCGGGTGAAGTATGGGGGGTGGGAGGCGTAGACCGCCAGCAAGGTTGCCGAGCGCTGCGCTATTGGTTGATGGGCGAGCGGTGGAAAAACGATGGGTGATTAATCTGGATGGACGGTGTGAGATCAGGCGATATTAACCGGGATTATCATACCAAGGTTTTATTCGTTATAGGCCATATAAATAGTATTAATTATTTGAGGTAGGGAAGTGTATTTATTAAGACTAGACACATAATTATCTGAAATGTAATTTAGTTTATTATATATTTTAACGTATTAACTTATAAGATGGCTGGATGGCCGTCATACCGTTGCAAGGGACCATAGCTCTCATACGTTGCCTAGTTGGTCGTAATAGTGGGGGGGGCTCGTCAACAGTGAAAGTTCGGGATCGACACCATTGCGTTCGTGGTTCAGCGTCAAAGTACGGCAGGATTTAATACCTTTATTGCGCAGCGCACTTCGGATGGGAGGCGCTAGGTGTATCAGTTGGCGCAAATTAAAGCCTGAGCATCCAATCGCCTATTTGATCCAGATGCGTGTTTGGCCAGCTTGCGCTCGCAAAACTGTATTTTAGCTTCAAAATTCTGGTGTTTGTAAGCTTCTGCGTCTTGCCGAAAGCCACCATGGGCCATACGGGGGCATGGCCTTGCCGGGCAGGTTGGCTCTACTACAGCCCAAAAAATATAGCGTTTGAGTCTCTGACTCCGGTATGAGGTGTGTGTTGCTGATAATTGGCGATCATGGGCGATCAACGCGCGGGAGTCATACGGACGTTCGCTTGCTAAAACCGCTATTGATGGTCGGATTGGCGGCCTATCTCGTCCCACTTGTTGCGCCATTGATAACGTTCGGAACGTTGTCTCTGGATCTTCCAAGCACAGTCAATACACAGCTTACGTCGCTGATTGCAGCAGTCGTCGCTTTGCTTGTTTTCCGTCGGGTAACAGTTTACCCAGGCGCACGTGCGTTCGCCTTTATCCTGCCCGCCTTCTCAACAACGTTCGGCGCCGCCGCGGCCGTGTTGCTGTTTTCGCGATCAAGCTACAGCGGTTCGATGCTGTTGGCGGGTTATCTCGCTTCGGTCGGTGTTACCTTTGTGTTGGGCTACTTCAACCAGCGTGCCGAACCGAAACGCATGTACTACGTCCCTGTCGGCAAGACCGGCATCGTTGGCGATACGCCCGACGTCGACTGGATCAGGCTTGATGAGCCGATTGTCCCGAACGATCCAAACGCATCGATCGTCGTCGATTTGCGCTCCGATCATTCGCCCGAATGGGAGCGGATGCTGGCGCAGGCAGCGCTGTCCGGGATACCCGTCTACCATACCAAACAGCTGCGGGAGTCACTGACGGGGCGTGTCCAGATCGAACACCTCTCGGAGAACAGCTTCGGGTCGTTGCTGCCGGGGCTCGGCTATCGGGGGATCAAGCGGACGATCGATATCGTTGCGAGTATCGTTTTGTTGCCGGTCCTGGTGCTGCCGCTGATCGTCGTCGCGCTGATGGTGCGTGCGAGTTCGCCTGGACCTATCTTGTTCCGTCAGCGTCGGATGGGATATCGCGGCATACCGTTTGACATGATCAAGTTCCGGACAATGGTACAGCAGGTGGTGACGACCGGTGACGATGCTGCGCGCCATTCGGCGATTACGCGCGATGCCGATGATCGTATTACTAAGATCGGCCGGTTCCTGCGGCGGTCGCGGATCGACGAGCTTCCGCAGATCGTCAACATTCTCCGTGGTGAGATGAGCTGGATCGGTCCGCGACCGGAAGCCGTATCGCTATCGACTTGGTACGAGAATGAACTGCCCTTCTATGCCTATCGCCATATCGTACGGCCTGGGATTACTGGATGGGCGCAGGTCAACCAAGGTCATGTGGCAGGGCTCGACGAAGTGCACGTCAAGCTCCACTATGACTTCTATTATATCAAGTTCTTCTCGTCATGGCTTGATCTGCTGATCGCGATCCGCACCATCGGGATCATGGTCACCGGTTTCGGCGCAAAATAGTCAGCCAACCAAGGTGAGTATGCGTGCCAGAATGGTCGCGCTTACCGTCGCGACCAGTAGCGATGGCCAGCGGATACCCCGAAGGCGGGAGCGTGAATCGGGCTGGGGGCGGGGCTGTGGATGAGGATGACGCCCATCATAGCGGCGAAGGCGGTGTTGCACGCTGCGCTGGCGTGCAAAGTGAAGTCTTTCACTTTCCTTAAGTGCCAGATCGTGCGCTGCACGCGCGCTGTCATCAGAAAGGCAGCGATAAGCCTGCTGCACCTCCTGCAAACGCCCCGGAAGCTCGCTCGCGTTGCGGGCGTGATCGGGATGGTGATGCTTGGCTAGCCGTACGAAAGCCGCGCGAATATCGGTGGATGATGCAGTACGGGTCACGCCGAGAACCTGATAGAAATCGCGTAGGCTCATCGCGGGATCCGTGCATTTGCTAGAACGCGCATCGCAGCGATGCGTTTGCCCGCAGAGTCGTGCGCAGCAAACAGGTCGATACCCAGATCGCCCCCACCGAGGCGCTTAAGTATGGCGGCTCCCCTGACAGGATTGAAGCCAGCATCAATCATCAGATCGCCACCGAGCGCGTCTGCCTCGCGCTCCGTCTTTCGCACAATCTGGCCGCTTCGTCCCAACGTATGTTCGAGACCATGTTTCACGTCGCCACCCCGCATGATAGTCGCATGATGCAGGATGTTGTGTGCCATCTCGTGCGTAATGATGAACGCTAGCTCGTCATCATTCTGAAGTCGTGACAGCAGGCCGGTCGTCAGGAAAACATGGCGTCCGTCGGCATAGGCATTGCGCTGGTTTGAGCGTGCAAGGTGGGCATGCGATGGGCAAGCGGGCAAGGGAGTCACGTCGGTAACCGTAACCCCATCCTTGCGCAGCAGCGTGATTGGAAAGCGGCGTGTGCCAGTCTTCTCCAACAAATCTTGGACAGCATCGGTTCGGGCATGAGCGTGTGCCGCATCAAAGGATGCGGACAGAGCGGTTTCGGGAGGCAGGGCGTGGCCATCAACTGCCACCAGTATGTCGCCTGGGCGAATCCCAGCTGCCGCTGCTGGACTATCTGGAACCACGACTATCACGCCCGGCCCATGGTCAAGTGACTGGCTCGCGATCATGCCGGGACGATCAACGAGTTCAAATTGTGAAAGATGTTGAAGCACAAGGCCAAGATTTGGCGTTAAGTCCGCGCATCGCATTCGGCCGGCAACCGCAAGGCGGAAGGCAATCTGCTCGACCCGGCCATCCTCTTCTCGGCCTGATAATGTCGAAGCTCGTATTAAGCTCGGCGTCACCTCGACGGGTGTCCTGCGGCTAGTTGAGCTCTGTATTTCAGTATGACAGTATGCTGGTCCGCCCACAGTTGATGCAAGAAGGCCTAGAATTCCAAGTCGAAGATTGATCGAGAACATGGGCGATCGATCGATTAAATTTTATGGACAAGAAAAAGGCCCGGAATGGCGAGCCACCCGAGCCTTTTTCTAAAACAAAACCAATCAGCTCACGGGCTGTTGGGCGAGTCATCGGAATCAGCTGCAACGTAGACGCCAAGGCCGATTGCAACAACAGCAAACGCAGCGATGATGAAGCCACCACCAGCAAGGGCGTTATCGCCATCGACCGATTCGGTTGCTGGCTGGGTCAGCGGCGTGGCAACAGGTGCCGCAGCTGCGATGGTCGGCGTTACGACGAGCGAAAGCGCCGCCACTGCCGTATAAAGAGACTTCAATTTCACGCCTTCATCCCCTTTTAGGAATCGGAGAACCTAATATCGTGAACCCCATAAACCGGAGTAGCTTACATTGTCACGTAAAATCGCTGCGAAACTTTTGGTTGTAGGAACTTCCAGATCGCAGAAAGCGGAACTCTGCATCTGTCGGCAGGTTCCGCTTTTCGGCTGTGTGGAGCAAACTGACTTATCATCAAATCACTGTGCCGAAAGGTTCGCGATACAGCGCGCGGCCTGACCCATGATATCAGAGGCCGTGATACTCGCGATACCATTGTACGAAACGTGGCACACCTTCAGCAATGGTAGTGCGGGGTTCGTAGCCCAGGTCACGCTGGATCGCGCTGATATCGGCAAAGGTGTCACGCACGTCGCCTGGCTGCATCGGCAACAGCCGACGTTCGGCCGGACGGCCACACTCCCGCTCGATCAGCGAGATCATCTCGCCGAGATCTTCCGAGCGGCTGTTGCCGATATTGTAGATGCGGTGCGGGCTGACGCTGCCGCCTGCCTTTAGCGTACCATCGTCCGCAGGCGGATTGTCGAGGCAGGCGATGATACCGGCGACGATGTCGTCGATATAGGTGAAATCGCGGCGCATGTTGCCCTCGCCGAACACGTCGATCGGCCGCCCGTCAAAGATCGCCTTGGTGAACAGCCACATCGCCATGTCGGGGCGGCCCCAGGGGCCATAGACGGTAAAGAAGCGCAGTCCGGTCAGCGGAACGCGGTAGAGATGCGCATAGGTCTCGCTCATCAGCTCGTCCGCCTTTTTGGTGGCGGCATAGAGCGACAGCGGCTGGTCGACACGGTCCTCGACGCGGAACGGCAGCGTGTCGTTGCCGCCATAGACTGACGACGACGAGGCATAGACCATATGCTCGACCTGTCGGTGCCGGGCGACTTCGATCATGTTGAGATGGCCGGCCAGGTTCGCCTGGAGATACGCGCGGGGGTTCTCGATCGAGTAGCGGACTCCGGCCTGCGCGCCGAGATGGACGATCCGGTCGAACGCTTCGCTGTCGAGCGCGGCATTGAGCGCGACATGGTCGGAAAAATCGACCTGCTTGAACGCGAAGCCGGCACCCAAAGTGGCGAGCTCGGCCAGCCGCGCATGCTTCAGCGTGACGTCGTAATAGTCGTTGAGACTGTCGATGCCGAGCACCGTATCGCCGCGCGCCAGCAGGTGACGGCTGACGTTGAAGCCGATGAACCCGGCCGCGCCGGTAACGAGAACGCGCATGCGATCACTCCTGGAAAATTTGGCTGGCTCTAAGGGGCAGGTCGTCAAACGGCAACGCTAAGCCCTTTTAGCGATCAGTTCGCGTTCCACTCACGGGCCCATGCTTGAAACATCAGTACACCCCAAAGCGACGCGGTTCGGTCGTGCGTACCGGCGAGGTGCTCGGCCCAGCGTGCCCGGATCATGCCGGCATCGAGCGCAGGTTGTTTTGCTAGCGCGTTGTCTGATAGCAAATCCTCCGCCCACTCGCGCAAGGGCCCTCTCAACCACGTGCCAATTGGGATCGCAAACCCCGCCTTGGGGCGCTCGATCAACTCCTTGGGCACATAGCGGTACAATATTTGTCGAAGCGCCCATTTTCCCTGCCCGCCGCGCATCTTGAACTCGAGCGGTGTTGCCCACGCTTGTTCCACCACGCGGTGATCAAGCAAGGGCACGCGCGTCTCGAGGCTCGCCGACATTGCCGCGCGGTCAACCTTCACCAATATGTCGTTAGGTAGGTACGACTGCATATCCCAGTGCATCATCTGTTCCTGCGCAGTGTCACGCAGCACCGGCGGAGTATCGATCCCTGCAGCAAGTCGCGCAGATGATTTTAGTGGCAGCCTGCCGACCCATTCCTCACTCGACGCGCGGTAGATGTCGGCGATGCCCAGAGAGGTCTGCAGCATCCGCCCGACCTTGTGAACCTTGTCGCCGAGTTGCGAGATGCCCGGCACCGCGGGCAGCCCGGTGAGACTGTCCCAACGCGATGGCGAAACCGACGTTAGGGCCTTTCCAAGCCTGCGCCGCACGGGCTCCGGGATGCGTGCTGCTCTTTCCCAGGTGCGGCGTGAAATAAGATAGCGGTTATAGCCACAGAACAGCTCATCCCCTCCGTCGCCCGACAAGGCAACCGTCACCGACTGACGTGTCAGTTGGCTGAGCAGCACGGTCGGTATCTGCGAGGAATCCGCGAACGGCTCGTCGTAGATACGTGCAAGATCGGGGATCACGGCGCGTACGTCCTCGGCGCCTACGTACATTTCGTGGTGATCGGTGCCGAGATGTTCGGCGACTGCACGTGCATAAGGCGCCTCGTCGAACCCGGTTTCGGCGAACCCGATCGTAAAGGTCTTTACGTGCGCCTCCGTCACATTGCGCATCAGCGCGACGATCGCTGATGAATCGACGCCGCCCGATAGGAATGCGCCGACGGGCACGTCGGCGATCGCCTGCTGGCGCACCGCCTCGGACAGCCGCGTCTCGAGACCGGACAGTGCCTCGGCTTCGGTCATGCCGTCGTCCGTACCGGCCGCGACAATTGCGCTCAGCGACCAGTAGCGCCGCACGGTGATTCCCGGATATGCCGTGCCGTCGGCGGTCGGCGGGGCAGGGGGGGCGTTACCCAACGCTTCATGCGTGAACGTCGCGATCACGCCGGGTTCAAGCTTGTAGATATCGCGTAGGATCGACCAGGGCGCGGGCACGTAGTTGAAGCGCAGGTAGAGCGTCAGCGTGTCGGGGTTCACTGCATTGTCGAACCCCGGCGCCTGGCGCAGTGCCTTCAGTTCGGACCCGAACATCAGCCCGTCCTTGGCCCAGCCGTAGAAGAGCGGCTTCTCGCCGATCCGGTCGCGCGCCAGGCTGAGTGTATGTTCCTGCCGGTCCCAGAGTGCGATTGCGAACATGCCGACCGCGCGTTGCAAGGTCGCCTCCAACCCCCATCGCACGATGCCGTGCACCAGCGTCTCGGTGTCCGAATGACCGCGCCAGGGAATTTCAGCCGTTTCTTCCAGTTCGGCTCGCAGATCAATATGGTTATAGATCTCACCGTTATAGACGATCACGTAGCGCCCGTCGGGCGAGGCCATTGGTTGCGCGCCAGCCGGCGACAGGTCGATGATCGCGAGTCGGCGATGCGCTAGCGCGATGCCGGCCTGGGCGTCGGACCACGTAGCCCCCGCGTCGGGCCCGCGGTGCAGTAGTGCGTCGGCCATCGGCGTCACATCGACCGACCCGCCCGCCTCACTCCAGAAACCGGCGACGCCGCACATACCCTGACCCTCATAGCTACCAGGAAGACCTCGTGGTCACCTGGCGGTTTCGCACCGACTGTGCGAAAGCCGATTGGATGATGAAAGTCCAGATGTTCCGCCGTTTACGCGCGATGCATCGGAAATTTTGGGTTGAACTGATTATACGCTAACGGCATCCGCTTCTCGCGAGGAATGTACATGTTGGGGTTGAAGGGTGTCATGCGGGATCTGTTGCCTCCCAGGCTGCAGGTGCCAATCAAATATCATTACGGGCGGCTGCGCCAAGAACTAGAACCGGAGATGTCGCTGCTGCCGGCGCTAGTGTCGCGCGGCGACCGGGTGATCGACGTCGGCGGCAACCGCGGCACGTATGCTTACCGCCTGCACGCGCTCGGCGCGCGGGTCGAGGTGTTCGAGCCCAATCCGGTATGCCTGCGCGTGCTTCGCGACTGGGCATCGCACCAGGCGGCTGTAAACGTCCACGCGGTTGCGCTGTCGGCAAGCAGCGGCACCGCCGAGCTGGCGATCCCGATCGATCGGGTAGGGATCGAACACGATGCGTCAGCCTCGATCGAGCATGGCATCGAGCAGGGGGACGGTACTGATGTGAGGGTCGAAACTGTATTGATTGCGACGCTCGACGGATACGGCTTCCGCGACGCGACGCTGATCAAGATCGATGTCGAGGGGCACGAGCAGAGCGTGATTGAAGGTGCGCTGTTGACGATCGCAGCATCGTTGCCCGCACTTTTGATCGAGATCGAGCAGCGCCATCTCGCTAAGCCTATCGGCGACATCTTCGCGCGCATCTTGGCGCTCGGCTACCAAGGCTTTTTCCTGCGCAATGATAAACTGGTGCCGCTCGCCGAATTCGATCCAGCGCGCCATCAGCTGTTGGCGGATTTCGAGGGTCACACAGGGCAATATTACAACAATTTCCTGTTCCTCGCCGCAGCCAGGCTCGACGCTGGCGCGTACCGGAGTCTGCTTACGCGATGACGCGCCTGAAGATTGCGGTCATCACGCCGCGCTACGCCATTTCGGGCGTGCCGCTGGCGCAGTGGCGCTTTGCCGCCGCGTTTGCCACGATGGGGCACGAGGTCGATCTGATCATCGGGCGCTGCGATGCAAATCTCGAGATCCCGCCCGCGCCTGGCGTGCGCGTAACTGTCATTGGCAGCGGACAGACGCGCGGTATGTTCTCCTATCTTGTGCGCTACTTGCGTCGTGCCAAGCCCGACGTGGTGTTCTCGGCCGAGGATCATCTTAACACGATTCTGTTGGTTGCGGCGATCCTGACGCAGTCGAAGGCCAAGATCAGCGGCTCGTCGCGCGTGACGCCGTACGACACCTATTCGAGCACGCCTTTCACTAAGCGCTGGCTGCTTAAGTGGATGGCGCGTGCGGTCGCATGGCGCGCCAATGCGCTGACCTGCGTATCGCACGACATGGTCGATCAGTATCGCGACGTGTTTCCCGACGCCAAGCACGTCTGCGTCTACAATATCGTCGATCAGCCCGCGGCGCGCGCCAAGATCGCCCAGGCAGTCGACGACCCGTGGTTTAACGACAAGACGCGTCCGCTGATCGTCGGCGCAGGCAGCTTGATGCCGTGGAAGGGATTCGATGACCTCATTCGCGCGGTACGCATTCTGATCACTGGCGGCCGTTCGGTGCGGCTGGTGATCCTAGGTGAGGGCGGTTCGCGACCCACGCTGGAGGCATTGGTGGGTGAACTCGGGCTGGAGGAGCATGTCCGCCTGCCCGGACGCACCGACAATCCGCTGGCGTATTTCGCACGCGCCGACGTGTTCGCGCTGTCCTCGCATGTCGAGGGGCTACCTAACGTGCTGGTCGAGGCGATGATGGCAGGCTGCACGCCGGTGTCTGTCGATTGCCCGACGGGCCCCCGCGAGGTGCTGCAGGAAGGGCGCTACGGTTACCTCACGCGGATGCGCGACCCTGAGGACCTGGCCGCCGGCATTGCCCGCGCGCTCGAACGTCCGATCGCACCCGATATCCTCGCCGAAGGAGTTCGGCCGTTCCACCAGGATGTCGTGATTCGCCGACATTTTGAACTGCTTGGCATCGTCGCCTAATTATGCGTATCGGTCTTAACGCCACCTGCTTCAACGATCGGCCGTCGGGCGCCAACCAGCGATTTTTGGGGATATATGGCGCGCTGATCCGGCGGAACCCGGACATCGAGTTCGTAGTCTACGAACCATCGGACCAGCGGATCACTACCTGGTTCGGTGTCGCGACCAATGTCACGGCGTGTGCGACGCCGATCCCTAGTGTTGGCCGGCTGGCGCGCGTGCGGGCCGGTATGGGCTATTGGCATCGACAGCTGCGGCAGGATCGGCTCGACGTGTTCGAGGCCTTTCACCTTCCACTGGTCCGTGCGCCCGACTGCCCGACCATCCTGACGATCCACGATCTTCGACCGTTGCGCGCCGATGCGCCGGTCCTCACGCGCATGATCGCCAAGCCGATCATGCGCCATGCCTTGTCGCATGCCGACCGGATTATCGCAGTGTCGGATGCGGTGTCGGACGAGATCACGGCGTTCCACCCCTCGGCCCAGGTATCGACTATCTATAACGGCGTCGATCGGACGGCGTTCGCGGTGGCTTCGGCTGCGTCGATCGCCAATGTGCGCGCCCGTTACAGCCTGCCCCAATCTTATATCCTCGCGCTCGGTCATCTCGAGGCGCGCAAGAACGTGCCGTTACTGATCGACGCGGTCGCGGTGTTGCGCGCGCGCGGCACATCGCATCCGCTCGTAATCGTCGGCAACGATGGCGGCGACCGCGCGACGATCCGCGCGCACATCGTCGCGCATGGGCTGAAAGATCTGGTTACTCTGATCGAGCATGCCGACGACGATGCGGTCCGTGCAATCTATGCGGGGTGCCGGCTGCTCGCCTTTCCTTCGCGCTACGAGGGGTTTGGGATCCCGATCGTCGAGGCGATGGCGGCGGAGAAGCCGATGGTGCTCGCCGATACCGCAGTCTTCCGTGAACTCACGTTAGGACAGGGTGTATACTTTCCGATCGACGACGCGGGCGGTGCGGCAGACGCGATCGAGCGGGTCTGGGGCGTTCAGCGCGAACACGACCGGCAGATTGCCTTCGGACACGATCGGTTGAAGGACTTCACGTTTGATCGCCTAGCCGACCAAGTCGCCGACCTCTACGCGTCGCTCGTCTGATTGGGTATCCTGAGGATGCGCGCTAGTCGCGCGCGAGCGGCTGACGGCGAATGATCACGTTCGTAGAGCGCTCGCATGGCCGGATCGTAACGCGGCGGGGGAGAGGCGAGGCTCGCGTCGATTGCCCGGACGAACGCATTTGCATCGGCGCAGCAGCGGTTCGTGGCAACCACGTCGTCGGCATAGCCCGAGAAGGCCTCGGGCGTGCCGACGACATGCTTACCGTGCATCAGTGCCTCGGCGACCTTGGTTTTCATCCCCGAGCCGTCGAAGATTGGGGCTATCACTAGCGCCGCATCCGCATACCAGGGTGCAAGATCGTCAACACCGCCAACCAGAGTTACGCGATCGTTGCCGGCGAACCGCTGCGCCAGCACGTCCATGCCGCGGCCGACCACCATGACGCGCAACCCAATCTGCGGTGCCACCACGCGCGCGAACCAGTCGATGCCGGCAATATTGGCATAGAAGGCGCCGCCCACGAACAGCGCATATGCCTGCCTCGACGACGACGTGGCGGTAACGAAGGACGTGGTGTCGGCCAGCACCATCGGTGCCACCGTGTCCGCGGCGCGGCCGTAAAGGCGGCGTAGTCCGGCAGAGTCACGTGCGCTCAACGTGACCAGCACATCGCTATGCCGCACCGCCTTGCGCTCGGCGAGATAGTTGGCGGCGAGTACCGCGAACGATTTCGCGCTGCGGCGCGCTTGGAATGCGCCCCAGAAAAACCGTGCCTCGACATTGTGGAAAATGGTGATGATGCGGACATGCGGCGCGCGCGACTTAACCACAGCGATGGCGGCTCCAAAATTAGATCCGTCGATGACCATCTGCGTGATACCACGATCCGCGATGGTCGTGAGCAAATCGGCAATCAACGCGGTATCGATCCCGTTGATATGGCCACGCCACGCCTCCCGCAGGGGCGATTTGGCATGTCGTGGCCGGATATGTACCAGACGATCACCCAGCAGATCGTGCAGCAGGATCAGGTTGATCCGCCCAAGCATCTCGCGGCCCCCCGACGGCGCGGAAAGGTCAGCCAGGCTGAGCAGCAGGACGCGCTCAGCCATGTCCGACGATCCGGCGCAGGCGCGCGACGACGGTCGCGACCGGCCCGGGCAGCATGTCGCGCAGCCGCCACAGGAACAGCCCACCCGCATTCCCCGCAAGTGCTAGCCCCAGCAGCGCGCCGGCGATCGGCATCACTCGCGACACCAGCAACGTCGCACCGCTGGCGGCCAACAGACCGGCCATCAACCGGATGTTGATAGGCGTCCAGCGGAAACCATGACGGACATGCGCGACGCCGTACACATAGGGCAGGTAGAACAGGTACATGCCGACCACCGCTAGGCCGGCCGCCTGGAGACCGAAAAGCGGCAGCGCGAGCGCAAGGACCGCGAGCAGCGTGATCACCGCGCCGATCTCGCCGATCATGTAGCTCCTGCTGGAATTGGCAGCGAGCAACAGATAGCCGAGAGGCCAGCTTGCGACTTTCAACACGTCGCCCAGCACCTGCCATTGCAGCACTGGCACGGCGGGCGAAAAAGCACTGGAATAGAGCAGGCTCATAATCCACGGCGCGACCCCAAGCGTGCCGAGCAGCACGGGGGCTGCGAGCAGGATAGCGACTTCGGTCTGTTCGTTCACCAGTCGGTTGGCGGCTGCGGCATCCAGGATCGTCGCAGTCAAGCGAGGATAGAAATCTGCCCCCATCGCCTGCAGTACGAAGGTGATGTAGGTTACCGATATCAACCAGGACGCCTGGAACCAGCCGACCGCTTCCGCTCCCAGATCGCGCTGGATCAGAGTGCGCGCGGCGAGCTGGCCAAGCTGTACGCCGACTGCCGCGACCGTTAGCGCGAGCCCGAACTTGATCAGCACGCGCATTTCGCCCACGACCGCACCCTTTGAAACATCAGCGGCGGGCACCTTTGGTAGGCGTGCGACAAAGATGTGGCCAACTATAAAAGTTGCCGCGGCCGGCATCAGCACAAAGATGGCGATGCCGCCTTCGCCGAACCAGGCTACCGCGACGATGCCGACGATCGCCGCGATTACGACCGAGGCGATGCTCACCCACGCCATGTCGCCGATCCGGCGAAACGCGGCGAGCAGTGACGATTGCGCTTGTGCTGCAATCGTCAGGCCGACGCCGAGCGCCAGCCACCCGAGCGACCGGCCGAGCGCGCCGTCGGGCGCAACCCAGACGGCGAGCGCGTCGCGCGCAAACCAGAACACCAAGCAGGCCGCGATCGCGAGGAGTCCAGTAATTAGCAGTAGGGCGCGGCGGACGATGGCGATGCGTGGCTGATCCTCGGCGCCGATCGCCGCGGACAATTGACGCGTTCCCGACGAGGCGAGACCGAGCGCGCCGATCGCGGCCGCGGTGGTTAGAAGATTCTGGAGCAGCACGATCAGGCCTAGGCCGGCGGGACCGAGTAGAAGCGCCACGAACTTCGTCTTGGCCAAGCCGACTGCGATGTTGATGACTGCAGCCCCCCCGATGATTGACGAGGTACGCAGAATACGGCGATGCGACTCTGTCTGGTCGATATCGTTGTTAGCCATGGCGAAGATCAGGTTCTGGCGACGAGGTGACGGGCGGGGTTGCCAACCCACGTCTCGCCAGCGGGCACCGATTTGGTAACCACCGCCCCCGCGCCAATCATTGCGCCCGCGCCGATAGTCAGACCGGGCAGGACGATTGCCCCCGCGCCGATGCTCGCGCCCTTCTCTATGCGCGTGACGGGATAGGGCTTGCGCTGGCGCGAACGCGGATGGCTGTCGTTGGTGAAAATACAGTTAGGGCCTAGAAAGGCGTCGTCTTCGATCACTAGCCCGTCCCATAGGAAGACGCCGCTCTTTACCGTCACCCGGTCGCCTATCACCACGTTGCCTTCTACCAAGGTGTGCGCGCAGACGTTGCAATCCTCGCCGATCCGCGCGCCGGCGAGAATGATTGCATATTGCCACACACGCGTGCCCATGCCGATTGTCGCCGTTGCGGCGACATCTGCCAGCGGATGGACAAATACAGGCGCGACCGTCATGTTGCGGCGATTACCGCGGCAATCACCTGGTCCACCTCCGCATCGCTCATGTGGGGACCGATCGGCAGGCTCAGTACCTCGTCGGCGAGTGCTTCTGCGATTGGGAAAGCACCTTTGGCATGGCCGAGATCGGCATAGGCGGCCTGAAGATGCGGCGGAATCGGATAATGGATCAGCGTCTCGACACCTGCGGCTTTCAGCGCGGCCATCAGCGTTTCGCGCCGCGCCGTGCGCACGACGAAGAGATGCCACACAGGATCGGCCCAATCGGGCACGTGTGGTAGAACCAGATCGAGGCCGGCCAGCTCTTCCAAGTAACGCGCTGCGATCGCGCGTCTGCGGTCATTCCAGTGATTAAGGCGCGGCAGCTTGGCCGCGAGTACCGCCGCCTGGAGTGGATCGAGCCGCGAGTTCACGCCGCGCTCTTCGTTCACATAGCGTATACGCGATCCATAGTTGCCAAGCGTGCGGATTCGTTCAGCGAGCGCGGAATCGTTTGTCGTCACCGCCCCGCCATCGCCCATCGCGCCCAGATTCTTGCTCGGATAAAAGCTCCAGGTCACCGCATCGCCATGCCCACCAACCGGCTGGTCGCGATAGCGCGCGCCATGAGCCTGCGCGCCATCTTCCAGCACGCGCAGACCGTACGCGCGAGCGATTTCGAAGATCGCGTCGATGTCCGCCGGTTGGCCATAAAGGTGCGTCGGCAAGATTACCCGGGTACGCTGCGTAACAGCCGCGGCAATCCGCGCCGGATCGAGATTATAGGTGGCGGGGTTGGGCTCGACTAACACCGGCGTCGCGCCTGTCATGCTGACCGCGAGCAGGGTCGCAACGAAGCCGTTGGCGGCGACTATCACCTCGTCGCCCGGCCCCACGTCCATCGCGCGGAGCGTCAGGTGCAGCGCATCGAGGCCGTTGGCGCAGCCAATCGCATGATTAGCCCCCATCTGCGAGGCGAACGCGCGTTCGAAGGCAGCGCATTCGGGGCCTCCGATGAACCAGCCCGAGGCGGCGACCCGAGCCAGCGCCGCGTCGATCTCTGCGGCCATCTCCCGATATGCGGCGCCGAGGTCGAGGAACGGGACGGTCATGCGCACGCAATCTTGAGGAATTCGGCATGGTCCCGGATATAGTCGGCCTCGTCATAGACCGCGTCAGCGAGCACCAGCAAGACCGTGCCGGGACTAAAATCATTGATCTCACGCCAGATCATTGGACGGATATGCAGACCAATTTCCGCACTATTGAGCATGACCGAGCCACGTGTGGTACCGTCGTCTAGCGTTATCTTGCACGATCCGGCGACGCAGATCACCCATTGCTGGAGAGCGCGATGCGCATGGAAACCGCGCTCCGTGTTGGGGACATTGTCGAAAAGGTAATAGATTCGCGCGATGTCGAACGGCACCGAAGTACCCCCTTCAAGCGCGACGAGTTTGCCGCGTTCGTCGCCACGAACCGGGTTTTGGTGCATCGTGCACCCGGGAGGAAGGCTGTCGACCATAGGTGTCGGAATTCTCAATATCAGGAGCAAGAGTGCAAGAGTTCTATGCATCGCTTGCGGGCCGATGCAACCGGCGAGTCTGCCAGTACCATCAATGTCCTAAAGGCGGCAGGCAGGCTTGCATCGCCCCTGTCGATCTACGACAAGCCCGCATGGCCTCAATCGACTCCGCGATCACGCCCTTGGTGTCGATCAGTATCATCAGCTGCAACCAACAGGATTATATTGCCGAGGCAATCGAGAGCGCGCTGACGCAGACCTATCCCAATGTCGAGGTGGTGGTTGCCGACGACGCCTCCACCGATGAGACGCAGGCCATCATTCGGCGCTACGAGCGGGCGCATCCAGGTCGCGTGCGGGGAATCTTTAATCCTGCGCGGTTGGGGATCACTGCCAATTCCAATGTCGCGCTCTTCGCTTGCCGCGGCGATTTCGTCGCTTTCATGGGTGGCGACGACGTGCTTCTGCCCGACAAAATCGCCGCGCAGGTCGCCTGGTTCAAGGTAGATCCGCGCCGGCGGGTGTGCGGCCATCAGGTAGAGGTGTTCTATGAGGACGGATCACGCCCGCCGCACGATTTCTCGCCAGGTCTGATGGCGGGCTCCGACGCAGCCGACATCCTGCGCAAGGGGTTCTATTGCGCCTGCGCGGTGATGGTCCGCACGTCAGCGATGCCCGCCGCTGGCTACGAGGTGCAGCTGCCGATGGTATCGGACCACATGTTCTGGTTCGAATCGATGCTAACCAACGGCAGTTCTGACGGGATGTTCGGCTTCGTGCCGGGTATCCATGCGCGTTATCGCCGGCACGCATCAAATTTCACGCTGCGCGCGATCGACGGTTTAAGCGAGGTCATCCGCTATTATGAAATCGTCGCCGAACGTTATCCCGCTTTTCGTCGCGTGGCGCGCCGCTCAATTGTCGAGCGGCATTACGACATCGGCGTTGCACAGCTGCGGCTCGGGCAGCACGGCTCCGCGCGGCGGACGCTGGCCGGGGTCATCGCGCAGCGCCCGCTCTTCGCCAAGGCTTGGGTAAGGCTGGTGCAGACGGTGTTGCCAAGTCGCGCCCCGGCTTGAGCTTCAGCGCTGCGTGATCTTCAGCATCGGCAGGATCGCCGGCGCTAGAATCGTCCGACCGACATAGCGCGACGCCTCGGGCGACAGATGGCCGTAATCCACCGCCATCAGCTGATCATAGGGCAGTCCTGGCACGCGGACGAGGCAGCCGCGCGCGTCACATAGCGACGTTTCGAGCGAGACGTAGCGCAGGGAGGACGATAACGCATAACGGCGCGCGAGTACCCGGTCCGCCGCGATCAGGTCTTGGTCTAGGCCGATAGCGGTATGCGTGTCCGATTTCCCCCAAAGATTGCTGGCGACGATGTCAGGGAGCGAGGGGATCCATTCGGGTGCGGGGCCGATGAGCACGACATGAGCCACGCCGATGCCGTGCAGCCTGGTCGCCAGCGCGTTCCAGTCGGTCCGGGCATGATTCTGGCGCTGCGCGAGAACGACAACCGCGGGCTTCAGCCGGCGGATGCTATCGATTGCCAGCCGCGTGCTGCGTCCGCAGGCGTCGCGCTGCATCTCCGCGAGCGATTCGAATGACGGGCGGCAGCCGCCGGAGGCGACCTGCGCCAGCGCGATGCCCGGCGGCAGGATCGCACGCAGCCCCGCAGACAGCGCCTGCGCGTGAGAATCGCCCCACAGGAAAACCGTTGCGCGTGCACCCCCCACCGTGCAGTCGCGCGGGATAGCGTTGCGCGTGCTGCCCGTCGTCGGGTCCATGAAATCGCAGTCCAACCGATAGGCATCGCCAAGACCCGTACGATGCAACTGCTTGTATGCCTCGACGAAACGACGTTGCGGATTCTGGTTGATTGGCCTCTGCGGAAAGCCGGACAGTGCGATGCCCAGGCCGGCAAGCGCGACGACCACCATCGCGATCGCCAGTCGCATGACGGTCAGATGACGTCGCAGCCCCACGTTGTTCTCGATCAGGTAGAAGGATGCGATGGCCAGCGAGACACTGAGCGCAATCAGCCCGATTTTGGCAGCACCGTGCGGCAGATCTCCATAGTGGAGAATTGCGGCTAACGAGAAGATCGGCCAGTGCCACAGATAGAGCGAATAGCTAATTAGCCCGCCGAAGACGAACGGCCTTGATCCTAGGATCGTCCGATTGAACCAACTGCCTTCGCCGTAGATCAGCAGCGCAGTGCCGATGCACGGAAGCAATGCGCTCCAGCCGGGAAAGGGCGTGTTGTAGTCAATCAGCACCAGCCCTGCAGTAATAAGTAGCAGGCCCGTTACGGTTGCACCCTCTGCGATTGGCCGCGCGAGCGTGCGCGGATACAGTGCAACAAGTGCGCCAACCATCAATTCCCAGGCGCGACTCATCGGTGAGTAGAAGGCAGCGGTGGGATTGTGGCTGCTCAGCCACACAGCGCATACGAACGAGGCAAGCGCGATGAGGATCGCAGTCGCGCGCAGGTTCACGCCGAACCGGAATGCAGCGGCTAGGATCAGCGGCCAAGCGAGATAGAATTGCTCCTCCACGCCAAGCGACCAGAGGTGCAGCAACGTGTGATCAAGCGCGCCAGCGCTAAAATAATTAGCCTGATGCCAAAACAGCAGGTTGGCAACGAAGGCAGTCGCACCGACCGTCTGCCAGCCGAGGTCTGTATAGGCGCCCGCCATCAGCGCGAACCAGCCGGCGACGAGCGTCGCAGCCAGCACCAGGATTAGGAGCGGATAGATCCGCATCACGCGCGCAGCGTAGAAACCACGCAAGCTGAAGCTGTCGCCCGCGAGCTTTCCCGCTATAATCCGCGAGATCAGGAAGCCCGAGATGACAAAGAAGATATCGACGCCGACGAAACCGCCCGTCAGTCGGCCGGGATAAGCGTGGAACAGCAGCACCGCGCCGACTGCGATCGCCCGGAGCCCATCAATATCTGCCCTGTACGCCGAGCCCCTGGGTCGCATCTTAATCGCCCTCTACCGGCTTGTTTCTGCCGGTTCGCCCGGCCTGTTCCACTGCGCCGTTACGGCACACGACCGCGCTTCGTCAAACCGATCGAAGGCGTTCGCAGACCGGGCTTGCCTTTTCGTGGAGGCACCCGGATAGCTCTTTCGAGTCGGGGGATGAAGGCGTGCAGCGAGCATTGAGGCAGGATATTCAGTTCCTGCGCGGGATAGCGGTCTTGGCGGTCGTCCTCTTCCATACCCGCCTCAATATTCTCGTTGGCGGATATCTCGGCGTCGACATTTTTTTTGTCATATCCGGCTTTCTCATCACCGGCATGATCGCCAAGCAGCTTAGCGAGAAAAGGTTCAGCTTCAAGGCGTTCTATTTCCGGCGCGCGAAAAGGCTGCTGCCGGCCGCGTATGTAACGTTCGCCATGACTTCGGTCGCCGCCTCCTTCCTGCTGACGGCGCAGGATTATCTGCTGTTCGCGCGGCAGGTCTTCGGGGCCGTCACGTTCACAGCCAATATCTTCCTGTCGCGGCAGGGCAGCTATTTCGGCGGCGAGGCGGATTTGAAGCCGCTCCTGCACACTTGGTCACTGTCGATCGAGGAACAATATTATGTGATCGTCCCCGCAATGCTGGCATTCCTGCCAATGCGATTGTGGTTGCGCGTTGCGCTGATCCTGACCGCGATCAGCCTTGCGGCCTGCATCGTCGCCGGATACCGGCAGCCGAGTCTTGCCTTTTACATGTTCCCGATGCGCGCATGGGAAATGGGGATCGGATCGGTCGGCGCGCTGATCACTGGGCGGGCATCGGTCCGGCGCATCGTCGTGCCGCTGTTCTGGCCAGCGCTGGCTACGATCCCTGTCCTGTTGGTCTTTCCGATCGGAGGATTGCACCCCGGGGCGGATGCGGTGCTCGCGTGTTTTGCCACTCTCGTCGTGATCCTGCGCGCGCATGTTGGCTTCGACGCGCCCGTGTTCAGGCCGGTGACTTGGGTGGGCGACATCTCCTATTCGCTGTATCTCGTGCACTGGCCCTTGTTCGCGCTGGCGAACCATATGTGGATCGGCGATCTGCCGCTGCCGGTCACGCTCGGTCTGCTCATCGCCAGTCTAGTCGTCGCATGGCTGCAATATTCGCTGGTCGAGCAGCCGGTACATAAGGCGCGCTTCGGGTTCACTTGGCCAAGGGCAGCGATGGCGCTGGCATTATCGGCCATGGTCATCACGCTTCCTATAGTTGCGATCGCACTTGGTCGGGCACCTGCGCGCTTTGTCGAGGAACGCGGTGGCGTCACCGGCTTCATGCCATCCTGCGTGTCGGATCGCAGCTTCGTCTTCTCGCCGGCCTGCGCTACCTCCAATCGTCCGACCGTACTGGTATGGGGAGACAGCTACGCCATGCACCTGATACCCGGTATCGTCCAGGAACGCCGGGCGCAGGAGATCGCGCAGGCAACCAAATATATCTGTGGGCCGATCCTCGGCATCTCGCCGCTCTCGCACCTCCAAGGATCCGAGCAGAACGAATATTGGGCTAAGGGGTGCTTATCGTACAATGACGACGTCTTCGCATATCTGAAAGCGACGCCAACCATTCATACAGTAATCCTCGCCAGCGTTTTCGATTCTTATATGTATGACGGGATTAATCTCTATGCCAACGGTAAGGGTGAATTGGCGGGCGGCGTCGCACCGGCGGTGAAAGCGTTCGACGCCACGATCCGGCGTATCCGGGCGCTCGGCAAGAAGGTGGTCGTGGTCGGGCCTCCACCTGCGCTGCGATGGGATGCTGGGCGATGCGTCGAGCGCCGGCTGCGGTCGCTGCCAACCCTCGGGCGCTTCGCCGACTGCAACATCCCCGATGCGGACTACAAGCTGTTCCGGGCCAGGGTGCTGCGCTTTGTGTCCGCCGTCCGGACCACCTCAGACGTTGATGTGATCATGTTCGATGACTATTTACGCCGCAGTGATCATTATGTGACTTGGCCTACGCGGCGCATCTGGTTCATCACGAACGGGCATCTCTCGCATCAGGGATCGCGCGACATCATCCGCGGCATGGGTTTGATGCCGAGAGCTATGGCCACGGCACGCTGAGCATCAGGTTTCGTAATTTGTTGGCGCTGCGCTCTCTAGAGAGACGCAGTGTAGGGCAGCCAATACTCAACGTTCTGCGCATAGTTCAGCCAGACGAATTGGACGAGAAAGCTGTAGGCGACGACTGCCATCAAAATGGAGGGCATGGCCCGACCGTTACTGGAAAGGATATAAGGCAGCCGCGAATAGACGACGAGCTGCAGCGGGATGATGTAGAGTGACAGGCGATCAATGCCGGATGATGCTGACGCCGTTGCAAGCGCGAAGACCGAAACGATCGACAGTACCGCACAGGTCGCCCAGAAACTCTTGACGAAAGGCGGCAGATCGATGCGTTTGCGCAGTATGAAGAAGATGACGGCTGGCACAACATTCATCGCCGCGCGAATGGCGGCACCCTGCGAATCGTAATCACCCTGAACGTAGTTCGTGAGCAGCTTGTCCGAATTGTCGCGAAGCAGCAGCATGAACAGAATAATGAACAATAGGATGCCGATACCGCCAAGCAGGACGTTGCGCCGGAACACCGGCACCAGCGCGATCGGCAGGATCAGGATCGCGGTTTTGTGGAACAACGCGGCGATACCAATCAGGATAACCAACCTGATGAGATGCCGTTCTGATGTATCCGCGATCGCGAAACATATGATACCGATAGCCGCGGCCTGCCTGGTATACCCCATCGCCACGACAATGATGAAGTACGGCACGGCGACCAATATGGCTAAGGCCGGGTTGGGCTGACGCCAAGCGAGCCGCGCCAATCCGCTCATGAACAGCATGGCGCAGACGAGGTTGACGAATGTTATGTCGAGGCCGATCTGCGCCGCTAGCCAGTTGAGCGCCGCATAGCCAGAATCGGTCGTCGTCAGCGCGTTCGGTAGCGATAGGAAGAAGATGTCGTTGTACATACGCTGATAGGCGCCCCAGTCGCCGCCCACTTCGAACCTAAGTCCGATTATCAGCGTCGTTAGGATGGTCGCCCCGACGAAGAACAACAGTCGCGCGTTCTGCATGCCTCGGCGTTCGGTCTGAACGGCACCTGCCGACCATAGCATGAACAGCAGCCAGTAGGGGAGCAAATCGGATCCAATCGTTCGAGACCCGGCGTCGGGCGACGTCAGCGATATAGCTCTCGTCACGACCGGGTCCAGCGCATAGACGCTCGGCCTGTATCGACATAGCGGTTCGCGGAGGCCCATGAAGACCCCAATCAAAACGATCGTCCTGTCGATCAACACGAGCTGGAACATTGTCAATTTCCGTCGCAACTTGGTCGCGCGGTTGCAGCGGGAAGGGTATGACGTCGTTGCGCTGGCGCCGCGCGATGCACACAGCGAAGTGCTCGTGGCGCTCGGCGTGCGATATTTTCCAATTGCGATCGACAGCAAGGGGCTGTCGCCGGTGCGCGACCTGAAGCTCGCCGCACAGTATTTCCGCATCCTCAAACAGCTACGCCCGGTCGCATTTCTCGGTTGGACGATCAAGCCGAACGTCTATGGCTCGTTGGCCGCGCACGCGCTAGGCGTGCCGGTGATTAACAACATCTCGGGCCTCGGCACGGCCTTCATCAAGGTGGGATTGCTGACCCGGCTGGTACGCCAGCTCTATCGCGCCGCACTCTCGCGATCGGCGACCGTCTTCTTCCAGAACGCGCACGACCGCGACCTGTTCGTCGCCCAGCGCATGGTGCGCGATGGTCGGACCGCGCTTTTGCCGGGCTCGGGCATCGACCTCGCGCAGTTCGTTCCCGCGCCCGCGCAGGAATCACCGACGCCCGTCCTGCTGATGGTCGCGCGGCTGCTGCGCGATAAGGGTGTGGTGGAGTTCGCAAATGCCGCGCGGATTGTCCGCGAGGCGCGTCCCGATGTAGCGTTCGAACTGCTCGGGTTTCTCGATGTGGCGAACCGCACCGCGATCGACCGGGCCATGGTTGAATGCTGGAAGCGCGAGGGTGTCCTCACCTATCTGGGCGAGTCCGCCGACGTACGGCCGCATTTGGCGCGCGCGACCGCGGTGGTGCTGCCGTCCTATCGCGAGGGCATGCCGCGCTCACTGCTCGAGGCAGCCGCAATGGGACGGCCGCTGATCGCCACCGACGTACCCGGCTGCACCGAGATCGCGCGTGCCGGCGAGAACGCCTTCCTGTGCGCGGCACGCGATGCGCGGTCGCTGGCCGACGCGATGCTTGCATTGCTTGATCTGGACACCGACACACGGGCGGCAATGGGTGTACGCAGTCGCGAGATAGCCGAGCGCGAGTTCGACGTGACAGTCGTCGAGGATCGCTACCTAGCGGCCATCGCGCGCGCAACCGCCTGAGTCACGAGTATCTACAGCGTGAGGTGTCGTGCTTCGGACGGGATGCGACTGCGTCGGATATAGGGGCGCACTCCCGACATCAGGGCGATGCATGCCGCGAACACCGCCGACAACGCCGCGGTGCGTAACGGATAATCGACCAGGCTGTGCAGCATGATCGCGGCGCTCGCGATGACGGCCGCCTGCGCGAAGGGTTCGGGATTTTCTGTCCGCCAGATCGCGCGGAGCCGGACGACCCACCAGGCGAGGAACAGCGCGGCGAAGGCGATGCCGACGAGGCTGGTCTCGAGCAGCAGCTCGATCCAGTCGCTATGCGCATGGTTCATAAAAGTGGTAGTCACCGACCCCAGCGGCTCCTGCATATGATAGATCGGCTGGAAGCTGCCGATCCCCGAACCGACCGGAAAATAGTCGCGCGCCGCGCGCAGCGTCAGCGCGAACGACGTCTGGCGTGACAGTTCGACATTCTCTCGCTGCTGACCGAATAGATTGTTGCCGAACGGGCCGATGGCAATTGTCGCGATCGCCGCGATCGATACGACGCCAGCGGCGATAGCGAGCCCGCGCCGGACACCCGCCCGCTGGCGACCGAAGGTCAGCCACGACGCGAGCGCGACGGGAACGCTGAGACCGATACCCGCCAGCGATGAATTAATCAGCAGGCCGACGAAAATGATTGCATAGGCCGCGGCTACGAGCAGGCGGATCGCCGACGCGCTGCGCTGCGACTCACTCTTCTTCAACAGAGTCGCCTGCAGCGCGACCAGGAAGGGGATCGCGACTAGCAGCAAGGTCGCGTTGTGGTTGGCGTTGGCGAAGAAGCCGACCGCGACGCCGTAATTGGTGATCCGGTAGAAATAGGCGTTGCTCCCGCCGATCACCTGCAGCGCGCCCAATCCGACCGAGGCGAGCGTGACAAAGACGATCGCCGCGGCGAGCCCGCGCCCACGGAACGCGCCGAGCACGATGATGCCAAGCATCGTGGCGAAGGCGGGCAGCAGCCAGAGTAGGCTCGCGAGCGCAGGCTCGGGCGCGAGTGTCAGCGGCAACCAGGGGAGGGGCACGCCGAGCAATCGGTATCCCTCGACCACCGATCCGCGACCCGGCAGCACTGTCCAGACCGCAGGCGGTAGCGGCACCAGTTGGACGAGCGCGATCGCAATGAACAGCGCCAGCAGCCCGAGTGGCGCGCGGATCGCCGTAGATGGGCGTTCCTGTAACAGGTGCCACAGCGCCCAGCCGATCAGCGGCAGGGCGGCGATCTGGAGAATCAGATTGGCGATGAAGCCCGCGGCACTTGCGCCGCCCAGCAGTAGGCAGGCGAGCAGATAGATGGGGACGACCGCATGGCGGATCATGATATGGGTCCCGCTGCGCTGTCGGAATTGGGGGGCGAAAGGGGGCGAAGGTCGAGATCGCGGATCGTCACACCGAGCGGCGCGGGGAAATCGCCTGCCTCGCCGCGCAGGCTGAGCGTCTGCGCGGGGCAGCCGTTCGGGACGGTGACGTCGGTCGCGATGCGGCGTGGCCTAGCGGTGGCGGTCACCGCGACATTGATCAGCCGTCCGGGATCGCTCGACGGTTCGGTCAATCCGCAGGTAAGCGACCAAAAGAGTTTGGATGCGGTGTCGGTCTTGCCGGGATCGACGCCGAACGCGAACTGGTAGCGACCGGGTCGCAGGACAAGCAGCTGGCTTGCTAGCGTGCCGCTGTCGCGGCCGTAATAATCGACGGTGAGGCCGCCATTCCGGATATCGGCTGCGCCGAGCCCGCTGGCGGTCAGTGTCCAATCGAAAGGCGGTGCCGGCATGGTCCTGGCGAAACCGCGATTGGCGATGAGCGCCGTGGCCTCGGCAGGCGCTACGTCATAGATGCGCTGCCACGCCGATCGTGCGACCGCATACTCACCCTTCGCCACTAGGCGGCCGACAAGGGCGGGGCCCCAGCTTCCGCCGTTGCGCGCATCGGCACGCGCAGCGGGACTGGCGAGCGCGAACATCGCCTCCGGCGCGGTGTCGGACTTGGCGAGCGCGACGAGCACCCCGCGCTCGAGTGTCGGGTCGGTGCGCAGCGTGCGGCGGACTGCGTCGCGGGTTTCCGGTTCTTTAATCATCTGCGCCATCGCGGTCGCGATTGCCGGCTGGGTGGCGCTTAGAATGCGCGCTAGCACCGAGAATTGCGCCGCGGCGTCCGTATAGCGCGCGGTGCGCAGATAGCGGTCGAGCAGTAGCAGGTGGATGAGCCGTTGTCGCGGATCGAGCCGCTGGCCCGCCTCCAGCGTAGCACCCGCACGCACGGGCGTGCCGTCGAGCAACTGCTGGTGCCCAAGGATCAGATAGGCGCGCGCATCGAGCGGCGCGGCCGCAGCCGCCCGCCGCACTGCGTCGAGCATGGCCATATCGAGGATGCCGCGTTGCGTGACGAGGGCTGTGGCCGTCCGATCAAGCACCGCGGCGGGATAGTCGGGCGCGAACCGCGTGATGGCCGGCGCGGTCGCTGGCAAGACGCGGACCATCGCTGTCCGGAACGACAACCAACCGACTCCCGTACCTGCCGCGAACAGCACCGCAGCGGATATTAGGCCACGGACGCTGCCCAGGCCAGCCAGCCCCTTCCTGCGGGAGGCTCTACTGCTCCGCTCACGTCTCATCGTGCATGGTCAGCATGATCCGGCGCTTCTTCTCATTGCCGCCGGCGACGTAGCGATACTGGTCCTTGCTCTGTCCGTAGCCATAGCCATAGCCATAGCCATAGCCATAGGATGCTTGCGGCTGATAGCGCGTCAAGATTGCGCCGACCATGTGCGCGCCGGCGGTGCGCAGGCGGTTCTGTGCCTCGATCGCTGCGCGTGTCCGCGTCCGGCCGGATTCGATTACCATCAGCGTCGCCTGCGCGATCGACGACAGCAGGGGCGAATCGGCGAGACCGAGGATCGGCGGGCCATCGATCACGACGACATCGAACGTGGCCGCGACGTCGGCGAGTAGCGAAGCGAAGCGCGCCGACGCGATCAGCTCGGGCGGGCTCGGCGGGATGGTGCCCGACGGCATGATCCACAGCCCGTCGACATCGGTGTGCAGGACATGTTCTTTGAGCGATCCGGTGTTTGTAAGGATGTGCGACAGCCCGATATTGTCGCGTCCGGTGACGAAGGCCGGACGACGCATGTCGGCGTCGATCAGTAGCACCGACTTGCCGAGCCGTGTGAAGCTGTATGCCAGCGCCCAAGCTGATGTCGACTTGCCCTCCGCGGGACGCGTGCTGGTGACCAGCAGCGTTTTGGGCGCGCCGCCCTCGGTGACGAACTGCATTGCCGACGCGGTCGATAGATAGGCCTCGGACACTGGCGACAGCGTGTCGCGCAACTCCTCGATCGGCTTTGCCGTCTTGGCATTGGGGATGCCGCCCAGGAACGGCAGCTGCAGCTTGTCGCGCACGTCGTCGGGCGTCTTGATGGTGTCGTTGATGAACTCAAGCGCAATCGCCGCCAGCATCCCCGCGATCAGGCCAAGGACGGCGCCGATCATGAGGTTCTTGTAAAGGCTGGGCGAGAACGCATTGCCCGGCACGATCCCACGATCGACCACCGATGCGACCGCAGTGCCGATGCCGCCCGCGACGCCGATCTCCTTGTAGCGCTGCAGCAACGCATCGTAGAGTGTGCGGTTCGTGTCCACGTCGCGCTTGAGGATATTGTACTGGATCAGGCGACCGCGCTGTTCGAGCACTGAGCCGCTTAGGCCCGAAACCTGCGACCGGAGCCGGTCTTCTTCGGCGCGCGCAGCCTGGAATTCCTGTCGCAGCGTGCCGAGGCGATCCGAATTTGCGGTGCGCGTTTCGCTGACGACCGATTTGCGCAGCGCGTCGATCCGCGCCTTCAGCGCGACCATCTCAGGATAATCGGGGCGGAAGGTCTGCAGCTTCTGCTGATATTCAGCGTCGAGCGCGGCAATCTGTCCGCGCAAGGGTACCGCGTTGACGCTGCCCTCGGTCGTGGCGCCTCCCAGCGCCGCCTCGCGGTAGCGCTGCTCGGCTGCAATGCGGCGCGCCTGCGTCGCGGCGAGTGCGGAATTGAGCGCAACTAGGGAGCTGCCGGTGAGCGAATTGGTGTCGCCGCCCTCCTCGCTGCCGCCCGTGCTGATCAGGCGCTGCGCCTGCGCATAGGCGGTCAACTGACGTTCGGACCGTTCGAGATCGCGCCGCGTGGTCGCGATCTGTTTCTGTAGGAAGTCGCGCGCATAGGATGAGGACTGGTAGCGGCGCTCAAGGTTGGTAGAAATATAGGCGTCGGCGACGCCGTTGACGACCTTTGCCGCGGTCTGTGGATCGCGCGCGACGAACGACACGTTGACGATCATGCTCTGCGGCAGCAGGCGGACCTGCGTCCCGCTCTGGACGAAGTCCGCCGCGGAGGCGGTGTTGCGAGTCCGATCACCGACTTCACCGACGATGGCCGGGTCCGCCGCGAGATTCAGATTCTGTGCTACGCGCTCGGCGAGCGCTCGACTGCCGAGCAGGGCCAACTGCGTGCCGACGAAATTGGCGTCGCCCCGCATGCTGCTCTGTCGACCGCCCTTGCTGCCTTCATCGGCCATGATCTCGACCTCGGGCGGGTTGAGCTCGAGTGCCGCTGTCGATCGGTACAGAAGGGGCGTCAGCAGCGTGATGAGCACCGCCCCGGCGATGCCGGTGCCGGTCGCCGCCAGGATCAACCAGCGCCATTCGACAGCGACGCGCCACAGCAGCGCCAGCGATAATTCCCGCCCGCCAGCCCCCCCGTTGCCATAGCCGCCATAATTGCCCGCCTGCGACATTGAAGCGAGATCGCGGCGCTGATCCGGCTGAACGGTCAGGTTCGTGGGACCCGCGGCCCCTGGGCTTGCCATGTACAGAAATCCTAAAGGCGAACGGCGTCAGAGCGCCATGAATATGGAGGCGAGCGGCAGGCTCTGCATCAGGTCGCGCTGAGTTTTCTTCACGCCTGAACCGTCGACCACAACCGTATCTCCCGGAAAGACCTCGGGATCTTTCATCTCGCCGCGGCGGATGCTTGTCAGGTCGAATGCTGCAGCCATGCGCTTGCCACCGATCGTACGGAAGATGGCTACACGGCGCGGATTGGCCAAATCATCCGTGCCACGCGCGAGCGCGATCGTCTGGACGAGCGAGAGCGGTCCGGTCGCTGGATAGATACCAGGCTGGCGGACCGATCCATCGACCGTGACGACACGGCTGGCCGATGCCTTCAGCGATACAGTAACGCTAGGGTTACGCAGGTATTTCTCATCGAGCCGCTTGGCGATCAAAGTGCCTAGCTGGCTAGTGCTCAGTCCCACTGCATCGACACGGCCGACCAGCGGCATGGTGATGCGACCGCTCTGATCAATATCGTAATCGCGCGTGAGATCGCCGACCTGGAATACCATGACGCTGATCGTATCGAGCGGCGCAAGCTTGTAGGTGTCGTCGACCGCGACGATCTTGGGGGCATCCGGCGCACCAAAATTGCTGGAATCGTAGGAGATGTTACCGCCTCGCGTCGAAGCACAGGCCGCTAGCAGAAGCGCCAGGCCAAGAGCGATTATCCGGCTCATCGATCCGTTTCTCGTCATGTCGTCGCCTTGCAAGCCGAACCGCATCCCCATGATGCAAGCCGTCACGTCTACAATTAACCCCGCTTTGTCGCAACCCGCGTGGTGAGCAACTTGGCGCAGACCCCCGTGGTGGTGATGCATGGCCATTGACAGGATTGGGCTTGCGACGGATGCGATTTCGCATGTCGCTGTATCTTGCGCTCACGCTGCTGCTTCAGGTCGATGACGCTGTCAGCCAGGCTATAGCCGACGAGATCGTTGTCGTCGCGAAGCCCCGCAAATGCGATCTTTCGGTTGCGGGACGCACCATGCGTGACCCCGAATTTAAGGCACGCGCGGCGGAATGGGCGGTGGGACGGCCGGTGCGCGTCGTCGTGCCTACCGATGCCCGAACCAAATGCCTCGCCAAGATCATGTTCCGCCTGCACGATAACGGGGTGGCGCGTGCCGAGTTCGTGGATGCGCCCACCACGATGGGCGGGGGCGACAAGCGATGATCGCACTCGTACTCGACTGGGAGGCGTTCAAGGTATGGTTGACCGTGACGACGGGCCTCTCGCATCATGACTGGCATCTCTTGCTCGGGGTGTTGCTTATGCTCGGCTTCACACGGCTGCTGCGTCTGCCGCTGGGCGCATGGGTACCGTTGCTGATCGTCCTTGGCCTAGAACTGGTCAACGAGGCGCTCGATTTCACCCGCTATCATATCGATGGCTACCCGTGGGGCCCTGGTCCAATGTTGGTCGATATCGCGCTCACCATGCTGCCTCCGCTCGCGATCGTGCTGGCGGCGCGGTGGGACTCGTTCGACTTCTATCGTTTCAGGCGACGTCCACAGGGCATGATCAAGATCGCGCTACGCTAGCGCCGGTTGCAATCCGGTGGCTAGGAAACGTAGATCGTCTTCCTCGATCACGGCCGCGGTGAGAACGCCGGTTCGATAGGCGCCGGTATCGATGCCTATCCGGTTGGTGCGATGGTCGATGCCGTCGCTGATCGTGTGACCGTGGATCACCATGCAGCCATGATCGTGCGCGTCGGACAGGAAGGGCTGCCGGATCCAGCGCAGATCGCGGGGCTGCTGCTGCTCGATCGAAATGCCCGGTCTAATACCAGCATGGACGAGCAGATAATCGCCGAACGCGAACGTATCGCCGAAGGTCGTCAGGAACGCGACGTGCGTTTCAGGAATAGCGGTCTTTAAAATCTCGGCGATCCGCTGTTCATCCATTGTCTGCAGTGCTGAGGGCGCGATGCCATAGCTTTCCGCGCAGGCGTCACCGCCAAATCCCAGCCAGTCGTGCGCGACACCGGTCTCCCCCGCCAAGGCGCGCAGCAGAAACTCCTCGTGGTTGCCGAGCAAAAACAGCATTCTGGCAGGAAAATGCTTTAGGCTCTGCAGGCGTTCGATCACGCCGGCAGAATCTGGTCCGCGATCGATCAGGTCGCCAAGAAAGACCACCACTGCGGTGTCCACCGGACGATCGGCAATGTCGTCCTCGATGCGGCCGAGGAGATCGTCGACCAGATCGAGCCGGCCATGGACGTCGCCGATCGCATATAGGCGTTTGCCCTTGGGACCGGCGAAGCTTCGCGTCGACGATACGCTGGCCGACATGCGGCGAAACAGTTTAGAGAACACGAAAACCTCGAACGCAAACACATGCCATCGTACACTGATCGCTCCGTCTGCTTGTAGGGCCGTGTTCTACATCGTCCATAGTTTTGACCCGGCGGGCACCTGTTGCGATCCCGCAAGCGCATTCTTCAGATCGACGATCGCGCCCCCCGGTGCAAGCAAGGGGGGGAATTGGCTAAAGTTTTCGACCAGTTCGCGATGCGGCACCGCCAGGACGATCAGGTCGTATTCGGCCGTATCGGGGACCGCGACGATCTCCAGGCCATATTCGTGCAACGCTTCGGGTGCGGAGACGAGCGGATCGTGTACGTCGACCTGATGACCGAGCCCTTCGAACGCGGCGACCAGATCGGCAACCTTCGAGTTGCGCAGATCGGGCACGTCCTGCTTGAACGCCAACCCGAGCATTAGCACCTTGCCGGCTCCGCTGCCGCCCGACCTCGCATGCCAGTCATGCACGTCCTCGGCCACCCATGCCGCCATACCGTCGTTCATGTCGCGGCCCGCCAGGATGATCCGCGGATCGCAGCCGAGCTCGGTCGCGCGGTGCGCGAGATAATAGGGGTCGACGCCGATGCAGTGCCCGCCGACAAGGCCGGGCTCGAACCTCAGGAAGTTCCACTTGGTGCCTGCTGCCGCCAGCACGTCCCACACCGATAGATCCATTTTTGCGAAGATCTGCGTGATCTCGTTGACGAAGGCGATGTTGATGTCGCGCTGCGCGTTCTCGATTACCTTGGCGGCCTCTGCCGCCTTGATCGACGCGGCACGGAAGACGCCACCGCTCGTTACCTGATTGTACAGATCGGCAATATCCTCGAGCACTTCTGGTGTCTGGCCGGAGATCACCTTGGTTATCCGGTCGACGGTATGCTCGCGGTCACCCGGATTTATGCGCTCGGGCGAATAACCGAGGAAAAAGTCCTTGCCGCAGACAAGCCCGCTCACGCGTTCGAGTTCAGGACCGCACATATCCTCGGTGACGCCTGGATAGACAGTGCTTTCATAAACGATGATCGAGCGTCGACCTGCCTTCAACATACCGCCCACGGTACGCGTCGCGGCCATTACGATACCAAGATCGGGCCGGTTGTCGGCATCGACCGGTGTCGGCACGGTGACGATGTAGAAATCGGCATCCAAGCATGCTGCAGGATCGGTCGTAAGGCGGAGGCTCGAAGCGGCAAGGCGTTCGGCGTCGATCTCCCCGGTACGGTCGTGATGACGTTCAAGCTCTGCGATGCGGCGAGTATCGACATCGAGCCCCCAAGTCTCGAAGGATTTTGCAAGCGCAACGGCGAGCGGCAACCCGACATAACCAAGCCCGACCACTATTACGCGCTTGTCTCCGGTCATCTTCAACACCTTTGCTTGTTCGATTACACCGTGGTCCTTTAGCAACGCGCTACGCTTCGACAAGCCGCATCGCATGTGCCGATACGGATCTGGTCAACGGCAGGCAGATTATGGATATGGGATGGCGGCGCTAGCTTACTTGGCAACTGGATATTATTGGATGCTGAGCTGAAACTATCGGTTGCTGGCAGCTGCCAAATGTACCGGTATGGTGGGATTTTCCTGGTGAAGCGATAGTGGCGTTAGCGGGTGCCTGACGCACAACGCGTCCTTCTCGTCACTCCGGTCTCGCCATTGCCGCAGACGTCGGGTGGCGCGCAACACACCGCGCTGTTTTATGTGGCGCTCAGTTTGGGTTGAGCGCCGGTCGGCGATCCCTGGCGTCGAAATGGTCGGCATCGTGGACAAAGCCGAGTATCGCGCAGCATGCGTGGCAATTGCGCCAATCCGACGAGGCGGTGTGACCAAGATAAAGGTCATCGAAGCGCTGACCATGGGGGTGCCCTGTGTCTGTACCTCACATGCAGCAAATGATTTCGACGTACTGACGAGTCTGACAGTCACCGACGATGCGGTGTTATTCGGAGAACGGTGCATGAATCTTCCAATGGATGCAGCGCAGCGTGCGGACCTGGCTCGTGCCGGATTCAATGAGATTGCGGATCATTTTGCACCCGACGATTTTGCCAGAGGCGTTGAAGGTCTTTTGCATAGCATAAGCAGTTTGCAGACGTGTCCTTTATTCCGATAAATGACATTCTCGGAATAAAGAATCATCGCGTCGGCGCGACGGAATTGCCATGCGATTCTTGGTGGATCACAGGATCGCCCGATCG
>Ga0308164_10001169_pt1 | contig 32730 bp, 35 predicted proteins | sample PhyTR2_FD_201031 | JGI IMG/M metagenome (GOLD analysis project Ga0308164, IMG submission 201031) | Phyllosphere microbial communities from UC Gill Tract Community Farm, Albany, California, United States - DLSLT.R2 | ecosystem: Host-associated > Plants > Phyllosphere > Unclassified | place: USA... | reverse complement strand
TGTCGTATTTCTTCGCAGGCAAAACCGATATCGATCTGGCGCAGGTCGTGCAAACCCTGGCCGATGAGCTGGGCACGAAGCGACTGATCGTCGAAGGCGGCCCGCACGTCAGCGGCTCCTTCGTCAACGCCGGCCTGGTCGATGAAGTCAGCGTGCTGATATTGCCGCTGGTCGATGGGCGTGGCCATCATCCTGCGTCGTTTGAAATTGCTGAAGATTCCTGGAAGCAGCCGAGTTACCTGAAACTCGAATCGGCAGAGGTCCAGGACGGGGGCGGCGTGTGGCTGCGTTACAAGCGGTCGTGATGCGTCTGTAGACCATCAGGGGCGGCCAGGAATCATGTGCGCTTCTTGCGAAGTTGCTTGCCCAGAGCGATTCCTGGCTTCTCGACGTAGTGGTATGCCATGCCAGACAGCGCCAGAGTGACCAGCGCCAGCACCGCAACAAACATCCAGTACATTGGCACGGACATGTCAGCCGCGACATCTTTGCCGACAATAAAATTTATCGCCGCAAATAGCACGATGCCGTGGATTAAATAGATGCCGTAAGCGAGTTCGCCGAGCCTGTGAGACGTCGGTAACGAGAACAGGCCGAACATATCAGCACCGCCGGCAATCACACAAAAGGCAGCGATCAGCGCGATACACGGCGCAATCTTCAGCAGATTATCGAATTGAAGCGCTGCAGCAAAGCAAAGCAGCACCAATACCGATGCGATCTTTTTTTCACAGAAGCGCGTAAATCTCGGATCACGCACCAGATATGCAGCCAGGATACCGCCTACAAATACAGCTGCAAATCGAATATTTAATCCGATCTGCCAACCGATGATCAGCGCTGCGATCGAGACAAGCAACATGAGCCAACCTGGACGTTGTCCCACGGCCAGCGAAATCAATGGCAGCGCCAGATAGAAACACCACTCGTAGCGGAGCGACCACGTCACGCCAGCCATGATGAGCCAGGAATCGGTGTGGCCGTTGAGTGGGGCTGCAGTAGGAATGGTGAATAATAACCACTTGGCGACGGCGAGGAAAATCGCCTGCAAGCTTTCGACGACGCGCCAGTCTGACAGATAGGCAACAGTTAAAAATACAAATACCAGGACCACATAATAAAGCGGCGCAATACGGAAAAAACGGCCGATGAAAAATGCTTTCCAGTCAAACCTGCGCTCTCGCGCATTCAGTAGTTTGTCATAGAATAAAAAACTCGTAATCATGAAAAACATGAGCACGCTGGCCTGGCCAAGAGGTCCGTATAGATTTGGCCGAGGCACATCCCATTTTCCGGTGTGGACCAATACGAACCACATGCACGCATGGTGCAACATCACGAAGAGTGCGAGGTAGCCCCGCAAACCATTGATTGTGCCAAACCGCATCGGCGGAGAACTCTTGCCTTCGAATACGAACGTGATTTTGACCGCCAAGAATGCCAACAGCGTCAAAGCTACCGCGAAGACAGGATTAGAAATATTCATATGATTAACAAAGTTGGCTACTTTGCAATTATATATGGTGGCGTGATGCGAGGGTCTGCCTCGACCTGCCCCCCAGCTTGCGCGAACCTCCAGCCGGCGCAGACCCTCGGTTGACCGCTTTTTGTCGGGATTACCACCATCTCGCCACAGCCTCGCGCGAAGGTATACCGGAAAACGCGGACGGGTTGTGCATAGCCGGGGTCAGGTCTGACATTCGGACACAAGCTCTGCCTTAACGGCAAATATGCCGCACTACAGTTCAGGCCGTGTCCGTTTGTCAGACCTGACCCCGGCTTCTGCCCAGTGGTTCGTGTTGGTAGAAATAGGGTAGGCGGAATTGAAAAAGCCCCTTCACAGGGGCTTTTCAGTATTTTTGGCGGAGAGAGGGGGATTCGAACCCCCGGTAGGCTATGAAGCTAACTAGGGAATTCCAAATTCTTCTTTCAAACCAAAAGCTTACGCAAGGCCGGCTGTACTATGGAGTCGCCTGCCGTAGCCATGCAAGCCCTTGTTTCTATTCATTTCAGCAAGTTTGAATAGTACAGCCTCGGCTGCTGCTGGACCACCAGCGTAAGCGCGTCGGTAGCGCCGCTTCGGCGCAGTAAAATAGCCGTCTAATCGGAGGGGGCTATGGGCAACGAAATTTACGATGACCTGGACGAACTGGCGGCAGCGCCGCGGGTCGACATTCCGGCGGCCGACCTGGTGCTACTGGAGCGGGCGGCGCGCGCGATCGGCGCCGAACGCGTTGAGGTGGTTGATGGCGAGGGCTACGTCAACCTGCACTTCGCCGACGGATCGGTCGTGCACAGCTGGAATCCGCTCGTCTTCAGCGGCGATGCGCTCGACTTACTCGTTAGGCTCCGACTTCAGGTCTACGTACAGGAGCAGGCCACGCTGGTGATGAATGCCGATCAGGAATGGGCAAGCGAGCAGCACAGGGACGACGCCGGCGCCGCCACTCGGCGAGCCATCACCCGCGCCGCGGGCGAGGCCGAGCACTAGCGCCCTACTTCGGCCAGGCCTGAACTGTCTTCGCGCAGTGCGTCGACGCTTCAATGCACACTGGCTAATTTTGCTCAGGCGATAAAAGCGAGCACATAGCCTGACATAATCAGCCCATGGAACAACGAACCGACCGCCTCACCGCCGCATACGTTGACCTGGCCGTCAACATCGCCATCTCGTTCGGGCTTGACGCCGGCCTGCGTGTGCTGCGCGATCAGAAGGCGCCACCTGCTGTCGTGCAGCGCGTTTTGATCGACAGTGGGCCACGGCGCACAAAGCGTTAAATCGAAATATCTCATTCCTCGCGGCGTGCCACGCAGTATCCATATACGCTAGGATTAGCCCATGGAAAAGCGAATCGATAGACTCGCTGCAGCTCACGTAGATTTGTCGGTTGCGGTTTCGTTCGCATTTGGATTGGCAGCTGGGGTGGAAGCGGCACTCCAGTTAGGCATTGCCGCAGCAGTCGTGCAGCGCGCCGTTATTCAAGGGGGACCGCGGCGTGCCACTAATTCGGCCAAGCTTGAACGGTCTTAGCGTGACGTGCGGCGCACCTAGCGTACTGCTCTAGCAGCGCGATCGCCCAGGTCTGCCATGCGTCGTAGTCGTCAGCGTCAGGATGCTCGACAGCAGCGCAGGGGGCCGCCAGCGCGCTATCGAGGGATGCTTTTGTTGGCGGCTTCGATTGCGGCGTCGAGGTTGCGCACGCGGTCAGCGTCAGGTACGCAACCAGCAGGCAGAGGTTTCGCATTGCGCAGCTCCTTGGTGAGCGCCGACATTCGCGGCGCCAGGGTGGATTGAATGGTGGCGAACTCGGTGGCCGCCTCGGTGATGCGCGCGGCGTCGGCCTGCAGTGTGGTCAGTGCCAGCTCCGACTGGCTGCGCATGGTTTCCGCGTGCGCGCGCTGCAGCTCGGCGATCTCGGCGTCGTGCCGCCAGCCGTTCGTGAACCAGCCGGCGGCGCCGGCCAGCGCCATCGCCAGCAGCAGGCCCAGGCCGGCCGCCAGCGCGCGGTACTGGACCGGGATCATGGCAGGCCCTTCACGCACAGCTCGCGCTCGGCCTGGCGCCGGCGCGTGAGGCCGCGCACTTCCTCGTAGACCCACTGCATCACGACCTTGCCGCGGGCATCCTTGAGCGGCTTCCCGTCGGGGCCTTTAATTGGTCGCAGAACCTTGACCTTGTTCCAGGCGAGCAGCGCATTGCACGCGCCGACCATGTCGCCAGCGTTCGTGCGCCGCGCCATGCTGGATCCGCAGAAGCCGCTCACGCCGATGTTGTAGGCGACGTCGACGAAGGCCACCTTCTGGCCATCAGTCAGGCGCGCGAGCGGGATGCACATGGCGATGCCGGCGGCGTGCCGCTCGAGGTCGCGGTCGAGCTGGGCGCGGCACTGCGCGGGCGTGTACGTCTTGCCCCAAGCTGCGTTCTCGGTCGCGCCGGTGCAGTACGTGAGCACGCCGGCCATGTCCCGGTAGGTGGTGTACTTGGTGCCTTCAAACGGCGGCGTGAAGGTGAACAGCGCGGTCGCGGCCACGGCGCCGACCAGCGCGACCAGGCCGCGCCGTTGGGTGGGTGCGCCCTTAACCATTGCCGGTCACCGACGGTTGCGCCACCACGCGCGCGAGCGCAGCGCCGAGCGAGGTCAGGCCGGCGGCCACCACCAGGATGGGCGCAGTGCCGCTGGCGTACAGGTGCATGCCGGCCTCGACCGCCGAAGCGAAGGCGGCCAGCAGCGCGAAGCGTACCGACCAGAGTTTCGGGAATTGCGCGCGTGCGTCTTCGATGAAGTTCATGGTTTTTCCTGTGAAGGGAATTGCGGTTTCGATTCCGGGCCTTGCAGCTGCGCCAGGGGCTGTGCCAGGCGCAGCGTGCTCATTTGCGCGCGCTTTCGAGAGCGGTGATGCGGAGCGCGTTCGTATCGTTCACGCGCTGCACGGCGAAGATGGCATCCCGCATCCCATCAAGCCGGATGTCCCTGTCGTCCAGGCGCTTCTCCAGCTTCTGGTTGGTCACGATCAGCTGATCGAGCTTGCTGGATTGAGCCGACGAGTTCCAGCCGAGCGTGGCCATGAATATGGCGGACGCCGCCGCGCCGGAGATGAGCCAAGGCAGGGGCAATTTGAGGTCAACAATACGAGATGGGGCTGGGTTGGGCATGTATCACTTTCAGTGGGCGTAAAAAAACCCACCGAGGTGGGCTGGGTAATGTGGCCAGCGGGAAGCCGGCAGAATCAAAGCACTGCAGCGTTGATGAACAACTGGTCGAGCGCGTCGTCGTCCAGACCCAGCGCGGCGCCCATCATCTCGACGAGTGGGCTGTCACGGGCAACGACGCTCGAATAGTCCCACTCGATGCGCGCGGCCTCGCGATCCGGACTCGGCAGCGAATCGATCGCAGCGTCCACTTGGCCAAGCACGCCGCGCGCCAGCAGGGCCAGCCGGGCCTGGCGCATACTCACCTCTTGCGGAGCCCGAGCCGGCGCAGGGCTGAACTGGATCCCGTCCCAAATCTCCGCCCCGTCGGCCGGCGGCGCGGGAACTTCAATGGACCCTTCGGGAGGCTCAGCTCCCACATAAGCGCCCAAGTAGGCGCCATCTGGATCAACGTAGTATTTGGTAATCATGCGAAGGCCTCGATAAAGAAACGCCAGTTGTCATTCAGATAGACGTCAAAAATACCCGGCCCATTGGTGCCGCTCGCATAGCGCACCGAGATATTTGAAGCATCTGCTTTAATTCGGCAGCCAAACGAAGCATTCCATTGGACGATCACCGGGACAATATCTCCAACCTGGTGGGTAACACCGACAACTACCTGCTCTACCACGCACCGCAGATAGGGCTGAATCAACTTTGGGCGACTTCCAAAGCCGTGAGCGAGCGTTAGCGTGCCGCCTGCGAAAATTACCTGGTCTGGCGAAAAATATTCTTTGCTGATCACACCGCCGGCGACGGGAAGTCCGCTGGCGCGCTGGTAGTGGGTGACGACGGCGCCGTTGCTATCGCCACGGATCAGCGCTCGATCGCCCGCAGCGGTGACGATATTCGTGTCACTCGGCAGCGAAAGGCCGGAGCTGTTGATGAGCGTCAGCGCGCCGTCGAAGATCACCGAGCGCTCGGCGCCCAATGCCAGCGTGAATGCGCTGATCGTCGTCGTGCCGGTGACGTGCACCAGGTTGCCTGTCGCAGCGGTCAGGTTGGTAGTCGCAGCCGAGGCGATGTTCGCTGCGCGCAGCTCGTTCACCACGCCGGTCAGACCGGGCGCGCCCGACAGCGAGACCGTCCAGGCGGCGAACGTACCGCTGCCGCTGATGTTCGTGACGTTGACCGTCATTTCACCGGTGGCCGAGTTGAACGCGGTGATCGGACCCGACATCCAGTTGTCGCCGGTGGGCGCCGAAATGGTGATCGTATTGCTGCGGCCGAACAGCTTGCCGGTCTGCGCCAGCGTGAACGTCTTGGTGCCGAGGCCAATTGCCATGCTGGTGGCCGACGTGGCGTTCGTGCCCGGCGCGCTGGCCGCCGTCGCTGCATCCCGGGCGGCATTGGTCGCATTCGTTGCCGCGCTGGCTGCAGAAGCCTCGACAGCCTGAGCGCTCTGCTGCGCTTCCAAGGCGTTGTTGCGGACGTTTGCTGCCACGGCCGCAATCTCGCCATTGAACTTGTCGGCCATGTGCGTACCGAATTCGTAGGCCTTCGAGTTATAGGTGCCGGCCGCGCGGTCGGCCAGCGCGGGGAATGACGGAATATCCGTCAACGTTGGTACTGGAGCAATTGCCATCAGATGTTTCCCTCGACTTTCAATTTAATAGACGTCTTCCCGAATGAGTCGGCGCGCATGCTGGCTGTCACGAACCCAAGCGTGTTGAGGTACCCGTAGCGCGGCAGCCCGCTCGCTTCGAACGGCACGGCCACATCGGAGATTTCATCCAGGATCGAATCGGCATACATCGCCTGCTCGGGGTCAATCACGATTTCGCATGACACATTCCGGCTGCTTGCCCGCCGAACGATCTTGTACGTGCCGTCCTGGTTGTACTGGCGCAGGGTGTAACTCTTGCGATCCGATTCCGCGCCGTACTGCGCGCCACCCCAGGAGCCGTTGCCGATGAACTGGCGCCAGTCGCCCAGCTTGATCGTGCCGATCGCCACGCGCTTCCCCGGCGCCGAGGTGAATGTGATCGTCACCTCAGCCGCCGGTGCGAGCGGGATCCCGTCGAAAGACAGCTGCGTCGTCAGCAGCAAGTCCGAGAAAAGCAGCTCGTAGAACCCTGCGGCCTGGCTGTACAGATCGCCGGACCATGCGCTGACAACCGTGCCGCCCGGCGCATTCTTCACGACGATGCTGTAGGTTGCAGCCTCGATGCCGTAGATGGACAGGCCGTTCAGGAACCCCGCCTGGATCACATAGGTAAGCGACCCGGTCGAGGCGACCTTCGTGTTCGAATAGTCATCGAACGGCCCCATGCGATTCGTCGGCCCCTCGCGGTACCAGAAGCCAGGATCGGTGTCAGGCGTCGCGGTGCGGCCGGTGTGAGCCACGCTACAAGCCCATACCGACCCGCTGTAGTTGCGCAGGTTTCCGGTCGCATAGTTCGCGCCCGACATCCAGGCCACCTCCCCTTTCGCTGTATCCGTCTCCGGCACCGAAGTGCCGGTCTTGATCATGCTGGGCGTGATGTCAATCGGGACCATCACGCGAGCGCTTGTTTTCATGCTATGCCTCCGTCACTCGCACAATATTCACCACGTCTGCGCGCATAGCGTTGCCGCCGTCGGTAACGTGATCGATATGGTCAGCGATCTGCTCCGTCGAATCTGCCGTGCGAAGCGCAGCGGCGCGCAGCCCCTCCACCTCCAGCGTGAGACGAACCACCGCCGCCGCCAGCGCCGAATTGTTGTCTGACGGGCTGGCCAGACGACGCATCAACTCGCGGTTGTCGGCCGCAGGGATAATCCGCTCGTCCTGGTGGATGAGCGCCGGCATGTCGTACGGCACCTGGTTGGTTCCGACGGCGAAGCCGCGCAGCTTGTACTCCGCGCTGCCCTGCGCCGACTTGATGAAGTCCGCGATCTCCGAAGCGTCCATCGTCCCGCCGTACGCTTTTGCGAAGAAGTCCAGACCAGCGGCATCCGGTGCCCGCCCAAGTACATCCTGATACAGCTTGTTCAGGTTGGCCTCGGTGGAGTTGGCGATGCCGCCGACGATATCCGCCACCGGCGTGCCGCCAGCGGCTGCCTCCTTCCAGTACTCCATGCCAGCTGCATCCGGCGCGCGGCCGAGGTGTGTCTTGTAGGCGTCGCTGATTGCAGCGCCGGCCGAGACAACCGGGTTCGCGCTGGCGGCCTGCATCGCGCCGCGCAGCGTGAGCAGGACCTGTTCGATCGACAGCCCCGTCGTGCTGATCCCTTTCAGGACGTCGATCTGCTCCTGCTCGCGCTCGAGCATCTGGTCAAACTGCTTGGCCTGGTCCTGAATCTCCTTCAGGCTGCGCTCCTCGACCGACAGCGCGTCGTCGGTCAGTCCAGCCAGATCCTCGATACCAACCCGCGTGGCGTAGAAGTCGCGAAGATAATCCTGTTGCGTCGCAAACTGACCAACCGAATCCCTGCCGACAACCGAGAGCGCATTCTTCAGGCTTTCGGCATCCGGCAGCACGCCACTCGCCTTGGCAATCGCCAGCGCGGCTTGAATCTGTGCTTGTGCGCCTTGGCGATCCTCTGCCTCGCGACCCGACACCGACATGCCGTCCAGCGAGCCGCGCAACGCCTGCGACAGTGACTGGATCTTGGCGATCGACTTGGTGCGCACGTCGATCTCGCCCTGCAGCGCTTCCTTCTGGCGGCTGACCACCTTCTGCAGCACGCCGAACGCGCTGTCCACCCCGCCCAGCAGATTCGCCGCAGCGTCCTTTGCAGCTTGGGTAGCGTTTGTTTGCGCCTTGATCGCCTGCACGTGGTCGAACAGCGCACGGTTGCTCTCGTCGAGCGCGGCGCGCTGTTTGCCCAGCAGCTGGGTTGCTGACATCGTCAGCTGATCAAGCTCGCCTTGCAGCTGCCCGCGCTCTTGCAGGATGCTGGCAGCCAAGGTGTCCGCCGCTTCAGCAGCCGTGTCGCTGGCCTCTTTCAGGTAGTCGGACACCAGCTTGTACTGCGGGCCCAGCGCCAGAAGTTCGGCGTACCGCTGCGCACCGCTGGCGGTGGCCAACGCGCCCGACTGCACCAAGCCCTGCGCCGCTTCCTTGAACTGCTCACTGGTCGTGATGCCGGCAAAGCCAAGCTTCGTGAGCTGATCGTTGAGTGGCCCCTGTGCCTTTGCAATGCGCTCGGCCTGCGACAAGAAATTGTCGTTGAAGAAGTTGGTCTTCTCCGCCAGCGCTTCAATGCCGCCGGCCAGCGCCACCAAACGCTCGCGCGCCTCGATCGAATCTTTGCCAACGGATCCGAAAGCGACCTGTGACGTCGCGCCCATCACCGCAAGGATCTGGTCGACCGCGCTGAAGTTCGCGGCCAGGCGCTGGAGAGTGGCCGAAGCCTGCTCGCCCTGCGCTTGGAACTTGCCGATTTCTGGCAGAAGTTCCGCCGCCACCGTGTTGGCCACACCGACGAAGAACTCGGCGATCGCGGCTTGGTTGGCTGCCTCGTCCTTGCCAAGCGCGATCTTGATGGCCTGCGAACGACTGGCGATGCTGGCCGCGTTGAGGCCGAGCACGTCAGCGAAGTCAGCCGAAGATGCCTTGATGGCGTCGTACGCAGACGTCAGGCCGGCCGAGACTTCGGCGCCGACTGGGTTCTTGTCGACGTCCTTCTTGTCACTGCGGAACCACCCGCCCTTTTTCACCCAGGCGGCATCCATCGTTCCCGAAAACCCGCCGACGTCCAGCGAGCCGTTGAGAGTTTGGTCGCCGGTGTATTCCTTCGGGCCGCGGCCAAAGGCCTTCTTGCCGATGGTATAGACAGCTAGCGCACCAGCCACCCAAGGCGCAGCGGCAGCGAGTCCGGACAGGCCGGTCGCAATCCCGCTGGCGACATTCGTCCCGACGACGGACGCGATGCCGTTGCCGATGTTCATGCCCAGCGCCGACGTCAGTCCGGACCCAATGCCTGCGCCATTCAGGCCGCCGGCCAGGCTACCGAGGAAACCGGTACCGAGGCCGCCGGCAAGGGTGGCGCCGCCACTGACCATGCCGTACAGGTTCGACACGCCGCTGGCCGCACTCGCAAAGCCGCCTGCCGCGCTGGACGCCCCGGCCGCGCCGCCGCCCAAGCCCAAGGTGTTCGTCAGGCTGGCAGCCAGTGGATTCACCGTCGCAGAAATGATCGGGCGCAGCACCAGGGTGCCAAACATGTTCTTCAGCGTATCGACCAGGTTCTGGCCGAAGTCCTTGCCCGACTCGAAACCGCGCAGCAGCGCATCGGTGAGGGGCTGCTCGATCGATTCCGATGCACGCTTCCATTCTTCCGCAGCTTTCTTCGCGGCGTCGACCTGCTCCATCGCAGCGACAGCAGCAGCGCTACGCTGCTTCAGGTCGATCAGCTTTTCCAGATTCTCGATCTCGTCGAGCGTCAGGCCCAGTGTCGCACGTTGCGCGAGCTGCTCCTGCAGGCGCGCCACTTCCAGCGCCTCGATCGCGGACTTAGCCATGCCGTACGTGCCGGCCAGTTCTTCATTACGCACGGCCTCTGCCTCGGCATCCTGGGCGCGCTTGGCGTAGACGCTGCTCGTCGCCTCCAGGCCTTTGGAGTAGCTGTCCTGGAAATCGCTGACCTCTTTCAAGGCGCGCAGGCGCTCTTCCTCAGCCTGTTTTGCGAACGGCTGCTGGGCGATGTATGCCTCAACAGTAGCGCGATAGGCTTCGAGCGACTGCTTGCCGGCGCTATAACCAGCTGACAGTTTGAGGAGGTTGTCCTGATAGTCTGGATCGACGCCTGCGCTCTTGCCGTTGATTCGGTCAACCAGGTCGGCATATTCCTTGGCGGCTGCTGCTTGGCTTTTGAGCGCCTTGGCAGAAGCCGGATCCGCGAACTTTGCGCGTACCAGCTTCTCCATTTCGGGCGGGATCGCGCCGAATTCCTTCTTCAGCTTGTCAAGTTCAGCCGCCAACCGCTGTGCCGAAGAGCCATTCTGCGCGTACCAGTCGTCCAGGCGCGCCGTGCGAGTACGCAATGCAGCCGTGGCCACTTCGCCCTGGAGCGATTTCACGCGAGACATGGCGCCCTCGTACTTGCCCGAAAGCTCCACCTCCTCGAGTTGGAGCATCATGCGTGCCCTGGCATCGGTGCCGGCGGCGGCCTGGGCCGCTTTGTTTGCGTCGAGCGCTGCCTTGGCGCGTGCCAGTCCGTCCTTATCGACCTCGCTGATCCCTCCCAAGTCCTTGATACGTGGCTCGGTTGCAGCAAGTGCATTGCGCTCGCGCAGCTTGGTGATCTGCTCGTCCAGGCGCACGATCATTTCAGCGGTGGACTCTTCAGTCGACTGCGTTGCTTGGTCGTTTGCCTGCTCAGCTTTATTGCCGAATACCGCCCACGCGGTCGCGGCGATGCCGAGAACTGCGATTACAGCACCGACAGGACCGCCCAGAGCGGTGAGCGCGGCGCCCGCCAAACCACCAGACACAGACGCGGCACGTGCCGCCGTCGCTTGCGCGGTCAGGGCAGCAGCGTGGGCTGAGGCGGCCGCCGTCGCACGCGCTTGCGCCGGGATCAGCCCGTTGTTGGTAATAGCGAGCGCCACGTTGCCCTCGGCCACCAGTACTGCAGCGCGCAGTTCGTTCACTCGCGCCGCAGCCGTGGCCGATGCTGCCGCCGTCGCGGCGACATTCGACTGTGCCGACGCCAAGTTGCTAAGCGCAAGAGCTCGGTTCGCCATCATCGAGGCCACAGCGCCTGCAGCGGAAGCATGCAGCGCCGTGCCAAGCTTGACGGCCACGACCGTGCCCATCGCGCCCGCCGCCAGGATCAGGTTGTCGGCGAGAAGATTGATGCTGCCCGAAAGGACAGTGACCACCCCGCTCGACTGCGCCGTGGCGCCCACCATCTCCATCACGTTGTTCTTGAGCACGGTGACCGCGCCGCCGATGGTTTCGACCGAACGCGCCTCGTTGCGCAGCGCGCCCAGCGCGCGCGGGAGTGCGTTGGCCAGCACCTCAGTCGTCAACTTGCCCTGCTCGGCCATAGCCCGCAATGCGCCCACAGGGACGCCGATACCGTCGGCCAGCGCCTGCATCAGGCGTGGCGACGCTTCGTTGACCGAGTTGAATTCATCGCCGCGCAACACGCCCGATGCGAACGCTTGGGAAAGCTGCAGGATCGCCGACGACGCCTCCTCGGTCGATGCACCCGAAACTTTCAGCGCCAGGCTTACCGTTTCGGTAATGCTAGCCACCTGCGTCTGGGCAATGCCCAGGTCGCGCGTGCTCTTGGTGATGTTCGCATAGAGCGACGCCGTGGATGACAGGTCCGATTGTGCGGACGTGGCGATGCGGCGCACTGAGTTCTGCGCGTTCGCGAATTCGCTTTGCCCCGTGGTGGCCAGCTTAAGTTGGGCAAGATACTTGCCATACTGATCGGAAAGCTGCGCGACAGCAGCGATTCCGCCGCCAAACGCAATACCCGACAGTGCCGCGGCGAACCCGCTGATCGAGCCGCCAGCATTCCCGGCAGCTTCTTCCGCCGCCTGAAGCTGCTCGATCAGCGGGCGAGCGTCGTCAGCTACACCCAGCTGCTCGGCGCGCAGTGCTGCCAGCTGCGACGCGGTTTTCCCGATTCCATCTGCCTGCGAGCGCAGCCCTTCCAGAAAGCTGTTGCCGGCGTCGAGCTGACGCTGCGCCGCGGCTGCCTGAGCGGTTTTCCGCGTGACGGCGTCGAGCTGGTCAAGATACGGTCGGAGCGCGGTCATGTTCAGGCCGCGCGAGTTGGCCAAACTTGCGTAGAAATCTGCCCCACTCTTCGCGCCTGCATTTGCCGCAGCGGTTGCTCGCTGGATCGATGCCGCCATGGTCAGCGTCGCGCGGTCGACCTTGCCGGCTGCCGCGCCGGCCCCGTCGCCTACTGCGCGCATACCGGACGAGCTGCTCAGGTCATCGAGCGACTTACCTGTCCGCTTGGCGGTGGCAGCCAGGTTGTCGAGATTCTTGCCGGTTCGCGCGGTCGATGCATCAATACGTCGCCCGCCCTCTTCCACGCCAGTGGCATCGGTGGTGACCTTGATAATTGCTTCGTTGGTGATTGTGCTCATTCGCCGCCCATAAAAAAGCCGCCCGGCGGCGGCACTGCATTCAATCCGAGCTTCGCATTGCCGTGAGCGCTGCGTCTTCCATCACCTGGAGGTCCTCGTCCAGCTGGTTGTATTCCTCAACCGTCAGCCCCATCCGGTCCATCCGGTTGTAGGCGACGAGGAAATTCAACCCGATCGGGCCGCCCATCGGAGCGAAATTCCACTGCTTGCGCAGCCCGGAAAACGTGTTGTAGGCCCGCATGTTGTCGGGCCAGATTTCGACAGACGTTGTCACCTCATCCCGAGTCATGCCCGCGGTCGCTAGTTCAGCGTCGGTGGGCACGGCCTCGTACATGGCGGTGGCAACGTCCCTTAGTTTTTTGCGCGGGCGCCGGTCAGTTCGGCCAGGTACACGTCGAGCACGGCGCGGGCCGAGCCCATATAGCGCTGCACGAGCTTCTCGACAGCGTCCTTGCCGAACGGCTCGTCCAGATCCCAGCCGCTAGCGATATCCATCAGCGCATCGACGTCTTCGGAGCCAGCCAGGGTTTCCATGAATTCTTTGAAGTCGTCGCGCGTGCGGTGCTTGAAGATAAATTCGACGTCAGCCGACTTGCCGCCCGGGACTGGGATCGACACGGTTGCTTTGAAGGTAGCGGCGACTGCCAGAGTGAGTTTTGCTTTTGCCATGATGATTTTTCTTTCAGAAGGGGTAAAAAAAAGACCCTGCAAGGAGCTACCTTGCAGGGTTGGGAAAAGGCCAGCGCCGACCATTCGGCGCCAGCTGGCAACACAGATCAGTAGCGGACGACCTTGTTCTGCAGCGAGAAGACGGACTTCACCGCCATCACACTGCCCTTGGCCAGGCTTGGCGACTCGTTGAACGAGCAGTAGCCGGCGTACAGCAGCACGCCGCCGCCCGGGAGCATGCCGCGCAGGCAGGTCAGCGCGACGCCATCCGAGATTTTCTTCAGAGCGGCGTGATGTGCCAGCGACTTGTCGTCGGCGGTCGTCAGCGTGACGGTGGTTGCGGTGAAGCCGTCGGGGAGCATGACCGGCATGTCGCTGTCCAGCAGCGGAACTTCGACGTTCTTGCCATCGCCGCCGGAGATGTCAGCACTGACCACACCGGTGACAGGGGTCCAGGTGGTGATCTTGCGCACGGTACCGAGACCGGCGCCGGCAGGGAACAGCGAGGTGTCGCTCGTGTCCAGACCTTCGAACGTGAACGAAGTGCCCGACGCCGCCTTCGCGCGGAAGACGCGGCCATTGGCCTTGCTCCAGCCGCCGGTGTATTCGAAGTAGTCGCCGGCGGCGAGGGTATTCGTCGCGGTGGCCACAGCCTCGGTGGCGTTGGTGATCGCGGTGATGCTGAAGGCAGCGGCGAATGCGGACGCTACAGCGAACGCGATGTTATTTGGCAATTGCATATCGGCCTTTCAGGGGTAAAGCCCGGAAGCCGGGCATAAAAAAAACCGCCCGGCTTTCACGGGGCGGCTTGTGGGTAAAAGTGGAACAGATCAGCAGAACAGCATGAAGTCCTGCATGGTCCCGCGGGAATCGGTTTCTTCGTCGTAGGTAGACGTCCGGCCGGATACAACTTCGACCTGCAGTTCGGTCGCGGAGCGCAACGCGTCTTCGACCAGCTTGGCGAGCTCAGACACTTCGGCGCGCTCGCTTGCGCCGGCCCAACAATTCACCTGAATGCGCACGTGCTGCTTGGCCGGGCGATCGCCAGACAAGAAGTTCATCGGCTCCCCGCCCACCACTTGATATGTGATATATGGGGTATCCGTAGACAGCGGTGCCACGTCGGGATAAAGGCGTCCGTCGGCCAGGTGGGCCAGCACGACTTCAATATGGTCTTCTGGGGTCACTTTGCATTCCTTGCGATCTGCTCCGCCAGCGTCTGCGTCATGATGTCGATGGCTTCCCGTTTTTTGATGTCGTAGGCGGGCCGCATGAACGGATATGCCCGGGTTCTCTTGTTTCCGAACTCCAGATCAGCCACGCGCTGAGCAGCTTCCCGGTGGGCCTTCCAGCCAATCGTCCTACCCGTCTTTTTGCTCACCTTTTTGTTCTTGGGCACGAACTTGTGACCCTTTTCGACAAAGCGCCAGTAGAAGGCGCCAGGGCTGGCGGCAGTGCCGTTGCGCACGGTGACCATGTACGCCTGACGTCGATCCCCATCGGAATCCTCTTCCAGACGCTTGACGATGATGTTGTCGAACAGGATGCCGGTCTTCTTGTTAGCCAGCGAATTCTGCTTTGCCTGATCGCGAAAAACCTCGGCGCCGGCAAAACCCACCGTCCGAAGCGTCGATTCGCCGAGCGCTTCAGTGATGGTCCGTTTTGCAGCTGTCATCGCAGTCTCGAAAGCTGATGTGTCGAAGTCGATCATGTGACAGCCTTGCACACCAGGAACATGAAGCGGGAGTCGCGCGCATCCGGCAGCGCCGACTCGACGTCGTAGGCCTTCCCCTTGAAGAGCACGCGCACCGCGGTGTCGATGTCGGCACGGGCGCGGATCCGGATCGAGCACTTGACGATCGAAACCTCGGCGCCGGCGCGCACCACTTCGGCCCCGCTCGGGAAAAGCACGTGCGCCCAGACCGTGGCAATGGGTTCCCAGACTTGGGGCGCCCGCAGCTTGCCGGTGTCCGGACCTGGGCGCCGCAGGGTGATCCGATCGTTCATCACAGGTACACCCGCGCGCGATCGAGCAGGCCGCCCAGGAATTCACTCTTGGGCGTGCCGGCCGGCGCGAAGTGCTCGGCGACCTTGCCCAGGATGTAGCCCTTGATCTCGTCCGGCACGGTGCTGTCGTCAACGCCGTAGCCGCACGAGTACTGCACCTCGACTGCGTTGATGCGGCCCTGCGTCGCTGGCCAGGCCCGGCCTGGTGCCGGGACAATTTCTCCGGGCTCGCTTTCGTTGTCGACCAGGTAGTCGTCCGGATGCAGGATCTGGCGCACGCCGTTGGCGTCGTAAAACTTGATGTGCTCGACAGCCAGGATCGGCGGGTGCTCGAGCCGGAATGCTGGCGGGAATTTGTCAAGCGTTAGCCGAAAGGTCTGCGCCACCAGCGCGCGGCCTGTCTCGTGCTCGGCGTCGCGCGTGTGCTGGCCGATAACCTGGCGCAGCTCGACGTCGGCCTCGGTCCCGTCCAGCCGTGCCGACAAGCGCGCAGCTTCCAGCGACACGGCCAGCGCCACGGGCGGGGTAATCAGTCGCAGGCTCATCGGGTCGTTCCTTGTGTTGCCGGTGGCCGGCCGGCGCCGTGCGGCGCGCCAGGCGCTGCCGGCGCGCGCGCGTATTCGACGGCGGCCGCATCCTGCTGCTTCAACAGCTCGGTATTCGGCACGCTCGGCAGTTGCGATGCATCGATCATCAGTTGTCCACCCTGTTAAATTGAATGGTCCGGTAGAAGCGCTCGCTGTTCGCACAGTCGATGCGCAGGTCGCAGTAATTGACGCCGGCCGGCAAGGTGTCCATGCCGCCCAGCTTCACCAGGATCAGAGGCCCCTGAATCGCCGCCGGCACGAGCTCCACCACGCCAACTGGGAAGGCTTTCACTTGAGCCGCAGTAGTGTTGCTGTCGGCCAGGTCGTTGCTGATGTCGGCCACGAAGTAGCTCTCGTCGTCCGCATCCTTGTTCAGCGACCACGATCCGACCTGCTGCTTGAACCAGATCGTGCGGTCGAACCGCTCGCCATTCGCGCACGTGACGCGGAACGTGCAGAAGTTGGCCGCGCCGGTGGCTGCATTGAAGCCGCCCAGCTTCACCGGGATCAGCTTGCCCTGGATGACGGGCTGCTGGAGCACCGTCACGCCAGCGGCAAGCGCCTCGACGGACACAGCAGTGGTCTTGCGCTCGTCCAGGTCGACCGTGATGTTGGCCACCCAGTACCGCTCGTCGAGCGGGTGTTTTGCGCACCACCACTTCCCCGCTTCCAGGTATGGTGCGTTCAGCATAGGCGCGTTCGGCACAGTGCCAAATGCCACCACGCGCGTGCCGCCTGGGAATGCCACCCGGCGGGATTCCGCCACCGTCGAGGCCGTCACCGCATTCTGCGCAGGCTGCTCGACCAGCGTGGTGAAGCTCGCCGACAGCGGCGTGGCGCGGTTGCCAGCGGCGTCGAAGGCCCGCATCCGCACGGAGTGCGCGGTGCTTGTAGGTCGGCCAGAAACCACCACCGACCGGGCAGCATTGGCGATCAGGCTGTAGCTCGTGCCGCCGTCGATGCTGTATTCGTAGCCAGTGACGCCGACTGCATCGGTCGCTGCCGAGCACGACAGCGTGGCGCCCGACGTGGTTATGGCAGACACCGTAATGTCGCCGACCATCGTTGGCGCCGTGGTGTCCTCTCCCGGAACCGGCATTTCCCAAATAACCGAATTGGGCTGCGCCTCAAAATCAGGCAGCAGGCGCAGTTTGTTGTCCAGCCGGAGCGCGGCCTGGTCTATGTACGCGCCGCTGTACGCGCCCGACGGGTGCGTGATTGCGTACTTCTTCCACGTCGCACCAGAGTCGGTGGTGGTGAAAAGGTACAGCTGGTTTGCAGTGCCCAGCGTGGCCGGCACGTTGTCGTCAGTCGTCGCAGCGGTGACGATGATCTTTCCGCCGTGATACGCAACGTGTGGCGTGCCCGCGTCCTGCAGGCCGTTGTGCGCCATCAGACGAGTGCGCACCCACTTGTTTGTCGTCGTGTTGTACTTGGCCACCCACAGGCTGCGGAAGGCTTCGTCTGGGTGCTGCCAGCTTGCGACCAGCAGCGGCTGACCGTCGGCGCCGATTGCAATGCGCGCCACGCTCGCGTTGTGGTTGTAATTGTTGTTCGGAAATGCAATGTCGCTGTCGTCCGTGCCACTGACCAGTGGAAGATTCAGCGCCTTACCACGCATGGTCGTGAAGGTCGTACCGCCATCCGTCGACTTGATAAGATTGATGTTCTGGCGCGGGTAGCCAGACATCGTGAACGGGCCATCGCCCTGCAGGAACTCGGTCGTGACGTACAGAGTGTCGACGCTCGCAAAGGCAATCTCCATGCCGTACGAGCCAAGGTACGAGGCCGCATTACCAGCGAGGAAGTCAGCGCCTTTGCGATCGAAGGTGGCGCCGTTCCACTTGTAGATGCCGGCCAGGTAGCCATTGCCGCGCGCGCCCATCCACATACTGCCGTCGAACTGGTTGCGGAAGAAGCGACGGTACGAGCAGTTTGTGTCCAGGCCAGTCGGCGCGGTCGTGGCCGAAAGTGCGGAAATGTCCTCGGTCGGCGATGCCACGCCGCGCCATGACGTGTGGTGCGCCTCGCCGTAAGCGATGACCTTGCCATCGTCGGTGACGCACACGCTGCCGTCCCGGTGGCCGATGGTCGTATCGTGCGTGCCGGTGGTCAGCTGAACGTCCTGAATCATCTCGTACGTGTTCTTGTTCAGCTTGGCTAGGCGCGATTGCTGCACGCCGCCAACGGTCACAGGAGCCACGACATAGACCGCGTTGGCCGTAGTCCAGATCGGCGTGTACAGCGACAGCAGCGAGATCACCTTGTTGCCCGAGTACGGCGTGTTGAAGCTCGTTGGCGACAGGTTACCGGCAGGTGTGACGCTGGCTTCGACAAGATCGGGGGTTGGTACAAGCTCGAACCCGCGGATGCGCATCGTGCCGCCGACGCTGTCCTGCTGGCGGCCAATCTTGAAGTGCGAAATACGTCCAGCATCTTCGCGAGTAAAAGAAAATGGCAGCTGCGACCGCTCGACAATGCCAGACCCTTGCGGCGGAACCAGGTTGATCACCTTGTTCGCATAGACAGGCTTTGACGAATCAGTCCACGGCTCATAGGCGCCGTAGAATCTAACCGATGCAGGCGATGGCTGACCCGGCGTGCCGGCCATCGACCACAGCATATAGACGTCGTACTTCTGCCCCACGACCGCAGTATCTGCGGTGAAATGGATTTGTCCCTGCGCGTTCGGGAAAGCGTAGGTGGCCGCCCCGTCGACGTCGTTGGCGGTATATGGCGAACCGGTGCTGACTGCCATTTTGGATGGCAGAATTGTGATAGTAGGATTCGCCATATTTTATTCTGCTTTGCTGAGGGTTTCGAGGATGGCGTCGACTTCGGTGGCTGGCATCGTGGCCAAGTGCTCGGCGGTCAGGTCTTCGTTTCCAGCTCAATGGTTTTCATTCGCCCGCGCCGCTCGTACATCACCGTAGTGACGCCGAGTTCGCGGAGCATGTTCAGTGCGCGCGCATGCGTCGCGCGGTCGATCTTGCCGACGGCGCCGTGCACATACACGGTGCTGCTTGTCAGGTGGGTGACCGTGATGATCCCGTCGTACGCGCGGCGCGCTTCGTAGCCGCCCGGCGCGGAGTACACGCGAATGGTCGAGACTTCGGGGGTCATGTGCAGGTGGGTCATCGCGATCGCCCGGGTGGGTTACGGTTGCTTCTTGCTGCGTGGCGACTTGGCCGGCGCGCCTTCGACTTCCGGTTCCGGCTCGACCGGCTCGACCGGCTCGACCGGCTCGCGCTCGACAGGCTCGGGCTCAACCAGCTCGGCCAGCCCTGCTGCGACCAGTTCTTTCCCGTGCTGCTCGGTGGTTTCGAATTCGGTCTGCGCCGTGCCATTGATCAGCAGCGGCCGCTCGGATTTCATCTTGATCATGCGAATCTCCAGGCGGAGCCCCCAGCGATGCGAGGCCCCGCGCAACGGTTTAAGCAGGCACCGGCAGGGTGCCGTAGATGAATGCCTCAGGGCGGTAGACCGCCAGGGCAGCGCGCTCTTCGCAGCGGATCGAGATCATGTTCTTCTCGAAGTCGTCAGCGTTTTCGGTCGAGATGACCACGTTCGCATCTTCACGGCTGAACAGCTGCGCACCCTGCGCGAAAGCGCCGGTCAAGAACTTGCCCAAGAACGCCGGGATCTCGGTCGGCACAACCGGCAGATTCCACAGGCGAGGGTCGGTGGTTCCCTGTGGGTTGCCGATGATGTAGCGGCCGAGCGTGTCTTTCGCCATCTCGATCTTGGCCCAGTCGGTGAAGTGCAGGACATGGCCGGTGGCGGGGATGCGTGCCAGTTGCGATTGGAGCATTGCCCAGCGCAGCGCATCGATGGTTGTGGCGCCAGCCGGGATGCCGGTAGCGCTGTAGGCGGTTGCTTGCGGCACGATACCCAGCAGGTGAACGCCGGTGCCGTCGCCGAACAGGATTTCCATTTCCTTGGCGTATTTCAGGCCAAAGCGCATTTCCAGGTCGACCAGGCTCTGCAGCTGCTTGAAGTCGTCGAGGATCTGCTTCGATGCCTTGAACATATGGGCGATCGTGCTCACCGCGGTCATCTTGGTTGCGAACGCGATATCGCTGTACGGCTTTGCGGTGTTTTCCGCAACGACGCGAGCAGCGTTCGTGAAGCCGGTTTGCTGCACCCAGAAAATGGCCGGAGCATCAGTGCGCCCGGGCGAGATCAGGTCTTCGATGAACAGGCGTTGCTTGGCCTTGACGTCGACACCTGGGAGGCGCTGCGGCTCAACAACGCCGCCGGCGACGCCAGACGAGATCAGGGCCGCGTTGACCGGGAAGCTTTCGCGCAGGCGCTCGTTGCTCGAGACCTTGGCGGCGAAGGCCTTCAGGCCGGCGTGCGCGATCACCTGGGCGCCGGCCGACATCGCAGCGGCGCGTTCATTGGCAGTGCCGGTGCTCGCGACAATATGCTGCTCTACTTCGCCGAGCTGGGCTTTAAGCGCGGTGGTGGCCGTGTTCAGCGTGTTGAATTCGCTGGCGATCTTGTCGATCGATGCCTTGGTTTCCTGGCTCATGTCGCCGGCGGCCTTGGCCTCCTTGATGGCCTGGTCGGCCTTGGCCGAAAATTCACTCGATGCTTTTTCCATCGAGGCGGTGACTTGCTTGAGCAGGTCAGTGACATTCATGTCCATGGTATTTCCTTATCGTTTTGCTGCGGATTCAAAGCGGGCGAGGACGCCCAGGAGTGCTGCAGTGGATGCGGCCACTTCGGCCGGGTCGGCAGCGCTCGGCGTGCCCTCTTGGGTAGCGCTTGGCGTACCCTTGATCTCGGAAATCAGGCGGCGGCGCTCGGATCGAGGCATGTTCGCCTTTGCCAGCGCGGTATCAAGCGCCCGCGCAGCTGTCGTCGTATCGCTCTGCTTCTCGGTGATCTGATCAGCAGCCAGCAGGGCATCGGCAAAACCTTGCTCTACTGCGTCACTGCCGGCGATGAATGTTTCGGCGTCCATCAGCTTTGCAATGGCCTTCACGTCAAGGCCGGTACGCGCCGAATAGACATCGGCCATGGCTCGATCGAACGGCTCGATGGTGTCGGCCGCCGCGCGCAACTCGGTCTTGTTGCCGACAGCGGCAACCCAGCAGTTGTGAATCATCAGGAACGCCGACCGGCCAATCTGGATCTTGTCGCCCGCCATGGCGATGATCGAAGCGGCAGAGGCAGCGACCCCGATGACATTCACAGTGACTTCGCCCTGGTGTTCGCGCAGCAGGTTGTAGATCGCCAGCCCTTCGAACATATCGCCGCCTGGCGAATTGATGTTGACCGTGACGTCGGCGCCGGCCATGCCGCGCAGCGCCGCGCCGATGCGCTTCGCCGTTACACCATCGCCGGTCCATGCGTCATAGCCGATCGGGTCAAAAATGCTGATCGACTGCGTGTCGCCTGCAGCCGCCTGAATAGCAGGATTCCAGCGAGCAAGCGCGGCTTGCGGCAGATCGAACGAAATACCCGCGCGCGATTGAGCCGCCGGCAGTAGCGGCAAATTACGTTTCATAGTGGTGTTCCTTACGCAGTGGCTGACTCAGCCGATGGGAGAGCGTCAAGCCATGCCTTCAAAGCATTGCGCGCGGCATCGGCCTGCTTCTCGGCGCCGAGCATGTGGATCGGGGTCAAGTTGGTCTGTACGGTATAAACGTCGCCACCCTTAATTGGCGGCAGGTTCTCGCGGGCCCGAACCTCATCGCGGCTCATGTAGCCGTTCTGCAATGCGGTGTTGTAGTACGCGGCACGGCCCGCACTGTCGGCGCGGAGCAGCCCTTCTACAGAAAACTCGGCATAAATCATGCCCCATTCGGCGCGCGGAATAAGGCACCGGATGATTTCCTGCTCGATATTGTCGAGAATCGGGCGTAGGCAACTGGTCAAAAAGTGGAGGTTTTGCGCCTCAACACTCGATGCCCAGCTGCTCGCCTTGTCCATATGCCCCACCATAAAGGGCGGGACGCCGAGGAAACGGCAGATTTCTTCCACGTTAAAGGCACGCGTCTGGAGCATCTGCGCACTTTCAGGGTCCATCGAAATGCCCTGATACTTCATGCCAGCCTCGAGGACGATCAGCTTGCCCGAGCTGCTCGAGTTCGAGAAGGTCATCAGATTGGTGCGAATTTGCTCGCGCTGCGCCGGATTCAACTTTGCATCAGAGGTCAGAACGCCACTTACCTGCATGCCCTGGGCGAAGATTTTAGCGCTTGCCTCGTTCGCGGCCGTGGCGGCACCGATGATCTCACGAGCCTGCATAACCGGCTGCAGGCCGCACATTCCATCAATACCAAAGCCTCGGATGTGCATCACATCATCAGCTTGGAGTGTGCGCTTGCCGCCTTTCCCATCCAGTACGTCATAGACCAGCCGGCCATTCTCACGGCGAATAGTTACTTCCTGTGGCAGCAGCGGGTTGAGCGCAACGACGCGGCCGAGAATCCTCTGCTTTTCGACTATCGCGTTCCCCCGAATGATGATGCTGGCAACGATAAGCAACATGAACCGGCCAGGGGTCATTTCAGCGTTGGGCGACAGGCACAGCAGAGAGTGCAGCGGGTGGTCACTGGCAACGTCACGTCCCCCGCCGTCTCGCTTGCGGTAGACACGCAGAGGCAAAGTGGAAACCGTCTCGGAAATGAGGCGAACACATGCCCATACCGTCGACAGTTGCATCGCGGAATCGACGCTGACGTTCTTTCCGGTCGCCGTGGCCCGGCCCGACATGGCCGACATCGCATCCCCGTCGCGCAACGAGAACGATCCGCCCAGCCAGTTCAGCAGCGTGGCGCGAACCTGGCCGAGTATTTTTCGTTCTTGCATCAGAGTCCCACCATAATTGGGTTCGAATAAAAACCGTCGTCCCCGACTCCAGCCGGGTTCAGCGCCATCAGCGAGACCGCGCAGAACGTGGCCATGAGAGGGTCGATCTTGGCCTTGCCACTGGCCTGCTTGGTAATCAGGATCGCGTTGCCCTTGTCCTCGATGCGCGCGTTGCCGACGCACCAGGCCATCATCGGGCTACCTGCGTGCAGCAGCTCGCCGCCCGCAACCTTTCGCTCGGTGTCCTTAATGGCGCCGTTCAGTTTGTAGCCCTGCGAGATCGCAACAATGTGCTTCATCTCGATGCCGCGTTCTTCGGTGATCAGCTCGTCGACGATCGCGCCAATGCCGGCGGCGTCGACGCCGATGCTTTTCTCTTCGGGAAGAAGGCCTGAGTCGCGCACCTGGCATATCAGATCCGCCACGGCCATGACGTCGTCGCCCGGGCGCTTAACGATGGTGAGGTCACCCTGCTTCTGGAAGTCCAACAGCCGGGGCGCAATCTCCTTGCGGCGCTCAAGTGCGATCTCGTGCGCCCAGGCATGGCACCACAGCAACCACTTCCCAGTTTCACGTTCACGACCCAGCACAGCCAAGCCAAGTAAGTCGTCTAGCCCGCCGCCGTCGATCCCGATCACCGCCACTTCCGAGCGCTCCAGCAGCACGTCCAGCGAGATCGTTGCATCGGCGGCATCAAGCCAAAAATCCGCCCCGGCCCATCGGTCGGACCGAAGGTTCAGGCCGATCTCGACGTTCAAGTGCTTGGCCAGGAACTCCTTGAATTCCTGCTCGCCGCCCTCCTTCGCCTGGCCGTGCAGCTGGGTAATGCGCTCGATATCGACCGAGGCGCCCCAATTCGGATTGGTAACGTAGGCATTGCTGAGGTCTTCATACGCCTTGCTCGCGAGCATGGCAGCCGGAAACTCGTAGATCACCGGCATGAACTTGCGGTCGACGACACGGCCATCGCGCACCTTCCGCGCATAGTCGAGCTTCGCTTTGAACACGCCCGCCGGCGGTTCATTTGATTGGGTGGTCGCGTAGATGACGAAACCCTCTGGCCGCGACGCCAGGCCGCCGGTCGCCTCGAGCAGCATGTTGGAGGCCTTCTCCTTCTTGCCGAACTCGTGCAGCTCGTCGACGAACACGAACGAAGCCTTCTTGCCCGACACCGTATCGGCGTCGGCGGCCACCACCTTCAGCGTCGCGCCGGTGCCCAGGTGCGTGATCGTCCGGAAGTAATCCTGAACCTTCAACAGCGCGCGCAGGTCGCTGTCGGCGTTGATGAAGTCGCGGATCGGCTTGTAGGAGTTCTCTGCGATCTCTTTCGTGGGACTCAGGATCAGCAGCTCGGCCGACTGGCGCCAGTTCATCATCAGCGCGCCGAGCATGATCTCGGCCGCGACGGTGCTCTTCGCGTTCTTCTTGGAGATCATCAAGAAGTATTCGTTGATCAGGCGCCGGCCCGTCTCCGGATCCTCGGCGCCGAACACCGTCTGCACGAAGTCTCTGCTCCAGGGGAGCGAAGCGTCGCGCACCAGCGGTTGACCAGTTACGTCGACCAGCTGGAAGCCGCCGATCATTTCCCAGGCCTCAGCAGCAACTTCCGGGAACAGCGGGGGAAGCGCGATCAGCGATTCCCGAGCCACGATCCGGCGTTCCCAGTCTGGACACGCCGTCGTGTACTCCATCGACTATCTCCTAATGCTTTGCGGCCGAGCCGGGCGCGCGGCGGGTTGCGTACTTTCCGGCGCTGGCCTCATCTGCCGCGGCCTTGCCGGCGTCGGCCTTGCCGCCCTCGCCCATCTTTTTGTGCCGGAAAGGAGCGGCCAGCCCGGCGGCCTTGAGTCGCAGAGCGACAGGCACCTCCGGGTCATTCATGAATATTTCCAGCGCCTCGAGCGGCGACAGCCCGGCGGTCGTGGGCGAGTATTCAGCACCAGCGTTCTCCGGATTCTTCTTGCGACCGGCGCCGGCCCGGGCGCCGCCGCTTCGGCCTTTGACTCCAGCCATTTGAATTCCGATTTGAAAGGGGGATTTTTTTGCGCGTGCGGAACTAGTCGGTGTCTGAAAAGTGAGGCGCGGCAACTTTGTAAAGCCCCCCCCTACCCTATCAACAGCAGCTGTCCCAGCGGCCTGTCAGACTTCCTGATGTTGCATGCGCGACAAGCGCATTGAGTGTTTCTGTACGAGTGTTCGCCTTTCTTGGCGAGAGGGATGATGTGATCCAGCTCAGGTGCGTCATCATCGTAGGTGCCTCGCTTTACCCTCGGCGTCTTAATGCCACAAAGGCAGCAGCGCCACCTATCTCGCGTGAACACGACATAAGGGTCGACGTCTTCGATTGTGGCGGCGACCAGTAGGGCCTGCCTCTTAGCCTTCCCGATCCGCCTGCAGGCTGCTGCGGCTACGTCTCGACAATCAGATGAGCAATACTCGCTTGGGGCGCCGCCTGTCTGCATCGGCACGTACTCTTTCGCGCATGTGCGACAGGTCTTACTTGCGGGAAGCTGGCTCGGCCAGGTACTGCTCGGCCGGCACGCATCAGAGCAATACTGGCGTACTCGCCGCGAGGTGAACTGCGTACGGCATCCTTTGCAGGTAGCGATCAAAATGCGGCTATACGGGGCAGCCGCCTTAGCCGGGAACGCGCAGTCTCGCGAGCAGTAGGTGCTGTACATCTTCTTCCGCGGGAAGAACTCTTTCTGGCAGCCTTTGCAGGCAATTGCGGGAAGCGGCAACGTCATCAAAACCTCTGTATATATCCCCAGTGGTAATGGTAACGCGATGATGATTCAAATTTCCGGATTGAATTTGGCGTCAGCCACGCGCTCGCTGGCGCGCCTCGCGCGCCGACTTGGCGTCGTGGCAGGGCACGCACAGGGTTTCTTTGTTGCTGTCGTCGTCAGTGCCGCCTTCAGCCAGCGCGATGATGTGGTCGACCGGGTAGCCGATGGTGGTGCGGCCCTGCCGCTTGCACTCTTGGCACAGGTCGCAGTCACGTGCGCGGACGCGGCGCCGGTCTAGCACGCCGGCATAGCCGCGCTTTCGCTCGACCACAACACCGGGGCGTGCGGTCAGGGTGGCGACGCGCGGCGCTGCCGATTGCAGTCGGGACTTGAGGGCGGTCAGCTTCATTTGATGTCAGGCACCAGCGCGGCCACCTCGTGGAGCAGCAGGCCGGGCCGGCCGTGACCCTTGGCGCGCAGTATCTCGAACGCGCGCTCAGCCTCGGCCAGGCGCTCGCAGATGCGATCCAAGGCCGCGCCATCCGTGACGTTCCAGACGATCGCCGGGCGGTTGCCGGTAACAGCACGGATGATGGCGTGGCGGTAGCAATCGATTGGCTGGCTCACTGGGGCACCTCGAAAAAAAAAAGCCGCCCGGCGCATGATTGCGAGGGGCGGCGAAGATCCTGTTGGCACAGGATTGGAAACAGGAGCAGACGGCGGGACTCTCACCTGCGGCTTATATGGTAAACGATTCGCGCGCGTCCATACAGCTGCTTCCGCATTAATCGGTGGCTCTAACGCGAGCGAGACGGCGAGCCCCCAAGGCTATCTGCTGAGTGAGCTGCAAATAGAAAAAGCCCGAACGTTTAACGATTCAGGCTTTTTCTTCAGACGTGCGAAAGCACCAAAGGCTAGGGTGCTGTCGCGAGTTTCGGTTATCGGTGGCGCTTGCGCGCGCTTTACGAGGCCGAAAGAATGTAGGTGTGTAGTTTACACGAAAAATCTGTGCGTATACACAGCCATTTAAAAGCTTATTGCGTAGACATCCAGTCTTCTATGCGCATGGCGCCACCAGATAATACGCGCCCAATGACGCTCCCTGGCACTTTGTGTGCCTTCAGATGCTCTACCGCGCTGAGCGTCCCCGTACGGCCCTGTAGGAGCAGCCCATGTTTGATCGCATTCGATACATCGTGTGCAGCTGGGTGTGCATCAGCTTCTAAACTTGCGCGTCGTTCAGCATGTGTTGTGTTCATTTTAGCCTCGATGTGTATCCGAAAATAGTACATCTGCTAAGCAGATGGCCGAGCCTTCGTCAAAGAAAAAGTGCCCGCTAACGTTGTGTCAACAGGCACAAAGTCGAACATTTGAAGAGACGACTCACCTTAAATTCGGAATATTACAGTTCGATGACAAAATAAAAAATTGTTGTCTAGACCAATTCGCTTAAGCAACGGCGCGCAATTTGGCACTGGCACGTGCCGCATGGCTGTCGGCGATGCTGTGCAGCTCGCTCACCATGTTCAGCGTATGTTCGCGGACGAAGCCGGCCGCCATGACTAGCAGCCCCTTGCCTGAGCCGGAGCAGCATTTACATGCGCGGGCCTCGGCCACACCAGTACCATTGCATTGCTCGCACAGGCCATTCAGCCAGTAAGCCAGAGAATTCTCTGCGACAGTGCGGTACAGCTTGATCGCCGCTTCCGCATCCCATGCCGTGTTCTCTGGCACCCATCGGCGCGCGCGGCCGCGCTTCATCACTTCGGCCGTCCATAAGGCTAGCAAACGGGCCAAAAGCAACACTCCGCTCTCCAGCACAATCGCATCACCCTGCAGCGCCTGGCGGCAATCAGCCTCGCGGTTCGCGTCCTTCTTGCGGATTGCATGGACCAGCGCCTTCTCGACCAAGTCGCGCATTGCGACCGCGTGAGCCATGTTCTGGGTCGCCGTGCCGGCGTACTTCGCACGGTGCAGTAGCGCGCCTAGGTCGCCTGTCGAAGTCGATGCCAGCGCCGACGCAAGAAGCGGCTCTGCTTGGCAATGGCGCTCATCGTCCTGCAGGCTCGATGCGATAAGTGCGGTGATATAGCGGTCAACGAACCCCATGATTTAGCTCTTCTATAAAGGACGACCAAGCGAGCGTAGCATATGCCAACAAGAAATTTCCGGATTGAATTTGTTTTTACGAGGTACGTTTACAACATAGAAGCCGGCAGGATGTCCACCGGTGGCCATCACCTTCACTGGTCCTCCGGGATCCCTGAATACCGCCGCTCCAGCACGATGCGCACCACCTGCGCTTTTCGTAGCGCCGACGATCCGGCTCCGGCGTAGTCTCCATCCTACATACAAGCAGCGCCTTGCTCGGTTACGTATTTACGACTATTCGTATAGCATTGAATGTTGACTAAAATTAAGGGCATTTCCGAATGAAAATTGCTCTCGTAGTCGAGGACGACCCGGTGCGCGCATCCACGCTTCAGCTACAGCTAAAGCTACTTGGGTACGCCACGTTCATTGCATCAACATCTGCTAGAGCATTGAACATCGTCAAAATGTGCGGTATCGACGTAATCCTGATCTCAGTCCCTACTCGCTTAAGTGAGAGACGGTCCTTTGCCGGCGAACTTAAAAGCTTTCTGCGAACCGCAACCGTTGTCCTAATAACAGAGTGCGACATTGTCCACTCACATGCGAAATCTCTTCGCTACTCCGGCCTCACTGCTGTTTTGAGAGGCCCACCGACTCTCCTGGCGCTCTGGCGCGCTCTTGAATACGAACGAGACGGCTTTGGATGCCATCCTGGCTGGGTTCCAACTTCAGAAGAACGGCGAGTGCCGCTACGAATTTCCCTGGCACGTTGATTGCACCAAATCGGTGAGTATCAGCAAGCTTGCCGGGTGATTGCTTCCGCCCTCGAAGTGCTCAGCAGGTTACATCAGGCGCAATGCCAGATTCTCCTCGCTGCTAACTGATATCATGTCGGCATGAGCCAAAAGATATTGTTGATCGAAGACTCTCTCCTCGACGCTGAACTCACAATCCACGCGTTAAAACGTTGCGACTTGCATAATGAAGTCGTTCACGCTGTAGACGGTGGTGTAGCGTTATGGCATTTAGCAGTAGACCAAAAAATTGCACTAATTCTGCTTGATCTGAAGCTAAGGGTAGTCAGCGGCATAGAGTTTCTGACCATGTTCCGCTCAGATCCTAAAAACACTGCTACCCCGGTAATCATTTTGTCAGGGTCGGTGAATCCTGAAGATCGCGCTCATGCTGAGCAACTCGGCACTTCAGGTTATGTGGTCAAGGATTCAGACCCGGAGAGATTCCGCAACGCTTTGTGCCGAGCCTTGACGCCGTTTCAAACTAAGCTTTCATGACAATTTGCCGCCTACTTGGTCCGATTGTTTCCAAGGACCGTTAAGGCTCCCTCTTCATCTGCTTAAGTTTAGCCGCGTATTTGTCCTTGATACGCTTGGCGTCCTCAATCGTGTATTTCGCCGGCGGGTGCTCGCGCTCCAGAAACTCCAGCCGCTCGTCACCGATGCTCGTGCGCAGGCCGATGCGGTACTCGATGGCGTTGCCGCCCTTGTGCTGGTTGCAGGGCACGCACTGCTTGTGCGTGTTGTCCTCGTGGAAGCGGAGCGCCGGCTGGGCTCCGACCGACCGGTAGTGCCCGGCGTCCCACGCGCCCGTGTGGTGCCGGCCGCAGCTGATGCAAGGCAGCGCCGCATCGCGCGCCCGAATGTACCGGTTGAACATGGCCTGGGCATCGGCCAGGTGCTCGGTGCGCGTCTTCAGCTTGGCCTTGGCTTCGCGGGTCTGTTTGGCGTCCAGGCGCTGCCGCTCGGCCACGGCGAATACGGCGCCGCAGTTCGGGCCACAGACTTTGTGTGTCATGTTGCGCGGCTGGAAGCGGTTGCCGCAGCCTTTGACGGCGCACTTGCGGGTGCGCGCGGGCTTGAGGGTGCCAGTACGGGCGATAGGGGTGCGGATCATGCTACGATTCCTTCGCATTTAGGAGAAAAGTGATGGGCAGGGTTGAGTACGGACGAAATCTGATGTACTCCATCGATGGCATGTATGACGGCCATCTGATTGAGTGGGCAACGGCCCAGCACCGCACTTTTAAGGACAGATCGGTCGGTTACTTCCGTGTTCGCAGGCCAGGCGTGCAAACGATCTTTGGCGTGGTTGGCGAAGCTTACAAAGACCCTGCTGACGCAAAAACTGCGGCAATTGAAATTGCTAAGTCGGTTGTTCGTGGCAGACGAATGCCGAGACCGAAGGGCTGAGCGACCGACTTGACCACTTAATAGCATCATGCGACCTCCCCGGATAACCTCACCTGCTGCTGTGCCACATAAATAAGGGCAACGATCATGCTGCCACCGCGGAAACCTGGTGCTCGTGTACGAAGTTCGCGCGAATGAGGGCCTCCGACAGCGGTGGGCAGACGCTGTTGCCGCACATGCGCACCTGGGCCGACTTCGTGAGCGGGATGCGTGGAAGCGATAGCGGGTCGGCATGGGCCTGCGCGCCACCAGCGAACAACAGGGCCGGATCCGGAATCTCGTCGATGACGTAGCCCGCTGGGAAGCCCTGGGCCCGGTACAGCTCGTGCGGTGCGAGCATGCGCAGGCCGATGTCGATGATCTCGTAATCCTGGCCATGAATCGTGACCAGGCCGAAGCGGTCACGGCTCGTCACGGTAGCGAGCGGCGAATCCGGCGTCTGATCCTGATCCGTCCCGTAGTAGGCCAGCAGGAAGGCGCGTACCTCAGCGTGATGCTGGCCGCCGGCGCTGATGGTGTGCAGCGGCTCGTCGGCGCCGGCCGCGGTGCTCGTGCCGCGCAGCTTGCACAGGTGGCTCGATACCAGGGCTGACTTGCCCCCGCCACCGGCCGTCACCGTGCCGAGCGGTGAATCGGCGGCGTGGCCGATGCTCTTACCCATGTCGCGCTGGATGTGTGCGGTTACCAGGCCCAGCGCATGGGGCGCGCCTGCCGGGTTATCCTTTGGGCCACCCGTGATTGTCGGTACTGGCTCTGCAAGGTCGCTGCCTGTTGAGCCGGTGCGGAATTTGGTGAGGTGAGCCGCGACCATGCTGAAGTGCCCGCCCTTGACCTGGGCACAGATCGTGCGCAGCGGAGCGTCGGCCGGCATCACGCGTTGGTTACTCGCATTGGCATGCTCATTCAGAAAAGCTGTGACCAGCGCCGCCTTCGTCGAGCCGACTACAGTGCCGAGCGGCTTCTCGATATCCAGCGCGCGCGGCGCCTGCCCTTCGCGCTCGCCGTAACCGACCTGCACCATCGTGGCCGTGGCCAGCGCCTTCTCGCCGCGCTGCGCACCAGTGATCGTGCGGAATGGCTCGTGTATCGACTCGCTGCGATCGCTGCCCTGGTGCGTTACCGGGACGATGCTCGGCACGACAACGGCGCGGTGGTTCTCGGTGGTCAGGGTGCCGAACGGCTGGCGTGCGGTCACTGGCTTGCCGGCGTAGATCGGGCCGCCCTGCCCCACGATGAACGGATCGGCCGCGTCGACCACGTAGCGCATGATGCCTTTGGCGATGCGGCGCAGCGTGGCCTCGGCCAGCGGGCGCTTGCGGGTGAAGATGCTCGGGCACTCCAGCGACCAGTCGATGCACTCGGCGGCGGTGCGATACGGCTGCAGCTTGCCGGCGAGGACGCCCGGCGAGCACGGTGCGCCGTTGGTCGGCGTAGGCCATTGAATTGGCAGACCATCACGACGAGCCACCAGGAAGAACCGCTTCCGAATAGTCGGGGTGTCGTACTCGCTGGCGCGCAGCTCGCGGTGGTCGACCTTGTAGCCGTGGGCCTGCAGCTGGCGCACGAAGCTGTCGAACGTCTTGCCGCGCTTGGCTGGATCCGGCTTCCAGTGGCCGTGCTCGTCTTGGATCAGCGGACCCCACGTTTTGAACTCCTCGACGTTCTCAAGCATGATGACGCGCGGCTTGCACTTCGCCGCCCAGCGCAGCGTCACCCAGGCCAGCCCGCGAATCTTCTTCTCGACCGGCTTGCCGCCCTTGGCCTTGCTGAAGTGCTTGCAGTCGGGCGACAGCCAGACCAGCGCGACAGGCTGGTTCTTCGTGACGTCGATCGGATCGATGTCCCACACGCTCTCGCAGAGGTGCGTCGTGTGCGGGTGGTTGATGGCATGCATCGCCAGCGCCTCCGGGTCGTGGTTGATCGCGATGTCGACCGGACGGCCGAAGGCAGCCTCCAGGCCGGTGCTGGTGCCGCCGCCGCCGGCGAAGTTGTCGATGATGAGCTCGTGGCCCAGGTCCAACTGCATGCTGATCAGATCGCGCTTCATACTTTCTCCGTTTCGTTTTTGTTTTCGATTTGACTGGCCACATACCGCGCACGCGGCGCCCGGTCGCGCGCTTCCTTGAACAGCACGCCGATCTGGCCGTCCCAGGGCTTTTGCTCGCCCCAGGCGCTGCACTCGCCAGTCGGCGCGCCGTTGGTGGGTACGGTGAAGTTCGCGCACATGGCGCAGGGGTCGTGGGCGGTGGTCACGCGGCCACCTCGGCGCCGGCGCGCTGGCGCAGCGCCACCTGGTGCTTTGCCCACTCGCCCGCGATCCAGGTCACGCCCTTCGGGGTAAAGCGCGCCGAGTTGAACGCGTGGTTGTTCTGGGCGGTACCGGCTTTGACGCAGAAGCGGCCGGCGTCCATGTGGTGAGCGTGCGGCGTCAGCGCGCCGTTCAGGCGGTACATGACCTTCTGGTCGAGCAGGAATTCGCGGAATGCGCTCTCGTTCGCGCGCAGCAGCTTGGCCACTTCGCGAAAGCCCTTCGTGCCGGTCGAATCGGCGTAGCGCTCGACGAACTCCACGGCCGGCGCCGCGGCAGCCAGCTGTTCGGCCTGGGCCGCGATCACGTCCTGCTGGTCCGCGGCCAGGCGCAGCGCGTCGGCGAACGATTGCGGCAAGGCCAGCGCCGGCGCAGCGGCTTCCAGCGCCATCCAGCGGTCGATGATCTTGGCGCGCAGCGCGGCGCTATAGCCCGAGATCACGACCAGGCAGTCGCGCTTCGTCAGGTCGTAGACCATCGTCGGGCGCCCGCCGCCGTCGGCTTGGTGGGCCCGGGCAGTATTACGACCAAGTCGTAAAACCTCTTCGTTGATCAGGCGCTCGATCGTCGCGA
>Ga0308164_10001168_pt1 | contig 32780 bp, 32 predicted proteins | sample PhyTR2_FD_201031 | JGI IMG/M metagenome (GOLD analysis project Ga0308164, IMG submission 201031) | Phyllosphere microbial communities from UC Gill Tract Community Farm, Albany, California, United States - DLSLT.R2 | ecosystem: Host-associated > Plants > Phyllosphere > Unclassified | place: USA... | reverse complement strand
GCGCAGCCAGCCCAGGCTGTCGGCCAATACGCCCAGCACATGGGGCGCGCAACGCAGCGAGTAGCGGTCCTGCAGACGGTGCAGCGGCGCGGTGGGGCCGGCGATGGCGAGGTCCTGGCGTAGCCAGGCGGCCACTTGCAGCTGGCCCGGGTGCGGCTTGGCGGCGAACAGGCGCTCGTCGAAGTGCTCGGGGTTGCCCTGCAGCGCCACCACGTTGAGGGCGGTGATGCGCGTGGCCAGCTTGAGCAGGTAGTCGGCGCGGGAGAAGGCCAGGCAGGCCAGGCCGGTCATCACCGCAGTGCCGTTCATCAGCGCCAGGGCTTCCTTGGGGCGCAGCACCAGCGGCGTCCAGCCCAACTCGCGGTGCACCTCGGCGGCGCTGCGCTGTTGGCCCTTGAACAGCACTTCGCGCTCGCCCGAGAGGGTCGCGGCCACGTAGGACAGCGGCGTCAGGTCGCCGCTGGCGCCCACCGAGCCTTCTTCGGGAATCAGTGGCAGCACGTCGTGTTCGATAAAGGCCTGCAGGCGTTCCAGCAGTTCGATGCGCACCCCGGACACGCCGTGGCACAGCGACTGCAAACGCGCCGCCAGCACCGCGCGGGTGGCGGCGGCGTCGAGGTGCTTGCCCAGGCCGCAGCCGTGGAAGGTATAGAGGTGGCGCGGCAGCGCCTCGACGTGCTGCAGGGGCACCGCCACCACGCAGGAGTCGCCGTAGCCGGTGGTCACGCCGTAGATCACGCCTTCCTTGTCCAGTAGCGAGTCGAGGAAGCGCGCGCCCTTGGCGATGCGCTCGCGGTAGGCGGCGTCGGCTTGCAGGCGGCTCGGCTGGCGGGCGTTGGCCACCGCGACGATGGCTTCGATGGCCAGCGGGGCCTGGCCGAACTGGATCGGCTCACTTGGGGAGGTGGTCATCGTTTTTCCAGAAAGGGTAGAAGTTGAACCACTGGCGCGGGGCCCGTTGGCAATGGTGGGCCAGGCGCGCGGCGTAGCGCTGCACCCAGTGGGCGATGACCTGCTCGCGTTCGCTGCGCTTCCAGGCGACCTGTTCGGCGAAGGGCTCCAGGGTGACCTGGTAGCGGCCGCCGAGCTTGAGGCAGAAAATCAGGTTGATCGGGCACTTGAGCAGCCCGGCCAGCAGCCAGGGACCTTGCGGGAAGGCCGCCGGCGCGCCGAGAAAATCGACCCGCACATGGCGCCCGCCGTGCAGCGGCACCCGGTCGCCGGCGATCGCCAGCCATTCGCCGCGGTCCAGGCGTTCGCTGAGTTGCAGCATCACCGCCGGGTCCAGCTCGCTGACCTGGATCAGCCGCAGGTGGGTGGCGCCGGCTTCGCCGAGCAGGCGGTTGAAGTGCTCGGCGTGGCGGGTGTGCACCAGCACGTTCATGATGACCTTTTCGCCCAGCTCGGCCAGCGCCCGGCAGACTTCGAGGTTGCCCAGGTGCGCGCCCACCAGCATCTGCCCGCGGGCGCCGCGCAGCTGGGTGCGCAGGTTGGCGGGGTCAATGATGTCGATGTCTTCGATGCACAGCTTGCCGTTCCATACGTCGAGCTTGTCGAGCAGGGCGTCGGCGAAGGCCATGAACTGGCTGAACACGCTGCGCAGGGTCGGGCGCAGCGCCGGCTGGCCGCTGTGGTCGGCCAGGCGTTGCTGGTACTCGCGGGCGGCCTCGCGGGCGCGCCGGCCGAACACGAAAAAGTACAAGACGATGCCGTACAGGATCGGGCTCAGCAACCGCCGGCCCAGCAGCTTCACGCCCAGGGCGGTGAGCTTCATCAGCCAGAAGCTGCCGCGCTCTTCATGGGCGGCCCAGTGCTTGCTGTCGCTCATGCCCGCACCCGGCGCCAGAGAATCAGCGGCCAGCGCAGCAGCATGCCGAAGAACAGCCGCGTGTGCATGGACGAGATCAGCGCGTTGTCGTGGAACAGGCGAAAGTGCGAGAGGCCATCGGCGGGGTAGTGCACCTTGGTCGGCAGCCATTGCATGGGCTGGTTGCGCCAGGCCAGGCGCACCAGAATTTCCGGGTCGAAGTCCATGCGCTTGCCCAGTTTCACCCGGTTGATCAGCGCCAGGGTCACGGGCAGCGGGTACACGCGAAAGCCGCACATGGAGTCCGGAATGCGCAGCGACAGGCTGTTGATCCACACCCACACGTGGGTCAGGTAGCGGGCGTACAGGCGGCCCCTGGGCACGCTGGCGTCGTACTGCGGGTAGCCGCACACCAGGGCTTGCGGGTGCTGGCGTGAAGTGTCGAGAAACAGCTGCACGTCGCCGAGGTCGTGCTGGCCGTCGGCGTCCACCTGCAGGGCGTGAGTGAAGCCCAGGCGCGCGGCTTCGCGCAGGCCGGCCATCACGGCGCCGCCCTTGCCCTGGTTGACGGGCAGGGTGACGAGCCAGGTGTCAGGCTGTTCGGCCAGCTGGACGAGCACGGCGGCGCAGGCCGGGCTGCTGGCGTCGTCCACCAGCACGCAGGGCAAGCCGACCTTGTGCAGTTCGGCGACCACCGCCGGCAGCGCGCCTTCGTGGTTGTACACGGGAATCACGGCGCAGGGCTTATGCATGGGCGGTCTCGAACAGCAGGCGGCCGCTGGAGCAGGGCGCGCCCTGGTGGCGGAAGGCGAAGTAGAGTTTGGCGCGCTCGGCGTCGAAGCGCAGGCTGAGTTCCAGCTGATCGCCGGGGCGCGCCAGTTGCTGGAACTTGAGCACCTCCATGCCGCCGAAGCGCGGCGGCAAGGCCAGCCATTCGACGGCCAGGGTATGGGCCCATTGCACCTGCACCACACCGGGCAGTACCGGGGCGGTGGGGAAGTGGCCGCTGAAATAGGCGAGGTCCGGGGGCACTGTTATCTGCAGCAGCAGCTCGGCTTCCGAGCGCGTATGGCTCAGTACTTCAGGCGCCTTGGGGCGATCCTCGCGCAGCAGGGCTTCGATCTGCGCCTGGGGCAGCTTGCCTTGGGCGTTGACCGGCAGTTGCGTCAGCAGGCGCCAGCGGCGTGGCAGGGCCAGGGCTTCGCAGTGGCCGGCCAGGTGCTGGCGCAGGGCTTGGGTCAGGGCTTTGCGACCTTGGCTGCGCAGTGTTCTCAGTCCCTCTGCGCTCAGCACCACCAGCGCACCCAGGCTGGCGCGGTTCTCCTGAACCACGCCCAGGCGCGCTTCGGCAATCCATTCGTGGGCCGCCAGGGCCTGTTCGAGCATCGGCAGGGAGATGCGTTTTTCTTCCAGCTTGACGATGCGATCGACGCGGCCGAGCAGGTTGAAGCGCCCATCGGCCATGAATTCAACGGCGTCAGCGCCTTGCTCGACATGGCCGGGCGGCAGGTAGGGCGAGGCGATACGCAGCGCGCCGTCGCCGCCCTGGCTCAGCTGCACATCGGCGAACGGCTGCCACAGGCTGTCGGCCTGGCGCCAGGCGATGCCGCCGGTTTCCGAGCTGCCGAGGATTTCCGTGGGGCGCTGGCCCAGGCGTTGGTCCAGCTGGATGGCGGCTTCGGCGGGCAGGGCACCGCCGGACGAAAACACCTTTTTCACTGCGGCCAGTGCGGCCCAGTCGAGGTTGTCGCCCATGCGCTTGAGCAACGCTGGGCTGGTCACCCAGGCAAATTCAGCGTGCTCGCGGCTGGCCCGTTGCAGGTCTTCGGGGTAGGGCAATTGCTGGCGCAGCAGCGGGCGGCCGGCGCACAGCGGCCAGAGCACGCGGAACAGCAGGCCGTAGATGTGCTGGGTGGCGACGCTGCCGATCAGGCAGGCCTGGCCCAGCGCGGCGCCCCAGAGCTGCTCGAGGGCCTGCACTTCATTGGCCAGCTGGCGCAGGGTCTTGTCGATGCGCTTGGGTTCGCCGCTGGAGCCGGAAGTGCACAGGCTCAACAGCGGGGCGTCGAGGTGCAGCGGCGCGGCGGGCAGCGGTGTTTCCGCGCTCAGGGTGGCGAGGCTGCTGTCGGTGTCGGTCAGCCACAGGTCCACTTCGCTGGCCCAGCGCAGGCGCGTTTGCGCTTGCAGGTCGGCGGGCAGCAGCACGTGCACGCCGGCGCGCCAGGCGCCGAGCAGGGCCACGGCCAGCTCGCCGGCGTCGCTGAGGTGCACCGCCAGGCGCTTGATCTGGCGGTGCTGCAGGCCAGCGGCCAGGCGCAGGGCCTGTTCGCGCAGCTGGGCGTGGTCCAGGGCCGGCTCGAAGGAGATGCCACGCCCGTTGCAAGCCTGGAGCAACAGCTGCTCCAGTGATATCCATGTCATGCGCGGCCTCGTACGCGTTGTCTGATCATCCATTCGCCAGCGAACAGGGTTGCCATCAGCCCGTAGGCGATCAGGCCGTTGTACAGCGTCCACCAGGCCAGCGGGGCCCAGAGGGTCAGGGCCGCGGCCAGCAGGCCGTTGCCGAGGAAGAACAGGCTCCACACCTCCGTCACGCGGCGGGTGTAGGGGATGGCCACGGCGGGCAGTTCCGGCTCGCGCAGGCGCGCCAGGCGTTCGGCCAGGGGCGGGCCGTAGACCAGGCTGGCGCCGAACAGGCCGAGCATGAAGGCGCTGATCAGTACCGGGTACCAGCGCAGCCAGTGCGGGTCGTTGAGCCAGGCCAGCAGCAGGCAGAAGGCGATCGCCGCGGCGGCCATCCAGCGGCTGCCGGGCTTGGGTTTGCCGGTCAGCGCCCGGGCCAGCCACAGGCTGCCGAGCAGCAGGCCGAACTGCCAGGGCGCGAAGTGGCCCAGGCCGAAGTACACGGCGAAAGGGTAGAGCAGTCCCGCGACCAGCAACAGGGGGCCGACCAGGCGCTTCATGCGGCCTGGCTGACCAGCCGGTACACGGCCTCGACCACGTCGCCCACGGTGCGCACGGATTTGAACTCTTCGGCGGCGATTTTCTTGCCGGTCTGGCGCTTGATGTGGTCGATCAGGTCGACGGCGTCGATGCTGTCGATTTCCAGGTCCTGGTACAGGTTGGCGTCCAGCGAGATGCGCGCCGGGTCCAGTTCGAACAGCTCGACCAGAGCGTCGCTCAGGGTGTTGAAAATGTCTTCACGGGTTTGCATGGTCGTGTCTCAGGCTGCCTGCTTGGCGGTCACGAATGCCGCCAGGCTGGCCACGTTGTTAAAGTGGTTGCGGGTGTCCTTGGCATCGGCGTCGATCTTGATGCCGTAGCGTTTCTGGATCGCGAGGCCCAGTTCGAGGGCGTCGACCGAGTCCAGGCCCAGGCCTTCGCCGAACAGCGCTTGTTGGCTGTCGATGTCATCGGCGCCGATGTCTTCCAGGCCCAGGGCCTCGATGATCAGCAGCTTGATGTCGTGGGTGAGGTCAGGGTGCAGTTCGCTCATTGAGGGCGAGCTCCTTGGTGAAATAGTGGTGCAGGTGGTCGTTGAGTTTGCGCGATGCCTGGGGCGCGGGGCCCATGGCGGCGAAAGCCTTAGGGTCTATATCGGCACCTACGCGAAAACTGAAGTGCACGCGCCGGGCCGGAATGCGGTACCAGGGCTCGGCCTTGGTCAGGGTGGTGGGGCTGACGCTGATGGTCACGGGGGTAATCACCCGTGCGCCACGCAAGGCGATGGCCGCGCCGCCACGGTGGAAGGCTGGTGGTTGCCCCGGAGTGGTGCGGGTGCCTTCGGGGAAAATGATCAGGCTCTGGCCAGCCAGCAGGGTGGCGGCGGCGGTGTCGAGCATGTCGACGCTGCCGTCGTTGCTGATGTAGCCGGTGGAGCGTACCGGGCCGCGAGTGAAGGGGTTGCTCCAGAGCTTTTGCTTGACCACGCAGTTGGCGCCGCGCACCAGGCCGATGAGGAACACGACGTCGATCAGCGAGGGGTGGTTGGCGATGATCATCTGCCCGGGGCGGCCGAGTTTTTCTGCGCCCTGGACCTCGTAGGTGAGCACGCCGGCACCGCGCATGAATTGGATGAACAGCCAGAACAGTTGGCTGACCACGGCCCGGGCGCGGTGCTCGCGCGCGGCGGCACTGCCGCCCAGGCAGGCGAGCAGGGGGAAGATCAGCACGCGCAGGCACAGCCCGGCCAGCCCGAACAGGGCGAAGCTGCAGGCGGTGGCGAGCAGGCGCCAGTAGTAGGCATCCTGGCGCTTGGGCTTGTTCAGGCGTTCCGTTGCCAGTTCCATGCTCGGTTCTTCCAGAGGTGCTGCCAGCTCGGTTGCCCGTTCAGCAGCTGGCGCACGAGGTTGAGTGCGTTGGGCCAGGGGCGCTGTTCGGCGGCCGTGGTGTGGGGGTGCAACTGCAGGGTCCAGTCGCTGCCGGCGGTCAGCAGCAGGCCGACGGCGTAGGGGAAGGGCACGTCGTCGATCCAGGCGGTGTAGGCGGTGGGCGGTTGTTCTTCGGCGATGATCAGCATTACGGCGGGGGCGCCCTCGGCCAGTAGGGCGGCGGCTTCGATGATGCCGTTTTCGAGGCCGTCGCCGGCGGCGGCGAGGGCGGTCATTTCGCTGGTTTCTCCGCGCAGGATGGACCACAGGCCGATCACGGCGTTGTGCACCGAGAGGCTGAATTGGGTAGGCGACAGCGGTTGTTCGGCAGCCAGGTCACTGAGCAGTTCGAAGGTGCGTGGGGTTTCGCCGTGGCGGGAGACAAATACCAGTGGCAGGCTGCCCTGGCCTTCGGCAAGCGGCCAGCCGACGTGGAAGGCCATGCGCGCGAGGCGGCTGAGGCGGCGGCGCTGCATGGCCGGCAGGAACGACACATCGGGCGCGGCCGCGGGGCTGGCGTTCGGCCCCGCGGTGCCTGGGGCCTGGCTCCACTGTTGCCATTCGTCTTGCGACGAGAGGCCAGGGGCCCAGGCGCGCCATTGCGCGATATTGAAGGTGATCACGATATTGTCGGTTCCCGCCCTTGCGGGCATGCAGTCCTTTGTGTGGGGTACGTTGCCCCAGGGGTATCGATTTGGCGCGCATTATCCCGGTGCGTAGCGGCTGGTGCAAATTTGGTTACATTTATCTGATTGACGGGTATTCGGCCCCGGGAATTGCTAGCTGAGAATCAACCGGGTGGCGTGGTCTGACCGTCGCTGATCAGCACCATGCTCTGCGGTGTCGACAACGCCACGCCGACGTCGCGCAATCGGCCGAGCACGGTGAACAGCAGGTCGCTGCGGGTGCTGCCGACCGAGCGAGGGCTGTTGACGTAGCCGCTCACGCTGATGATCAGCCCGGTGGTGGTCAGGTCCTTGAAGGAAACGGAGGGCGCTGGCGTGTCCAGCACCGCTTCATGCTCGGTGAAGGCGCTCAGCAGCAATTCGCGTATTTGCATGACATCGGTGTCCAGCGGCAGGGTCAGCGTGATGCCGACTACCCCCAGCGCATTGCCCATGGTCACGTTACGCACGTTCTGGGTAATGAACTGCGAGTTGGGCACGATCACCGTGGAGCGGTCCGACATCTGGATTTCGGTCGCGCGCACATTGATCCGGCGAATGTCGCCTTCGACCCCGGCCAGGCTGACCCAGTCACCCACCTTGACTGGCCGCTCGGTGAGTAGAATCAAACCTGAGATAAAGTTCTGCACGATCGCTTGCAGGCCAAAACCTATCCCTACCGACAACGCACTCACCACCCAGGTCAGGTTGGTGAGGCTGATATGCAGGGTCGACATCACCACCGCTGCCAGCAGCACGAAGCCGACGTAACCGACCAGCGTCACCAGCGAAGCGCGCATGCCGGCGTCGAGATTGGTCTCCGGCAGCAGCCGTTCACCCAGCCAGTCCTTGAGAGTGCGCAGGCACAGCAACCCGGCGGCCAGCAGCCCCAGGGCCAGCAAGATGTCGCCAGGCAGGATGTTGAGCCCGCCCAGCGGTTTGTCGCTGAGGCCCATCTGGGTCATGCCTTCGAGCAGCTCGCCCGGGCTGGAGCCGGATGGCAAGAATGCAAGCAATAGCGCGGTGGCCAGCAATATCGTACGGCCGATACCCGCCAGCAGGGTGCTGGCCTGGGCCTGGTGGCGCTCGGACATGCCCAGCACTGAACCCAGCGCCAGGCCGCCTGGCAGCTTGGGCGACAGCAGCGTTTCACAGAGGTCGCCGAAGAACGCGATCAGCAGGTAAGCCGTGGCCGCTACCGCGCTCATCCATAGCAGCTTGACCGCCAGGAAGTACGCCAGCGTCAAGTAGCCGCCCAGCAACGCCAGCAGGCTGAACCCCACCCACACCGCCGCGACGAAGGGCAGCAGGCCGGCCACGCCCGCCGGGCGCTCCAGTTGGCAGCGCCGGCGGGTGCGGCGGTAGCGCAGCAAGCCGACGATATACACCAGTGCAATCGCCAGCGCCGTCAAGCCGTTGACCGCGACCGTGAGCGCCAGGGTGCTGGCAATCACACTGTTGATGCGTTCCTGGGTGCCGATGATCAGCAGGGCCACCGCCAGCGCGGTGGGGAAGTAGCCCAGCGCCGCGGCGATCGGGTCGGGAAGGGGCGGCAAGCGCCACGACGGGTACGCGACCATCAGCAGCGCGCGGCCCAGGCCGACGATGAAGGCGCAGAAGATGACCAGGGTCTGTAGCTGGCCCAGCAGGTTGATGACATCGGCGCTCAGCACTGCATTGCTGGTAATGCCCCAGCGCAACAGGGACGTGGCGGCGGCGATGGTGACGATGGTCGACAGGCCCACGGCCAGTGCCAGTGCACTGCGGCGCAGGCGGCCTTCGGGCAGCCAGCGGATCATTGCCCAGATGAGCAGCCGCTCGAGCACGCGCCGGCCGGCCACCCATAGCAGCAGCGCAGCGATCACCACGGTGGCGAAAAATACCCGCTTGCCGGGTGCCAGCGCGGTGGCGAATACGCCGCGGACATCGTCCAGAAGCCCACGCATGCGGCCTAGGTCGTCGTCGGTGGGGCGGATCAGGTTGGACCAGAATGCTGAGCTTAGGGGGCTGGCCGAGCGGGTGCTGATCTGCGAATCGAACAGGCTACGCCGCAGGCTGACGATCTGCGTCGCCAGGTCGCGGGCTGACTGGCTGAGGGTGGTCGCCTGGCTCTGCTCCTTGAGGAGCGCTGCCTTCTGCGCGCTCAAGGTTTTGCGTTGGGTGCTGAAGGCTGGGGTTTCATCCGGTTGCACCGGGCCGAGGATCTTCAGCGGTCGTCCAGGTGTTCCAGCTCTGCGGTTTGCTGGGTTGCCAGATCATCGACTTGCTTCTGCACCTGCAACGCGCCCTGGCGCAGGGTCGAGAGCAGGTCGTCGTTGGCGCTTACCGTGACTTTCTGGCGGATCTGGTCCAACTGGTCGCTGAGCGCATCCAGGCCCGGGCCCTGAGCCTGGTCGCCGGCGTCGCTGGCATTGGCGGTAGCGCTGGCCGAGGGCGCCGGGCTGGCGGCTTGGGCGAGTGCGGGCAGGGCGGTGCACAGCAACGCCAGGGCCAGTAGGCCGGATGATAAGCGGTTCAACATGGTGATTCTCTCGTCGGCGTTGAGCGGTATGGCGGGTATGGAGACCATCCGGTGGCACCCTGGGACGCAAGGGTACAGCAAAGCGGATATTACGTGCCGCCAACGGCCACATTGTCGAGGCTGCCTGGGAGATTAGGGCAACTTGGGGTTGAGCGGCGATCCGGCACTTGGCGCCTGGTACCCGAAGAAGCTGGCCCAACGGTTCAGTTTTGGCCATAGTAGGCGGCTATCACGAATCTGTTCCACGAGGCATTGGCCATGCAAGGCGCCAAGCGCAAGTTGGTTTTCGTCACATCGTTCGAGGCGATTGCAATTGCCTTCAATACCCTGATCCTCAGCGCACTGGGCCACAGCGCGAGCCATTCAACTGGGTTGGCGATCGCCAGTTCCACAGTCGCCATGCTGTGGAATCTATGCTGGAACAGCGTATTCGAGTTCTGGGAAGCCCGTCGCAAGGATCGAACCCGGACGGTATTTCGCCGCATATTGCATGCCGCAGGTTTCGAAACGGGCCTGCTGGGAATGCTGGTTCCGCTATTTGCCTATGCCTTGAATATCCCGCTGGCCGAAGCACTGGTGCTGAACGTGGGGCTGGTGATGTTCTTTTTGATTTATACCTTCACGTTCAATCTGGCCTTCGACAAGATATTCGGGCTTCCGCTGTCGGCGCAGCGTGCTGAACTGGGGCGTTGAGTGGGTTGTCACTCTTGCTGCGCGAGCAGCGCATCGATGCCCGCGCGGATTATGTGTTCGTGATCCTTGGCGACTCCCAGTTCAATGAGATCATCTGCGTCGTTCACGATACTGTTATCAAAAGATGGGATCACAATGGCTGTTCCTGAGTGAGATTTGCGCCATGTGAGCGCGCCACTCAAGTCTTGCGAGCAATCGCATTCGCGCTCTGCAATTTTCGCGGCTGCTTTACTTGCGGCATCGCGGATTGCGGTCAGCTCGCAACCTAGCGGCTGACATAGAACGACCTTATACCCGTTGAATTTTGACGGTTGCGCATTGTGCAGTGGGTCGAACAGTACTATCTGGAAAGAGTTTTGCTCGTCGAAAAACCCTACTAGCCGTCCCTCCGCTCTGGATACGGCTATCTGCATGATGGGGAATTCTTCGGGGTTATCCAGATAGTCTTTGTCGATCCAGTGGAGATCTGCTCGTTGAATCGGGATGTTTTTCTGATTCCAATTTATTTCATGAAAACGCAGCGAACCCTCTGCAAGGTCACGGCTATTGAAGACTTCAGAGAGGGTCAGTTTGGAAAGCTCTTGCAGCCGGTAAACAACCGATAAAGCCCACTTCTTGTCTATTCGGCCTGAGTCGAGGCCGAAGTTTTTCATCTCTGAAAAGTACCGATATGAGAATGACCAGCGCTGGTCCTCGGTTGGCTTGACCTTCGCTACAACTTTTTTGACTTTTTCGGACAGGGGATCATGTGAGTGTCGTGCAGCCTGCTTTGCGGCAACGGATTTGATGTTCATTCATCGCCAGTCTCGAGCATTTTTCGATAGAAAGTCGCCATCAGCTTTTCGTCCAGTTCGGTTTCACAGCGCTCCGAGGCTTTCAGGCCGTTGCGAGCGACGATCCACGGGGCTTCGTCGTGCGTCATTTGCTCTAATTGCGGGCCAGAGAAATGAGCGTATGCTTCGAGCACTTCATCGATGTGTTTGCGAATATCTACCGGGAGCCTGTCGAGATCAAATTCTGGCCGCATGTCGCCCACTCGGACGAGGTCGAACATCATGTGCGTCTTGGAAAAACGATCATAGACTTCACGATTCACGGGGCCGTGAACCCAGGCTTGAAAGCGGCCCTCGAATAAAGGCTCGTTCTTGAGGGCTAAGTGCCAGGCTTGGGTGTAATAAGCCAGCTTCTGCAACTTGAGCGTGTTCAGCCCACTTTTCGCTTCGTCAAGTTTGAGGGTGATGTAGTCCACCACATCATGCACGTTATTCATTGGACTCTCCTGGTGAAGCCAGTGCGGTGCATCGATCTGCTGGCGTCCTTCTGCGGCGTGCAGGATAGCAGTTCCCTCGTATTGTCACAGGTGCCCGTGCGGGCAAATCATCTCAAGAAATTTCTTCGGTGTTCTGCCGCGTTCACGGCCTCATGGGATACCGCAGCTAGCCCTGCAAGTGCGAGCGCGTTACCGCCCACGTCGCCCGAGCCCGACGCCCTTGGCTCGGGAGCACCTACCGCGCTGTACCTGAGTACAGCTGCGTGGCGTCGGCGCTCAGCGAGCGCGCTGCGCGCAAAATTGGGGGGCTTGACCCGCTAGACGTGGAGAATTGCCCTTTTACTGTGCAGGCATATCCTTCAGCAGCTGATCCATGACTGGCGCCATTTTGGTCTGGGTCCCCTGCCACTTCGCCATCGACATCCCGCCCTTGCCGCGCAAGTGGTAATGCGCTGCGCCCACTCGACGATTTCCTTTGTCCCACACTTCAAGGTCGGCGCTGGTCAAGTAGGGTACGAAGTCCCAAGAGCGGTACGCGACGTAGGTCAGCTTGTAGTCGCAAGTGGTCGGCACCTGTTCGTACACCTGCGAGGAAATACCCCGGTCTGACAGCCCACGCTGTATCACCGAGACGAAATCGCTGACTTGGACCTTGGGATTCTGCTCGATGCAGATGCTCGCGGGGCGCACCGCCAACGGTTCTACTTGAATTGAAGTGCATCCACTCAGGACGCTGACGCCTGCCAAAGCCAAACCACACACAACTGCTCTCATGCCCGTTCTTCCTTCCTGGATTGCCGATGACGTGTGTACAAAGGCTGAAAATCTGCGCTGAGCCAGTACGGCTCGGGGGCGGCATAATGCCATCCGTTGGAAGTAATGGCATTTATTTTCGATGGCGATGCTGTGGGTGGTGCTACTGTCGAACCCGAGCTTCGAAACGCTTGCGAGGGGTATAAGAGAACGACCTGCCCATCGCGTCGTGACGACGACTACGGTGTAGTCACGACACTTCGGGTCTTTCAACCTTTAATAAACGCCAGCAAGTCACTGTTGATCTGGTCAGCATTGGTAGTTGGCATGCCGTGAGGGAAGCCCGGATAGGTTTTGAGTGTCCCGTGCTTGAGGAGTTTGGCGGACAACGGCGCCGAATCGGCAAAGGGCACGATCTGGTCGTCCTCCCCGTGCATGACCAGTGTGGGAACCTGGATGGCTTTCAGATCTTCGGTGAAGTCCGTTTCCGAGAACGCCTTGATGCAATCGTAATGCGCCTTCGCGCCGCCCATCATGCCCTGGCGCCACCAGTTTTCAATCACCCCTTGCGAGACTTTCGCGCCGGGGCGGTTGAAGCCATAGAATGGGCCGGCTGGAACATCCATATAGAACTGCGCACGGCTGGCCACCAGCGCCGCCCGGAAGCCATCAAATACTTCCAGCGGCAGGCCGCCCGGGTTCTTCTCCGACTTGACCATGATCGGCGGCACCGCGCTGATCAACACCGCCTTGGCCACCCTGCCAGGCTTGGCTCGGGCCGTGTAGCGCGCGACCTCGCCACCGCCGGTGGAGTGGCCGACATGGATAGCGCCCTTGAGGTCCAGCGCGTCGGTCAGTTCGATGACATCGGCGGTGTAGGTGTCCATCTCGTTGCCTTCCCACGTTTGCGTGGAGCGTCCGTGGCCGCGGCGGTCGTGGGCGATGACTCGGTAGCCTTTGAGCAGGAAGAACATCATCTGGTTGTCCCAGTCATCTGCACTCAGCGGCCAGCCGTGGTGAAACACGACGGGCGTGGCATGTTTGGGTCCCCAGTCCTTGTAGAAGATCACGGTGCCGTCTTTGGTGGTAATCGAGTTCATGGCTTCGGTTCCTTGCGGTTTGTGGGCGGTGGAGGGTTTCTTGTCAGCGGCTTGGCTTGTTTGCGAAAAACTGTACAGCGGCAACATCAAACTCGCGGCCACTACGGCGGAGCCTGCAAGCACGGTGCGGCGCTGAAGATCGATTTCAGGATTGGTTTGTTTCATTGGCGATCTCTTTTGCAGTGGTACGGATGTTGACGGGCGTAAGCCTAGCAACTGCTAATAAAGTCATTACAAAATCACCAGGGGGTAGAAATCAGGAGTTGCACTGGACTGCACAGAATCAAAACAGTCCAACTTTTAAGGTGACAGGAATAATTTGGCCCGAGGAGCTGGCTAACCCCGCGAAAAATAAGTGGTAGTGGGTCCAGGGTATAGAGCAAAGGGGCTGTAAATAGAACGAATGTGATAATGAACAGTTGGGATGCGCGGGTGCGTAAATGACCGTGCACGGTATCGGTTTCAGCGAGTATGTCGTGGAGTCACATTGCCAGTAGTTCTGGATTGCTTCTTTTGTATGGCAATGGGCGGCGAAAAATTTGCTCGGGGCAGGGCGGGGGTGGCTTTGATATCGGTGTGGCTCTGCTTGCGAGTCGGCCTTGGGGTTCCCGCCCGCCATTGGCCCTTCGCTGCGCTACGGGTTCCCTCCTTCCGGCACGCTTGCGGGGGCACGCCACGACGGGCCGTCCCTGGCCCATCGTGCCTGGCTCGGCATCCATGCCTCGCCACCCCCTCCAGCGTGCCTCCACACGGCCAGATGGCTAATCGGCGGGAACCCCAAGGCCGACTCGCAAGCAGAGCGCGGAGATCTTTGGGGGCTCTGGAGCAAGGGTTGCGGAAATTAAATATTGTGTGAAAAATATTTAAGTGCTCCGCCAAACCGCCGAAAACCCAGGTTGGGGCGAGGTGTTCCTAACGCAAAGCCGAAGCCGCACTAGGCGACGGGAGGGGGCACGCTGCGTTGTCAGCGGTGTATCTGAACGTGATGGCGAAAGCGCTGATGGACGGCGTAGGGCAAAGCATGTGCGGGCCGAGCTGAGTACCGGATTAAGTCAAAAGCTCTCAGGCAAGCGGATCGCCGCCCGGCCAGCTCCTACCCCGATCGCATTCCACCCCAAAATTGGCGTTGTGAACACGGTCAGGGTAGGAGCTGCCTTGGCTGCGAGCTCGGCGTCGGTGGGTTCGCCACAGATGTCGGCAGACAGTTGCTCCTACCCCCGACCGTGTTTGCAACTCGATATTTGGGTAACGCACTGTCATTCTCGAGTCGCAGCCTTCACGCAATTTCGAAGCCCTGCTTGCGAGTCGGCTTTGGGGTTCTCGCGCAATCAGCCCGCAGACCAAGGGCGGGGGGGAGTCAAGGCCGGCCCTCAAGCGGGGGTATTTACCGATGACTGAAAAAGGGCGTGAGTCCATCGTGGTCTTTGGTCTGAACGATGGCTTTCCTAGGCAATTACCCCGCGAGCGAAAGGGCGTTTTGCTCGGCCTCACTGTGCTTTTGCAAGCTTATGACGAGACAGTAGAGAGCAATCCGCAGAAGGCGCTCGAGATTAAAGAGCGCATTTTCGATTATCCCTTTGGTGCGGTGCTTGATTGGATGTTCGCTACCGCTCAAACGCCCAATGCGGCGCGGTTGCTCGATGCCGTTATAGCTGCACTGATCGGTAGACACCGAGTTGCTAGCTGGCTATAGCTGATCTGCGTTGAGTTTTCCCCGCGGGCCTGAGCGTGCGCTATTGACTTGCGCGATTGACGAGCACGGTCTGTGGGGAGCCTTCGGTGGCTTTCATGTCGGGGCCGGCTCGCAAGCAGCGCTACGCCGATCTAAAGCGTTCGCTGAGGCCTACCGAGCAAACCACAACTGGGCCCGATCAGGAGGCGTCGCTTGTGACAAAGCCAATCCCACGTTAACCTCTCGGCCGTCGCTGCACATCAGCGATGCGGGCTTGGCGGCCTGCACATCCAGCGTAAAGCGCTAATCCCGTTTTGTGGGCGATATCGTCCTGCAACGCGGTGCTATGGCGAATTGCGCAGGGACCTCCTCGGAGGTGCCGGGTTCTGGATGCCGGTCCGCCAACCTTGCGTAATTCGCCACCCAATCTGCTTGGCGGCAGGAGGTGGTGATCCTCTTCGTCATCCAGAGTTTTACGACATGAACCAGACCCATCTTCGCACTGCCGGCACCACCCCCTGCGGCCGCACCCTCAACGGCCACGCGCTATTCACCGTCAACCCCGACACGCCTGCCATCGACGCCCTCGAACACGCCTCCATCCTGCAAAGCTGCGCGAATAAACTGATGACCGAAGCCGCGCTTGGCGACGGGAGGGGGCACGCTGCGTTGTCAGCGGTGTATTTGAACGAGATGGCGAAAGCGCTGATGGACGACGTAGCGCAAGGCATGTGCGGGGCGAGTTGAGTACCGAGTGGATTAAGATCAAAAGCTCGCAGGCTACGCCAGCTCCTACCCCGTACCGTGTTTGTAGCTAGATATTTGGGTAATGCACGGTCAATCTGGAATCGAAGCCTTCACGCGATTTCGAAGCCCTGCTTGCGAGTCGGCCTTGGGGTTCCCGCCCAATCAGCCCGCAGGCCGAGTGCAGGCGCGGTGTAGGGGGGCGGGAGGCATGGATGCCGACCGAGGCACGACAGGCCAGGGACGGCCCGTCGTGGCGACCCCCGGCACCGCGCCGGAGCGAGGGAACCCGTAGCGCAGCGAAGGGCCAAGGGCGGGCGGGGGCCCCAAGGCCGGCTCGCAAGCAGGGCCACGCGGTCTGAAGAACAATGCCCGGCGCGATCGCCGCGGATGCCGGAGTAGAAGAACGAGTATCCAGGGTGACTGGGCTGGCCTCATCGCGAGCTGCGCTCGCTCCAACAGGTCGGCGTAGGCCTCGGCGCAGGGTTCTGCGTAGGCCTCGGCGCAGGGTTCAGCCACAACTTACGAGGTAACCGCCAAAGCCGCCAAATGATGAAACCCCTGATCCATATAGAGCAACGGCCTGGCATTAGCCTGCGGATGCAAAACCCCCTGCACCTCGCCCAGAAAAATCCCGTGCGTATGCCAGTCGACCACCTTCGCCACCGTGCAATCAAATGCTACCAACGCCTCCGCGCACATGGGCGAGCCACTGGGCAGCATCGTCCAATCCCCGCTCTGAAAACGCTCCTCCCGCCGCTTCGAATTGCTGAACTGCTCCACCAACCCCAAAGCCCCTGCGCCCAGCACATTCACGCAAAAGTGCCCGCTCTCCTGGACCATCTCGAACAACGAAGCACTACGGTTCACACAAATCAGCAACGTCGGCGGCGCCGTGCTCACCGAAGTCACGGCGGTTGCGATCATGCCCCCTAGCTCATCCCCACGCCGGCTGGTAATCAAACAAACACTCGCAGCCAGCAAACGCATGCCACCCCGGTACGCATCGGCAATCGCCGCAGGCGCAGGCGCAACGAGCGGGGCAGGGGCGCCGCCAGCTTTTTCGGAAACAGTCATGCAATCACCTTTGAATAGGAGCCGGCCCAGGCATCAGAGCCGGGGCGTGCGGCCCTCGATAGGATGGTGAGGGTCAACAAGGCCCAGGGTCGAACTCTTGCCGGGCGACACCAACGCGTCGCAGAAACGCTCGTCGTCCAGCGTCCAGGGGCACTCCAGCGCCGCCACAGCGTCCTGCCACTGCTCAAACGTCCGCGGGCCCACCAGCGTGCTGGTCACCTGCCGGTTATGCATCACCCAAGCCTGCGCCAGATGCGCCGGCGAACGCCCGGAGCGCTCGGCATAAGCCGCCAACTCCGCAGCCGCAGCCAGCGACTCGGGACGCCATTCCGCCTCCAGCATCCGCGGATCGGCACGCCCCGCGCGGCTACCTGCTTCAGGCTCGGCGCCCATGCGGTACTTACCCGTCAGAATGCCGCGCGCCAACGGGCTGTAGCACACCGTGCCCACACCAAAGTGCGTCGCCGAAGGCAGAATCTCAACCTCCGCCTCGCGGTTCACCAGGTTGTACAACGGCTGCGTCGCAACCGGCCCGCCAATGCCAGCTTCACGGGCCAAACGCACCGTTTCCGCCAGGCGCCAAGCCTTGAAATTGGACACCGCAAAGTAGCCCACCTTGCCCTCACGAATCAGGTCGGCAAACGCCAGCACCATCTCCTCCAACGGCGCGTCAAATTCGGCTTTGTGCATGTACAAGATGTCGATGTAATCCGTACCCAAGCGCCGCAGCGAACCATGGGCGGCCTCACGAATCCACTTGCGCGACATGCCACTCTGGTTCGGCCCTGTGCCCATCGGGTTACCGACCTTGGTCGCCACCACCCAGGCATCGCGCTCAGCCGCAATCGCACGGCCCACCACCCGCTCCGACTCGCCCTTGTTGTACATATCCGCGGTGTCGATAAAGTTGACCCCGCTGTCGCGCGCACTAGCGATGATGCGCTGCGACGTCGCCTCGTCGGTGGCGCCGCCAAACATCATGCTACCCAGGCAGATCTCGGAAACTTTGAGCCCGCTGCGGCCCAGGTATCGGTAATGCATGTGAAGCGTCCTCGGTCATTTCAACAACAAGGGCCGCGCTAAGGCTCGGCCCGGCACGCGGCAATCAGCCGGAAATCACAGCCGTCGTAGCGATCTCGACCAAAAACTCCGGCCGCACCATCTCCAGCTTCACGCAAAACCGCGCCGGCAGCAGGTTCGGAAAATAGCTCACGTAGATCTCGTTGAACGCGTGGTAATCCTCAAGATTGCGCAGGAAAATCTGGTTCATCGTCACATCGTCCATGCTGCTACCTGCCGCTTCCAACACCACCTTGATACTGTCCAGCACCCGGCGCGTCTGCACCTCGATATCGCCTTCGCCAACCAGGCTGCCGTCAACCGGATCGGTCGACAGCATGCCCGCTACGAACACCTGGTTGCCGGCCTTGATGCCCCAGTTCAGATGGTTCAGGCCAGTGGCGGTTTTACCGATGATCCAGCCAGCGGGGTTGATTGCTTGGTTCATGTGAAGCTCCTATGTTCAGAAGGAATCAGCGGCCTTCGCCGCGCAGGAAAGGTCGGCCCAGGTCCGCCGGGGCCGCGCCGCCGCGGCCCATGACGATCCAGGCGATCAGCGCCACCACGAACGGCGTGGCCATCAGCAGCGGCGCGGGAATATTGATGCCCAGGTACTGCCCCTGGAATTGCAGCGCTTCCAGCAGCCCGAGGGCTATTGCGACCAGCAGCGCCCGCAGCGGCATCCAGCGAGCAAAGATCGCGATCGCAATGGCCAGGTAGCCGCGCCCGGCCGTCATGTTGTCGATAAAGGTGCCGCCCGAAGCGACGATGCACAGGTAAGCGCCGCCCAGCCCGGCCAGCAGCCCAGTGAACAGCGTGGCGCCGAAGCGCAGGCTCAGCACCGGCTGGCCAGCCGCATCCAGAGCCGCGGCGTTCTCGCCCACACCGCGTAGCAGCAGCCCGAGACGGGTAAAGCGCAGCATCACCCACAGCGCCACCGCCAACAGCACCGCGATATAAAACACCGGGCTTTGCGAAAACAGCGCGCGGCCCACCACCGGCAGGTCCGCCAGCCACGGCAGCTTCATCATCGTCACCGCACGCATCGAGCCCGCGGGCGGGGCGCTGGCCAGCATCAGCTGGCGAATCAGCGACGTCACGCCAATGGCGAACAGGTTGAAACCAATCCCCATCACGATCTGATTGGCCCGCGCCAGCACCGTGCCCAACGACAGCACCGCCGCCGCCAACAGCCCACCGAGCATGCCGATGGCCAGCGCCGCCACCGGCGAGCCGGTCGACGCCAGCCCCACCGCTGAGGCAACCGCGCCAAACAGCATCAAGCCCTCGAGCCCGATGGTCAGCACCCCGGCACGCTCCGACACCACTTCACCCAGCGCCGCCAGCAGCACCGGAACACACAGCCGCACACCACCGGCCAGGAACAGCGCGAGGGTTACCGAGTTGATGTCCATACAGACCTCCCTTTGGTGAGCATGACGCCGCTGATCACGGCCAGGAGAAGGATCGGCAAACCGCTGAGCACATCTGCGAGCGCCGCAGGAATCGACAGCGCGCTTTGCAGCGCCAAGGCCGCATTGTTGATAGCGCCGAAATACAGCGACACGATGATCGCGCCAAAGGGTTCCAGCCCCGCCAGGAAGGCCACGGCCAGCCCCTCGAAACCCAGCCCCGACGAAAAGCCCTCGATCAACCGATATTGCACACCCAACACCTCGAACGTGCCCGCCAGGCCGCCGATGGCCCCCGACAGCGCCATGCTCGCCAGAATGGTGCGGCTCGCCGACTGCCCCTGCAGCCGCACGAAATCCGGGCTCTGGCCACTGGCGCGCAGCTTCAGACCGAAGGCCGAATGCTGCAGCATCACCCACACCGCAATCGCCACCAGCACCGCCAGCAGCACACCGAGGTGCAGCCGGGTGCCCTCGATCAACGGCAGGAACACACCGCCGTGGGGCAGCTGCGCCGACATGTTGAAGGTCGAACCGGCAGGGCGCATCGGCCCCTGCACCAGGTACTTGAGAAAGTAGATCGCGATGAAATTCATCAGCAGCGTGACGATGATCTCGTCGGCGCCGCGCCACAGCTTCAGCACCGCCGGAATCACCCCCCACAGCGCACCGCACAAGGCGCCACTGAGGATCGCCAGCGGCAGCAGCCACGGGCCGATATCGCCGAAGGCCAGGTAGGGCAGCATGGCGCCGATCGCGCCCATCTGCAGTTGGCCCTCGCCACCGAGGTTGAACATGCCGCCGCGTATCGCCACCAGCGCGCCGATGGCCACCAGCAACCTTGGGGTCATGAACACCAGGGTGTCGGCGATCGAGCGGGCATCGCCGAACGAGCCCTCGACCGCCACCCGCACGGCAGCGCTCACAGGGAAGCCGAGGCAGGCGATCAAGCCCAGGCCCAGCAGCACCGATCCAATAAAGGCCGCCAAGGTGACGCGCAACGACAACGGCACGCTGAGCCGCGTCAGCAGTAACCGCAACTGCGCCAGCTGCCGCTTGAAATCAGCGTTCTTGAGCGCGTAAGGCTTAGACATCCGCGGGCTCCAGGGTAGGGGAAGGGGTATGGCGACCTTGGGTCATCAGCGGCCCGATGGCCTGCACGGTCATGTTCGTGCCACTGACCTCGCCCGTGATGCGCCCGCCGTTGAGCACCAGGATTCGGTCGCAAATGCGCATCAACTCCTCGATATTCGACGAGATGATCACCACGCAGGTACCGCCGTCGGCGGCGGCCGAAAGGCGCGTAAGCACCGCTTCCGCCGCGGCGACATCGAGCCCGCGAGTCGGTTGATAGACGACAATCACCGCCGCGTTCTCGGCCATGGCGCGGGCCAGCACGATCTTCTGCTGGTTGCCGCCCGACAGCGAACGCGCCGGCGTGGTGTGGGAATGGGTGCGAATGTCCGCAGCGGCGATCATCGCCTTGGCCTGCTCGCTGATAGCACCGTGGTCCAGCAGCCCGGCGCGGCGGAATTCGCCGGCCATGATCTGCGGATACAAAAGGTTCTGCGCCACCGACAGGTCCAGGGACAGGCCCTGGTGATGACGGTCCTGCGGCACCAGCGCGACCTTGACGGCGTTGCGTTGCACCAGGCCGGTCTCAGCCGGGCGCTGTCCCGCGAGCACTTCGAACAGCTCGCTCTGGCCATTGCCCTCGACCCCGGCCACGCCTATGACTTCACCCGCGCGCAGCACCAGGTCGATACCGTGCAACCCAGGCGAGCCAGGCGAAGGCCGTTGCGCCACAGCGCTGAGGCGCATCAACTCCGCCTGCCCCTGGCGCTGCGGCCCGATGCGCGTGCCGCTGGCCACCGCATGCCCGACGATCCGTTCCACCAACTGCGCCGCCGTGGTCTCGGCAATCAAGCCGGTGCCGTTGGTGCGCCCGCGCCGCAGCACGGTGTAGCGGTCAACGTGGGCCAGCACCTCGTCGACGTTATGGGTCACCACCGCCACCGCTGTGCCGCTGTCGCGAATCCGCCGCAGAGTGGCGTAGAGGTTGTCGATTTCAGCCGGCGTGAGGATGGTCGAAGGCTCGTCCAACAACAGCACGCGGCTGTCGTTGACCAGCGCCTTGAGAATCTCCACCCGCTGCTGCAGGGCCAGGGGCAATTGCCCGACCACGGCCGCCGGGTCCAGGTCCACGCCGAAGCGCTGCATGAACGCCCGTACATCGGCCTGGCGGCGGAACAGCGCCTGCCGCGCGCCCTTGGCCACCAGCGCCAGATTCTCGCTGACGGTGAAGGGCAGCACCAGCTTGAAATGCTGGTGCACCATGCCGATGCCATGGGCGATAGCGTCGGCGGGGCGCCGGTGGACGACCTCGCGGCCCTCCATCAGCACACCGCCCTCGCTGGGCTCATGCACGCCGTAGAGGATATTCAGCAAGGTCGACTTGCCCGCGCCGTTCTCGCCCAGCAGCGCGTGAATCTCGCTGGCGTGGAAGGCCAGCGACACATGCTCCAGGGCCAGAAAGCCGTTGGGGTAGCGTTTCGAGACGTGATCGAGCTGGATGACCGGGGCAGACATGGCGGTTACTCTTCGATCTTGATCTTGCCGGCCTTGAGGTCGTCCATCACCTGCTGGACCTTGGCCTGCACGCTGGCGTCGACATGGGCGAACGGCATCTGCAGCGACCAGCCATTGGAAGCCAGGTTCTCGGTAACGATGCGGTTGCCCAGCTTGCCGGCGGCGAAGGCCTTGCCGATGTCGGCGTAGGACTTGCCGAAGTTCATGACGGTCGAGGTCATCACCGAGTTCGGGTAGGCCTTGGACTGGTCGCCGTAGGAACCGATGGTCAGCACGCCTTCTTCATCCGCCGCTTGCTGGATGCCGGCGTCGGCGGTGTCGGCCGAGGGGATCACGAAGTCGGCACCACGGGCGATCACGCCCGTGGCGATCTCCTTGGCCCGGGCCACGTCGACGAACGAGCCGACGTAGGCGCTGTCGACCTGCACCTTGGGATTGACGTAGGCGGCGCCCTTCTTGATGAAGGTGATGGTGCGCTCGGCCGAAGGAATCGGTTCGCCGCCGATCACCGCGATATGCCCGCTTTTGCTGGCCGCGGCCGCCAAGGCGCCGAGCACGAAGCCGTATTCGTCCCAGTCCACCGACCAGGCCGAGTAGTTCGGCAGGTTGGCGGTGGAGCCTTCATAGGAATACAGCACGAACTGGGTGTTGGGGTACGACGGCGCCACTTCCTTGATTGCCGCCGAGTAACCCGAGGAGTGGGCGATGATCAGCTTCACGCCGTCGGCGGCCAGCTGGCGCAGCGCGGCCGGGGCGGCTTCGTAGGAGGTGTGTTCCAGGTAGCTGGGCTTGAAGCCCTGCTGGCCGGCCATGGCCTTGAAGCCCGCATAGCCTTCGGTGTCCCAGGTGCCCTGGGTCACGGTCTGGGTGAACAGCGCGGCGACCCGGGGTGCGTCGGCGGCCTGGGCCAGGGTGCTACAGGCCAGGGTCGCGGCGATTGCCAACAGCGTTTTTACGGTCATGTCGAGATTCCTGAGAAAGCGTGTGGAAAGGGTCAGTCCAGCGGCAGGATCAAGGTCACGTCGATCTCGGCCAGCAGCTCCGGATCGGCCAGCCCGGCCACCACCACGAAGGTGCTGGCGGGCAGGTCATGCCCGGCGAAGAAGGCTTCGCGGGCTCTATGCAGTGCAGGAATGGTTTCGCGGCTCAGGGCGTAGGTGTTGAGCTTGACGATGGCTTGCGGGCCCACGCCCAGGCCCTTGAGGGCCAGGCCGATGTTGTCCCAGATCTTGCGGGCCTGGGCGTCGATGTCGCCTTTGCCCACCACATTGCCCTCGGCGTCCCAGGCCACCTGGCCGGTGAGGAATACCGGCTGGCCGACGCGCAACACGCCGTGGTTGTAGTAGCTCTGCTGCTTCAGGCCAGCGGGGTTGAACGGTCCGGTCTTCATCAGCGGGTCGCCTTCTGGTGGGCCCGGGCGTTGGTGTTCACGCCGTGCTGTTCCAATACTTCCAGCACCTCGGTGCCGACGGTGCGCAGGTCGTCGATGAAGTCCGGGACGATTACGGTCAGGCCATCGAGCTGGGCGCCCTTGACGATTTCCGCCAGCTTGATGCCGATGGTTTCCGGCGAGCCCACCAGTGCGGCGCGGGTCATGGAGTTGCGCTGCTCGCCCTGGCTGACGAAGCGCTGGGCCATGGTGTTCTGCTTGAAGCTCTTGTCGCCGGAGTACTCGCGGGTCTGGTTGTCGAGGGCGATGGTGTCGACGCCTGCGTCGTACAGCGCCACGCGCTCACGGGCCTCGGCATCGGTAGCACCGGGGACGATGGTGAACAGGCCGTAGGTCTTGAAGTCCGGCTTGTTGTGCTGGGCGGCCAGCTCCTTGGCGCGCAGGCCGGTCTTGATGAAGTCGTCGTGGTCGGAGCCCAGCATGAAGCTGCCGGTGCAGTGTTCCATGGTGAACAGGAAGCCGCGGTCCGAGGCGCCAGCGCAGATGATCGGTGGCGCCTTGGCCGGCTTGGGGTTGGACATGCAGTCGGTCAGCTCGTAGTGCTTGCCCTTGTGGTCGACGCGGTCTTCGGCCCACAGGCGCTTGAGCACGGTCAGCCATTCCTCGGCCATTTCATAGCGCTCGGAGTGGTCGAGGTCTTTCCACAGGCCCATTTGGCCCTGGTCGGTGGGGTTGGAGCCGGAGACGATATTGAGGCCGAAGCGGCCCTTGGAGATCTGGTCCAGCACGGCACTCATCTTGGCGACCACGGCCGGGTGGAAGACCATGGTGTGCACGGTGCCCCACACGCCGATGCGGCTAGTGGCTTCGGCCAGGCCGGCCATGGTGGTCATGCTTTCCAGGGTGATGTCCCAGTGCTGCGAGGGGCCGCCGTAGCCGCGCCATTTGGCCATCGAGAGGGCGAAATCGAAGCCCAGGTTCTCGGCCAGAATGGTGACCTCCCTGTTGTAGTCGTAGGTCGCGGGAAGTTGCGGGCTGGTGGTGGAGGTGATCCAGCCGCCGTTGCCGACGGGCAGGAATACACCGAATTCCACACTGCGGTTGTCGTTGCCGGGCATGTTTGACTCCTTGCTTCAGAGAACGTGGGCGTCGGCTTCGGCCAGGCGAACGCTGGCCAGGAAGTCGAGTGCGATGCGGTTGAACGTCTCGGGCTGGGTTTCCGAGAAGCTATGGCCGCCCTGGGGGACGATCTGCAACTGGGCGCCGGCGATGGCCTCGGCCAGCAGCCGCGATTGGTAGGGCGGGGTGAGAATGTCGTCCTGGGCGCACACCACCAGGGTGGGAATGCGGATGTTGGACAGTTGCGCGGTGGCGTCGTGGGCCATGATCGCGTCGATGCGGCGCAGCACGATCGCGCGGTCGGGGAAGCGCGCCACCGAGGCCAGCAGCGCCGGTGACAGCGTGGCGGCGTGATCGCGAATATGCTCCGGTGGATACAGGAACAGCGCGCTGCCGTGCACGTATTCTTCCAGGGCGCTGCCTTCGAGCAGGGCGCGGCGCATGCGGAAGCACCAGTTGAAGTGGGCGTCGGACTTGCTCCAGCTGGCGTACTGGATCATCCCGGCCAGCAGCGCGGGTTCACGCGCCGCCAGCACCTGGCCGATGGCGCCGCCGGTGGAGTGGCCGATCAGTACCGGGTGGTCCAGTTGCAAGGCGGCGATCAGCGCGTGCAGGTCATCAGCCAGGGTGGCGATGCTGTAGGGTTCGTCGGGGTGGTCCGAGGTGCCGGCGCCGCGCTGGTCGTAGGTGACCACGGTGAAATCCTTGGCCAGCGCCTCGATCTGCGGCGCCCAGTAGGCAGCGGTGCCGCCCAGCCCCGACACCAGTACCAGCGCCGGGCCGCTGCCGTACGTCTCGTAGTGGGTCTGGATTCCATTGGTGACAATACTCGGCATCGCACTTCCCCTGATTCGGATTCGGCCTGGATGCCGTTGGCTGGCATTCGCGGATGGCCTATTAATGCATGGGCCCCGCCGCGCCACGTAGCCGCGAATGCTGCATGCCGTGTTGCCCGAATTCGAACACCCTCACGGCTCGAGGCCGAGGGGAAAGCGGCCCTTGAGAAACTTCAGGAAGGCGTTGGAGGCGTAGCTCGGCACTCGTTCCTGGTGCACGCACACCGCCGAGCGCACGTTGGCGAAGGCGTCCAGGTCGATGGGGATGGCCTTGAGCAGGCCGGCGTCGATCTCACGCTGCGCGGAGATCATCGGGCCGATGGTCACGCAGGTGCCCATCACCGCCGTGGCGCGCAGGATCTCCAGGTTGTTGGCTTCCACCACCACCCGCGGTTTCAGGCTGCGGGCCTCGGGGGTGCGGTCGAACAGTTGGCGCAGGCCGAAGCTGGGGCGGGGCAGTGCCAGCGGGCGATTGCACAGTTGCTGCATGGTCACCACTGGCAGGCTGGCGAACTCGTCGCTGGGCGCCACCAGGCATACCACCGGCTCCTTGCGCTCGGCAGCGACGTCGATTTCGAAGCGTAGCTCCGGGTTGTAGATGATGCCGATGTCAGTCTCGTCGCGGATCAGCGCCTCGACGATCAGGTCGCTGGAGCAGGTGGTCACCTGGAAGTCGATACGCGGGTGCAGGGCCAGGAAAGCGGCGATGGTCTGCGGCAGGAAGTTCGACAGCACACCCTCCATGGCGTGGATCTTCACCTCGCCCTGGTCCAGGGAGCGGAAGGCGTTGATGCCCTCGCGCACCCGTTCCAGGTCACGAAACAGGGTGCGGGTGTAGCGCTCGAGAATGACCCCGGCGGCCGTCAGTTCTACACCATTCTTGGTGCGTTCCAGCAAGGGCGCACCGAGTTGATGCTCCAGCAGGGAAATCTGCCGGCTCACCGCCGAAGGGGTGACGTGCAAGCGGTCGGCGGCGCGGCGGATGGCTTTTGAATGGGCGACTTCGTTGAAGTAGCGAAAGGCGGTGAAGTTCACGGTGGGCTCCGGTACTGCCGGGAGGTGCGTTCGCACAGGCTGTTGCGCATTGGGCAACACCCGGGACGCACCCCACCCTTGCCCCGGCTATGATCGGGCAGTGCGGACCAGCGTCCTGGGGGTAAAGGTGCGGCCAACGGCCGAAGCGCGCAGGTGCACCACGGGGCAGATGCACAAGTTGTGCCGGTGAGGGGTCAGCCTTCGGACAAATGCCGCAAGGGCAACGGCAACGCCACCTTGATCTCCCGCAGCACCACGCTAGAGCGGATATCACTGACCCTCGGCAGCTTGCACACCACCTTGTGTAGAAAATCGTCGTAACCGGCAATATCCGGGGTGACCACCTTGATCAGGTAGTCGCCCTGGCCGGTGGTCCTGTGGCACTCGATGATCTCCGGGCAGTCGCGCAGCGCCGCCTCGAACTCTTCCACCACGTTGCCCACGAAGCCGCACTAGGCGACGGGAGGGGGCACGCTGCGTTGTCAGCGGTGTATCTGAACGAGATGGCGAAAGCGTTGATGGACGACGTAGCGCAAGGCATGTGCGGGCCGAGCTCAGTACCGGATTAAGATCAAAAGCTCGCAGGCTACGCCAGCTCCTACCCCGTACCGTGTTTGTAGCTAGATATTTGGGTAATGCACGGTCAATCTGGAATCGAAGCCTTCACGCAATTTCGAAGCCCTGCTTGCGAGTCGGCCTTGGGGTTCCCGCCCAATCAGCCCGTAGGCCGAGCGTAGGCGCGGTGCAGGGGGGCGCGAGGCATGGATGCCGAGCGAGGCACGACAGGCCAGGGACGGCCCGTCGTGGCGACCCCCGGAAGCGCGCCGGAGCGAGGGAACCCGTAGCGAAGCGAAGGGCCAAGGGCGGGCGGGGGCCCCAAGGCCGGCTCGCAAGCAGGGCCACGCCGCTCCAAGCACCACGCCGCTCCAAGCACCACGCCGCTCCAAGCACCACGCCGCTCCAAGCACCACGCCGCTCCCAGCATTTCAGCAAGGCGACGCTACAGGGTAAGAGCAATGCTCACCAAACAATGGCTTTATCGTCCCACGCCCAGAAGCTCCCGCTATCGGCAGGTCCATGCGCGCCGATCACTTCGATAATGCGATCTGCCGAAAAGGCCGGTTCGAACAGTTGGCCTTCAGGGACGTTCGCTTGAAAGGGTCGGGACAAGTTCGTGTCCGTGGTGCCCGGATGTATTGCCAGGATGGTAGAAGCGGGGTTCAAGCGTTTTAATTCGATACTGGCGGTGTGTAGCAGCTGGTTGAGGGCCGCTTTGCTGGCCCGGTAGCTGTACCAGCCGCCCAGGCGATTGTCGCCAATAGAGCCCACCCTCGCTGAAAGCGCCGCGAAAGTGCAAGGTTGTTTGCGCATCAGTGGCAGTAGGTGTTTAAGCATTAACACGGGGGCAAAGGTGTTGGTCGCGAAGCTGGCCTGCAGGCTGGCTTGTGTCAGCTGCGCCAGACCCTTTTCCGCTTGTGCGCCCTCTTGGTGAAGGATGCCCAGCGTACTGATGACGAGGTGCAGATGCTTGCTTTCCTCCAGCACTTCGCTTGCGAGCGCTTGCAGGGCATCTTCATTGCGCGCGTCGCAGTCGACGCGCCTGAGCCGATTGCCACAGTGCTCAGCAAGTTTTGCCAGCGCCTCGCACGTGCTTGCTTCGCGCGATACCGCCCATACCTGAGCCACATCATCGCGGGCAAGCAGCGCTGCGCAAAGTGCCAAGCCGATACCTTGGCTGGCCCCTGCTATCAACACGTGGGCTTGGCTGTTCAGTGCAGGTATCAAACTCATAGGGCACCTTTTGGAGCGGGGGTGTTATGACAATTTGCAGGTTAGGGCGTTCAGGTGCACGGTTGCTGGGTCATACGTACTCAAGGACCGGTTGCGCAGATCCTGCACTCAGTTTCACCGCTTTTCGAAATCCAGTATAAGTCGTTGCCAAATGATGGTCCCACCGAACCCTGGCTGCGGCTGATCAGCCAGCCTGCGACACCAAAACTCAGCCCTCCCACAAATGCCGCAGCGGCAACGGCGACGCCACCTTGATCTCGCGCAGCACCACGCTGGAGCGGATATCGCTGACCCCCGGCAGCTTGAACACCACCTTGTGCAGGAAGTCGTCGTAGCCGGCGATGTCCGGTGTCACCACCTTGATCAGGTAGTCGCCCTGGCCGGTGGTGCTGTGGCACTCGATGATCTCCGGGCAGTCGCGCACCGCCGCCTCGAACTCTTCCACCACGTTGCCCACATGCCGCGCCAGGTTGATCTCGGCCAGTACGCAGTTGCCCAGGCGCACCTTGCTGCGGTCGAGCACGGCGGCGTAGTGGTGGATCACGCCCTCGCGTTCCAGGTCCTTCAGGCGCTTCCAGGTGGGCGAGGTCGACAGGCCGATTTTCTTGCCCAGGTCCTGCACCGTCAGGCGGCCGTCCCGCTGCAGTTCGGCGAGGATTTTCAGGGCGTAATGGTCTAGAAGCAGATCTTTTTCCATGATCGGGTGTTCTCGGTAATTATTTTTGTGGTGGGGCGTTTTCTCGGCAATTGAAAAAGCACTTTCTTGACCGCCGATTTTAAGCTCACAGGCAGACAAGGATAGCCTGCGCTGTTCGCCCACGCCGCGAGGACAATAACAATATGCCCGCCCCACGCCTGCAAACCCTGGCCCCAGCCCCCTCGACCCGCTTCGACTGGGCGCGTATCACCTACCTGCTGCAACTCTCCCGTGCGCTCGACGAACTCGAAGAGCAGGTGCTGGTACCGGAGAAAAAGGTGCTTTACCAGTTTTCCGCCCGCGGCCACGATCTGGCGCAGATCATGCTCGGCTCGCTGCTCACTCACGAGCACGACGCCGCCTGCGGCTACTACCGCTCGCGGCCGCTGTTGCTGGCCCTGGGGGTGGACGTCGTCGATGCCCTGGGTTCGTCCATGGCCCGCGCTGGCGGCTACTCCGATGGCCGCGATATCGGCGTGGTGTTCAACTACCCCAACCCCGGCGGCCCGGCCGCGCTGCCGATGTGCGGTGGGGTAGGGGCGCAGTACACGCCCACGGCGGGCTGGGCCCAGGCCATCGAGTACCGGCAGCGGGTGCTCAAGGACGCCAGCTACCAAGGGGCTATCAGCGTGGTGCTCGGCGGCGACGCGTCGGTGGCCACCAACGGCTTCTGGTCGGCGCTGACCATCGCCACCACCCAGAAGCTGCCGATGCTGTTCTATATCGAAGACAACGGCTACGGCATCTCCGTCCCCTCGAGCTTCCAGACCCCCGGTGGCGATATCGCCGCCAACCTCGCCAGCTTCCACAACCTGCAGGTCCTCAGCGGCGACGGCGCCGACCCGCTGCAGGCCGCCGAATTGTTGACCCAGGCCGTGGACCATGTGCGCAGCCACCAGGGCCCGTGCCTGCTGCGGCTCAAGGTGCCGCGCCTGCAGGGCCACAGTTTTCAGGACACCCAGGCGTACAAAAGCGCCGACTACATCAAGCGCGAGTGGGCCCATGACCCCTTGCACTCGCTGCGTGACTTCCTCGTACCGGCGCAAATAAGCGCCGGCGAGTGGGACTGGCTGGCCTTCCAGGCGCACACCGCCGTCGAGCAAGCGTGCAGCGCAGCCCAGGCGCGGCCCTTGAGTGATCCGGCCAGCGTCACCCGGCACGTGTTCCATGAAACCGTCCTGCAGCAACGCGGCGGCCAGTGGAGCCAGGGTTACGTTGCGCCGGCTTCGACCACCGAACCGCAACGCGACGGCCAGCGCATCAACATGGTCGCCGCCATCCGCCGCACCCTGGACCTGGAGTTGAGCCTCAACCCGCGGGTCCTGCTGTTCGGTGAAGACATCGGCCCAAAAGGCGGCGTGCACGCCGTCACCCTCGGCCTGCAGGAGAAGTTCGGCGCCGAGCGGGTGTTCGACACCAGCCTCTCGGAAGAGGGCATCATCGGCCGCGCAGTGGGCATGGCCCTGGCCGGGCTGATGCCGGTGCCGGAGATCCAGTTCCGCAAGTACGCCGACCCCGCCCTGGAGCAGCTCAACGACTGCGGCACCCTGCGCTGGCGCACCCACAACCGCTTCGCCGCGCCCATGGTGGTGCGCATCGCCGGCGGCTTCTTCAAGTGTGGCGACCCGTGGCACAGCCAGACCAACGAGGTGCAGTTCGTGCACTCGCCGGGGTGGCGGGTGGCCGTGCCGTCCAATGCCGAGGATGCCGTCGGCCTGCCGCGCAGCGCCCTGCGCGGCAATGACCCGGTGATCTTCTTCGAGCACCGCGCCATGCTCGATGCTGCCTCCGCGCGGCGGCCCTATCCCGGCGACGATTTCGTGGTGCCGTTCGGGCAAGCGCGCACGGTGCTCGAAGGCGATGACCTGACGATCATCACCTGGGGCGCGATGGTCGAACGCTGCGAAGCGGCTGCCGAGGGGCGCTCCGTGCACGTACTTGACCTGCGCACGCTGATGCCCTGGGACCGTGAGGCGGTGCTGACTTCGGTGCGCCGCACCCATCGCTGCCTGATCGTGCATGAGGACCTGGGCACCGCCGGTTTCGGCGCCGAAATTGCCGCCGTCGTCGCCGATGGGGCGTTTCTTGATCTCGATGCGCCGGTCAGCCGCCTGACCATGCCAGATATCCCCAGCCCCCATCATCCGACTTTGCTTGCCCATGTGTTGCCCTCGGTAGAAGGCATCCGCAACAAGATCGACCAACTGGTGGGGTTCTGAGATGAACGACATGACCGTCAAAGCCAGCGACCTCGATATCATCGCGCCGCTGGAACAAGAGGGCACCCACGCGGTGCTGCGCACCTGGCTCAAGCGCGACGGCGAGCGGGTGCACAAGCATGAGCCGATTGTCGAGTTGGAGACCGACAAGGTCGTGGTGGAACTGGCCGCACCTGGCGATGGGGTGCTGGAGATACTGCTGGAGGAAAGCGCCGAAGCGGTACCTGGCGCGGTGCTGGGGCATGTGCGGGGCGAGGCGTCGAGCCCCGAGCCGACCGAGGCTTCGGCCAACCCGCCCACCCGCTTCGCTGCTGAACTACGGCTCTCGCCCGCAGTGCGGCGCTTGCTCAGCGAACACCAGCTGGATCCTGTGAGGATCACTGGCACAGGGCGCGATGGCCGAATCACCCGCGAGGATGTGATCGGGTATCTGGCTGAGCGGCCTCAGAAGTTAGCCGCAAGTGCGAGCGGGCAACCGGCCTGCAACCCCGCTCCGGAGACCCTTCAACCCGCTCGGGACCCGCAGCCTGGTTCCACTGAAGCCGAACCGGCGCTGCAACCTTGGCAACCCTGCCCATCCCAACAAATCCCCCACGACAGCCTGCGCCGCAGGATCGCCGAGCACCTGCACGCCTCGGTCAACACCGCGCCCCACGTGACCTCGATGTTCGAAGCGGATTTCACCGCCGTTATCGCCCATCGCCAGCGCCACCAGCAGCGCTTCGCCGAACAGGGCGCGCACCTGACGTTTACCGCCTACTTCATCGCCGCCAGTGTGCAGGCCATGGCCGCCGCGCCCAGCGTCAACAGCCGCTGGCATGCCGACTACCTGCAGCTGTTCCACGACGCCAACATCGGCATTGCCACCGCACTCGGCGAGCAGGGCCTGATCGTGCCGGTGCTGCAGCGTGCGCAGGAACTGTCGCTGCTGGGCATCGCCACCCAACTGCAAAGCCTCACCGAAGCCGCCCGGGCCGGGAAGCTCAAGCCTGCGCAGGTGCAAGGCGGCACCTTCACGATTTCCAACCACGGCACCTCCGGCTCATTGCTGGCGACGCCGATCATCATCCACCAGCCGCAATCAGCCATCCTTGGCGTGGGCGCCGTGGAGAAACGCGTGGTGGTCAAGGAACTTGACGGCAGCGACGTCTTCGTCGCCCGGCCCAAGGCCTACGTCACGCTGACCATCGACCACCGGGTGATGGATGGCAGCGTGGCGAATGCCTGGTTGCGGCGGTTTGTGCAGGTGCTGGAGGCTTGGCCGCTGGAGTAGCGGGCCAGGCGTCGATCACACCTGCACGACTTCTCCCGCGCCTGTCTGGCGGTGCAGGCGGCCCCCTGCGGGCTGATTGGGCGGGAACCCCAAGGCCGGCTCGCAAGCAGAGCATGGAGATTTGGAGGCGATAGGCGTTCTTTGAAGTGGCTGGCGAGTTTTTTCTGCTATCAGGCTTATGATTTATTTAGGTTTTCTATTGTTTGTAGGAAATTCCGCTTTTAATTTCAGAATTGCCTGATGTTTTTCCCATTGGCATCTCTCTAGCCTCGTCGTCCTTGGGTTCCGCTCCCATGTGGGACCTATTCGACTGACAAAACACAACAGAGAACATCAGATGGCGATCGGGTATTTCATCGGTGAAGGCGACAAAACCAGCTGCGGCGGAACGGTACTGGAAGGCGAGGACGGCATGCTATTCGGCAACATTCGCCGTGCTGTCGAGGGGCATAAGGTCAGCTGTGGCGAGGACGGCGAGATTTACCAAATCATCGGCGGGTTCTCGGGTTTCCTGATCGAAGGACGCCGAGCAGCAGGCTCGCTCGACAGCGTCAGTACTTGCCCATGCAAGGCCGCGCTGATCCCTTCGTATAGGTACTTCACTTATCAAGCTACGGAGCGATCCCAAGCTCGTTCCGCGCCGCCAAACACTACGTATGCCAATCCGACTGCCGAAGTTCGAAACCTG
>Ga0308164_10001167_pt1 | contig 32793 bp, 28 predicted proteins | sample PhyTR2_FD_201031 | JGI IMG/M metagenome (GOLD analysis project Ga0308164, IMG submission 201031) | Phyllosphere microbial communities from UC Gill Tract Community Farm, Albany, California, United States - DLSLT.R2 | ecosystem: Host-associated > Plants > Phyllosphere > Unclassified | place: USA... | reverse complement strand
TGATTTGGTATGCTTAACGATTTTATTAGCGAAAAATAAATCTTTTAATTCTTGTTCTGTCGGTGCTTTTTCGGTTACGGTTGTCATTTGCTCCGGACCTTCAATAATCAAATCTTTATCCTGCTCAATTACGCCATTTAATAAAGTTTTAAATTGTTTTTTGCTTAGTTCCACGTCATTGCGTTGCAAAATAACACGATTTTTCTTCTTGCTAAACAACTCAACGGCTTCAGGCTGATAAGACGGTGCAATTAATACTTCAAAAAACAGGTTGTTTATTTCCTCGGCTGTTGCTAAATCAACTTCAACATTGGTAATTAAAACGCCACCGAAAGCAGAAACCGGGTCGCATGCTAAAGCATCTATCCATGCTTGTTTAACGGTAGGGCGAGAAGCGATACCGCAAGCATTTGTATGTTTTAAGATTGCGAAAGTCGGATCTTCAAACTCGTCGATTAAAGCGACAGCTGCGTCAACATCCACTAAATTATTATACGAAAGTTCTTTGCCGTTCAATTTGGTAAACATCGCATCCAAATCACCGTAAAATACACCTCCCTGGTGGGGATTTTCGCCGTAACGCAAAGTCTTGGCTTCTGTAACACTTTGCTTAAAAACATCCAGAGGCTCCTCTGAATTAAAATAGTTGAATATTGCGGTATCGTAATGAGAAGAAGTGTGAAAAGCCTTTTTAGCGTAAGTTTTACGTTGCGCTAAGGTAGTTTCTCCGTTTTGCTCTTCTAGTTGTGCCTGGAGGGTAGGGTAGTCGTTTTTAGATGCGATGATTACAACATCGTTAAAATTTTTAGCAGCAGCACGGATTAAAGATATACCGCCGATGTCGATCTTTTCAATAATTTCTTCAGGCGTTCCGCCGGCTTTAACCGTTTCTTCGAAAGGGTATAAATCAACGATAACCAAGTCAATTTCAGGGATTTCGTATTCAGCGATTTGCTGTTTATCACCTTCCAAACCTCTGCGGTTTAAAATGCCGCCAAAAACTTTCGGATGTAAGGTTTTAACGCGGCCACCTAAAATAGAAGGGTAACCTGTTAAATCTTCAACGGCTGTAACAGGCAGGTTCAAATCTTTAATAAATTGCTCTGTTCCTCCCGTCGAAAACAATTGTACGCCTTGGGCGGCTAACAATTCAACTAAGGGCGCTAAACCATCTTTATAATATACTGAAATTAAGGCGTTTTTAATCTTAATGGGCTGACTCATTCTACTGTAAATTTTGAGCCGCAAAGGTAGTAAAACACGATCGTTTTTTAAATAGGTTTATGGTTAAAAAGTACATTATCTGATTTTAATAATATAATGTACCAGTTCAAATATGATTTGATTCTATTTTTTGATCTTTTTTACCAGCCCTTCAATGATCCTAGGGTAATGTAAATGCTCCAATTGCTGGCCCTTAAACTTTACCATTTCTAAATTATCCGTTTTGTCGATTTTGTATTTGGCTTGGTAAATATATTCCCCCTCATCATAATTTTCATCAACGTAATGGATGGTTATGCCGCCTTCAGGTTCACCTGCAGCCATAACCGCATTATGAACGTGATCGCCATACATACCTTTACCGCCGAACTTTGGCAAAATTGCGGGGTGAATATTTACAATTCTTCCCGGGTACGCCTCAATCAAATTTTTTGGAATTAACCAAAGAAAACCGGCCAATACAATAAAGTCGATATCTAAGTTTTTGAGCAAATCGATAACACTTTCGGTTTTATAAAATTCGTTTTTGTCGAAAATATGACTAGGGATTTCAAAATTATCGGCTCTTTGTAAAACATAAGCATCAGCATTATTGGTTAAAACCAAAGAAATTTCTGTATCGGCGCTTCTTTTAAAATGCTCCATGAGTTTTTGGGCATTGGAGCCCGAACCCGAAGCAAATATGGCTATTCGTTTTTTCACTCAAAATTCGTTTTTCCCAAAAATAGCATTTTTAGGCAGGTATTCTCAAAACAACTCTTTTTTTAATCACATTAATTTAGATTGCCTTTAATCTTGAAATTTAGTGTATTTTTGAATCGTAAATAAAAGGTTAAAAAAAATAGATAAAATTTTTGAAAGTGTTTTGTAATTTAAAAACATTAATCCTATATTTGCAACCCGAATTAAAGGAAACGATTAAGAAAAAAATAAAGGCTGAATTAGAATGGCAAATCATAAATCTTCATTAAAAAGAATTAGAGCAAACGCTACAAAACGTTTACGTAACAGATATCAGGCAAAAACTACACGTACTTTTATTAAAAGATTACGTGCAGCAGAAGATAAAAAAACTGCTTCTGATTTATTGCCTAAAGTAATTTCTATGTTAGATCGTCTGGCTAAGAAAAATGTTATTCACAAAAACAAAGCTGCTAACAATAAATCTAAATTAACGAAATTCGTTAACGGTTTAGCATAGTCAACTTTTTTTACGATATTAGTGAAAGGCATCCCAACCAAAAGTTGGGATGCCTTTTTTTTGCGTAAAAAATTATGGCAGACTACGAACAAAAACTAGGTATCAAACTCTGGGCTGAAGAAGACAGACCAAGAGAAAAGCTTCTGATGAATGGCAGAAGGCATTTAACAGACGCAGAACTCGTTGCAATTTTAATAGGCTCGGGCAACAGAAATGAAACCGCTGTAGATTTAAGTAAGAGGATTTTAAATTTTTTCGATAATAACCTCACTAAATTAGGACGGGCTTCTATTCAAGATCTATCAAAGTTTAAAGGGATAGGAGAGGCTAAGGCCATATCTGTTGTTGCTGCACTCGAACTTGGTTTACGACGTAAAGAAAATGTGCATGATGAGGTAATTCAGGTTACGGCATCGAGCGACGTTCATAAATACATGCAGCATACTTTCGCTCACCTTAACCATGAAGAATTCTGGATTCTTCTCCTTAACAGATCTAATAAAATTATAGGCAAACACCTGATCAGCAAAGGTGGGCAGGCAGGAACTATTGCCGATCCTAAAATCATTTTTAAGGTTGCCCTTGAAAACAATGCCGCAAATATAGTTTTGGCTCACAATCATCCTTCTGGTAATTTAAAACCGAGCGACAGTGATAATAAGCTGACACGTGAAATGGTTGCATCGGGCATGATGTTGAGCCTTTTTGTGGTAGATCATCTTATTTTCACCGATAACGGTTATTACAGCTATAAAGATGAAGGTTTGGTTTAGGATTTTTCCAACAGTTGCTATGCCGGAAAGCAGGGTGCCAAGTCCGTCATCCACGCGTATGCGGGATCTTTTAGAAAGTATCAGACTAAAGTATGTATCATCCTGAGCGCAGTCGAAGGATCTCTTTCGCTTCATCGGCGGCGGCCTTTCTCTTTTGGCTTGGTCCAAAAGAAACAAAAGCCCAAGGCTTCCGATGAATCGGGACGCGTGCATCTGATGCCAGCTATCCTCGTCGAAACTTCCGTTGCAGCAACGCAAGTATTCCGACGAAGGGTAGGAACAGAACGCGTTGCCTTGTGGCTGATAATTGAAGGATAGTGTATAAGTTTCAACAGTCTATTCCCGAAGATAAATCGGGACAGGCTCTTCCATCATCTCCTATGCCAGATAACATGATGGCTATAGCAATAAGTTGACATTCTTTTACGAGCCTTTCTCTTTAGGGAGAAAGGTGCCGATAGGCTGATGGAGGTTTTCCCCTTCCGTCAGCTCCTATGCTGGATAGCAGGGCGGCTATAGCGAGCGAACTATTTTAGAGTGTCGTCATCTAGACCGTGTGGAGAGATCTTTTAAACTAGAATAAAGTTACAGCAAAGTTCAAAGATCTCTCCGCTTCGTTGCAATCCGGTCGACATGACGGCCCGGGTAAGATTTTGAGTTCGAAAAGATGAGGAGCTGTCCGCCCTCACGAGTATATTTATAACAATTTGACTACTTAAAACTGAATTAACACTAAATTAGTAATATTGGCAAATTGAAAAAATAATCCATCTTATGAAATTCTTTAAAACCTTATTCTGTTTAATACTTATTTCTGTTGTAACCTTTGCCCAAAAGAAAGGAGCGCCAATTAACATTATTACTTATAACATTCGTTTAAATGTAGCATCAGATGGTGTAAATGCATGGCCAAACCGAAAAGATAATGTTAAGGCCTTGGTTAAATTCCATGATGCCGATATTCTTTGTGTTCAGGAAGCTTTAGCCGAACAGTTTGATGCCCTTAGTGAGAATACAAATTTCGAGGTAGTAGGTGTCGGTCGCGATGACGGTAAACGTAAAGGCGAATTCTCTGCTGTGTATTTCGATAAAACCAGGTTTACTAAAAAAGATGGCGGAACGTTTTGGTTGTCAGAAACGCCTGATGTACCATCGAAAGGTTGGGATGCCGTTTTGCCAAGAATTTGCAGTTGGGTTAAGCTGTACGATAATTTGAATAAGCAAGAATTCATTGTATTCAATACCCATTACGACCATGTTGGGGTAAAAGCGAGAATAGAATCAGCAAAACTGATTAAACAAAAGATTCAGAAAATTGCACCTACTTTACCTGTGATATATACCGGCGACTTAAACGTTACCCCAGAAACTGAAGCCATTGCAACGATAAAGTCTTTCCTACAGGATGCAAAAGAAGTTTCAATCGAAGCGCCTTACGGACCAACGGGTACTTTCAATGCTTTTGATTTCAATAGCGAACTAAAAAACCGGATCGATTATATTTTTGTAAATAAAGGCTTTAAAGTTCAAAAGTTTGCAGTACTTAGCGATAGTAAAGACAAAAAGTATTTTTCTGATCACCTGCCTGTTTTTGTAAGGCTTTTCTTTAAATAATTATTGAGCACGAACCACTTATTTCCATTTAAGTTTCAATTTTCTGGTGAATATTATCATTACCATTATATTTTCGAAACGCTGGCATTTATAATCGGTGTAAGGGTTTATTATTATTTAAAAAAGGGCATAACAGATCCCATTTCAGATGAGAATCGTTTATGGATAATGCTTGGGGCAATGCTTGGCGCCTTAATAGGATCGAGGCTCGTCGCCGTGCTGGAAACACCCGGGCAATTAAATCAGCTAACGTTTTACACCCTGTATCAAAGTAAAACCATTGTTGGTGGGCTACTTGGTGGCCTTTTCGGTGTCGAATTGATCAAAAAGATTATTGGTGTTAACGTAGCCTCGGGCGATTTATATGTTACACCAATAATTGTAGCGCTGTTTATTGGTAGAATAGGTTGTTTCTCGATGGGCATTGATGAGCCGACTTACGGATTGCCGACCACTTTTTTAACAGGCATGGATTTAGGCGATGGCATTAAACGACATCCGATTATGCTTTATGAAATGTTGTTTTTAATAACATTACTGCTGCTTTTCAAAATTATTAGAAACAAAGCGATGCCCAACGGCGATCGTTTTAAACTGTTAATGGTTTTGTATTTTCTTTTTCGATTTCTTGTCGAATTCCTAAAACCTTACGAGCCCTTGTTCTTAAATTTAAGCAGCATTCATTGGTCGGCTTTGTTTATTTTTCTTTATTATTATAAATTCATAATAAGGATATTCAGATCTGCCTTCACTGAAAAATTAAGAGAATATGGCTAATACAAGAGATTATATTTACTACGACTACACCAAAAGCCTTTGTCCTGAGTGCCTTATGCTTTGCGATGCAAAAATTGTTTTTCAGGATGCTAAAGTTTTTATGCTGAAAAACTGTAAAACACACGGAAACAGTAAGGTGATGATTGCTGATGATGTTGAATATTATAAGCAGATCAGAAACTACAACAAGCAATCGGAAATGCCGCTGAAGTTTAACACTAAAGTGCATTATGGTTGCCCTTACGATTGCGGGTTGTGTACAGACCACGAGCAACATTCCTGTTTAACTGTTATCGAAGTTACCGACAGGTGTAATCTCGCCTGTCCGACTTGCTATGCAATGTCATCTCCAAATTATGGCAGACACCGAACACTTGAAGAGATTGAGCGTATGATGGATGTTGTAGTTGCAAATGAGGGTGAACCCGATGTGGTTCAACTTTCGGGGGGTGAACCCACCGTGCATCCCGATTTTTTTGCAATTCTCGATTTGGCCAAAACCAAACCCATTAAGCATTTAATGGTTAACACCAACGGGATAAGAATTGCCAAGGATATAAACTTCGTAGAAAAACTGGCTTCTTATATGCCCGATTTCGAAATTTATTTACAGTTCGATAGTTTTAATGCTGATGTACTTACTCGTTTAAGAGGAGAAGATTTAACAGAAGTCCGCAGAAAAGCAATTGCCAACCTCAATCAGTTCAATGTTTCAACTACATTGGTTGTTACCTTGCAAAAAGGATTGAATGATGGCGAAATCGGCGACATTATTGATTACGCCACTAAACAAAAATGCGTTCGTGGCGTTACTTTTCAGCCTACACAGGTTGCAGGAAGAAATGATGATTATAACGATCAGGCGGGCAGAATCACGCTGACCGAAGTTCGAAGAAAAATTTATGAGCAGTACCCTACGTTTACACCGCAGGATTTAATCCCTGTTCCTTGCAATCCTGACGCACTTTGTATGGCCTATGCATTAAAAATTGGCGATGACGTAATCCCGATGACTCATCTCATAAATCCTGAAGATTTACTAAATAACTCTAAAAATACGATCGTTTTTGAACATGACGAAAAGTTAAAGGAGCACATGCTGAACCTTTTCAGTACAGGTGTTTCGGTTGACTGCGCTGAAGATACCTTTGGCGAACTCATGTGCTGTTTGCCGAGGGTAAAATCTGATAATTTGAGCTATGATAATCTTTTTCGTATTATTATAATGAATTTTATGGATCCCTTGGATTTTGATGTTCGGGCAGTAAAAAAATCATGTGTTCATATTGTGAGCGAAAAATATAAAATCGTTCCTTTCGAAACCATGAATATTTTTTATCGGGATAATAAAATTGATGCCATAAGGGCTGAATTAAATATGAATTAGTATGCTTTTTCTTTTACTGATACTTTATGGGCTGGCTACGGTAGTGTTATTTGTAGTTGGCATTATTATGATGATTGTTGCTTCATCCAATAATGCATCGATAAAACCGGGCTTAAGACTACTTATCGCATCTGTAATTATGGTTGTAATTGGTTTAGGCGCCTGCGCCGTTATCTTGGCAAATAGTTAGCGCTGTGGAAATCTTTATTTTTTATTGGTCTATTGTTCTACTCCTTTTTTTGGTTGGTATCATTCAGCTAATTATAAAATCGGCGAAAAATCAGCCCCTTAAACCTGCGTTACGTTTAATCGTAGCCTCGGTAATTATGTTGGTAATCGGAGCCGGTGCTTGTGCTGTAATCCTGTCGAACCTGAGTATCGGTCATTAATCATTTTATTCCGCTAAGATTCTGCGTTTAGCTTTCTGCTTTAAGCATTAAATAATATCTTTGCATTTTATAATTCCTGAACAGCTATTTTAGGCCTGATTTGTCTAAAATCTCATGTCTCGAATTTCAAATCACAATAAATGAAAATATCATATAACTGGTTAAAGCAATTCGTCCAGATAGATAAAACGCCTGCAGAGCTTTCTTTAATCTTAACCGATGTTGGTTTAGAGGTAGAAAGCGTAGATAAAGTTCAACCCATTGTCGGTGGCTTGGAGGGTTTGATAATTGGCGAGGTTTTAACTTGCATACCGCATCCTAATGCCGATCGTTTGCGTATAACTACGGTAAATGTCGGCGGAAAAGAAAACCTGCAGATTGTTTGTGGTGCGCCGAATGTAGCAGCAGGCCAAAAAGTTGTTGTGGCAACGGTGGGTACAACTGTTTATCCTTTAGAAGGCGAACCCTTTAAAATCAAAGCGTCTAAAATAAGGGGTGAAGAATCTCAGGGTATGATTTGTGCGGAAGATGAAATTGGTTTGGGTAACTCTCACGACGGGATTATGATTTTGTCGGCAGATACTGAAATAGGCATTCAGGCAAAAGACCATTTTCAGCTAAATGATGATTTCGTATTTGAAATTGGCTTAACGCCGAACAGAGCTGATGCTGCTTCACATTTGGGTGTTGCACGGGATTTGGCAGCTTACTTCAGAACGTCGTATGAAATGCCCGATTTATCGTCATTTGAGGTAGATAACGAAAATTTAATTATTCCTGTTGAGGTTGACGATTTGGCTGCTTGTCCGCGTTACAGCAGCGTTACAATTTCTGGTGTTACGGTAACCGAATCGCCAGAGTGGTTAAAAGATAAGTTAAAAGTTATCGGTTTACGTCCGATTAACAACGTTGTAGATGTTACTAACTATGTTTTACATGGTTTAGGGCAACCATTACATGCTTTTGATGCTGGTAAAATTGTTGGAGAAAAAGTTTTCGTTAAAAAGGTTGCTGAAGGAACTCAGTTTGTGACTTTAGACGATGTTGAACGTAAACTAAGCGCAGATGATTTAATGATTTGCAATGCTGAAGCTCCGATGTGTATTGCCGGCGTATTTGGCGGGAAAACTTCGGGTGTTGATGCCGATACTAAGAACATATTTTTAGAGAGTGCTTATTTCAATTCGGTCTCTGTTCGTAAAACATCTAAAAGACATGCCTTAAAAACCGATGCATCATTCCGTTTCGAGCGTGGTACCGATCCCGAAATCACGGTTACTGCTTTAAAATACGCTGCAATTTTAATTAAAGAAATTGCAGGTGGCAAAATCTCATCATCAATTTCTGATATTTATCCGAGTCACATCAAGCCTTTCGAGTTTGAAGTTAGCTATACCAATATTAATAAGTTGATCGGTGCGAATATACCATCGGCAGAAATTAAACATATAATTACGGCTTTGGGGATTACTGCAACCAGTATCTCTGATGACAAACTCGCGTTAAGAGTGCCTTCTTTTAAAGTGGATGTTACCCGGGAGTGCGATATTACTGAAGAGGTTTTACGTATTCATGGCTATAACAATATTGCCATTCCGACGAAAGTAAACGCATCACTTTCAAATAGTCCTAGGCCTGATAAAGAAAATACCCAGAATGTTATCGCCGATATGCTTACCGCAAATGGTTTTGCCGAGATCTGGTGTAATTCGTTAACCAAATCTGCATACTCTAAAAATTTAGATGAAGCTGTACTTATTTTAAATCCGCTGAGCAGCGATTTAAACGTTATGCGCCAAAGTTTATTAATGCCGGCGCTCGAAAGTGTTGCTTACAATCAGAATCGTAAGAATGCGGATGTTAAGTTTTACGAATACGGAAAAACTTATCACCTGATAAATGAAAAGTATGTTGAGCGCCCTAGATTGTTGCTCTTAATTTCTGGCGCCAAGCAGAGCGAACAATGGAATCAAAGCACAAAATCGGCTTCGTTTTACAACCTAAAAGCTGCCGTTGATGCTGTTATTTCTCGCCTGGGTATTTCAGCCTATCAATCGGATGTTTTGCAGGATGAAAATTTTGCTTATGGAATTAAATATTTCAGAGGCGACAAAACACTGGTCAGTTTTGGTGCCGCTACTAAGGCCGACAGAAAGCAAGCCGATGTAAATGCAGAGGTTTTTTATGCAGATTTCGACTGGGCAGGATTACTTGATATCGTTAAGAAAAATAAAATCGTTAACAAAGAAGTTTCTAAATATCCGCAGGTAAGGAGAGATCTGTCGATGTTGGTTGATAAGGATATTACTTTTGATTCGCTAAAAGGAATTGCATTTAAAACCGATAAAAAACTGATTAAAGAAGTTGGAGTTTTCGACGTTTACGAAGGTGATAAATTGCCCGAAGGCAAAAAATCCTATGCTTTGAATTTTATTTTGCAGGATGAAGAGCAAACGCTCACCGATAAACAGATTGAAAATACGGTACAAAAACTAATCGCTAATTTTACGCAACAAGCCGGGGCAGAAATTAGGAAATAAAATTTAAATTCGTATTTTTAGAAATAAATTCATGGCTTCTGTTGCAGATCAATTAGATAAAGTATTACAAAAAACGACACGAATAATCGAGTTGTGTTATGCTTTGCAGGAAGAAAATGATTTATTAAAGCTTGAAAATCAATCGTTAAAAGTTGCGCTTGATACTTCAAAAGGTAAACATTCGGAGCTTGAAGAAAAACTGAAAGTAACCAAACTTGCCAAGAGTATTGAGGGTACGAGCGAAAAGTCGCTTGATATTAAACAAAAAATTAACGATTTTGTGCGGGAGATTGATAAAAGTATCGCATTACTTAAAAAATAAGTGATGAGACCAAATCAGAAACTAAGCTAACAATGGGAGAAATCTCGATTAAGATAACTATTTCCGACCGTATTTACCCTTTAAAGGTTAATATGGAAGAGGAAGAAATTGTGAGACGGGCAGCAAAAATGATTAATGAGCGCATTAAGGATTATCAGGATAATTATGCGGTCAGAGATAAGCAGGATCTTCTTTCTATGGCAGTATTGCACTATGCAACTGCGGTATTAAGAACGGAGAACAAAGTACAAAGCCAGGATACTGCGGTTGCTGATAAAGTTGAAGAATTAGATGTTTTACTCAATGGTTTTTTCACAAAATAAAAAGGTTCGTTCTTTTTAAGTATTCGTCATTGCGGCGCAAAGCCCTAATCTGATTAAAGCTGATGGGTAAATTCGGCATGGCGGTAACTTATAATAATTAGCATTAAAACATAGCCGCGGCTGGTTTTTTGAGTTTCAATTTTATAAAACTTAACACTTCAATATCTATGGGGTTAAGAGGGCGTATTTCATCTGCTATGGCACCTGAAAATGGCTTAAATCCCAATTATGCTTAGTTGAGGTTTAAAATGATGAGACTTTAAAAAAATTAGCTGCGGTTTTTTTTTACTTAAAAAACAAAATGGAGATAACGGAAATTCTAGGATACATATTTGCCCTAATAGCGGGCTTAGGTATCGGTATAGCAGTAGGCAGATTCCTGCTGCGCAACTTGCTTAAAGGACAAGAAGTTGCCGCACAAAACAAGGTTAAGAAGATTTTAAAAGATGCAGAGAACAATGCAGAAATCTTAAAGAAGAATAAACTTTTAGAAGCAAAAGAAAAGTTTTTGCAGATGAAAGCCGAGCATGAACAAGAAGTTAATGCGAAAAACAACACCATTAACCAACGTGAAAATACGATGAAACAGAAAGAACAGTCTGTTAATCAACGTATGGAAAACTTCAATAAAAAAGAAGCAGAGTTGGATAAGCAAAAAGTTCACTTGGAGAAACAAACTGAGCTAGCCGTTAAAAAGCAAGAAGAAGTTGAGGTTTTAAAGAATCAGCACCTTAAGCAATTAGAAACAATTGCAGGTCTTTCTGCCGAAGAAGCCAAAAATCAATTGGTAGAAAACTTAAAACAAGAAGCCCGTACCCAGGCAATGATGCAGGTAAAGGATATTGTTGATGAGGCAAAGTTAACAGCCAGTAAAGAAGCTAAAAAGGTAGTTATTCAAACCATTCAGCGTACCGCTACTGAAGCCGCTATTGAGAATTCTGTTTCTATCTTTCATATTGAAAGTGATGAAATTAAAGGTCGCGTAATTGGAAGAGAAGGAAGAAATATCCGTGCTTTGGAAGCCGCCACCGGTATTGAAATTATTGTTGATGATACGCCTGAAGCAATTATCTTGTCGGGCTTTGACCCGGTTAGAAGAGAAATTGCCCGTTTAGCGTTGCACCGTTTAGTAACTGACGGCCGTATTCACCCTGCTCGTATTGAAGAGATTGTTGCTAAAACCAAAAAACAGATCGAAGATGAGATTGTAGAAATTGGCGAACGTACGGTTATCGATCTAGGTATTCATGGTTTACATCCGGAGCTAATTCGTATGGTAGGTCGTATGCGTTACCGTTCATCATACGGACAAAATCTTTTACACCACTCGCGTGAGGTTGCAAACTTCTGTGCTACAATGGCTGCAGAATTAGGATTAAACGCTAAGATGGCCAAGCGTGCCGGCTTATTGCATGATATAGGAAAGGTGCCTGATGATAACCCAGAATTGCCGCATGCTATTTTAGGTATGCAATTGGCCGAAAAATATAAAGAACATCCTGAAATTTGTAATGCAATTGGTGCTCACCATGACGAAATCGAAATGACTTCAATGATTTCGCCAATTGTTCAGGCATGTGATGCAATTTCAGGTGCTCGTCCCGGTGCCCGAAGAGAGGTTGTAGAAAGCTACATTAAACGTTTAAAAGATTTAGAAGAACTGGCGCTTTCTTATCCCGGAGTGGAAAAAACTTTCGCGATTCAAGCCGGAAGAGAACTTCGTGTAATTGTGGAGAGTGAAAGAATTACAGATGCCCAGGCTGAATTATTGGCCGCAGATATTTCTACCCGTATTCAAACGGAGATGACTTATCCGGGTCAGATTAAAGTTACGGTGATCAGAGAAACCCGTTCGGTGGCTTTTGCAAAATAGAAGCTGAATAATAAACAAAATTAAAAGCGATGGATATTCCATCGCTTTTTTTATTTTTACATAATGAGCAAGCAAACCAAAAACACGGAGATAAAACGTCCTGTAGATGTTTATTTTGATAAATATCAGGAAAGCCATAACAACCATACGAACGAAATTATTCACTGGATTTGTGTGCCTCTTATTATTTTCAGCCTACTTGGTCTTGTTTGGTCAATCCCTTTCCCTCATTTAGGTTTTTTAGGTAAGTACAACGGATTTGTAAATTGGGCATCTTTTTTAATCGCTTTTTCTATTTACTATTATTATCGCCTTTCGCCCGTGCTTTCATACATGATGTTAATTCTTGTATTTCTTATGAGTTGGGGAATAGTATCATTAGAACAGTTGCAAAAAGAAGGCGGTCCTTCTGTTTGGTTAGTTTGTCTCATCATCTTTGTTATTTCCTGGATAGGTCAATTCATCGGTCACAAAATTGAAGGCAAAAAACCTTCATTTCTAGATGATGTTAAATTCCTGTTAATTGGTCCGATTTGGTTATTGCACTTTGTATGCAAGAAAATAGGTATTAAATATTAAACCTAAAGTGCGTAACATTAAATTAACCTTTAGCTAAACAAAGCTTAATTAACATCTAACATACAGCTAACATTGTGGTAATAGCTTTGCCTAAAATTAAATACAGGCAAATTGAACTTACTTACTACATTTAAAAGCGCAGCATTAACAATGCTGGTTTCATTTTTAAGCATAGCTGCTTACGCCCAAACCGGTAAAATTTCAGGAGTTGTATCAGATACGAAAACCGGGGAAACCTTAATTGGTGTTACTGTTAAAATTAAAGGTACAACAAAGGGTGTGTCTACAGATGTTGACGGAAAGTACACTTTACAAGCCATGGCGAATGGTAAATACACGCTAGAATTTTCTTACATAGGCTATACTGCGAAAGAAATCTCTGATGTGGAAGTTAAATCGCCTGCGGTTACGAACTTAAGTGTAACCCTTAGCGAAGCAAGCGGACAAAACCTTGGCGAAGTTGTAATTAAAGCCAGCTTTAAACAAGAATCTATAAACACTTTATATGCGCAACAAAAAAACAGCGCTTTAATTTCTGATGGTATTTCAAGCGAGCAAATTAAAAAATCGCCGGATAGAAATACATCTGACGTTTTAAAACGGGTTAGCGGCGCAACCATTCAAGACAACAAATTTGTTATCGTTCGCGGTTTAAGCGACCGTTATAATACGGCTACATTGGATAATTCGACGCTGCCAAGTACGGAGGCGAATAAAAAAGCGTTCTCATTCGATATCGTTCCTTCCAACTTAGTTGATAAAATTACCATCAGTAAAACTGCCACGCCTGATCTTCCTGCAGATTTTGCAGGTGGCGCCGTTCAAATTGTAACAAAGGATATTCCGGAACAAAATTTCCTTTCGTTTGGTGTGGGTTACGGATATAACAGTCAATCTACTTTTAAAGATTTTTTAGCTACAAAGAAAAATGCTCAAAACTATTTAGGCTTTGAAGACGGCTCAAAGCAATTAGCCGAAAATTTCCCAAGCAGCCAACAGGTAGCGCAAGGGAATTTATCAAGTTCAAAAAATATTGCTGCCCTTAAATCATTACCAAATGATTTGAGTGTGAAAAACAGAGGTGCATTACCAACTCAAAATTATCAGTTAAGTTTGGGAAGGGTGAAACATTTTGAAAGCGGCAATACTTTCGGTGCCTTAATCTCTGCTACTTACAGGAACGCACAAACGATAAATCAGGATGTTGAACGTAATTTCTATGTCTACAACTACTTAGATAACCAGTATAAATTCTCGACTAACCTAGGCGGTTTAGCAAACTTTGCATACTCTTTCGGGAAAAATAAAATCAGTTTCAAAAATATTTACAATAGAAACTATGACGATACTTATGCAGAAAGAACAGGTGTGAAAGACGGAAACTCATTAAACCGTTTTTATGCTTTTGACGTTATGCAGAAATCACTGTTTAAAACAACTTTAGAAGGCGATCATCAGATTGGTGAAGGGAATAACAAATTAAAATGGACTGCATCTTACAGTAATATTGGTAATAATCAGCCAAATCAATTAAAAATTAACTACACAAAACCATTAGCCGCACAAAACGATCCTAGCGTTTTATATCAGGCAAACATCACCTCATTAGGTAAGGATAATACAAGATTATTCTCTGATTTGAATGAGGATATTTACGCAGGCGACGTAAATTACAGCACACCTTTTAAGCTATTTGATGCTTCTACAACTTTTAAAGTTGGTTTAGGTTCCCAGTATCGCGATCGTAATTTCACGGCCCGCTTTATCGGTGCCGAACTAATAACAAATAACCCCGCTTTGCAAACGCAGATCAGAAACTTGCCTGTTGATCAAATTTTCTCTCAATCGTTGTTTGAATCAGGCGTTTACAGACTTGCAGAAGTTGGCGGTGAACTGGATAGCTACAAAGCGAATTCATTTACAAATTACGGTTACGTGATGTTGGATCAAAAATTTGGTAAAAACTTTAGAGCGGTTTACGGTGCAAGGGTAGAAAGTTATAACGTAAAAGTGATGAGTATAAGCAGAACCTACGTTGATGACTCACAAGTTGATATTTTGCCATCTCTAAACTTAACCTACAGCCTAACGGAGAAAGCGAACTTACGTGCATCTTATTATCGCACACTGGCCAGACCAGAGTTCAGAGAACTTTCTCTTTCATCATATTATGATTACGAACTATTAGGTAATATTACCGGTAACCCGAACTTAAAGCGTTCGTTAATTGATAATGCCGATATCAGATATGAGATTTATCCTGAAGCTGGACAATTGTTCTCAGTATCTGCTTTCTATAAGCATTTTACAAATGCAATTGAATCTTACCGTTACGATGTTTTATCAACACCTGATGTTTCGTTCTTCAATACGCCTAAAGCATATACCTACGGACTGGAATTTGAAGGCAGAAAAAATCTAAATTTTATTGGTGATAATAACTTCTTTAAGAACACAACCGCATACGTTAACTTATCATTAATCAAATCAAAAGTTACCAACCCGACAGATCAGAACTATATTGATAAAACCCGCCCTATGGTTGGTCAATCGCCTTACGTTATTAACGCGGGTTTACAACACAGTGCTTTGGATAACAAGTTGAATTTTAACATTCTTTACAATAAAATCGGAAGAAGAATTGTTCAGGCAAGTGGTATCAACTTCCCGAGTACATGGGAAAACCCGAGAGACGTAATTGATCTTCAGGTTAGTTATAAAGTACTTAAATCAAAAGGTGAATTCAAGTTAAATGCCGGTGACATTTTAAATCAAAGAAGCATAATTTACTTTGATTACAATGGCGATAAAAAATATAATGGTAGCGTAGGTAACGGAGGCGATGAAACCTTCGCCTCTTACAGGTCAGGAACGAATGTCTCTCTATCATTTAACTATACTTTTTAGCCGTTAACATAATGGTAACAGGATATTAATCCTGGAGAAAAATTAAAAATCTCTATTTGTAAAAAAATTAAAGCAAAAAAAATGAAAAACCAATTTATACTACTTGCCTTATCAGTAGTTTTATTTTCAACCTCTTGTAAGAAGAATGTAATTGTAGAGGGACCATCTACAGAAACACCTGGTGGTACTACCGGCAGTGTTGTAGAGGTTAGCGGGGAGATTTCGGCAAACACTACATGGTCTGCAAGCAAAATTTATTTATTAAAAGGATTTGTTTTTGTTAGTAACGGTGCAACGTTAACAATTGAACCCGGAACAATTATTAAAGGAGATAAAGCAACAAAAGGTACTTTAATTGTAACCCGTGGCTCGAAAATTAATGCTACAGGTACAGTTGATAAGCCAATTGTTTTCACATCAGCATTAGCTTCGGGAGCTCGTAGTCAAGGTGATTGGGGTGGTGTTATCTTGTTAGGTAAAGCGCCAGTTAACCAAGGTACAGATGTTAAAATTGAAGGTGGTTTAGTTCAGCCAACCGGTAAAGATGAAAAATTATACATTTATTACGGTGGTGCAGATGCTGCTGACAATTCAGGTACAATGAAATATGTACGTATAGAATATGCAGGTATTGCTTATTCTGTTGATAATGAAATTAACGGTTTAACAATGGGTGGTGTTGGTAACGGTACAACGCTTGATTATATTCAGATCTATCGCTCAGGTGATGATGCTTTCGAGTGGTTTGGCGGTACAGTAAATGCAAAACACTTATTGGCTATCGGTACATGGGATGATGACTTTGATACCGATTTTGGTTACGCAGGTAATGTTCAGTTTGCTTTGGCACAACGTGTTTCTACAGTTGCAGATCAGTCTCAATCCAATGGATTCGAATCTGATAACAATGGAACAGGAACTGACCAAACGCCTAAAACTTCTGCAGTTTTTTCTAACGTAACTGTTTTAGGTCCGATTAGAGCAAGTGGTGGTTCTTTCAATGCAAACTTCTATCATGGCGCTCAAATTCGCCGTAACTCTTCGATTAGTATTTTAAACTCAGTAATCTCAGGTTTCCCGATCGGGTTATATATTGATGATACCAAAGTTGTAACAGCAAATTCTACGTCTACAAACTTCACCACTGGTGGTATGGTTATCGCAAACAACTTAATTTATGGTACCAAAACAACTGAGGTTTTGGTGAGTAATACAGCTGCAGCTGCGGCAATCGACGCTAAACTTCGTGCTGATAATACATTTGCTCAAGCTTCATTTGCATCAGCATTATATACAAATCCTTATTTATACTATAGCGATTTTGGTTCAGGTGCAACTTTGGGAACTGCTAATTTCACTTTATTGAATGGTTCGGCTGCCGCTACCGGCGCAGCATTTACAAATGCCAAAGTTACAAATGCATTTTTTACACCTGTAGCTTACAAAGGTGCTTTCGGTTCAGAAAACTGGGCTTCGGGTTGGGCAGAAGTTGATGCTCAAACTTTAGCTTACACTACACCTGGTGCAGTTAAATAAAAAAAGATAATTAAAATATGAAAGCCGGCAATTTTATTGCCGGCTTTTTTTGTTTATTTTATTCTGAAACTTCTTTTTTAAGTTTTGGTGAAGATGCTTTTATCACAACAGGTTTGGCAATTTTTTCTTTAACAACTGGCGGTGTAGCTTGCTCTTCTTTAACAAACGGTGTGATTGAATCTTCTAACGGAACAATATTTATTTTTTTTGAAAGTTGCTTAGCAAACTTCTCTATTACTTTATCGGCTTTTTTAGCTTTCCCAAACTGGCTGATAACTTCGCCAATTGCAATTGCTAACTTCGACTCTAACTCTTTACGTAATTTTTTGCTCGACGAATGACTTTTCGCCTTGGATTTATTCTTTTTCATTTAACAATCAGGATTTTTCCAAAGATAAAATTTCGCGATGTTAAGTTAATATTATGATTATGTTAAGTGAATTGCAAATGCTTAACAAGCAGCTAATTTTGTTTATTTTTAATAAACAGTTAAATGAAGTATACAAGCCATGAATATAAATTATCTAATTATTGCAGGCGTGATTGTTGTCCTGGTAATTCTGCTTGTTTTATTTCTTCGCAGAAATAAAAAGGATGAAAAGGAATTTGAAAAGGATATTATTCAGAAAGATTTAGAACCGGAAAAACATACGGAAGACAAAATGTAAGTTTGTTAAATCGTCGAACCTTTTTCTATACTTCCGCCCATATCCAGTGCGCTCTGAAATTCTTCTAAGTACTGAAGTAGGTGCCTTTCTGCCGTTGCAAATGATGTAAATGACGCAGATGGCTCATAAGCATCACTGCTGTTGTGGTTTTTATAATATAAACTGGTTTGAAATACAAAGATGCCTTCCTTGTTAATTGGCGACATAATTCGTGCCTTAATCGGATTTGAATGAATCTCGGTAAAATATTCTTTTAAAACATTGTAGATAACAGGCTGCATAATGGGTGATTCTTTAATTGAAGTTAAAAATAGCCTAAATTAAGCCAAGTGCAACCTGTTGTTGATTTAATAACATCAAATTAACATTAATTTAATCTCGAATTAACGCCTGAATTATTTTAGAGGATCGTAGTTATATACAATTTTGTACGCAACATTTTTCAATTGTGCCGAAAGCTGTCCAACCTTTAAGTCTTGAGATTGTGGTGTTGGCTCACAGAAAACATATTTCTTTCCTTTGTAAATCAGATAGTCGCCTTTTACTGGTTTGTCAAATTGAACTGCCATTGTTAAATGTGTAGGGTACAATAGTGCAACCATTGGTAAATTATAAATTTCTTTAACAAGGTAAAAAAATAACGCAGCCCTGTCATCGCAGTCGCTGTATTTATTTAATAAAGTTTGCTCAGGCGACAACCGCTTTTCCTTTCCGAAGTTATCCTGATCGTTTTCATACAAGAAAGCATATCTTGTGAAGCGCATTAAATAGTCTACGCCCTTTTTCTGATCGAGGCTTTTTACATTATTTTTAAGAATGGGGATTAACGAACTATAAGTTTCTCTACTCAACGGAATATTGAAGTAAGATTCGAAATCTACACCCGGATAGTTCGCGAAAATCGTTTGAACGTCGTTGTTAACTTTAAGCTTAAAATGATAGTTTTTTTGCTTGTAACTAAAATCGACATCTCGCTCAACATAGCTATCGGGCTTAAAATCGGGCAGCCTTGTAACTTTATACGAAAAGGAATTTACTCCCTCCTCAATCGAAATATTAACAGGCTTATAGGCTTTTGCCTGTTGAAATAACTTCCCGTAATCATGGTAATTTAAGCACATGTATTTTTTATCGTCAATCATAAAAAAGGGGATGTCGCTTATATCCTCATTATTTTTTACGTAGAAAATGATTTGTCCGTTACCAACAGCCAGTCTCGCATCGTAACCGCATTTATTCAGTAAAAACCATTTATAGAGCGTATAACCGCTATAGTTTTCTGCCTTAGGACTTATCTGTTCTGCTGTTTTGCGAATCAGCTGATAGTAAATCCAATCGTTTAATTTGTACCTTTCTTTATACGCTGTTAAAGCCGAAATTAATCCCGTATAATTTCCACTGCTTAATTGTCTGTAAAAGTCATTTATTGTTTCTGAAGTTGGAATAGCAGCGGTTTTGACATTAATAGAAGCGTCTGCAGAGAAATTAAAAGTTCCGTTGTAGAATTCGAAAGAATAATTTTGAGCTTTCGATTTTGAAAAGGAAAACATCAAGCAAAAGCATAATAGTGCAATTGAAGAATATCTTTGAATGCTGTTTTTCAATTTAATATATTTGGTAATATTAAATTTACTCAAAATTAATATTAAATCAACAATTTCTTTATGTTAACAATAATTTCTTTGTTAACCTTCATTTAATAGAAAATCCTTATGTTGTTGTATATCAGTAAATACAGTTGTTAAAATCCGCCTGAATATTTCCTACGTATATTACATCGAACGAATAAGTGAATGGATTTGCAGGGGGTAAAATACCTGCATTTCTTTTTTTGGTTTATTTTATGGGTTGGTTTTATATTGGAAAATAGCCGATTTTATAACATTCAGTTAATATTCTCATAATCCCATAAGCTGATATTTGCGTCATAAATATTTGGTTAGTATTTATAAAGTTTAGGTTAGTTGATACGAAAAAACCCGGATGGATATCCGGGTTTTTCTTTTTCTAACTAAAAATTCTTGCCGAGTTTTTCCAGCATCTCCGGCGGAATATTATGTGTATCCACAACCAAAAATCCGTCTAAGCAATCAGAGAATTTAGGATCGATATTGAAAGAAATGATTTTCGCATTTAAATTCATGTACTGTCTCAACAATACAGGAACCTTAATGTGTGAGTTTTCGATGTCACCGATTATGCTGTCAAGATCTTTAAAAGAATCGCTGCTGTCAACCAATGTATCAGTCGAAATTGGGAGCAAATCCGCTTTAAATTTATTTCTTGGCTTCACGTATTTCGCCATTTCATAATCAAAGTGATTTTTTGTAATGTAATCTACAATTAAGGCTTTGCTAAATTTCGAGAAACTGTTGCTTATGCTTACCGGACCAAACATATAACGATACTGTGGATTATCAATAAGGTATTTTAAAATTCCTTTCCAGAGTAAAAAGAGTGGAAGCGGCTTTCCCTGGTATTCTTTTCTTATCCAGGAGCGTCCCAGCTCGATACCTTGTCTCAACATTGGATAAAACTGATCTTTCATTTTGAATAGCTCTGAAAGATAAAACCCTCTACGACCCATGCTCTCCAAAATTTCGTCGCCTTTGCCAATACGGTATGCGCCGACAATATTTTCGAGATCTTTATCCCAAATGAATAAGTGATTGTAATAGATATCGTAATTGTCTAAATCAATTTTTTTGTTTGTACCCTCACCAACCTCTCTGAAGGTGATTTCCCGGAGGCGACCAATTTCCCTTAAAATATTTGGAATTTTTAACGTTGGCACGATGTAAACCTCATAGTTTTTTTCCGTCCACACCTTGAAATCTTCAAGCGTTGTTACTTCTTCTTTTATTAAAACCCTCGATGTTTCTTCAATAATCTCTACGGGTTTCTTTTTAATCTTAAATAGTTTAAGCGGATTGAAAAGTTTTTTTTCTGTATCTAAACCAACACCTAACGCATAAGTACGGGCTCGTAAAAAGTCCATCAGCTTATTGGTTTTGTTCATGTGAGAAATTTCATCGAGTCCGATCGCTTTTCCAATCCTTACGCGAATGGTACGGCCATGTTTATTTAAAAATTCGGATGGTAGCTTTGCCGTTCTGAGCGTTGGATGAATAAAGCTTAGAATGTTAAAGAAAACACCATTATTGCCATGAAAATAGATTGGTACTACCGGAACTTTTGCCTTTGCAATTAATTTACCCACCACAGGATGCCACATTCTGTCGGTTACTTGTTGGGCATCTAACTTAAAAGTCGAAACCTCACCGGCAGGAAAGATTCCAATTGGTGTGCCGCTTCTTAATAAATCGAAAGTTGTTTTTAAACCGCTGATGCTTGACGAATGCTGAACGTTTTCGAAAGGGTTTACCGCTACAAAAAATTCATCCAGATTAGGGATTTTCTTTAAAATGAAGTTAACCATTACCTTTGCATCAGGACGAACCGTACATAAAAGCTTAACCAATGCCAAACCTTCAACACCACCATAAGGATGATTGGCAATTGCAATAAAGGGTCCGGTTTTAGGGATGCTGTTTAATTCATCTTCATCAAAATCGATTGAAACGCCAATGGTCTCAAGTATCTTATCTACAAACTCTAAACCTTTGAAGTGCTGGTTTTGAGAAAAAACATCGTTGATGTCATTCAGTTTCATCAGCTCCATCATCAAGCCTGCCAAACCAGGAACGCCCAACTTATCAATTTTTGTGGCCTTTGCAAATTCTGAAGTAGTAATAATCTTCATAAAAATAATTAGTTTGTTGATACGCAAAACAGCAAGTGATTTGCAATTCCAAAAATAAGATTTATATTTATAATACACACGTCATATCATACAATGAGAATTTGGCTCAACAAACACTTTGGTTTCAGTAAGGGCGAACTCAATGGATTAATACTTTTGATTTTGATAATTGTGCTTCTAAAAGCCTTTCCGTTAATATACAACTACTATAAGCAAGTTGATAAAGATGAGCCCGTTTTGCTGGCATCCATAAAAAAGATCGCAATTACCGACGGGGAAAGCTCATATTACAATCGCGAAAGAATTGAAAATTCGGTCACTAAGGCCAAGTCAAGATTATTCAAATTCGATCCGAATAAAATTAGTTCCGAAGAGTGGCAAACACTCGGCTTATCTCCAAAGCAGGCACAGTCCATTGTAAATTACAGAAACAAAGGCGGTAAGTTTTATAAAGTTGAAGACTTGCAGAAAATGTACACCATATCGCCGGCAATGTATAAAAAGCTTTTGCCGTATGTTATTATAGAGAACCCAGAGCCATCATTTGCTAAAACAAATTTTCAATATGAGAAAAAAGAGTATGTGAAAAAGGTACTTGCAGTGGTAGATCTTAACCAAGCCGATTCTGCAGGTTTGGATCAAATAAAGGGTATAGGCCCAGCCTTTGCGAACAGGATTTTGAAATATCGTGAGCGTTTAGGGGGTTTTTATAAAAAGGAGCAACTTCTGGAGGTTTATGGTTTGGACTCTGTTAAATATAACGAAATCAAAGACTAGATAACTATACGTGCATCAGCAATTAAAACGATAAATATTAATACTGCTGATTTTAGCGCATTGAAATCTTCACCGTATTTATCTTATAAGCAAATTAATGCGATCATTCAATACCGCAAACAGCATGGCAATTATAGTAGTGCAGTCGATTTAAAAAAGATTGCGATTTTAACACCTCAAGTTATCGAGAAAATTATGCCTTACATTACTTTTTAGCGTCTTTGTTTAATTAACGGCATCTCATCGCAAGGATTTCAATCATTTTTTAAAAAAAAATAAAAAGTACTTTTCTACATTTTTTGAATGATTAAAATTCACCAATAAAGTAATTGAACCCAATACCAATTCGTTCTGTATTTGTACGAATTTTTAATGGTGAATAACTAAAAATTAATTGTTTATCATTGCCGCAACTAACCATAAAAAATATAAATTAATGAGCGTAAGCTATAATTTTTCAGAAACTGAAACCCAGGTAAATGTAAAGGCGATGGTTCGGGATTTTGCCGAAAAGCACATCCGCCCGAATATAATGGAATGGGATGAGGCACAATTCTTTCCTGTAGATTTATTTAAGCAATTGGGTGAGATGGGGTTGATGGGCGTTTTAGTGCCCGAAGAATACGGCGGTTCAGGTTTGGGCTATCAGGAATATGTTGATGTAATTGTTGAAGTTGCAAGGGTTTGTGGTTCTATTGGCTTATCGATAGCGGCTCATAACTCACTTTGCACAGGCCATATTTTAGCTTTTGGTAACGAAGAGCAGAAGACGAAGTGGCTGCCAAAGTTAGCAACGGCAGAATGGATTGGTGCGTGGGGCTTAACTGAGGCAAATACAGGCTCTGATGCTTTGAGGATGATGACAAACGCTGTCGAAGACGGTGATGATTATATAATTAATGGCTCTAAAAATTGGATTACCCATGGAAAGAGTGGTGATGTCGCTGTTGTAATGGTTCGCACAGGCGAACAGGGGAGTTCGAAAGGAATCTCGGCCATTGTTGTTGAGCGTGGTACACCGGGCTTTTCTGCGGGTAAAAAGGAGAATAAGTTAGGTATGCGAGCATCAGAAACCACGGAAATGATTTTTGATAATTGCCGTGTTCCAAAAGCAAATTTGCTTGGAAATGAAGGTGAAGGTTTTAAACAGGCGATGAAAGTTTTAGATGGCGGAAGAATTTCGATTGCCGCGTTAGGACTAGGTATTGCTAAAGGCGCTTTTGATGCTGCGGTTTCTTATTCGAAACAACGCCAACAATTTGGGCAGCCAATTTCCAATTTTCAGGCAATTAGCTTTAAACTTGCCGATATGGCTACTGAAATTGAAGCTGCAGAATTACTGATTCGTCAGGCTGCTGATTTGAAAAACAGGCATTTACCAATGACAAAGGAATCGGCCATGGCTAAATATTTTTCATCGGAAGTTGCCGTAAGGGTATCGACTGAGGCAGTCCAGATTTTTGGCGGCTACGGTTATACGAAAGATTTTCCGGTCGAAAAATTTTATCGTGATAGTAAATTATGTACAATTGGGGAAGGCACTTCAGAAATTCAGAAAATTGTAATTGCAAGAGAAATTTTAAGCTAAGCTTAATTAAAATACCAACAACCAAATATATTTATGAGTAATCCGGACGGCTATTAGCCTCCGGATTTTTTTTTAGCTAAATTTTTGAAACCAAATAATTTTAGTCATTGTTTTAAACTAAAAACTAAAAACTAAAATCTTATCAAATGGCAAAGTATTCAGAAAAAGCTGGTGACAAAGTAGAAAAAACAATGCACGAAATGAAAGAAGGGAAGCTTAAAAGTGGTTCGGGCAAAAAAGTTACTTCTAAAAAGCAAGCTGTAGCAATAGGTTTATCAGAAGCGAGGAAAGAAGGGGCGAAAGTTCCAAAGAAGAAAAAATAATTACGTGGCGGTAGCTTTTGAAATTTACATTATTGAGGCAAATCTTTAACAGATAAAATGCTGTCGACCACATACACTGAAAATCCTCGCCATGGTAAGGTATTTTTATATTCTTTGTAGTGGAGTTCGTAGAACTTACCGCTGTTAGCCATCATTTTCTCTGCAATTTCTTTACTACCTATCGAAAATTCAAACTCATTGTTTTGGAGTGTTCCCGTTTGTCTGGATTTTATTCCGCTTTGAATTAATTTGCCCTCATAGGTCTTAAACATATACCCTTTTTTTACAACATAATTTAATTCACCTGCTTTTACGCCTTCGCCAAAAACAAAGAAATATCTGTAATAGGCCAAACCAGCTATAATCAAAATTGCAATAAGTATAATGATTGATATTACTTTTTTTCCCTTTGTCATTTCGAAATTCTTTAATGCTTAAATGTATGAAAAGAATTTAAAAAGAAAATCTTCTCAAGTTATTTAACAAGAAAAAACTTTTTATGGGAATTTCGACACATATTATAGTAGGTTTTCAAAAATATGTAGCAATATTCATTTTTATAGCTGATTATTAGTCTTCGATTCATTTATTCTGTGATAAAAATCGATCGTAATCACTTTTTAGTCTTTAAATTTGTCTTAAACTAACATTTTAGTGGGTAATTATTATAATTTTTTTTTAAAAAACGATTCTTTTATTCTTTTTTTGATTTTATTTTTCGTTTTTTTAGAGAATCAAACTAAAACAAACTAATTCCAAATATTTATTACCTTAATTTATCATGAAAATTTATTTTCAAGGTCAATTATGTACTAAATTTTGGAGTTTTTTTAAAAAATCAGACCCTGGAGTGAATTTTTCGTGTGATTAAGCTTTTAATGAAAGGCTTATTGTAGATTTTTTTAGGATTGATGTTGCATAGCGTACAATTTCCTTAATAAATAATAAATCAATAACCTAAAACTAAAAGTATGAAAGAAAAACTACTCGTTTTGTTCCTTCTAACTGTGCTAAGCTTCTCAGTACAGGCACAACAGAAGAAGATTACAGGAAAAGTAACATCAACAAAAGACGGACTTCCCCTTCCAGGCGTTTCTGTTGTTGTTCCGGGGGCAAGAATCGCCGCACAAACCGGTGCAGATGGTGTTTACAACATCTCGGTCCCTAATAATACAAATTCACTAACGTTCCGTTTTCTCGGATATGTAAGCAAAACAGTTTCTATTTCCTCTTCAGGTACAGTGAATGCTGCAATGGAAGAGGATAGCAACACACTTAATGATGTTGTTGTTACTGGTTACGGTACAATGAAAAAAAGAGATTTAATCGGATCTGTAACTTCTATTCGAGGCGATCAGGTTGCTAATAAACCAGTACAGAGTTTTGACCAGGCTTTGGGCGGTAAGGCAGCAGGTGTTCAAATTTCTATTCCGAATGGTGTATTAAATAATCCTCCTGTATTCCGTATCCGAGGAACGAACTCAATTTCATTAAGCTCTTATCCTTTAATCGTTATTGATGGCGTTGCTACTTTTACCGGCGATGCCAGCGGAACTAATGCTGCAGGTAATGCTCTAGCAAGTATCAACCCGAATGATATTGAAACAATGGATATCCTTAAAGATGCATCGGCAACCGCCATTTACGGCAGCCGTGCAGCAAATGGGGTTGTTGTAATTACAACTAAAAAAGGTAAAACCGGTAGAGCCGTGGTAACGTATGATGGTTGGGCAGGTTTAGCAAACGTGCAACGCTTGCCTGAAATGATGGATGCCTTTCAGTATACAGACATCAAAAATGAAGGTTTGCGTAATGCCGGAACTTATAATGCTGCAACAAATGCTTATGCATTAACGAACGGACCAGACGGGCAACCTATTAACACTAATTGGTACGATTATGCCTATCGCCAAGGATTTTCTCATAGTAACTCCGTAAGTGTTTCCGGAGGTTCTGAGTCTACTACCTATTATATGTCGTTAAATTACACCAACCAACAAGGTATTATTGTTAAAAATGATTATAAAAGATTAGGTGCAATTTTTAACGTAGATCATAAAATCAGCCAGAAATTAAGTATTGGTGCGAAATTGCAATATGCTAATGAAGACAATCTTGCCGTTATCAGTTCAGGTTCATTATCAGGCCAGGCATTTTCTACTGCTGGTTTAGGTAGAGTTGCATTGGTTAATGCGCCAAACGTTTCTCCTTATACCAACACAGGCGCTTACAATTTAACAGGAAATAACTTAGGCTTAATGAATAATAAAGTTTCTCAGGTTGGTTTCTACAATCCGGTAGTTCAAATTGATTTAGACAGATCTTATAATTATTTAAACAGAATTCAGTCTAATGCGTATGTACAGTACAAGCCAATATCCTGGATCACTTTAAGGAGTGTTTATGGTTTGGATTATCTCTATTCAACAAATGATTCGTTTGCGAACCCTTTTAATGGTGATGGCTACAACGCAACACCTGCCAACGCAGGTTCTGCAACATTAAGCTACAGCCAAAACAAACGTTGGGTTTGGACAACCACCGCACAGGCAGATAAAACATTTAACGAAGCGCATACCTTTTCATTGTTGGTGGGTACTGAGCAACAAAATACTACAGCCAGATCTTTCGGTGCAACCAGAACAGGCTTATCCGATCAGGCCTTTAATGATTTTACTGCTGGTTACGCTCAGTTTTCAAATACAGGCGGATACGGACAAAACTATTTATTTTCTGTTTTCGGTCGTTTAAGTTACGATTTCAAAAAGAAATATATTTTGAACGCAACTTTACGTCAGGATGAGTACTCTGCATTTGGCCCCGATAAAAAAGCCGGAACATTCTACAGTGTTGGTGCAGGGTATGAAATTGCTCAGGAAGACTTTTGGAAAAATAGCGGAATTGGAAAAGTTTTCAGCAGTTTCCGTTTAAGAGGTAGTTATGGTGAGGTTGGTAACTTTAATGGCTTGGATAACTATGCGCCAAATTCTTACTACAGCGCAGGTTTATTTGGCGGTGCGCCAACCTTAAACTTTAGCCAGGCAGGTAACCAAATGATTGGTTGGGAAACAAGTAAAAAATTAGATATTGGTATTAACTTCGGTATTTTGAATGATAAAATAACTTTCGAAACTGCATACTATAAAAATGATATCGACGGTTTAATTTATAATGTACCGCAGGCCCCGTCTGCAGGTTTGCCAAATTCGCCTCAAACCAATATTGGCTCAATGTATAATAAAGGCTTCGAATTTACAGTAAACGCCCAGGCCATCAGTACTAAGGATTTCAGCTGGACACCATCTTTCAACTTTACTTACAACAAAAATCTAATTACATCATTAACGCCAACAATTGATCAGTTTACTTCAGCTACATCATCTTTAGAAACAGCAAGTATTTCAAAAGTTGGTACTTCATTGGGTATGCTGTATGTAGTAACAACTGCAGGTGTTGATCCTGCTACAGGCCGCAGAATTTTTGTTGCTGCAAACGGCAGAAAAATGTTGTACGATCATAGTTCTCCTGTTGCAAGTCGTTGGAGGTATGAAGATGGAACAATTGCGCCCGGTATCACATCACAAGATCAACAGATTTACGGTAATTCACAGCCTAAATTCTACGGTGGTTTTATCAATAATTTCAAATATAAAAACATCGACCTGAGTATGACAATTACTTATCAGGCAGGTTTTTATATCTATAACGGTACTCAAGCTTCTATCATGGATCAACGCTTTTGGAATAACTCAACAGATATCCTGAACAGGTGGACTACGCCAGGCCAGATTACTTCAGTTCCTAGAGTTGTTGCGGGCGATAACATGTCTAACGGCTCTGCAGTTCCGCTTGACATTAATGTTTATAAAGGTGATTTTATTAAACTTAGAGATATCTCTTTAGGTTATACACTACCCAATAGCCTGCTTGCAAAATTGAAAATAACAAGCGCCAGAATTTATGTTAGCGGACAAAATTTAATAATTCTTACTAAGTATAACGGTACCGATCCTGAAGTTTCCTCAAACGGCGGAGCAAATGCATCTCAAGGTGTCGAGCGTAATTCAGTAGCAAGCGGACGAGTATTTACAGCAGGATTAAACTTCAAATTTTAAGATTATTAACATGAAAACAAAAATTATATATACTCTTGCACTGGTAGCTGTTATGGCAACATCTTGCAGAAAGGAGTCTGAGTTGAATCCGAAGTCGGTTAATGCAGTGGATTTTGAATCATCTTTTAGTACTCCTGATCGAATTAAAGCACAAGTATTAGGAATCTATTCAGGTTTAAAAGCCGGTGATTTTTATGGAGGTCGTTATATTGTTTATAATGAGGTGCGTGCAGACAATTACATTAACCTTACAACAAATGCAGTAACTGCCTATCAGGTGTGGAATTTTACAACGTCAAATAATGCTCAGGAAGTTACGGGTCTTTGGGCTGCGGGTTATTCTGTAATTAACCGTTGTAATTTATTTATTGATGGTATGGCAGCCGGTGGTGCGGCAACAGTTGGCACAGCACAGGCCGCTAATTATGTTGCTGAAGCAAAAATGGTTAGAGCAATCGCTTACTACAGTTTATTGCAACTTTATGCAAGACCATATTGGGACGGAAACGGGAGCAAGCCAGGTTTACCCTTAAGGTTGAAAGGAAACTCCGGTGCTGGTGATTATGATTTAGCCAGAAGCACAGTAGGGCAGGTCTACACCCAAATCCTGGCAGATTTAAACGATGCAGAAGCTGCGCTTCCGTTAAGTTACGCTACAGCTTACGATAATACCGTTCGTGGTCATCGCAACACCGCAATCGCGTTTAAAACGAGGGTATATTTAAGTATGCAACGTTATGCTGATGTAATAACCGAGGCCAACAAAATTGTTAGTGCAACAGCGCCTTACTCAGCAACTACAGGTGTGGCAAATGCTTTGCAAGCTAATGTCGCAAATGTTTTCAAAACACCTTACACAACAACAGAATCGATATTATCTTCGCCGATGGTTGTTGGCGCTGATATCGTTGGCGGGCAAACAGCTTTGGGTTCGTATTTTTATTCGGTAAGAGAATATAAACTGAATGATGCAGGAGTTGTGGCAGATGCCAGTTGGAAAACAACTGATGCACGCAGAACATTAATAACTTCGGCAACCGTTGCAAATGTACCAAGTCAGTTAATGGCGAAATTTCCCAGTTCTCCATACAGTGATTATGTGCCTGTAATTCGTTATGCTGAGGTTTTGTTAAATTTAGGTGAAGCGATTGCCAGAAGTAGCAATGCTGTTGATGCAAAAGCAATTAGCCTATTAAACGCTGTTAGACAAAGATCTGATGCAACCACAACATTTACTGCAGCTAATTTTGCTACACCACAGGCATTAGCCAATGCTTTTCTAAGAGAAAGAAATATAGAATTTCTTGGCGAGGGTTTAAGAAGTCCGGATTTGTTGAGATTAGGATTAGATTTACCTGCTAAAGGAACAGTTTCTTCTGTGCCATCAACGGATAGAAGATATATTTTTCCGATTTCTCAATCAGAACTTTTATATAACAGGTTAATGACTGATAACTAAAAACCAGTTTAACAAATCATAAAATGCCCTGAGTTTTTCAGGGCATTTTCTTCTTACAACTTAATTTATTAATCTTCAATCTTTTACCTGTAAATTTTTTTTAAGTAAACCCTTTCCGTTTTTCGATAATTTACTTACATTTGCATCCCTTACAATAAGGAAATTTAAAAACCACGAGAGGAGGTATTTCAGCGTTATGATCATTATCAACATTAAAGACGGCGAATCATTAGATAAAGCCCTTAAACGTTTCAAAAAGAAATTCGAGAAAACAGGAGTTTTAAGAGAACTACGTAGCCGTCAGGCATACGAGAAAAAATCTGTAGCTCGTCGTACTGAAATTAAACATGCTGTTTATATTCAAAACATGAACCAGGATACAACAGTTTAGTTGTAACGATATATAATTTAAATGCCTTTAGATTTTTCTAAGGGCATTTTTTTTGTGTAAAATTTTAAGTTAATAATTTCTTAATGTTAAAACTATTAGTAACTTCAATTTTAGTGAGGGACTAATACTTAATAAATGTTGCTGAACAGTTTTCTAACATATCTATCACACGAGAAAAGATATTCTCAGCATACAGTAACTTCTTATCAGGCAGATTTATTGCAATTTCACGATTACATTCTAAAAACATTCGAGCTCGATATTACAGAGGTTAAGCACACACATGTTAGAAGCTTTATGGTCGATTTGATGGAAAATCAATCATCAGAGAATACCATCAATCGTAAAATATCAGCATTACGAAGCTTTTACAAGTTTCTGTATAGGGAAGGCAAGTTGTCAAGTAATCCGATGCTTTTGATAAAAGCTCCAAAAATCCCCAAGCGCTTACCGGTCTTTGTCGATAATCAAAAATTAGATCAGCTTTTAGATTCTGAAGCGTTTTTTAATGATAGCTTCAGCTCAAAAAGAGATCACCTTGTTATAGAATTGCTTTTTGGAACAGGCATTCGCTTGGCCGAATTAATTGGTTTAAAAGAAACTGATGTAGACGGTTATTCGAATACCATAAAAGTTTTGGGTAAGCGAAACAAAGAGCGAATCATTCCGATCAATAAACAGCTTATTAATCAATTAAATAGCTACATTGAGTTAAAAAACCTGCAAAACTTTAATAACAATTTGCTTAACTTAATCGTTACCAATAAAGGATCTATTACTTACCCTAAATTCATTTATCGTATTGTAAGTTCTTATTTGAGTTTGGTTTCAACCAATGATAAAAGGAGTCCGCATGTGCTTCGGCATAGTTACGCAACAAGCTTGCTTAATGCCGGTGCAGATTTAAATGCCATCAAAGAACTTTTAGGTCATTCAAGTTTGGCGGCCACACAGGTTTACACACACAATTCAATCGAAAGATTAAAAACAATTTATAAACAAGCCCATCCAAAGGCGTAAAAAAAGGAGGAAAAATGAAAATCGGAGTTCAATCAATCCACTTCAATGCAGACAGTAAGTTGTTAGATTTTATACAGAAGAAGGCCAATAAGCTTGACCAGTTCTTCGACCAGATCATTAGTGGTGAAGTGTATTTAAAGTTAGAAAACGTAGAAGATGAAGCCAATAAAATCAGTGAGATAAAACTGATTGTACCCGGCGGAACCTTATTCGCTAAAGAACAATGTAAATCATTTGAAGAAGCGACAGACTTGGCAATAGAATCGTTAAGGAAGCAAATTACAAAGCATAAAGAAAAAACTAGAAAAAAAATTAGTGAACAGAAAACTGTTTTAATCGATAGCGAAATATCTGATTACTAAGTAAATATTTTTTTAAAATTTAGATAAAAAATTAGCGGGTTGAGAGGCTCGCTAATTTTTTTTTAAATTTATTTTGAATAGAAATATAAATGTGTAGATTTGCATTCCAATTCGGAAAGGGGGTTACCTCAAATAACGAAATGGATTGTTCTGTGAAAGTATAATATTTTATAAAATACGCATTCATTTGTTTGAAAAACCATTTTTTTCAGGCATAGCATATAAAAATAAAAGCCTCCTTAGCTCAGCTGGTAGAGCAACTGACTTGTAATCAGTAGGTCATTGGTTCGATTCCGATAGGAGGCTCTGTTATTTTAAGGTGTTCGCATTTTAGGATAAAGTTGGGGAGATTCCAGAGCGGCCAAATGGGACAGACTGTAACTCTGTTATCGCAAGATTTCGAAGGTTCGAATCCTTCTCTCCCCACCAATTGATTTTAGATTGAAAGATTTTAGATTGGCGATTAAAACTGATCGTAATTCTATCTCGACAATGTAAATCAAAAAAAGCGGAAGTAGCTCAGTTGGTAGAGCGATAGCCTTCCAAGCTATAGGTCGCGAGTTCGAACCTCGTCTTCCGCTCTTGGAAGTTCATTAGTAAATGGTTCACTGGTTCATTTGTAACCTAAAGAACCGGCAGGCTTCTGAACTAATGAGCTGAATAAAAAGCCGACTTAGCTCAGCGGTAGAGCACTTCCTTGGTAAGGAAGAGGTCATGGGTTCAATTCCCATAGTTGGCTCAGGTAAATTAGCTTTGTTAAATCTGTTAAGTAAACAGAGTAGACAAGGTTTTTTGTGTTGCATTGCAATAAAACAATAAATAAAAAATAATAAAAAGTTAACCTACTAATTAGTTATAAATAAAATGGCAAAAGAAAAATTT
>Ga0308164_10001166_pt1 | contig 32807 bp, 27 predicted proteins | sample PhyTR2_FD_201031 | JGI IMG/M metagenome (GOLD analysis project Ga0308164, IMG submission 201031) | Phyllosphere microbial communities from UC Gill Tract Community Farm, Albany, California, United States - DLSLT.R2 | ecosystem: Host-associated > Plants > Phyllosphere > Unclassified | place: USA... | reverse complement strand
GCTGCTCGATCTGGTGGTCCAGTTTCTCGGACTTGCGGCCGAACTGCATGCGCCGCAGCTTGGCGATCCACAGCTTGAGATGCTCGATCTCGGCAGCGCGCGTGTTCAACTGCGCTTCCAGTCCTGCAACCTGGTCATCGCGCTCTTGAACGCGACGTTCGCTTGCCAATAGCAATGCCTTCAGGGCAGCGATATCGTCAGGGAGGTCGGCGGCACTGAGCATGAAGCGAGTTTACGCGAGGCCGATGACGTTTACAAGCCCGATGTCGGCCGCCAGGTGCGCTCTGGTCGGCGCCAGTCGATTCCCTCCAACAGCATCGAAAGCTGGGCTTGCGTCAGTGCCACGCTACCGCTGTCGGCCTGCGGCCAGACGAAGCGTCCCCTCTCAAGACGCTTAGCCAGCAAACACAGGCCATCGCCAGTCCACCACAGCACCTTGATCATGTCGCCGCGCCGGCCACGGAACACGAAGACGTGGCCGCTGAAAGGATCGTCGGCCAGCGCAGTCTCTACCTTGGTCGCCAGCCCGTTTATGCCAGCGCGCATATCGGTGATGCCGGCGGCGAGCCAGATCCGGGTGCCGGTAGGAAGGCCAATCATGCGCGCAGGCTTTGCAGTACCAGACGCAGCAACACCGCGTCCGTACCGGCGCAGACGCGCACAGTGGCATCGGCAATGGTGATCTCGATAGCACCCCCCGCGAGCGGCGCCGCTGGCCGGCTTTGTTGCAGGTGAGGACGGCTTCAGCACTACCGGCAGCAGCCTGGTCTCACTCGTGGCCGGTCCGGTCAGCAGGCCGGCGCGCAGGTCGCGCCGCCATTTGAACAGCATGTTGGTGTTGATGCCATGATCCTGGGCCAGTTTCGATACCGAAACACCGGGCTCGCATGCTGCCACAGCGAGTCGATGTTTAAACTCGGCCGACTAGTTTGGCCGTCCTGTACGATTCCCCGACTCCACTTCAGTGTCCAAAGTAGTTCCCGCTAAAAAAGTAACGGGAACTACTTTGGCAGACGCTACTCGCGATGAACAGACGGTGCAGGGGCGACGCTTACCTTGAACCGGCTGAAAGTGACCCTGTAAATGTAAAAATATCAAGAAGCAAGATTGGTAATGAGACATAATTTCACCCGCAAATTGTCAAATTCCTTCCAGGGTGAGAATTCGATAGAATTTAACTGCTTTTACAAGTCATACTACTAATATACTCCACCAAATAATGATGCATTTTAGGCACTTATATATCAAAATTAATTTTTCTAAGTGGCGGTGTGAAGACTTCCCATGAACCAGAATTTAATAGCTTGGCTATTTTTAAGAGAATGTTGAGACCTTCCTGAATCTATATGAACCAGCATGATTTACATGTAATGCATCTCTGGTCTTTGTATTGCTTTGAGTGCCCCCGGAGATGATGCGGCTGCCATCCTCTGGTTACCGAGGCTCGGGCCGCTCCAAGCTTATTGAAACCGCCTACCTTACGCCCGGTACAGGCAGCGAGGACCTGAAAATAGGTGGCGCAATTTTTCCCAGTCTCAGGATTGGCGCAAACTGCAATATTTCAGACATAGCACTTGTGTCGACTGTTGCTTCCTACCTCAAAAAAGATGGGGATGGAGTAGTGCACCCTTCTCAACAAGTTTGTTTCTTGGAAGTCGCAGTCGGTGCCAAATGGATTTTTCATGCCTAGGTCGAAAAGTATTGCGCCCGGCGTAGGCGGGGACCAATTCAGTCTTTGGAATATCAAGTTACTTGAAGCTTTTTTTTCACCAGCATCGGCCGGGGATTCTGTATGTTTACAGGTAGATCCTTCTGAACTGGACTCGCTGGGTCCGGAGCTTGGCGGGGACGAAGGGTTTGTTAGGGCCGTGGTTGCAGGGCCAGCGTGGGGGACCGTAATTCGAAATGGCCGCTGGGTAAGCGGGGACACGAAGGAATTAGTGGCCCGACTAAACGGCTTAGTCCGCCAACGGAAAAGTCCTGCCCGGCGGCCGGAAACGTATTTGGATCCAAGTTGCTTTTCACCCATTTATTTAGGTAGCAATGCACCGGCATACCTCCCGTTCCTTGCTGCGCTAGTCCGCTCGGCCGTTGAGTCGGATAAAGGGTACTACCCACACTTGCGCACGGCACTCTGCCTCGGGGCGAGCTGGGGCAGCCAACAAATGGAAGCATTGGAATTTGCATGGGTTGATCTCCAACAGTGGACGGAAGAGACCAAGGGTGATTTTGGCAAGTTCAAGTTCCGTATTCTTGGTGCCCACAACCACGTCGGGGTGCCGCGTGCGCAAAGCGTAATGGCACGACGCGATTGTGAGATGCTTCCCCTGATATTTTCGCAAGTCGGTGCTAGGGTTGGTCAAAGGCTGGATCCGGTGCTGCTTGTGGATATCAGGTGTTTAGCTGCCACATCGAACTATTTGTCTCCTAGTTTTAGAGCCGCACTGGATAGACCTGAATTTAGCGCCATTATCGATGCGCGATTGTATGCGCTTTTTGAAGAGTGGGATGGCAAGGTGCCTGCTTCGACGATCGGCCCCCGGCAAGCAAAACGTCCTGTTGTGCTCCAACAGCCGCATGGTTACGTCGAGGTGTGCCTTACTTTGCAGGACAATGATGCATTTCCCTGGAATCTGCACTGGTTGCTCGCACCAGTCGTCGATAAGGGCGAGTTGGTTTTGTTAAGGGGCGATGCACGCTGGTCGCTACCGATCCGGGGCACCGACCGTGGAAGTACTGTTGCGGATACCGGGAGCCTGCTTCAACTAGAGGCCGCTAACGCCCTAATTGCTTCCAGAGATGGCAGTGTCGAGTTCGAACTTTTATTAGGAAGCGATTACGACGATAGCTCGAAGCTTCCGGCGGTGGTCCTCCAAAAGGCAATACTGCGTATACTGGTCTGGCGCTACGATGACTTAGAGGACCGGTACGAATTGCAGGAGCATCCGCTTCCCCGTCACGGACAGGCATATCTGCTTGCTGCCGATTCGAATGTTAAACAAGTCTATAGCTGGCTTCAACGTGAGTCTATTTCTTACGAGGTGCTTGATAGCTCAGGTTTGCCGGAAGGGTGGCTGCTGTTCTGTTTGAATGACTGCAGTACGCTAACAGAAGAGCAGCGGGACGACATGCCTGATGGGGAAACAAAACGCGAACAGTATAGTGCGATCCGCCTTGCCGGGGGGCGATCGGTAAGCCGCGCAGGCATCCGCCAGTACATGGCTTATGATATGCCTTTCATCGAGCTCGACGCTCCGGATGGCACTGTCCTTGAATCCAGCGGGTTGATATTAAAAGAAGAGGTTTTTGCTGTGGGGCTCTTGCAACGGACCGCCATCCGCCGGTTTAGCGCTACCCCCAAATCAAGCGGCCCTGGTTCATTCAGTATCAATGCTACTAAACTCGGAAAATTGGTAGGCAGCGTCACGCTCCGGGTCGCTGCTGACAGCGGGGAATATGTCGAAACAGGCCACGCTTTCAGCTTGGATCCCCAGGGCAACCCGCGACGGGATAACCTCGGGTTGCGCGGCACACTGGCATCCTCCCCCCAGCCCATAGGCTACGCGGGCGCGCGCCTTGAGATGATGGAAGCCGACATCGGCAGGACTATCGCGGCGAATTATACGGAAAGCATTTATGCGTGTGCAGCCGCTCAGTTCCTCGACACACTTGCCCAAATTGGATCGATTGCTTATGGCGCTGCACGTGATCAGCTAGCCCGCCTGCTAGCCATGCACCGGAACAAGATAACTGCAAACATCATGCTGCTCGACCTGCGCAGTAGGGGGCACCTTGAGATCGAAGTCAATGGTAGGGGGCACATGACTCGTGTCTACGCTGTGCCTCCGGTTCTTTATGAGCTGTCATACACCATTGGCGGACGCTCTGCTTTCGGTATCCTTGGTTCATTGCGTACTGGGCAGTGGAAGGCATTGGCGGGGTTTGCTGGAGGGAAAGTTTATTATTCCCCGTCAGATGAGGGCTTCCTAGCTTCTTGGCGGGTTGCACCGGACGCACTGGATTGCGTGGTTCATTTCGGCGAGTCGGCAGGTTTTACTGTTCAAGGGAGTCCAGCAAGTACCTTGGCGAGCTGGGCAGCTTCTAGTGAGGATGTATGCCTTGGAGTCGAACAAATAGCCGGCGAGGGGATAGGTACTGGCGCCCGCGGTATTGAAAAACTAAATGCCAACACTGCGCGATTTTTCGACTCTTCCAATTCAGCGTTCGACGTAGCGGGAGCAACATGCCAGCTTTTCAGGATGGAAGACCGAGATGTATCTGGGCTAAGGACGTATGCGCTCGCAGTCGCACGCGGGGGTAAGCCGGTGCGCTTCGGCTTCATTAGGGATTCCCGATGGGGGGTTTGGATAGCGCTGGGCGCGTTTGCAGCTTTCATGAAAGAATTCCCCGGATTTTTCGATGTATCGCCATGGCCAATACACTACTTGCGAGACCATGGAGTCTTGTTCTTCCCTGCACGCGTGAGCCTTCCGGTGGTGTTGGAGCGTGCGTTAATTCTTTGCAGCGGGAGTGGGCCAGAATCCCTCGAGATGTCCTGTGGCACCTCTGGCTTGTCTTCTATCTCGTTGCGTAACCATGCACATGGACAACACGTCGCGGATATTAGCTTGGTGTATGCGGGCATGGCGCAAGGAAAGTGGCTGGCATACAAACATATACCAGAAGGTTTGGCTAGTCTGATTGCCGGGAAGTTAGGGGGTACCTTGGCTGTTTCTCCGCGGTTGATGCCAAAGGATGCGGCATTGCTGTCCAGTTGACGGTTTGCGCACCCCTTTTACACGTAACAAGAGAAATTTGGAGAGAAACTTGAAAGACCCGATTGGAGCATTTGAAAGTATCCAAAGCAGTGTGAAGAGGTACATTACCTCTGCCTTCGCCACCGACTCCCTAACTTTTGAAGCAAGGCGAAAAGACCTTCTAGATAAATCAGGCGTACTGTTCCAAGAGCCATTTCTGGAACCTATCCCTTCGTATCAGAGTGGCAAACCGCTATCAAGTCTATCATTGGCCGACATGCCAGATTTATCGACCGCCGCGATTGATGCTTTTAAAGGAATAATAGGAGCCGGTTTGTTCAGCGGCGGCCACCCCCTGTACTTACACCAGCAACGAATGCTAAAGGCATCGTTAGAGGGAAAGCATTGTGTCGTAGTCACGGGGACTGGGTCGGGAAAAACGGAGACATTCCTCCTGCCGGTCCTTGCATCGATTATAAAAGAGGCGAAAGCGAATAAAGGTGGGTGGGACGATGCTTCCCCACCCGGTGTTAGCTGGAGTAAGGAAACGCCGCCTAATTGGATGGATAGCCGCCGCGAGCTGCAACGCGAAACGCGCCCCGCAGCGATACGCTCATTGATCTTGTATCCGATGAACGCATTGGTTGAAGATCAGCTCTCGCGCCTTCGGCTAGCGCTCGATACGGATAATGCCCATGCTGAAATGGATGCGTTACTTGGAGGCAATCGAATCCGGTTCGGACGTTACAATGGCGCAACTCCTGTGGCGGGGCATCCGTTCAAATCTGATGGGAAATCCAACTCAAGTACACGAGGGCGTCTGAAGAAAGCGCTATCAGCGGCCATTGCAGAGTCGCAAGGAATTCAGGAGAAGATCCGTTGGCTGCACGCGCAATTGCAAGAAGCAAGCAAGATCGGTGATTCCGATAAGATGGGAGCGATAGAAAGGCAGCTCGTCAAAGCCAATCATGAATCCAGCTTTATCCCGCGATTAGAGCCCGGGGCTTGTGAGATGTTTCATCGGTGGGAAATGCAAGCGGCCCCGCCTGACTTATTAATCACTAATGTAAGCATGTTGTCGATTATGCTTATGCGACACAAAGATATCAGTATCAAGGGGGACTGCGCGGACTCTCAGATGTTTGACATGACACGTGAGTGGTTGGCGGGGGACGAAGAGCGAGTCTTTCAATTGGTAGTCGATGAGCTACACCTTTATCGGGGAACGGCCGGAACTGAAGTCGGCTACCTGTTGCGCCTGCTGCTGGATCGCTTGGGACTAAAACCCGACAGCCCCCAACTTAGGATCCTCGCGTCGAGCGCATCTCTGGATAAAGGGCAAGGAAGTACTTTCGAATTCCTTGGCGGCTTTTTCGGGATGAATAAAGAGGAAGCGGAGCTGAAGTTCCACGTCGAGCCTGGGGAATTACTTTACCAGTCTCCGACGGAGCAACCAGCTTTTGACATGCAATTTTCTAAAGTATGCCTTGAGTTGGGGGAGCAGGCGTTTCTCAAATTAGATGTGGCTGACCCTACTTTGGTGTTGTCAATGCTGGCCCAGCAGGCGAATGTTAGCGAAAAAATTGTCGCGGCTTTCCGCCACCTTGATGGAGGCGTCCGGGCGCGCTCACTGCAATCCGTCGCTGACCAGTGGTTCCCAAGCTTGGTCGACGAGCGATTGCGACGACAGGCAGCGCGAGGCCTATTTGTCGCCGTGGGTTCCAACAAGGGCGAAATACTGCCGATCCCTCGATTACGCTTCCATTGGATGGCGAAGAATGTCGATGGCCTTTGGGCAACTCCTGCGTTGCATGGGGAAGACCCTCGTAGGAGGGTCGGCGATTTGACGCCTGAGCCGGCATTATCTCTTGGTGGAAGCCGCTTGCTAGAGGTTTTGTATTGTGAATGCTGTGGCACACAGCTGCTGTGCGGTAATAAGATCGCTCTAACCACAGCCCAACTGAGAGGTTCTGGCAGTGCATCGCAGTTCCCTGAACAAGGGGCAGCGTCACCGATTGCCTACGAGCTCACTGCCTTGCCAATAATGATCGAAGGGGTGCCCGAAGCAGTGCCAAACCGGCGGACGGATGCGCAGCTCTACAAGAACCTTGGTGTGGTCTGGCTATTTCCTCCTGCGTGGGCGATGGACAACGAGCAAGATTATGAGTGGCAGCAGGGTACGGAGGAGCGTGGCGACCGGGGGAACCGCCTAGGAGGCGCAAAAGCCGGGTGGCGGCGGGCTTGGATCAATCCTTTCACAGGAATAGTTAGCCTGAGTTCCGGGCATGTTCCGGTCACTGAGGAGATCAATTGCCTGTGGTTTGCCACGGATAACACCGCTGGCGATCTTGACCTGCCAGCTATGCCTCAGCGTTGCCCATCATGCCGGATTGATTATTCCGAGCGCTTCGGGCGCAGCTCCCCAATCCGCTCGTTTGTTACCGGCCTTGGCGTTATGTCTCACTTGTTGGCCAAGCATTTAATGGGTGTGCTTCCCTCTGACAGCCGTAAATTGGTTGCTTTTTCGGATAGTCGAGAGGCAGCTGCAAGCCTAGCGGCTGGAGTGGAGGTGTTGCAATGGGAGCATCTGTTCAGGGCAACCTTGCATCGAGAGCTTCGGGGGCGCGCGCTGGACGGATTTGATGCCCTGAAGCACAGGCTCCTTCTTGCAAGCGAGTCTCTCGACGAAGGGGCGATTGACGATATGCTCAACGCGGCGGAATTGCGCATGACCTCGGAGGAGTTCGAGGAAGCATGTGATTTCGCAAATTTGGCAGGAGCGGTCACCAGGCATCCCAACCGGGCTACTATTAGCGCGAAAGCAGCTATTCAGCAGGCGCGGGACTACCAGCCGGGATATGTCTACTTAGACGACCTCGTAACCCGTCCCAGTGCGCAGAACGTGGGGCTGCCTCCAGTTTGGCGGGAGATGGTACGTTACGGGATCAACCCTGGCGGTCCGAGCATAGAGCAGCGTTCGTTCATGCTACAGGACCGCGAACTGCGAGATTGGACTTCGATATTCGAGATTGAGGGTGAAACACTGGTTGCTCGCTTGAGGGCTCGTTCGCCTGCCGTCTTGGCTGGCTTGGATTCACTCGGCAGGGGGCTTAGGATGGCTGCATGGCGCTCTTTGAGTGGCAGGCTCCTTTATGACTTGGAATCGCAGGGGTTAGGGTACCTGTGCTTCCCCCCTAGGGCGAAGTTAAGCCCAGTCAAGGGGATGGGGGATGTACCCTTTAGGGAGGTTTGCGATTCAGTGCTGCGGATCCTCTCGCAGGAACGGTGGACGGAACCGACCCAGCGCGATTTTCCGCAAGACGGCTTCACTGATAAACAACCGACAAAGGGGGCGAGGGGGACTGCAGGAAAGCAAGTTTTCCGCTACTTGGGCGAAGTCGCGAAAAGGCATGGTGTCGAGGTGGACATGCTACGAGATGCGGTGCGCGGTGCATTCAGGGAGACGGGCCATGTATCTCAGAGTGGAGGATGGGGCGTCGTCAGGTTAGACAAGTTGTGGGTAAAGGTCGTCGCCCCTGACGCTTGTCCCTGGGTCTGCAACGCGTGCAACCAAATACAGTGGCATGCATCCGCAGGCATCTGCTCACGTTGCCACACACACCTCGCAGCCCTCCCAGATGCGAGGCGGAAGGCTAGCTCGGTGTCAATGTGCCACTATTATGCTAGGGAAGCTGCCGACCTAGATGCAACCTTCCGAATACATGCCGAAGAGTTAACTGGCCAGACTTTAAACCAAGCTCAGCGGCAGCGACATTTTCGTGACGTATTTTTTCAAGGCGAGAAGCTTGATGACATTGTTACCCGTGAAGTCTTAGAAAACGTCGACTCCATAGACTTACTCTCCGTGACCACTACGATGGAGGTTGGCGTTGATATTGGCTCTTTGCAATCCGTGATGCAGGCCAACATGCCACCAGAACGGTTTAACTACCAACAACGCGCTGGACGTGCTGGACGTAACAAGCAACCGTTTTCTGCAGCCTTGACTTTTTGTAGGGGACAGAGCCACGATCGCATTCATTTTGAGCATCCTGAAGAGATGACTGGTGGAATTCCGCCCCAGCCTTCCGTTGCTACTGGGGATGAACAACGTATCCTGGCAGAGCGTCTCGTTGCAAAGGAGGTGTTGCGCCGCTCATTCCAGTCGTTGGGCGTGAGCTGGGCCCAGACAGATGGCCGAGATATACATGGGGAGCTAGGGACGGTCGCGGGGGCTGTAGCACAAATGCCCAGGTTTTCGAAATGGCTCGCCGCGAACCAAAATGCGGTAGCCCACATCTGCTCAACCATCGCATCTGGGACGCGGGTGAACGTCAAGTCGCTTATCGATTCAGCAAATGCCTTGCGTGTTCGCATTGAAAATGCACTTGCTGAGAAAGTTTTCGTCGAACCTACTCTGGCGTTCCGGTTGGCGGAGGCAGGTATCTTGCCGATGTATGGTATGCCGACAAGTGTTAGGAGTCTCTACTTCTCGTTCCCATCTGGTGCTGAAGAAGAGCCGAAGACTCTGGACAGACCTTTTGACCAAGCGGTTGCTGAATTCGTCCCGGGATCCGAACGGACTTGGGATAAGCGGAAGGTCACGCCGGTTGGCCTTTGCGGCGACGTGAGTTTCGCGCATGGGGCAGGGTCTGGTTGGAGGACATCCGGCACGCCCATTGGGGCAGCGTACGCGCAGCTTTTTTGCCCGGATTGCCGGTCATTGCAAGTTAGCGCCGCTGATAGCGATACCTTGGAAGTCGGAGACGCGGCCAGTTGGTGGAGGCCCGAATTCCTCCGTGAGAAAAAGTTCGCGACGTGCCCTTCGTGCGGTGGTAATCGCGCCCGCCCCTTCATGGCGATTGCCCCCCGGGCTTTTATTTCAGACCTCGACATTGGTAAGAGTGCGAAGCGATGGGATAGCAAAGTGCCTCGGGCGGGGTTCCCCGTGGTCGGATCACCAGTTCTGTCGGAAAATACTAGATATACCCCAAGGCTCGGTGCACTAGTGGCCCTGGCGAGGCAAGCGCAGGTGTTCCGGACTAATACAAATAACACAAATTTGTTCGGATTCTCAGACGCATCATATATCCGTCGGGGTACCTCCGCTGTCAATGGGGAGATGGGGGCGATTTGGAGGCATACCGGTGATTCCCCGCAGCGTAAGGTTGCGATAACCTCCCCCAAGACTACCGACCTACTTGCAGTAAGGATGCTTGATGGCGCTGGCCTCGAGTTTTTTGATACCGACGGCGATATCTCTTGCCGACGCGCTGCTTGGTATTCAGCAGCCACAATCCTCCAACGTGCTATTGCACTTGAGCTCGATGTTGACTCGCTAGATATAGAGATCGCTTCTGTTCACTTGATTCAGTCTGCCTCGGAGGGGCTAGCTCGGGGGGGCGAACTTTATCTTGCTGATGCCCATCCCAATGGCGCGGGTATTGTAGAGTGGGCCAATGAAAATTGGGAGGACTTGCTGGAGGGGTGTGTATTTGGCACTGGTCGGAATTCCCTCATGGGTAGAACTATCCGGAGTGCGTGGCTGATGAGTGAAACTGAACCTTGGCGTGGTCCCGATACCCTCCTGCGGGGCTTCAGGAATGCTCCATTGCATGGCTTACTTGACTGGCAACTGGGCTTGGAAATGTTAGCTACCTTGATAGATCCCAATTACAGGCCTGGGTTGGACAGTATCGTTGCTAACCGCGCCGGGGGGCAGGCGACATTGCCAGATTGGCAGCTTCTCACGACGTCCCTCGCAGCTCGCTACATTTCTGCATTCCCGAATGTGTCGCCGTTGCCTGCTGGCGCACCGGTCGCAGGCTGGGTGGCCGTAGGCGAGCCTCAGATTGCCACCGTGGTCTTGCACCCGCTGACCGCAGGCTATGAAGGTCGAAGAAATGCGCTAGCTGCGGTCAAGGCATGGGGCTTCAGTAACGGCTTCGTAGCCCTGCGACTCGTGGATTCGTTTAATCTGAGCCGTCGTATGGCTTGGGTTCGCGTGAATATCGAGAAATTTATACTTGTAAACCTTGACAGCAATAGTGAAACGGGCGATACGGGTACTCAACCGTATGTCTTTTTTCAAAACGAAGGTAACGAATTACTTTATCTTGGGAAAAAATACGAGAAGATATCAGAAATCGCGGCATGGACGGCTCCTAAAGGTGACTGGCTAGCCAGGGGGGGAAATGGGATGCTCCATGCTATCCGCGTCCGCCGGCTTCCAGGGGCCAGTTCGCCCATAGTGCAAGAGGGTGCTTCAGCGTTCAGTGAGCAGGCTGCAAAGTCGCTGGTATTGGTTGGTAGATTATTAGAACCGTTGAAAGGAATCTAGCCATGGCGAGGATACTGGGACCCGTACCGGTCAATCGTTGGGAGCGGGAATTACTGACCCAGCTAAAATTGCAACTTCCCAACGACTGGGTCGTAATTTCCAACGTAATCTGGGCGCAAAAAAGGGAAGACGGGTTTGTTTCCGATGGTCAATCTGATTTCGTCGTTTTGGTTCCGGGTTCTGGTATGGCGATAGTCGAAGTAAAGGGCTCTAGGGAAATTTGGATTGATGACGATGGGAAATGGTACCGGTCTGACCCGGAAGGTGACAGGGTGCTTGTAAGTCCATCGCCACCCGAGCAGGCAATGGGCAACATGCATCAGCTAGTTAGCATCATCAAACAAAGGGGGGGCTGGGCAAAATTCCCAGGGAGGTACACGTGGTTAGTCGCCTATCCTAATGGAGTTGCAAATCAGGTGCCTGTGTTGTTTGACGCATCGACACTTATTACCTCCCGCCATATGAGAGGGCTTGCAGCGTGCATAAGGAACTCCTTGGCACTACGGGGATTTGAAGCTCGAGCTGGACTGTTTAGCCAAGAGGTGGTTGCAACGGTTGGTGACATCCTTACCAGTAGGCCGTTTGCAGTCACCAAGGCGGACTCTTCCTTGGACGTGCAAGTTGCCTTGCAGGATATTGAGACGCTGACACGGCAGCAGTTTGCGGCATTGCGTGGAGTTTTCGAGCTACCGCGGGTTGCCGTCACTGGGCCGGCAGGTTCTGGCAAGACCCTACTGGCAATTTGGCGTCTACAAGCTGTTTTAGAAAGCGGCCGTCGGGCACTTTTCGTCTGCTATAACACCAAGCTTGCCCAAGCACTCCAGAAGCGACATCCGGTAGAAGCTGGATCGATAGTGAGCATCGATAAGTTGTTTTCCGACATGTGCCCTAAATCAAGGTTCGAGATCGATAAGTCAGTGTATTTCCGGGAGACGTTGCCATGCGAAGCCCTTGATATCGCTGCAAGTTATTCCGAAAACGAAAAGTTTGATGCAATTATCGTCGATGAGGGACAAGATTTCTCTGAGTTCCAGCTTTACGCGCTCCATGAATTACTAAGGTCAGATGAGGGCGAGTGGGTGATTTTTTCCGATAAAAGACAAAATCTATTCCAAATGTATATGGGTGAGACATTTGGCGCGGAGGTGGTTTTTAACCTTTACCATAATTGCCGGAATACTCAACAGGTCAACAGAGCCACAAACGGTTATATCGGCGCGCTGCCGGTCGATCCGATGCCCGGAATGCCAGCTGGCGAGCAACCTCTTGTTTTACATTGCCCAAGCAGGGAGTCAATGGTGAATAAAGCTTGGGAGTTGTCCAAACAATGGAGTGGAAGCGGAGGCGTAGTTATCCTTTCGCCTTTTACATTGGAAAAATCATCCATGGCACTATCGATAAAAGGGCATGGGTTGGACCTCACACTTGAGTTAAGCGAGCTAGGCGCTCCTGGGAAGGTCTATTTTTCAACTATTAGGAGTTTCAAGGGAATTGAAGCCGCAGCGATAATCTTAATCGACGCTGATAAGCCTGTACAAGGCGAGGGTAGCCGATTCCGCAAGGAAGACTTGTATGTTGCTTGTACCCGCCCGACCGCGAGGATGGCAATCCTTTCTAAAAATATAACGTCGGTGGATTGGTTCCTTGGACGGTCAGTATGAGTTATGTGCTAGTTCAACTGCGCCATGCCTACCGACGCACGCAGTCAGTGGGGGCTAGCGACATGAGGCGCGGATAGGTGCCTCCTCGGCCGTTTCTACTTACCTCGTCCAGCCTCCGCCATGCTTTATCCCTAAAGTTTTCCTCCTAAATAAATTTCCATCAATAAGTGTTGACGGATGTTAATTCCTTCTGGTAATCTAATTGCGTTACTGAACAAGCGCGTCGGCCACTCGTAAATTGAATCGATCGGTCCACTAAGCCATATCTGGCAGTTCTAAAACTTGGCTTGCCCACCCGTGGGCATCAAACGGCTGAGCTCTTCCTGGCGCGTCGCGCAACGTTTAGCTCTTTCTTTTTATGGTGCCTTCATCCAGCACCAATTAACAGCTCTTGAATTTTCGAGCGAGGCCCGTTCACGCCTATAGTGAATAAATGTTGGCTAAGGGTTAATGCCTAAATTTTTTATTTTGGATGACGAATGCTGCTTGAAAGCTGTATTTATTGGATGGTTATTGGATGGCCCGCTAAATAAGGCGAAGTCAGTCATTCAAAGGCCCGTGGCCTGAAGGAGCGTTTATGGTAGGAAAGGATTTGCCGAGCAAAACTCGATTGAAGATGTTGGCAAAGAGGCAGGTAAAGGGAATATCTCGTTTATCTTACACCGAGGCCCTTGATCGAATTGCCCAAAAATTTGGAATGCAAGACTATGCAGAGTTTATTAGGTTGGAGGAGCGCAAACGTAGGGCAGGACAAGTTTCACAGGATATGATCGAAGATGTGTTGGGGTGGTTTAGGAGGGAAGCGGCTTTTCTTGGTGTGGACTTTTCTATCTTCTACCCGACCGAAACTGGCCTCTCTAAATCGATTTTAGACGCGACTAGCCCCGTCAGGCTGCACTTTTTGACGACCAACTTCCACGATTATGGGCGCCAAGAGAAGGGGCTCGCACACCGGGTACGCTGCCCCGCATATTTCGTGGTGCGTGGGCAGGAGTTTCCCCGCACAGTTAGCTTGTACCGCCCAATGACGAAAAATGGTGACCCGCGCATGTGGTTCAGCGGGCTGGCGGAATTTGCGTATGCGAACGACACTTTGGCAATTGTCATAAGTGATAGAACTCCTTACTTGTTTAACCTGAGTGCGCTTGCGCGAGAGATCTCTACGACATATGGTAGGAATAGCGACACGCAGCAACTGTTATTCGCTGTTGCAGGCGCAAATGCGGTCGGATCGGTTGGGCTAGGACAGGCATGGAACTCACAGCAGCTGCCGTCGGGCTTGAAGTCTACCTTGGACTTCCTGATTCGAATCGGGAATCGCAACGAGATACATTCGCAGGACCTATTAAGGGAGCTACGCAAGATTGCTCGCACAGGGGCCATTCGATCCACTGCTTCCGGCGATACCGCTGTCGGGATGGCGTTGGAGGCGGCACTTGAAATCAAAGCAAATAGCAGTGCCGCGCCGGATTATAGAGGCCGTATTGAGTTAAAAGCAGCACGGAGGAAAGTGAGGGGGCAGCGTACCAGGCAGTCGTTGTTCGCTCAGGTCGCTGACTGGGGGCATGTGAAAAGCACGTTGAAGTCTAGTGCTGCGATCCTGGAGGAGTATGGCTACACCCGGGGCGGACTAAAAAAACTATATTGTTCGGTTTCAGCTATTGGCCCCAATAGTCAAGGGCTATTTTTTAAGTTATCGGATGATGAGACATTGCTGATGGAGGTGGATCGAAACGGTGGCGTTGTAGCGGTTTGGCAACTTGCCACCCTCATGGCACGCCTACTCCAAAAGCACTCAGAAACATTTTGGGTTGAGGCTAGCTCTTCGATTGATTCTGAAGGCGTTGAATGGTTCACGCTGCTTTCGGCGAGACATACCAAAGCTCCGTTGGCTAGCCAGTTGTTGACTTTGATCCGTGAAGGGCATGTGACGATGGATCACCTGATAAAGCAACGCGAGGACGGAAGCGTTGCGGAAAAAGGTCCATTGTTCAAGCTCGCGCCATCCGCATTCCATCTTTTGTTTCCTGAGCCGGTCGTTTACCGGCTCGATGTGTCCAATCCTGAATAGTAGCCTGTAATTATACGTATGGTCTTTGTCAGTTGCTCAAGCTCACGCGTTACAAGAGGTAGACCAAGAAAGATCAGGTGCCGCCAGCTCGATTAAAGCAGGATCAGCCGAAGGGGCAGGCTGAAAGGAAGTAATGCTTGTCAGGGGGGGGGCGGTGCTTTACGCCCATTGGAGTAGTCTAACGGCTGCGTGTGTTGACCAGCCAATAAATAGGGAGGGGCTAATGGCTTATTTCAAGCATGTTTTTACCAGATCTGATTATGTCGCGGCACAGGCTCGAATTAACAAAGCGGCGCTTAACAAGCATTCTTACCTCGGTCCTGAGGGGCAGCTTAGGGGAACCTTGGGAGAGATTGCATTTGAGAAATTCCTGATGCAAGCCGGACTGAGTTTTAACTTTGTCAATTCCACGCAGTATGACTATGAAGTAGTTTTCCCTACAAAAACCGTCAAGGTTGATGTAAAGACCAAAGCCCGCAACTTTGAGCTGAGGGGATACTTCGAAGGATCCATTCCTGATTATGTGGCCGAACACCAGAAATACGATTTCGCAGCATTTGTGAGCTTACTAACTGGTGATGGGGCCGTCGGGGCGTTATCCTTTCAATCTGCGGAAATCGGCGGCTTTGCTGACAAAGCCCTCCTAAATGCAAAGGGTGTTTCCAAAATAGTGGGGGTTGACAGTTTTGGATCTGGCAACAATAAGTGTAAGATAAGCTGTACCAACATCAACTTCAACGAAATGCTTAGTATCGATGAGTGGCTTGCTGGGCAATCTAAGCAAATTTAAGTATGCGTGTTGGAAAAGGGATTCTCAAAGAATTTAATACCAAAATTGCCGAACTGCATTCAAGCGCGTCGCATAGTATGTGAATTAATATAGCAGAGCTGCGCCTCCCTTATTAAACGCTTGTGTACATAAGGGAAACGCATCAGCTGGGCTAATTTAGGTTAAGCCGCCTCGGCAATTATATTGAGATCCTTTGTCTCGACTGGTATGGCTTTCGCCCTTTGGAGAAGGTCTTTCACGACAGCGCCGAGTGCCCGTCCCAACAAAGGTGGAACGGCGTTGCCAACCTGAGTATATTGGGGAACTTCGAATTTTCGCATTTGCCCCCCCGTGGTTACCTTCGACCGGAATGCAAAATTGTCTGGGAAAGATTGGATCCTCGCCATTTCACGAACGCTCAAGGTCCGCAAGTCTTCGTAATGACAAGCATCGTCTGGGATAGATAGCGCTGCTGGTGCAGGTACACTGGCGTCAAGTGCTTTTTGTGTGCGTTTTTTAGTCGGATGCCGTGCCAAATAGTGGGCCATCTCCAGATGTTGTGATTCTCTGAATTTAAACATCTTCCCGTCTTCGCCCAAATACTTGTGTTTAGATAATTCCTTTGCACTCTCAACAGACAAGTGCAAAACCTCACCTGCCAAGATGCGCTGCGCTTCTTTCTTTGCGGCCTTGGAAACTAATTCAAGCACCTGATAGATCCTAAACCGACGAGTGACGAGGGGACCGTTTCTTCTTTGTTCGTGGTTTTCCATCTGGTGGGCCGCAACATGGCCGCTTAACAAATCGTCAAGTTGCTTTTTATAGGCAGAAGGATTTCCTCCGTGCTGTTTAATGTCATCAATTGCATCTTTCACACTGAACGGTGAATCGCTGAAATTAACCAATGGAGCGAGGAACGAAGCCTTGAATAATCGCATATCCACAGAATCCTTTACGTCAAAGCAATGTAAATGTCCGAAGCCAAGGGATGGGTTTGCACTAGCCAAGCGGAAAAACTTACCTGATGGATGAAGTAAATGCTGCTCGGAGGCGTTTAATGACGGCTGTATCAGATCGTAGATATCGTGGCGGAAAAGCAGCATGATGAACCGCGGGCGGCTTTGTGCAACACCAGCATGCTTCGCGTTGGCGTGCAAGCAAAGCGGGACGTATCCTGCAGCGACGAAAGCTTTAGCAACCTCATACCAAGCGTAAATCTGATTTCCATCAACATTGAAAGGACGTAAAATCCCAGAAACATTTTCAAGAAGTGCTAAGCGTGGCTGCACTTGCTCTACAAAATTTGCAAATTCCATTGGAAGTACATTGCGAGAATTCTTATATTCACGCATTCCCGCCATGCTAAAACTTTGGCATGGCGGGCCTCCCGAGACGAGATCTACACCGCTTCCATCAAACCCCGACTTTAAATATTGCTTTGCCTCCTCGTTTTTGCTAAGCCACCTATTTAATTGCACAATGCTGCCAATGACTAGGCTGCCTTCAAGGTCGGCTGCGCTAGTAATGTCAGTATTGCCCTTGCCAAGTAGTGGGTAGTCGCGCGGATCTTCTCGCAAGCGTTGGGCCATATCCGAAAAGCGAAATTGGCTACTAAGCCATTTGGTTCTTTGCGGTTTTGCATGTGCGCCCTGGGTGCGCGCCAACTCGGAGAGATCCTCCTCAAAAAAGTTGTAGGCAAACGTTTCCCCCGCCATCGGCGATAATTCGTTGGCCATCAGCAGCTTGAAGCCGGCAGACTCCAACCCGAGTGAAAGTCCGCCGCAACCTGCGAACAACTCGATGTGATTCATTTTCTTCCTCCTTGGCGCGGCCACCTGGGCGCGGGTACTTCAAACATAGCTTTGTGCGGAAAATTACGCCCTTAACTGTATATAAGAACAGTGATTCCCGCAAGCGTAGCACATATAGCGCGCTCTAACGTTAGGCGCGTGTTTTGCAACGCGCCAAAGGTGAGATTGTACGAGAAGTAAGCGCAAAAGGCCAGGGGCATCCGACTTCAGGGAGGGTAATCCCCCCCATTTTTAGAGCGCGCTAAAAGTAGAGGTGATGCGGCCAAGGCAAGCTTCTGTTTTGGTGATGCCGCCAAATGCCTTGTTGGGCCGGTCGTGATTGTAAATCCTTAGCCAACGAGTTGCAAAATCCTGTATCTCATCGAGCGTGTCGAACGGATGATGGGCCAGCCAATCGTAACGTACCGTGCGGTTATAGCGCTCCACATAGGCGTTTTGCTGCGGCTGTCCAGGTTGGATGAATCTACGCGGATGCCACGCTTTACGGCCCACGCCAAGGTCACCGCGCTCCTGTACTCGGGAACGTTATCGCAGCGAATGACCAGTGGCTTGCCGCGCCATTCGATAATCCTGTTGAGCGATCAGATCACCCGCTCGCAAGGCAGCGAGAAGTCGACCTCGATGCCTATTCCTTCGCGGTTGTAGTCATCGATCACATTGAACAATCGGATGCTGCGGCCATCGGCGAGTTGGTCGTGCATGAAATCCATCGACCAGTTCTGGTTGATCTGCGTGGGCACGGCCAATGGCAGCGGCTTTTCCCGCACCAGACGATGCCGTGGCTTGATCCGCAGGTTAAGTTCCAGTTCGCGGTAAATCCTGTAAACGCGTTTGTGGTTCCAGAACGACTTCACGTTGCGCAGGAATAGATACCATAAACCAAAGCCCCAGTTTCGCTGGCTGGTGGTCGGGCGCACCAGCCAATCGGCGATGATCTCGTTTTCCGCGTTCAGCTTGGCCTCGTAGCGATAGCAGGTTTGGCTGATGCCGAAGGCCAGGCAGGCCGCTTTGACGCTCAGGCGACCCGCCTCCACATAGTGCTGCGCCATCTCATGTCGGCGAGATGGCTTCACCACTTTTTTGCCAGAGCCTCCGCAACGATCTCGGCCTTCAGGCCCTGTCACGTTCAGGCTGCCTTTTTAAAATGCGAGACCTCACCCGTCCTACCTCTCTAATCACATCTTCGTTCTTCCGCAGTCGACATTCCCACACAACTACCACTTTCCAACCCGATTGTCGAAGCGCTCTAATGTTCCTTGCATCCCTTATGCGATTTTTGCAGATCTTTTCTTTCCAAAATTCGCTATTCGACTTAGGGATGTGTCCGTCCGGACACGTGTGACCGTGCCAGAAACAACCATTAACAAATACGATCAACTTTGCTGGGCCAAAGACGATGTCAGGCTTTCCTGGCAGTTTCCCGACATGGATTCTATAACGTAGGCCAGTTGCATGGAGGCCGCGCCGCAAAGAAATCTCCGGCTTGGTATTGCGTCCCGTGATGAGTGACATCCGGTGGCTACGGGCGGCTACACTAAGAGTATCGACCATCAGACACCTGCGTTGCGCGGGGTGGGTGTAGTAAATTTTGGACAGTTGCAATGAAATTCGATCATGACTTTCAAACATTCTATGTTGGCGCCGAACCAATACTGATCCCACCGGGGGGGGGCGGACCTTTTCTTGGACTGGCTTACATCGTTAAACCCAAGCTTTCACGATACTTGATCGGGCTCAGATAGCCAAGAGAGCTCTTGATGCTCTTTTCGTTGTACCAGCGAATGTATCTATCGAGCATCTCCACGAACTGTTCGATCGGGGTGTTACGGCGAGTTGGTACCCCAATGGCCAGCATGAGAAGGTGGAGGCCATACTTCGCCATGCTCGGAGCGAATTAAATTCTATGAATGCTTAAGCGGCCGGCATCCGAAAGACACGGTGATCGTCGAAGAGTTTCAAGCCGTACACAAATTGGGCACGACTATCAGTCGAATTACGCCTGACTGTGGCGATCCTAGCAATCTTGCGGAAAGCCATAGAGGGGCTTGTTGAGTCGGGGAACTCTCGGTTACAGTGGCGGGAATCTATCAAAGCCAGAAGGAAAAAGGTGATCGAATATGTTCATATCGATGGCCATCGTGCCGAACTCGCAAATCAGAAGTTCCCCCGCTATTTCAATGTCGACTCTATTGCTGTCTTGATCGGAGCAAACGGCTCGGGCAAAACACGACTGCTTATCAACGTCGCCGAGGCACTCACTGCCGGCACCCAGATTGGTGGCCAGGGCCATTGGCGAGGCTGGGATCAGCATGGTCAGCCGACAGGGGATGACACAAAGAACCCACCACCCGGTCAGGGGGTGGTCTATTACACGCCGCTCCCCTATCGACGTACCATCTCGCCTCACCGGCACATTTTTGACGCGTCCGGCTTTGGCGGGCACTTGTCGCGCTCCCGATCATACCGACAGTATCGATTCGTTACAGAGAGGCTCGAAGTCGAAGCACGTCTTATGGCGCGGATGTCGTACCGAAATGACGTGTTTCAACGGCTGATCGTTCCGAGAATGCTCGAGCCCGACTGTCAGCTGATTGATCCAGTGATGGATGCTCGCCGTTTGGAGCTGGTAAAAGGTCAAACGTTGTCGTTAGGCGATATCAGTTACAAGGCTGACCTTGGCTCATTTGCCAATTCCATCGAATCGTGCATTCTCCACCTTCTGGAGGACTCGAAGCACGAGCCCGTGGTGGTACTGGCTACCCTAGAGCATTCGGCGAAGACCTTGAAACAGCGGCCTCACGCGATCCGCGCTTTTCTGGAGTTTATCGGGATTGCAACTTTCCTTCCAATCAGGGATCAGGATAGTTCCCAGACATTTCAGACGCTTGAAGGTTTCAGAAAGCTCGTTTCGACGACAGCGAGTTTTTATAGAGCTTCCCGTTCGAAAGGCCTCAATCAGATCGCCAGCAGAGAACAGATTGGCTACGAAATGGAGTTGGACTACGAGGGGTCGCCGCGCCGGCTTGGCTCAAGTGTTGGAGCGTTTGAAATCGGATGGGAAAACCTGAGCTCCGGATTGTTGTCGCTCGTAGAGCAATTCACGAGGCTGGAATTGGGACTCGAGCGACTGCGGAAGCGCGGCTTGACATCCGTACTTGTGCTGATCGACGAAGGGGACGCCTATCTTCACATGGATTGGCAGCGACAGTATGTATTCCACCTGAATGCATTCCTGGAGCGTATCAAACGTGATCTCCGCTTCGATTCTCTTCAAGTCTTGCTGGCAACGCACTCACCTATTATTTTAGGTGACTTTCCTTCGCCGATGGTGCAGCTCCTGGGGCAGGAGCGCCATCATGAGCTCAAGACCTTTGGCAGCTCCCTTGATGCGCTTGTGCTCGACACCTTTGGTACGGCTTCCATTGGTGAGTTTGCCGCGCGCAAAATCAAGGAGCTGCGTAAGAATTTTTTAGAAGGGAAGCTTGAACCGAACGACTATGCATTAATTGACGAAATTGGAGACGAAGGGCTGCGTAGAGCCATTCTGTCATCGGAGGAGGCCGAATGATCATCGAGATCCATGACGTATGGCACGCTGCATCTGTTAAGCATGAGCAATACGTTCGTGCAAAGATGGAGGCCGCTTGGAAGAAGCTTTACCGAGTTGGCCCGCCTACGCCCATTCTCGCTCGGGTGTACGCATTCATCCGGAAACATGAAACCGAGATCGTATGCGCTTCGACACGAAGCTATATCTCAAGTGTCCGCGATTACGACTCCCAGTTTCCACCCGGATCAGGGGAGCGAACGATGGCAGAACCCATCTTGAACAGAGTCTTCAATTATGACAAGTTCAGGGATGCCAGCACAGGCTGGAGAGCTTACGAATTATGTGCGAGTAGTCCGTACAGGGTTTGTCCTTACTGCCATCTTGTCCCTACCGATACGAAGAAAAAGGAAGCAGACAACAAGGGCTATCGGCCACAGTTGGATCACTTCATTGCAAAAGCGGAATATCCGTTTCTTTCGCTATCGCTCGGCAATCTGGTGCCAAGCTGCGGCGACTGCAATGGTCCGGCCATGAAGCACAACGTGCACGTGCTGACGAATCCGCACTTGTTTCCTTTGGCTGATACAGCTGTGCTGACGTTCAAACTGCGGCCTAGGGAAGGCAAGCCATGGTCACCGCTGCTGAAGGCGCTTCGGTTACCTCTTGATGAGTATGAAATTCTCATCGATACACCTTCAGGTAACGTAGCCGCCCAAAACTCGCTTCAGACATTCCAGCTGAGTGATCGCTATCAAAATTATTTGCATGAAGCGTATCGCATCGCGAAGATGGACAAGAATCCCGCGTGGCTACGAACGATCGCGACAAAGCTGGGGTTTCATCTATCGTTGGACGATCAACTAGGTTTCCCCATCGAGGACAAGGGAACGAAGTTTAAAAATATTCCCCAAGGAAAAATGCGGTTGGATGTATATGTCGACAGCCGCAAGTGGTGATGCAGCGCGGAGACGCCTGATCCTGAAGTGAAAACGCCAGCCGGCAAGGGGGGGCGGTATGTGGAGATATTGTTGGTGGCCGCGGCGGACTCGAACTACCGACACAAGTGATCTTGCTCCCGTATAACCGGACACAGCCTGTCGCTTAATTAACGCCGCTTTCCTGAGCCCGGCGTGCCAGCTCCCTCCTGTACATGCGAAGTGATTTCAAGTTCAACGACGAGTGAGGATGCACCTCGTTGAAATGCGTAAAAGCGTCTGGCAGTTGGGCTAGCACTGCCTCGGCAGTGCTGCGGTCCATCCTGCTGACGTAGTCCCGTTTAAACGTGTTCACAAAGCCCCGTTGGCCAGGTTAAATTCCCCCACCTTTGGCCAGGTCAAATTCCCCCAGGCAGGACAGTCCGGATTGTAGTCCATGTTCCCGCCGTCGGCCTTGTCAGTCCTGCTTGACGTCGGTAGACGTCAAGCGTGTGAGCCGTGAGGCTGCCTCCTTCAACCTGTAGCTCTTCCCCTCGAACTCCAGGATGTGGGCCCGATGCATCAGCCGGTCGAGGATGGTGGTCGCCATGGTGTTGTCGCCGAGGTACTTGCCCCAGTCCTGCACGACTCGGTTGGAAGTCACCACGATGCTGCGCTTGAGCTTGTAGCGCTGGTGCACCAGCGTTTGCAGCAGTTCGCCCGCCTTGTCGCTGATGCGGCGCGCGAGGAACAGATCGTCCAGCACCAGCAGGTCGGCGTCGACCAGGGTGCGCAGTTGCTGCCGCTGTTCGATATCGCTGCCGAGCCCATACGCCGCGAACGCGCCGTCGGCCTCCAGATAGCGCACGTTGTGCCCTGCAGGGTGGCCTGATAGGCCACGGCCTTGGCGATGTGGCTCTTGCCCGTTCCCGGCCTGCCGATGATCAGCGCGTTCTGCCCCTCGGCGACGAACTTGAGGGTGTGCAGCTCAAAGCATGCCGCCCGCGGCAGCTTGGGGTTGAAGCGCCAGTCAAAGTCGGACAGCGCCATACGCTCATCGAGCCCGCTTTGCTGGTAGCGCCGTTCCATCAGGCGCGAGCGGCGCCGGTCCAGTTCGTCCTGCAGGATTAACGCGAAGGTGTCGAGGAACGGTTCCTGGTTGGCCTGGGCCTGCAACACGCGGGTGTCAAGGGTGGCGCGGATACCCGATAGCCGCAGTTCGCGCAGGGCGCGTTCGATTTCATTCATGCTCATGCTCATGGCGTTTCCTTGGTCGGATCAATGGCGGCGCTGGCGGTCGCCGCGCGCGTGAACAGGTCGGCGTAATCGTCGCCTTCCCGGATCAGTGGATGGTGCTGCTCCAGGTTCAGATCTGCCTGGCGCGGCGCGTCGATCTCGGCCATTGCCTGCGCCAGCAGGCGTTCCGTCAAGTTCTTGATCGACTGGTAGGTGCGGGCATTCTCCTGCAACGCCTGAGCGCAGGCCTGGTCGATCAGCCTGCGCGGATAGCGCCTGGCCAACCCCACCACGCCGCGCAGCTTGCGCTGCCCGACTCGGCCCTCATGCTCGAACCACTGCTGGCACAAGCGCAGCGTGGCGTCGCCGATATCGCCGGCCTGGGCCAGGATGCGACGCGTCTCGCGCGACGGGTTGAAGGGCCGCTCGTCGTCGGGCAGCAGCACGCTGCCGGGGCGCTGAGCGCGCGGGTGCGTGCGCAGCAAGGCCAGCGTTAGACGGTCGCGGATCTCGACTTGGCGCTCGAACAGGCGCACCAGCACCCGGCTGCCGATCTTGGCAGGACGCGCCGCGTAGCTGCTGTGATCAATACGCACGCAGGTGTCGTCGGCGACGGTGCGCTCGCACTCGGTGTAGTAGCTGAAGCCCTGTAGTGGCAAGGCGCCGAGGTGGATGCGCTCCTCCTGGAACATGGCCTCGACCTGGCGCTTGGCACTGCCGTGGATGCGCGGCGCTGCCCACTTGGTCTCCCACTGCTCAAGAAAGACATTCTGCTCATCGATGGTCTCGAAGCGGCGTCCCTTGAGCGCGGTGCTCTGGGTGTGTCCGATCGCGTTCTCCACCGTGCCCTTGCGGTTGGGATCGCGCACCCTGGCTGGGTCGGCGACGACGCCGTAGTGGGCCAGCACGTCCCTGTAGACGGGGTTCAGTTCCGGTTCGTACAGGTCAGGCTTGAGCACGCCCTCCTTGAGGTTGTCGAGGACCACGTAGGCCGTCGTCCCGCCGAAGTAGCGAAAGGCCTGTTCGTGCAGCTGGGCCCAGGTCTCCTTCGACGAGTTCCAGACCACGCGCCGGAAACAGCGGCGCGAGTAGCGCAGGGTCATGACGAACAGGCGCGGCCGGCGGTAACGGTCGCTGCCGGGGATGCGCGTCAGCGCGCCCTCGCCGTAGTCGACCTGCGCCTCTTCACCGGGGCCAAACTCGAGCCGGTCGAATTGCTCCGGCTCGCGCTGCACCAGCCGGCCGGCAAACCGCTTGACGCTGTTGTAGCGGCCAGCGAAGCCGAACTGGTCGACCAGGTCCTGGTAGATCGACGTGTAGTTCCGGCGCAGGCGCAACTGGGCCTCGATGAAGGCGCGATGCGGCTCACACAGCGATTGTGGTCCGCTGTCGATTGCCGGTGGCCGGGGTGGGGGAATTTCAGCTTGCGAGCCGGTGGCCGGGGTGGAGGAATTTGCCGCCACCGGCCCAGTGGCCAGGGCGGTGGAATCAGGTTCCGGCCCGGTCGCGCCCAGAGCCAGGCGGCGGATGGTTTTGCGGTCCACCCCGGTCAGCCGCGCGATTTCGCGCTGGCTGGTGCCCGTTGCCAGCAGCGTGGCGACTGTGGTTCGTTTGTTTGGTTTCAAGACGTTCACCCTCCATGCTCCCCTTCGATGGTCGAAGAGGCAAGGTTACGTCCTGCCAGCGGGATTGCTCTCCAGCGACCTGCTATAGCAGCGCTAAGCGGTCAGGAGGTGGGGGATTTTGACCCGGCCACGGGTGGGGGATTTTGCCTGGCCAACGGGGCTGTTTGATGCCAAGGGCAATCCTGACAAACTCGACTCCGCAAAAATCCGCCATCGCGACATCTGGGATCTGGCATGGATGGCAGGTCGTGGCGTGAAGCTGGCGCCGGAACTTGTTGGCGCCAAACTTCACAATTACAGAATCAAGGATTACCCTACTCTGCTTGGCGCCGCCATCACGCGGCTGCCCGAGATCGTGGCCAGCCGCGAATTCAAGGACCAGAGGACGCGCTTTATTGATGCCTCGACGGTGGCGCGCACGCTGGCCGTCGATGGATACACTAAATACCTGGCCACCTCCGTTGCCGGCTTGTTCTCCGAGATGCAGCAGGCACTCGACCAGCCACTGCAAGAGTCAATGACAGCAAGGCAGTCCTCGCCATCGCCGGCGGCGCAGCAGACGAAAACGGCGGGTCTGAAATCCAAGGTAAAACAGAAGCAAAAGCCGCGCCCGTAAAAACCAGAAGTCACCATGCACGCTGCGGCCCGATACGTCCAAGCAGATCGCGACAACCACCATGCTCAGGCCGGCAGACAGCTCCCTTGTCAAAAAAACTGACGGCCTCGACGTCATCTTTCCACTGCCGGCCTGCGCCGTGCAGCCATCGCCATCGACTCACACGTCCGCCCCCCAATCAAGCACAACCAAGCATATTATTTTATTGCCAAGCACGCCTGCTTTTTCATCAAACTGAGCACGGGGCGTAGGGTGGGGGGTAGAGAAAATCTGGACCCGTTTTTCATAGGAGGGTTCGCGGACACCGTCTCCGCTTTAAGCAGCGAAGCAGAATCGGCGCGGCTTAACTTGCACTTTCTTGTGCCCCAAATTTGCCCTAAGTTTTCGAGTGCAAGCCACCAGCCTGCACCCGAAAAGCATTTTGGGGCAAATTTGGGGCAATGGAAGAACTCATCAGCGCACCTCAGACAACCAAACTGTTCAACACCGAGCCAGCACTGAAGCTTGATGTGCCCGTCAGGCCTGTAAATTTACTCCATTTCGAAACTTGCACTTCCCACCAAGATTACGTTATATATCAAAGGCTTACGCGATTTTACGCGTAGGCCTTTTTTGTTTGGTATGAAAAAAGTATGAAAAACTTCACGGGATTTTCGTGGCTTTTAGCGGCCTCTGGTGGACAGAAAAATTTTTGACTTCGTCGCGATTTCACGACGTTCAAGATATGCCCCACGTTGCTGGCGGAAATCAGGTGAGGGAATTGGCTACGGAAGTGAGCGGCGGTGACTGGCGGCAGGCAAACCGCCTCCGAGCCGGCCATGGCGACTTGCGCGCGGGACGGCCGGCAAGTTGCCCAGTTACGTCTGAACGCGTTTCATAATTCAGGTGAACAGTATTGCAGCAGTTACGATTGGCCATCGTGTGCTGCGCACCGCAACTGGTTGCGGTTAAGCTGCTCAGTCTGGTTTGATGCCTTTTCGGCGGCTGATCGCGATACGCTGCTGAACCCATGCATCGACTTCCTCCTTCACCCAGGCGCTTGCGCGCCCGGTAAGCTTGACGGGCGGAGGAAATGTGCCCAGCTTAATCGCACTATAAATGCTGGCCCTAGAGAGCCCGCAAATGCGCTTTACTGCCTCGAGTTTGATGAGGTTTGGCTCGGTGAGGCGTGGTTGAGTTCGCCGTTCTTTCGTTTGACTGTCCATGATGACCTCCTTGCTCTAGTTTGAGAAGGCTGAGTTCGCGGGTCCTGCGGCGGCTCAATACTGGCAACGCATTTCTTCATGGAAGATAATGTCTCACTGTCGTTGGTGACACTTGGCGGAGGTAGCTCACACCGTGTCGGCCATAGTTTTGGGAAGGATATGCCCGATGAGCGAAGACTCGAAATAGTCGCGAAATACCAATCCCCAGTAAAATTTAAGCAAGTGGTGGTTGGGCGCGTTGCCTTGGAAATTATTGATTTTCTCTAGTGACAAACCCGGCGCACGACTGTAGCCGGCGCCAACACCCAAAGAATAACAAGCTGCGCAAGAGGGCTTTGCGTTGACACTTACGTTCTATAGGTGCCCGGTTCCAAAAAAAGGGATAATGCGAATCGCCCTGTGATACTGTATGCATGCACAGTAAATGGGGGGTGAAGTGAGGGTATGGGTCTGGAGGCGGCGTGATGGCGGGGCGATGTTGTCAGTGGCCGAGCAAATTGGCGATTCTGGGCACTCGCTCGAGCTGGTGGTGGTCGAAGTGACCGACCAGGGGCAGCGCAGGCCCACCAAAGTTGCGCGCCTGATTTCGCCGGGCAGCCGGGTTGCGGTGTCGGAACTCGCCGCGCCGAAACTGACCTGGTTCCGCAACGACACGTTCGTGCTGAGCGGGGAAGAGTCTTTAACTTGGGATAGCAAAACAATGCGCGCCTCCCAGTCGTGGTTATGCCGATTTGACCTGTCAGGCTGCGAAGCGCAGTTCAAGGTATGGACAAGCCATCAGGAAGGCGTTGAAATGTCGCGCCATCGCGTGCTCAATACGGGCCCCAATCTCACTGCGTCGAGGATTGCGCTGAGCAGCGTAATGCACGAACAATTGGGGCGCCACACCACGCAAGCTTCGGTCAGGCGCACCACCACCACCCACCTGACGCTGCTGGACTGTGACATTGCTTGGATGTCCGAGGAGCGTTTTTGTTTGACCGGATTTCAGCATTATCCGGAGAGTGGACAAGGGCCGGCGCGCTTGCTCAAGCAAGGCTGGTTTTGTGAACCCGACATCCCGGTCGCGCTCCACGCTGTACCGGAGCGCCTGCTGCGCAAGATGTCTTTGCGGTAAGGCGTTGGACGCCGCGTCCATTCGAAGCCATCGATCAACGTCGGCAATTCATCTTTACATGATTCGGTGAGACGGGATTGGAGGTCGATTTGCGCAGCCGCCGTTGGCGGGTGTGGGCACCAGCTCGGTGGTACTGTATTTCCCTTGCAAAGATCAATAGTTGCCTGGATCGAGCACTTTCGAGCTCGTTTTCCTCCTGGTGCGCTGCGCTCTGTCCACTGCGTTTCCGGACCGGGCACTGCATGCCGCCTCCAGTCCTTCTCTCGCAACACCCGCTCCACAAGGGGATGCTGCGCAACCCCTTGGCCGCGCGGCGCATCCCGCAACCCCAACATCTACCCCACGCGATGCGCTGCGCGCAACGCTGCCCCCTGAAATGCCTGAAGTGAGTGGTGGATGCTTTCAAAGGCCACGCCAGCGATGAAGCCGCTGGCATGGCCTGTGAGCCGCCGCTTGCGCTATGAAGCCGGTCGCATCCCCCACTGGGGGCGCCGACGGCGCCTGACCCCCACGGGGGCAGCACGGGCCGCAGCGCCCATGGCATCAATCCCGCCACCAGCCTCCCAAGTCAAGCGAGGAGGACTGGTGGCGGGATGAACATGCAATGGGCTGGAAGCGCGGCCCGTACCTCGCTGCCTGAACACCACCCTACCCAAACCCTTCCCTGAGGGAAGGGTTTCGCCGCCCCCCCGCCCCGCCCCGGCGGGGAGCGAGGAGGTGAGAGGACCACCTTCCTCTTGTGTGCAACTTTTACTAGGAGAAAAAGCATGGATACCAATCAATTCGGAAAGCTCAGCCGCTGCCAACTGGTGCTGATGGCGGCGCCAACACTGCGCGGGGGGCCGGTCACCGCCAAGCTGATGCCACAGAAAGCCCGGATGCGCCTGATGCATGAGCTGTTCCACAAGCATTTCATCACGGTTGAAAACCTGATCTACATGAACATGGTGCGGGTGTGCCCGCACTACGAGTGCGGCGAGTGGGCGTTTTATTCGCTGTCGAACGGCGGCTTTTATATGGCCCCGCTGGCTGCACCGAGCTGGTTCGTGGTGTATGCGGCCAAAGAGTATCAGGGTTCGTTCCTGGCCAACCCCACCGGGATGCTGGTCACGTCGATGGCGTTGAGCCAGCTCACGTGCTGGCGCGACGGTGAGTACATGACTGAAATGGCTTTCCGCCTGCGCGACTTCATCAAGCTGCAACCGGATGCGGAGAGGTTGTGCGAATTGCTCGACTAATTTGCGGGGCGGCTGCTACGAGGTGGCCGCCTGCCTTGCAGTCCAACCGTGGTGATTTATTTTGGAGCAACGTCATGGTGATGCCAATTGTGCTTCTGGCTCACGCCAGGTGCTATCATTTATCGCAGCATTCAGGAGGACGATATGAACTTACTCGATATTCAACCGCTCAGCTATCTGGCCTCGAACACGAGCGACGTGGTCAAGCAGGTCAACGACACGGGCCATCCGGTGGCGATCAGCGTCGACGGCCAGGTGCAGGCAGTGTTGCAGGACTCGGCCAGTTATCACAAGACCCAGGGCCAGATCGCCATGCTGCGACTGCTGGCGATGGGCAGGCAGCAGGTCGAAGCAGGAAAGGTACAGGACCACGACGCGGTAGTGGCGCTGTTCGCGGCACAGGACCGTGCACGCTGACCACGGCCGTGCGCATCATCTGGACCGACCACGCGATCGATGACGTGACGGCGATCCGTGAATACCTGCTGGAAAACGAATCGCCTTTGTTCGTGGAAAGGGTGACCGCGCAGATTCTGGACGAGGTGGCATCGTTATCCACCTGGCCCAGCAAAGGGGTGTTCATACCTGAGCTGGAAGACCTGCAACTGGTGAACTATCGTCAGCTTCTGGCGGGGCAACATCGCATCATCATCGAACGGGACCCGCGCGATATCTGCTACATCCACATCGTCGCCCACACGACCCGTGACCTGGGCGCGCTGATCCGCCGCCGGCTAGGCGTTGCCTGAACAGTGGTGCAGGGAGTGCTCATCGAGCGCTCCCGCCTGAACGCCATCCCATCTCGCCGTGCTGCTTCTTAATCGAGTATCTCCGGCAACTTCGACGGGCGTTTTTCTGAACAGTGCATCGCCGTCATGAAAGCCGTGCCGCTGCACTTCGTCGAATTTTCTCCCCGCCGCATACGGGCTGCAGTGGCTACGATGCTGCGGACGGTGAACTGGGTGTCATTCCCATGTGCGCCGAAGCCAGCACGCTCTGACGGCAACTTATTCTCGGGCCATCGGCGGCGCGGATGATATGTGCGCGGTCGTCGCCGCTCCGACCGTGTTCGCGTGCTGCCGTGGGGCCGCGGATCGAGTAGGGCGACCGCGCCATCGCGGTGAGGGTGCGCAAGATCTGCACCGCCGCTGAACTGCGTCGGGCGCGTCCGCTAGGGCACGACAGCGATATGGCGCCGCCATACCGCTTGGTGCCGGGAATGCCCACTTCCAACACCGCTTTTCGCGCTTTGCAGTGCTCCTCGGTTCCTCGATATCGAAGTGAGCGTGACAAGGGGACAGTTTGGACAGGCGTTACGGACTGTCCCAAGCCCTGTCGGTTCTCGTCGTGGCCAAAAAGTTCAGGCCACGGGCTGCTGCTCAGCCGGGGCATCGCGAAGACTGGCTTCGCACGGCTGACTGGCGGTCGTGTAGCGCTGGCGCTCGTTGTGCAGATTCCATAACTGGGTGAGCGTCACGGTTTCCCGCTGTGAGCGAACGGGATTGACTTCGCCAGCGTAGGCGGTGCACACATTCCACATGTTGGGCGGCGCGATGACCAGCAGGTCAAAGGGTTCATAGTCGGAGCTGAAAAGTTCTGCCGTACCGATGCTGTTGGCAATGGCGGCATCGATCGCAGTGCGCAGACGGGCCAGCGCCACGACATCACCGGCGATCATCGCCGGACTGCCGTCCCTGCATGGTCCGATCAAGTGCAGGATGGGGGTGTCCATGGTCATTCTCCTTGAGGTGGTGCAGGGTTGGCCTGCGTGGATGGCGGCTTGCCGTTCTGTCTTCTCGAAGTCTTTGTTTGTGGGCTGGGCAGGGGCGACGCCGACTGGGCCAGCCTGGCGCGTAGTTCGCCGACCTCCTGACGTAGCTGTCCTAACTGCTCGGCCGTGCTTGTCTGTTCGGCCAGGTGGCGTTCAGCAGCAGCGACTTGCGCTCGCAACTGCTCCTGCAATTGTTGGGTAATGCGCTCCTGCGCTGCTTGTGCGGCAACCAGCAGTTTGCGCAGTTCGAGAATCTCTTCCTGGGCCTGGCGCAGTACGCGCTCGCTGCCGATATGTGCCGTTTCCGCTTCGATGGTCCGTTGTTCCAGGGTGGAGCAGGCTGCGGCCCGTTCGTCGCTTTCCTTGCGGAGTGTCGCCAGTGCAGCTTGCGCCGCCTGCAGTTCCTGTGACTGGGCATCGAACGCCGTTGAGAGCTGGCGGCGGAACTCTTCCAGTTCCCCGCGCTCCTCCTCCCACGCCGCTTTGGCGCTGGCCAGGTGTGTGTTGGCTGTCTTGGTAGCCTCGCGCCAGATGTTGAGCATCAGTTGGTTGCCGACGTGGCGCAGGCTTTCCGGCATCACCTCTTCGGCAGGGCCGGGCTGGGCCTTCAGTTGCTGGCGCCAGGTGCGCATCACCAGCGATGCATGGTTCATGTTGGCGCGCGCGCGGCGCCGTACGGCGTCAACGCTGGGCACGGCATTGTGTCCGCCTTCGTTGAAAAGCTGGTCTGCCGCGTCACTGATGCGCCGAATGATCTCGGGATCGATGTCGTCGTGGGGAAGCATGATGTCCTCCGGTTGGTGCTGCTCATTGAGCATAGGCCTTCAAGAAGCGGACGGTTTGATCTGGGGCAGAAGAATAAGCATTAGCCGGTATTGCTTATTCTTATCAACCAATTTTCATCTTCTTATTCTTACCGTTTTTACTTATCTTGGCGGACGGTGGTGGTGTCGGAGTATCGGCTACAGCGATTCCATATCTGAGTGGCGCCGGTTCACGTTACGGGCGAGTTACGCCGAGCGATCAAGGTGGCACGGTGTCGTTGCGTCGGCAACCGTCGTGTGCACAACCTTGCCGCGCATGATGCCACGCAGATCGGACTTGAGTATCAAGCGCTCCACCGTGCACCGGGCTACTTCGGTTCCCTCACGTCGCATTTGACGCCATACTTCGTCGTCGCCGTAAACCTGAAGGCTTGCTTGCCAACCCGCTCAATATCGACACTCAGCGCATCGTCCCGCTGGACTCGTGCACAGCGCAACGACGGGTTGCGCTGATGCGTCGCGTATCGCCAATAGCCGACCGGCGCGACCTGCATTACCCCGCCGATCGGCTCGACGCCTTAAGCATGGCGGTGCTGGCGATGAATGCTCTTACGGTTTGAAGCGGCGGTCGAACTCCCCTAGGGCGAAAAACGATCTGGCCAGACGCAAGATATCGTTCGTCTTGCGCAGTTCGCGCACTTCTCGTTCCAAGGCCTTGATTCGTTCTTATTCAGCTATTGTGGGACCTGGACGCTGCCCGGTATCTCGTTCCTGATGGCGTACCAGCGACGCAGCGCCTCTGGCGTGCAGCCGATCTTGGGCGCAATCAATGTGATGGTTGCCCATTGGGATTCGTACTCGCTGGCAGCATCGCTGACCATCCGCACAGCACGCTAGATAACTTCCGAGGGATACTTTGGTTGCTTTTTTCATAGCTCCATTTTCTTAAAGAATAGAGCCTGCTTCAAACCCGGGGCGATTCACGCTGTTTAAGGAGGCCCATCTTCTGGATCTAGAACCCGTTGACTGGAGCGCCAGTCGGTGCTTGCTAGCGGTGTGAAGAGGGCGAGGAATGGCTGGTCGATGGATGATGCCATCGCGGGGCGCCACCCTGCGCCAAGTTGGCAATGGGGGACGTAAAACTCGCATAAATGTGTCGCTTTCCAGCCAACTTATATTGCTTTAGATTATTGGTAATTTAGATTATCATCAAGGCAATAGTGAGATATTAATTGACCCCCTATGTCAGGATAGATGTCGCGTCACTTGAATCACTTTAATCCATCCGGGGGCGGAGCAAAGACGTACAGTGAATCAGTATCCAGCAGAACGCAAGGAAGCCATTCTTCGGCAGATGATGCC
>Ga0308164_10001164_pt1 | contig 32931 bp, 29 predicted proteins | sample PhyTR2_FD_201031 | JGI IMG/M metagenome (GOLD analysis project Ga0308164, IMG submission 201031) | Phyllosphere microbial communities from UC Gill Tract Community Farm, Albany, California, United States - DLSLT.R2 | ecosystem: Host-associated > Plants > Phyllosphere > Unclassified | place: USA... | reverse complement strand
GCTGGGCGGCGGCAACCAGGCCAACTGGAGCCGCATCGCGCAGGTCCTGGGGCATCCGGAGTGGATCGCCGACCCGCGCTTCCTGAGCGGTCGCGATCGCCTGGCCCACCGCCAGACGCTGGAGGCCCTGATCACGGCCGAACTCTTGGCGCACGACGCCGAGCACTGGATCGCGGTCTTCGAGGCGCAGGGCGTGCCGGTCGGGCCGGTGCACGACGTCGGCCAGGCCATGGAGCATCCGCAGGCGCGCGCCATCGACATGGTGGTGGATGTCGAGCACCCGGCGGGCGGCACCACCCGGTCGCTGGGTTGCCCGATCCATTTCGATGGCGTGGCGCCCTTCAACGGCTCCCGCGCGCCGCATGTGGGCGAGCACACGTTCGAGGTGCTGGGCGAGGCCGGCTTCGAGACCGACGAGCTGGCCGCGCTGGAACGTGACGGGGTGCTGGCGCAGTACCGCGCCTGAGTCGGAGCCTCAGGCGCCCTGCGTGCGCGCGATCTCGGCCGCGATGTCGAACAGGATCCGCGAGAAGGCGAGGGCGCTGGCGGAGCGGCCGCCGTTGTCGCGGTAGAGGACCGAGAAATTCAGCGAGATGCGCGGCACGAAGGGCTTCACCACCAGCTCCTCGCAGCCGGGGCCCCGGGCCGCGAACAGGTCCACCACCGAGATGCCGACGCCCTGCCGCACATAGCTGATGACGGTAGGCGAATGCACGATCTCCAGCCGCACCCGGGGCCGCGCGCCCGAGGCCAGCAGCGCCGCGTTGATCTGCATGCGCAGCACGCTGCGCAGGCCCAGCGAGATGAAATCCTCGCCGTCCAGGTCGGCGACCGTGACCTGCTTCCTCGACGCCAGCCGGTGCGAGGCCGGCATCACGCAGACCGCGTGCGTCACCGGGCAGGGATCGTGGTCGATGTCGTGGCGGTCCGCCGGCAGAACGCCGAACGCCAGGTCCAGCTGGCCGTGCGCGATCATCTCCACCAGGGCGAGCGAGTTGTCCGGATGTACCGAGACGACGACCTCCGGATAGGCCTGGCGGAACAGGCCCACGGCCTGCGGCAGGCAGCTCACCGCCAGGTTGGGCATCGCGCCGACGTGCAGGTAGCCGGCATTGGATTCACGGATCGCGCGTGCCGCCTCGCGGATGCGCTCGGCGCCCGAGAAATGGCGCTCGACCTCGCGATGGAGCTGCTGGCCCTCGTCGCTGGGCACCAGCTGGGAGCCATGGCGATGGAACAGCGACAGGCGCAACTCGTGCTCCAGGTCGCGGATCAGCCGCGTCACCGCCGGCTGGGAGATGCTCATGAGCTGGCCCGCGCGCGTCATGCTGCCCGAGAGCATCACGGCGCGGAATGCCTCCAGCTGGCGGAAGTTCAGGGGGCGCTGGGGTGTGGCATCGAAAGGCTTCTTCATCGATCGAAAAGCATAACATCCGCTTATTCCGACCGCCGCTATTTCGATTCGACATTATTGCGTCCCATGCCGATCATCACTGGCAGACGACCCCATCCCGGGGTCCTTTCCAGGAGCATCGAATTGGCAGACATCATTGGCGCGAACGTGGACCGGCTCGTCACCGTGGAGATGCGCAACCGTGCCATGAACCACCACATCATCGGACCGATCTACGACGAGGCACGGCGCGAGGGTGGTGGCCGTCCGATCACGGCGCGCGCCGCCGAGGCGCTGGTCGACCGCGTGCAGCCGGGCGACACGGTGCTCATCGTCACCGGCGCCGGCTATGCGCCCGAAGCGCCCAACGGCGAGAGCGACGGCCCGCCCGGTGCCGCCGCCCTGGCGCGGGCCCTGTTCTGGGGCCTGGAAGCGGTGCCGGTCTATGTCACCGAGGAATGTCATGCGCCGCCGGTGGTGGCGGCCAGCCAGGCGGCGGGCATCATGGTGCGCGACCACGAGCTGGCCAAGCAGCGGCGCATGGGCGCGAGCCTGGTCACCGCGCCGACCCGTCAGGACGCCATGGAAGCCTGGGCCCGCGAACTGCTCGACACCCATCGGCCGAAGGCCATCATCGCCATCGAGCGGCTGGGGCCGAACGACCAGGGGCTGGTGCACTACTCGACCGGCGTGGTGCCGAAGAACTATGTCGACTTCAGTCCGCTCTTCGCGGAGGCCGCACGGCGTGAGGTGCTGTCGATCGGCATCGGCGACAACGCCAACGAGATCGGCTTCGGTCGCATCCACGCCTTCATGCAGGACTTCCATCCCTACGGCCGTCGCTGCCAGTACGAAGGCGGGACCGGCGTGCCGACGGTGGTGCCGACCGACATTTTCCTGCCGGCCTCGGTCTCCAACTGGGGCGCCTACGGCATCGCCGCCATGCTCGGTTTCCTGAAGAAGAACATCGATCTGGTGCAGACGCCGGAACTGGAGCGCCGCATCGTCACGGCCTGCCTGGACGCCGGCGGCTGGGAAATGCGCTATTGCACCTCGCGCTTCATCGTCGACGGCACGGAGGGCGAAAGCTCGATGGCCATCGTGCAGCTGCTGCGCGACATGGTGCGCGTCAACATCGCGCCGCCGGACCGGGGGTTGTCGCATGGCCGGCTGGAGCGCTGAGATGGGCCCGTCCCTTCCGGGCCGCCGGCGCGTACTGGGCGGCGCTCTGCTCGCGGCATCGATGCTGGCGACGATGCGGGTCGGCGCGGCCGATGGCACCGGCGCCGACTATCCCGCGCGCCCCGTGAGGCTGGTGGTTCCGTATGGCGCCGGCGGTGGCGCCGACGTGGTGGCGCGCCTGCTGGCCGATGCGCTGGCGCCCCGGCTGGGGCAGCCGGTGGTGGTCGAGAACCGCCCCGGCGCGAATGGCGCCATCGGCACGGCCGCGGTCGCCAAGGCCGAGCCCGATGGCTACACGCTGGCCCTGGTGGTGAGTTCGCATGTCTTCGGGCGGGCCCTGGTGCCCAACCTGCCCTTCGATCCGGTCAGGGATTTCGCCCCGGTCATGCTGGCCACGCGCAGCCCGATCGTGCTGGTGGCCTCGGCGTCGCTGCCGGTGCGCAGCGTGGGCGAGCTGTTGGCATACGTGCGCGCAAGACCGGACCAGGTCGCTTTTGCCTCGGCGGGCAATGGCAGCAACGTGCACGTCTTCGCCCAGTGGTTCAACGACCTGGCGCGACTGCACATGATCCACGTGCCCTACAAGGGCAGCTCCGCCGCCCATCTCGACCTGATCTCGGGCCGCGTCGCGATGGCCTTCGACACCCTGGCGTCGGTCCAGTCGCACGTGGCGGCGGGCAAGCTGAGACTGCTGGCGGTGGCCGGGCCGCGTCGGCTCGCGCAGTATCCCGACGTGCCGACGGTCGCCGAAGCCGGTATACCCGGCTTCGAGGCCGAATCATGGACGGCGGTGCTGGCGCCAGCGGCCACGCAAAGACCGATCGTCGCCCGGTTGCAGCGCGAACTGGTGGCGGTGCTGCAGTTGCCGGCGGTCCGGGAGCGACTGCAGGGCGCCGGGGCACAGGTGGTGGGCGGTTCCTCGGACGAACTGGCGACTGTGCTGGCGACGGAAGAGAAGCGCTATGGTGATCTGATCCGCCGCCTGAACATCACGCTCGACTGACGGCGGAGCCGACCCGTCCGGACCCTTACTTGGCGGCGACCATGCCGTCGAGCTCGCGCGCGTGCTTGAGGTGGCCTTGCACCACCGGCAGCATCTTGCCGGCCAGGGCCTTCACATCGGCGTCGCGGGCGGTCGATTGGGTCTTCATGAGCAGCTTCTCGGTCGCCACGTGGTCGCCGACGCCGGCGTTCTTCACGTAGCTCTTGTCGAAGGTATTGCCGCTCATGAGCTTGAGCTTGGCCATGGAGGCCTTGTGCTTGAGGTCGGGCTCGGTCGGCAGCTTGACGTCCTTGGTCTGCGCCAGCTGGTTGACCTCGTCGAGCGCCTTGGTGTGGTCGTCGACCATCTGCTGCGCGAATTCCTTGACCTTGGGATTGGTCGCCTTCTCGGCCGCGAGCTTGCCGGTGGCGATCTCGGCCAGGTTGGCATGGGCGATGTCGCGCAGCATGCCGGCGTCGGCCCGCATGTTCTTGCCGGGCATGGCACCGGAGGTCGCGCCCATCGGCGCGGCGGTGGTGGCTCCCATCGGTGCCGCGGTGGTGGCCGCGCCGCCGGCCTGCGCCTGGGCGCCCGAGGCGAGGGTCATCAGAACGGGCAGCAGGACGGCGCCGCAGAGGGTGGCGATGCGGGTGGGACGTTGCAGAGTCTGGGTCATGATGTCGGGTCCTGTAAAAACCAAAAGACTGGTGAGCGCGCCACGGCCGGCTTGTCGGAGAGGGACTGCACCTGATGGCAGTCGGCAGGTGTCACACCCTGTGCGACACGATGCTGGCGCGGTCGTTGCATGCGTCCGGCCCGGCGCCGCTCGAGGCGCGCCTTCCGCCCTCTTCCTTCCTCCCGCATCGTCCTCATGGCCCCATCGACCCCACCCCTGATCGAGGTCCGCGCCAGTCCGGTGCATGGCCGCGGCGTCCATGCCCTGCGCCGCCTGCCCCGGGGCACCTGCATCGGCGTCTACGAGGGCCGGCGCTATGGCGAGGCGGCCTTGCTGGAAGTCGACTGGAGCCGCCGCCACCACGGCCTGACCTATCTCTTCAGCCTGTCCGATGGCACCACCATCGATGGCGGCGAGGGCGGCAACGCCACGCGCTTCCTCAACCACTCGTGCGAGCCCAACTGCCAGGCCGTCGAGGTGACGGACGCGCGCGGTCGCATCGACCTGCGGCTGGTCACGTTGCGCTCCATCGCCGCCGGCGCCGAACTGTTTCTGGACTACGCCCTGACCATCGACGAGAGCGAATCGCCCGCCGACTATCCCTGCCGCTGCGGTCGGCCGGCCTGTCGCGGCACGCTGGCCGCGCCACCGCCCTGAACGCGGCGCGCGGGCCGGGGGATGCATGCCATGGCGCCGATGGCCGGCGCGACGCCTCACTGACGGGCGTCCATGGCACCGCGGATGCCATCGCTCAGGATGTTGAAGCAGGTGCTGGTGACGAAGATGCACAGTCCCGGCAGCATCGCCAGCAGCGGCTGGGTGTAGATCGCGGTGCGCAGCGTGTTGAGCATCAGGCCCCATTCGGCCTCAGGCGGTCGGGTGCCCAGACCCAGGAAGGACAGGCCCGAGGCCAGGATCATCGATACGCTGATCAGGCTGGTGGCGTAGACGACGATCGGCCCGAGCACGTTGGGCAGCAACTGCACGCGCACAATGGTCAGGGCCGAGGCGCCGCTGGCCCGCGCCGACTCGATGTAGTCGAGGTTGCGCACGGCGGTGGTGGTCGACTCGGCCACGCGGATGATCTGCGGCACGAACACCAGGCACAGCGACAGCATGGCGTTGGCCAGCCCCGGGCCGAGCGCCCCGCTGATCGCCACCGCCAGCAGCACCGACGGGAACGCATAGAAGACATCGGTGGTGCGCATGATGGCCATGTTGACCCAGCCGCCGGCATAGCCCGCGACGATGCCCAGGGTACCGCCGATGGCCAGTGCGATCAGCACCGGCGTGATGCCCAGGAACCACGACAGCCGCCCGCCATACAGCAGGCGCGACAGCATGTCGCGCCCGAGCTCGTCGTTGCCCAGCCAGTGGCCCGGCGAGCCGATCGGCTTCAGGCGCTGTCCCATGCTGCCCTGGTAGGGATCGTGGGGCGCGATGAGCGGCGCCGCCAGCAGGGCCAGCAGCATCACGGCCAGGACGATGGCGCAGGCCAGCGTGACCGGGTCGCGCAGCACCCGGCCGGCGACGGTGCGCCAGTAACCGCGCTCCGGCGGCGCGGCGGCGCTGGTCGAGGGGATGGGGGAAAGGGCGGGGGCGGCGGTGCCGAGGGCATCGGCGTCCGGGTGCAGCACGGTGGCGTTCATTGGCGTTTGATCCGGGGGTCGAGCGTGGTCTGCATGAGGTCGACCAGCAGGTTGAGCAGGACGAAGATGAGCGCGAGCACGAGGATCGTGCCCTGCAGCACCGGGATGTCGCGCTGGAAGATGGCGCCGTTGAGCATGAAGCCGGTGCCCGGCCACGAGAACACCGTCTCGACCAGGATCGAGCCGCCCATCAGGTAGCCCAGCTGCAGGCCCATGATCGACAGCACCGAGGGCGCCGCGTTCTTCACCACGTGCAGCGCGATGCGGCCGCCGCGCAGTCCCTTGCCGCGCAGGGTGGTGATGAAGTCCTGGCCGAGGACGTCGAGCACCACGCCGCGCACGGTGCGCGCGACGATGCCCATCGGGATGATGCTCAGGGTCAGCGCCGGCAGCACCAGGTACTGCACGTGCTCCCAGTCCCAGCGCCAGGCCTCGGAGCCGCCGCCGCCCGCGCCCATCGACGGCAGCAGATTGAAGACGACGCTGAAGACGATCACCAGCACCATGCCCAGCCAGTAGTGCGGCACCGAGACGCTGGCCGCCGCCAGCGCGACGATGGACTTGTCGGGCCAGCGGCCGCGCGCCAGCGCCGCCGCCACGCCCAGCGCCGTGCCCAGCGCGAAGCCGATGGCGGCGGCGCCCAGCGACAGGCGCAGGGTGTTGACGATCGCCGGGCCCAGCTCGTCGAGCACCGGCCGTCCGCTGGCGATCGACTTGCCGAAATCGCCCTGCGCGACGCGGCCGAGCCAGAGCGCGAACTGCGTCGGCAAGGGCCGGTCGAGGCCGTACTCGCGGCGCACCTGCTCGACCACGTCGGCCGGCGTGTCGGCCGAGACGATGGCGTTGATCGGATCGCCCGGCGCCAGGTGCACCAGCAGGAAGCAGACGACGCTGACCGCCAGGGCGATCGGCACCGCGTAGAGGACGCGTCGCAGGAGATAGGACAGCATGGGGTTCAGGCCGCGAGGGCGGTGCGTGGAGGAGTGACGAGCAGGCAGCGCGCCGAGCGGTCGGCGCCGGCGGCGGCCAGCGCGGGCATGGCGTCCAGGCAGGCCGGCATCACGCGATCGCAACGCGCGGCGAAGGCGCAGCCGGCGGGCAGGCGGTCCAGGCGCGGCGGCGCGCCGGCGATGGTGACGAGCGGGCGGCCGCGCGAGCCCGCGTGCACGGTCGCGCCGAGCAGGCCCTGCGCATACGGGTGCATCGGCTGGCGCAGGAAGTCCGACACGCCGGCCTCCTCGACGAAGCGCCCGGCATACATCACGGCGATGCGGTCGGCCACCTCGCTCGCCACGCCCAGGTCGTGGGTGACGAAGATCAGGCCCATGCCCATCTCGCGCTGCAGCTCGCGCAGCAGCAGCAGGACCTGGATCTGCACCGTGGCATCGAGCGCGGTCGTCGGCTCGTCGGCCAGCAGCAGGCGCGGGCGGCACGACAGCGCCATCGCGATCATCGCGCGCTGGCGCAGGCCGCCCGAGAGCTCGTGCGGATAGGCGTCGAGCCGCCGCGCCGCCGAGGGCACCTGCACCAGCTCCAGCAGCTGCAGCGCGCGGCGGCGCGCCGCCGCCCGGTCGATGCCCTCGTGCCGGCGCACCGTCTCGGCGATCTGGGTGCCGATGCTGAAGACCGGGTCGAGCGCGGTCATCGGCTCCTGGAAGATCATCGCCACCGAGCGGCCGCGCACCGCCGTCATCTGCGCCTCGCTGGCGCTGGCGATGTCCTGGCCGGCGACCCGCACCGTGCCGGACATGCGGGTCGTGCGCGCCGGGTTGAGCCGCATCAGCGCACGCAGCGTGACCGACTTGCCGGAGCCGGATTCGCCCAGGATGCACAGCGTCTCGCGCGGCGCCAGGTCGAAGTCGACGCCATTGACGGCGGCCACCGTGGCCACGCCCGGCTCGCGCGATTCGAAGGCCACGCGCAGGTCGCGCACATGGACCAGCGGGGTGTCGGGAGCGCTCGTCATGCCAGCACCCGCGCGGCTTCGACGCGCCGCACCGGCGCGGCGCGATGGCCGCTGCCCGGGGCGTTCATCAGGCAGGCCGCCGCGTGCCCGCCCGCCAGCACTGCAAGGGCCGGCTCCTGGGCGGCGCAGACCGCCTCGGCATGCGCGCAGCGCGTGCGGAAGCGGCAGCCCGAGGGCGGATCGATCGGGTTGGGCGGATCGCCCTGCAGCGGTGGCCGCGTCCGCCGGCGCGCCGGGTCCATCGACGGCCGGCTCGCCAGCAAGGCGGCGGTGTAGGGATGCGCCGGCCGGCCATAGATGGCGTCGACCGCGCCGACCTCGGCCACCTTGCCCAGGTACATCACCAGCACGCGATCGGCCATGTACTGGACCACGTTCAGGTCGTGGCTGATGAAGAGGTAGCTCAGGCCGTAGCGCGCCTTGAGGTCGACCAGCAGGTTGAGCACCTGCGCCTCGACCGACTTGTCCAGCGCCGACACCGGCTCGTCCAGGATCAGCAGGCGCGGGCGCAGCGCCAGCGCGCGGGCGATGTTGACGCGCTGGCGCTGGCCGCCCGAGAGCTGGTGCGGGAAGCGGGCGCCGAACTGCGCCGGCGCCAGGCCCACCGCGTCGAGCAGCTCGTGCGCCCGCGCCAGCGCGTCGCGCCGCGCCAGGCCGTGCACCTGGGGCGCGAAGGCGATCGCGTTCTCGATCGACAGGCGCGGGTTGAGCGAGGCATGGCTGTCCTGGAACACCATCTGCACCTGCCGGCGATAGTCCTTCATCGGCAGGGCGCGGCCGCCGACCACCTGGCCGTCGAAGACGATCTCGCCGGCGGTCGGCGCGAGCAGCGACATGATCAGGCGCGAGGTCGTGGACTTGCCGCAACCCGACTCGCCGACGATGCCGAGCGTCTCGCCCTTGCGCAGGTCGAAGCCGAGGTCGTCGACCGCCCGCACCACGTCGCGCGAACGGCGCAGGCCGCGTCCGGCGAGGGCGAAATGCTTGGTCAGGTGGCGCACCGACAGCAGCGGCTGCGCCGGGCCGCCGAGGTCGGGCAGGGGAGGGAGATGCGCGGCGTGGTTCGTGGGCATGCCCCTGCCCAAGCAAGTCGCACGCCAGCCGGCTCCGGACCACTCAAGTTGTCTGTACTAATAAGTGGAGAACGATCATCCGGTGCGTCGGCACCCGATGCGGTCGTGGCGCTGCGCCATTTCGGTACGCGATGCACCATTCGACCGCATCGGATGCGGGACGGCACGAAGGCGCGGCGGGCCTCGCTCCCCTGACTGGAGGGCCGCGGATCGGTCTGGCCCGCAAGTTGCATGTACAACTCGGTCGAATCCCGATCGACGTCTTCCACCGCACCACTCCCGACGGAACACCTCACCCATGCCAACTTCACTCCACCGCCGCGACCTCCTTCTCGCCAGCGCCGCCAGCTGGGGCACCTCGCTGCTGGGCCTCGACCTGGCCCATGCCCAGACGCCGTCGGGCGTGCTGCGCGTGGGCATGACCGTGAGCGCGGTGCCCTCGACCAACGGCATTCCCGACCAAGGCGGGGAAGGCGCGCGCTTCATGAACGTGACGCTGTACGACCAGCTGGTGGCCTGGGACCTGTCGAGCGCCGACAAGCCGGCCAAGCTGATGCCCTGCCTGGCCACCGCGTGGAAGGCCGACGCCGCCAACCCGAAGCGCTGGATCTTCACGCTGCGCGAGGGCGTCCGCTTCCACGACGGCCACGTGCTGACCGCCGACGATGTCGTCTTCAGCTTCGACCGCGCCTTCAAGCGCGACGCCGCCTGGTTCGACCAGCGCGCCTTCAGCCAGGCCTTGCCACAGATCCCCGGCGTGGTCGCCTGGGGCGCGACCGACCCCCGGACCTTCTGGCTGGAGACGGCCACGCCCGATGGCACGCTGCCCTATGCCCTGACCTGGATGGGCATCGTGCATCGCGGCGCCTGGGAGGCCGCCGGCAAGGACTGGGTCGCGTATGCCACCAAGGCCGTCGGCTCCGGTCCGTGGAAGCTGGAGAGCTACAACCAGCGCGAGCGCGCGGTGCTGGTGCGCAACGACGCCTACTGGAACAAGGACCGCATCCCCAAGGCGGCCAGGCTGGTGCTGCTGCCGATCCCCGATGCCAACGCGCGCATCGCGGCGCTGCGCTCCGGGCAGGTCGACTTCATCGAGGCGCCGTCGCCCGATGCCGTGCCCTCGCTCAAGGCGGCCGGCTTCAGGATCGTCACCAACACCTATCCGCACAACTGGACCTGGTTCCTCTCGCAGGTGCCGGGCTCGCCCTGGACCGACGTGCGGCTGCGCAAGGCCGTGAACCTGGGCATCGACCGCCAGGGCCTGAAGGAGCTGCTGGGCGGCATGATGATCGAAGGCCAGGGCGTGGTGCCCGCCGGGCACCCGTGGTACGGCGCGCCGACCTTCAAGCTGGCGCACGACCCCGATGCCGCGCGCAAGCTGCTGGCCGAGGCCGGCTACTCCAGGAGCAAGCCGCTCAGGACCAAGGTCGCCATCTCCAGCAGCGGCTCGGGACAGATGCAGCCATTGGCGATGAACGAGTTCATCCAGCAGAACCTGCGCGAGGTCGGCATCGAGGTCGAGTTCGAGGTCTTCGAGTGGCAGGCGCTGATCGAGTGCTGGAAGGCCGGCGCCGGCTCGCCGGCGGCACGCGGCTGCACCGCGCTGAACATCTCGCAGGGGCCGTTCGATCCGTTCCGCGCCTTCGCGCGCATCCTGCAGACCAACATGGCATCGCCCGCCGGCGTCAACTGGAGCAAGTTCAGCGATCCGGCGCTCGACCGGATCTTCCTGCAGATCCAGACCGAGACCGATGCCGCCCGCCAGGACGCGCTCCTGGCCCAGGTCCACACGCAGGTGGTCGACCGGGCGCTGTTCCTGTTCGCGGCCCACGATGTCAATCCGCGCGCCCTGTCCGGCAAGGTCAAGGGCTTCGTGCAGGCGCAGTCGTGGTTCCAGGACCTGACGCCGATCAGCGTGGCATGAGCGGGGTGACGCGCATGACTTCCGACCCCACGCCCGTCCCGTCGTCCGCCGCCGCCTGCGTCGCCGTCCCCGCAGCGGCCGATCCGGACGGACCGACCGATCCGGTCGCGCGCACCCGGCTGCAGCTGGCCTTGATCGAGGCGCTCGATCCGGCGCTGCGCAGCCTGATCTCCGTCAATCCGCGGGCCCTGGACGAGGCCGGCGACGTGGCCCGGCGCCAGGCCCGGCTGCGCCTGCCGGCCCTGGCCGGGCGCACCGTCAGCCTGAAGGACAACATCGACACCGCCGGCTGGACCACCACCATGGGCTCGGCCTTCTTCGCCGACCACGTGCCGCTCGCGGACGCGCCGGTGGTGACCCGGCTGCGCGCGGCCGGCGCGGTGATCGTCGGCAAGGCCAACCTGCACGAGTTCGCCTTCGGCGGCACGACGCAGAACCCGCACCATGGCCGGGGCGGCAATCCCTGGCACGTCGATGCCATCCCGGGCGGCTCCAGCGGCGGCTCGGGCGCCTCCGTGGCCGCCGGCCTGTGCGATGTCTCGCTGGGCACCGACACCGGCGGCTCGATCCGCATCCCGGCCGCGCTCAATGGCGTCGTCGGCCTGCGCCCGACGCACGGCCGCGTGCCCAACACCGGCTGCTTCCCGGTCAGCGCCGCCTACGACACCATCGGCCCGCTGGCGCGCAGCGTGGCCGAGGTGGCCTGGGCGCACGAGGCGATCGCCGGCCACGACGCCGGCGACGACTGCTCGATCGAGCATCCGGTCGACAGCTGGAGCCACGCCTTCTCCCGGGGCGTCGAGGGCCTGCGCGTGGGCGTGCCCGCGCACTGGTGCCTGGCCGATCTCGAACCCGAGGTCGAGCGCCGCGTGCGCGAGGCCATCGACACCCTGCGCACGCTGGGCGTGGTGGTCGAGGAGATCATGCTGCCCGATGCGCACCAGGCCCAGGCGCGGCTGATGCCGATGGTGCATGCCGATGCCGCCGCGGTGCATGCCCGGCGCCTGGAGGAGCAGCCCGGGCGCTTCGGCGCCGATGTGCTCGACCGCCTGCGCCACGGCCAGGCCGTGACCGGCCCGGCCTATGCCGAGGGGCTGCGCTTCAAGGAGCGCTGGCTGCGCCAGCTCGACCGCGCCTTCGAGCGCGTCGATGTCATCCTGACGCCGACCTGCCCGGTGACGGCGCCGCTGCGCATCGACACGGCGCGCATGCTCGAGACCACGCGCGCGCTGTCGCGCTTCACCTATGCCTGGGCCCTGGCGGGCACGCCGGCGCTGTCGGTGCCCTGCGGCTTCGCGGCCAACGGCCTGCCGGTGGGCCTGCAGCTGGTCGCGCCGCGCTGGCACGACGCGCGCGTGCTCGCGCTCGGCGCCCACTACCAGGGCGCGACCCGGCACCATCTGCGGGTGCCGGCGCTGGTCGAGGCCGCGCGCGCGCGGCTGTCGGCGGCCGGCGCCAGAGGCTGATGCCAGCCACGGATGCCGCACAGGCGCGCTATGCCTGGCGCGTGCTGTCGGTCACGGCGCTGGGCGTGATCCTGTGCTTCGTCAATGCCAGCACGCTCGCCGTCGCGCTGCCGGTGGTGGCGCAGGACCTGGGCGCCAGCCCGATGCAGGCGAGCTGGGTGCTGCTGTCGTACATGCTGGTCACGACCGCGCTGATCCCGGTGTTCGGCCGGCTCGCCGATCTGTTCGGTCGCCGCCGGCTCTACATGACCGGGCTGGCGCTGCTGACGCTGGCGAGCGTCGGCTGCGCCCTGGCGAGCGATGCGCCGACGCTGCTGGCGTTCCGCTGCCTGCAGGCGCTGGGCGCGGCCTCGGTCATCACCAACACCACCGCCCTCATCGTCGATGCCTTCCCGGCCCGGATGCTCGGTGTCGGGCTGGGCCTGAACTCGACCATCTCGGCTGCCGCGCAGAGCGTGGGTCCGATGCTGGGCGGCGCGCTGGTCGGCGGCCTGGGCTGGCGCGCGGTGTTCTGGATCAACCTGCCGATCGGCCTGTTCGCGCTGGTCCGGGCCCACCGCACCCTGCGCCGCACGCCCGGGCGGCGCCACGAGCGCTTCGATGTCGTCGGCGCCGGGCTGTCGATGGTCGGGCTCGGCGGGCTGGTCTACGGGTTGTCGATGACCGGGCCGCTGGGCTGGGCCAGTCCCCAGGTGCTGGGCGGGGCGGCGGTGGCCGTCGTCGGCCTGGCGGCCTTCGTCGTCAGCCAGCGGCTGCGACGCGACCCATTGATCGACCTGGCGCTGTTCGCCGACCGCGAGCGCGCGGCGGCCTATGCAGCGGTGCTGCTGGTGTGCATGGCGCAGACCGCCAGCGTGCTGCTGATCGCCCTGTTCATGCAGGGCGTGGGTGGGCTCGACGCCTTCCAGGCCGGACTCTGCGTGGCGCCGGTGCCGCTGGGCATGATGCTGGCGTCGCCGATCGCCGGCCGGCTGATCGGCCGCTTCAGCGCCGCGACGCTGTCGACCTTCGGCGCCCTGCTGGTGGCCGTGGGGCTGGCGGCGCTGGTGGCGCTGCTGCAGCCGCGCATGCCGCGCGCCGAACTGGCGGTGGCGCTGCTGCTCGTCGGGCTGGGCACCGGCTGCTTCCTGACCTCCAACAACATCGCCATCATGGCCAGCGTCGCGCCGCAGCGGCGCGGCATCGCCAACGCGGTGCGATCGACACTGCAGAACACCGGGCTGGTGGTCGGCGCCGCCCTGGGCATGAGCATCGCCATCGCCGGCCTGTCGCCGGCCAGCCAGCGCGCGGTCTACGAGGGCCGGCTCGCGCTGGCCGCGCCGGCCGACATCGCATTGTTCGTGGCCGGCTGCCGGCATGCCTTCGGCGTCCTCACCCTGGTCTGCCTGCTGGGCATCGGCGTGGCGCTGCTGAGCGGCCATGCCGCGCGCGCCCGGCGCGCCGGCCAGCCCGGCTGAGGCCGCCGCGCCCGCCATCCCTCCGCGTCTTCCTTCCTCCACCCGTTCCCACTCCACCAGGATCCCGCCATGACCTCCACCTCCGCGTCCGCCATCGCGCTGACGGAAGCCCACCTCGCGCAAGCCGAGCGGCTCAACCCGACCCTGCATGCCCTGATCGCCATCCGCCGCGAGCAGGCGCTCGACGAGGCCCGGCGCGCCGATGCGGCGGCCGCGCGCGGCGAATGCCTCGGCCTGCTGCATGGCATGACGATGACCATCAAGGACAACATCGACATCGCCGGCGAGCCGACCACCGCCGGCGCCGCCTTCCTGCGCGACAACGTGCCGGCCGAGGACTCGCCGGTGGTGGCGCGGCTGCGTCGCGCCGGCGCGGTGATGGTGGCCAAGGCCAACATGGCCGAGCTGGCCTTCGGCTCGCGCTCGTTCAGCGCCGTCGGCGGCCAGTGCCGCAACCCGTGGGACCTCGACCGCATCCCGGGCGGCTCCAGCGGCGGCTCGGCCGTCAGCGTCGCCACCGACATGTGCGTGGGCTCGCTGGGCAGCGACACCGGCGGCTCGGTGCGCCTGCCGGCCTGCTACAACGGCGTCGCCGGCCTGCGACCGACGCACGGCCGCGTGCCCAACCGCGGCGGCGTGCCGGTCAGCGAGCACAACGACACCATCGGCCCGCTGGCGCGCAGCGTCGGCGACGTCGCCCGCATTTTCGCGGTCATCGCCGGCTTCGATCCGCTCGACCCGTCCTCGGTCGACATGCCGCTCGCGAACTTCCTGCCGACCCTGGGCGACGGCATCGCCGGGCGCCGCATCGGCATCCCGAGGAACCACTATTTCGAGCGCTGCGAGCCGGCCGTGGTCGAGGCCGTGATGGCCGGGGCGCGCCGGCTGGAGGCCGCCGGCGCCGTGCTGGTGGAGGTCGACGTGCCGCTGGCCGGCGAGGCGCACCTGATGCAGACGCGCTCGGTGTTCGCCGATGTCTGCCATGTCTTCCACGACCGATTGCGCGACCGGCCGGAGACCATCACCGCCTCGGTGGTCGAGCGCATGCGCCACGGCTTCGATGTCACCGGCATCCAGTACGCCGAGGCGATGGCCTTCCGCACGCGCTTCCGGGTCGTGCTGCGGCAGCTGTTCTCCCAGGTCGACATCCTGCTGTCGCCGACCGCGCCGGCGGTGGCGGCGCCGATCGAGGATGGTGCCAACCTGCTCGAGGCCACCAAGGCCTCGACGCGCAATACCTATGCCGGCGCCATCGGCTCGATCCCCGGACTGTCGGTGCCTTGCGGCCTGTCGCCCGAGGGCCTGCCCATCGGCATGCAGCTCGAGGCCGCGCCCTGGCGCGAACCGCTGCTGCTGCAGGCCGGCGTGGCGTTCCAGGAGCGCAGCGACTTCCACCGGCTGCGGGCCCCGCTGGCGGGCTGAGCCGCCGCCCTAGGCCGGCCCGGCGCGGCGGCGCAGCTTCATGCCCAGGTTGAAGTTGTCGATCGGATAGAGGTTGGTCGACAGCTCGACCACCTTGCCGTCGTCGAGCCGGTAGGTGCGCAGGACCTCGATCACCGCCGCCTCGCGGCGCAGGCCGAGCAGCGGCGCCACCTCGTCCGGCACCGCGCGGCCGCGCACGCGCTGCTCGACCTCGCCGATGCGCACGCCATACATGTCCTCCATCAGTTCGAAGATCGGCGTGGTGCGGCGGTCCAGCAGGCGCGCGATGCCGGCGTAGTCGCTGTGGATCCAGGCCTGCGTCCAGTAGACCGGGCGCGGTTCGGCGCCGGCATAGCGGCAGCCCTCGAGCCGCAGCCAGCGCTGGCCCGGCGCCACCCCGAAGCGTGCGGCCAGCTGCTCGTCCATGGCTTCCAGGCGGGTCGTGTAGTCCCAGCGCGTGGAGGTGGCGTACTGCGTCAGGTCCTCCAGCGAGCCGCTCTCGTGCAGGTAGTACTGGGCGCTGTCCTGGCGCGCGACCGTGGTGCCGGAGCCCCGGCGCGAGGTCACCAGGCCGGCCTGGCGCAGTTCGCGCAGGGCCTCGCGCACAGTCTGGCGGCTGACGCCAAAGCGCATGGACAGGTCGTTCTCGGTCGGCAGGCGCTCGCCCACCGGGTGGATGCCCTGCAGGATCTCCTTGCGGACGATGTCGACGACCCGTCGGAACAGGGGGCCGTGGCCCTCGACGGCGAGGCCGTCGGGAACCGGGGTGCGCTTCGGGTTCATGCGTGGTGTCTCCGGCACGGATCTCTATTTGTACGTACACATTCTCACGCAGCGGCGCGGGCTGTCGGCCGGCGCGCGGCATTCACGGGTCCTGGCCGAGCAGCGGCACGCTGGCTTCCTTCAGCACGCGCAGCACGAAGCTCGACTTGCTGTGCCGGATGCCGGGGATCTTGTAGAGCTTCTCGCGAAGCAGGCGCTCGTAGTCGCGCGTGTCGCGCACGGCGATGCGGATGTAGTAGTCGTAGTCGCCCGAGACCAGATAGGCCTCCTGGATCTCCGGGATCGTCGCCAGCACGCGGCCGAATTCGTAGAGCGTCTCGTCGGTGTGACTCTCCAGGGTGAGCTGGACGATGACGAAGTCGTGGTAGCCGAGCCGGGCCGGATCGAGGTCGACGGTGTAGCGCCGGATCACGCCCTGGGCCTCGAGCTTCTTGATGCGCGTCCAGCAGCTGGTGGCCGACAGGCCGACGATCTGGCCGATCTCCTGCAGGGTGCGGCGCGAGTCCTGGGTCAGGACCCGGAGGATGGCCAGGTCGATCCTGTCCGACGATTCTTCGGGGCGATCGGCATCGGAGCGAATGGTTTTCATGGCGGAGGGCGCGATGGCGAAACCATGGAGCCTAGCGCGCGCGGCCGGCGAACGCTGGCGCCGGGGCGACCCGCCGCGGAGGCCGATGAAGGAGCACTCCGGTAGCCACACGCTGCGCTCTCCCACGCGCAGGCGTCGGCTTCGCGCCGTCGCGGCATCGGCCGGGCGCCTTCCAATGCGGTGCATGAACATCACCTCCGACACTTCCCGTCTTGCCGCCGCATCCTCCATCCACCCCGGGGCGACCGACGCATCCGGACGGCGCACCGTCGTCGTCACCGGCGCCTCCGCCGGCGTCGGCCGCGCCGTCGCCCGGGAGTTCGCCCGCCACGGCTGGCGCGTGGCCCTGCTGGCGCGCGGCGCCGATGGCCTGGAGGGCGCGCGGCGCGATGTCGAGCGCCTCGGCGGCGAGGCCCTGGTGATCCCGACCGATGTCGCCGACGAAGCCCAGGTCGAGGCGGCGGCGGCCCGCGTAGAAGCAGCCTGGGGCTCGATCGACGTCTGGGTCAACGATGCCATGGCGACGATCTTCTCGGATGTCATGGACATCGCGCCCGAGGACTTCCGGCGCGCCACCGAGGTGACCTACCTGGGCGCCGTGTGGGGCACGCTGGCCGCGTTGCGTCGCATGAAGCCGGTGGACCGGGGCTGCATCGTCCAGGTCGGCTCCGCGCTGGCCTACCGGTCGATCCCCATGCAGGCCCCCTACTGCGGTGCCAAGGCCGCATTGCGCGGCTTCACGGACTCGCTGCGCTGCGAGCTGGCGCACGACGACAGTCAGGTGCACGTGACCATGGTCCAGCTGTCGGCCTTCAACACGCCGCAGTTCGGCTGGGGCCGCACCACCATGGCCCGGCGGCCACGGCCCATGGGCAAGATCTTCCAGCCCGAGATCGCCGCCCGCGCCGTCTACTGGGCCGCGACCCACCGCCGGCGCGAGCTGTGGGTCGGCTGGCCGGCGGTGCAGGCGATCCTGGGCACGCGGCTGCTGCCCGGCCTGGCCGACCGGCTGCTGGGACGCTCGGCGGTCGAGGGCCAGCAGACCGACGAGCCCGTGTCCGCCGACCGCCCCGACAACCTGTATGCGCCCGTGCCCGGCGACCACGGCGCGCATGGCCATTTCGACGACGAGGCGCTGCCGCGCAGCACGCAGTTCTGGCTGACCACGCATCGCAAGACGACGGCGCTGGCGGCGCTCGCCACCGCGGGTGTCGCCTGGGGGATCGCGTCGCGGCTGCTGCGACGCCGGTGATCTTTCGGCAGAAAGCATCGACTGGACCCATGGCATTCGGAATTCAAGCCACGAAGGGCGAAAAAACGAAGCCTATTCGGTTCGTTTCACTGAAGAATCGAGCCCATGGAACTGCTCGACTCCGAATCCCCTTCTTCTTCTTCCGTCTCCTCTTGCGCCGACGCGTGGGCCGGCACCGGCCTGCCGGCCGGCACGCCGGCGCGGCCCGTCAATGGCGCGGTGGCATTGCTGGAGACGCTCATCGAATGCGGCGTCGACACGATCTTCGGCTATCCCGGTGGCGCCGCCCTGCCGCTCTACGACGCGCTGCATGGCGAACCCCGGCTGCGCCACGTGCTGGTGCGCCATGAACAGGCCGCCGTGCACGCGGCCGAGGGCTATGCGCGCACCACCGGTCGCGTCGGCGTCGTGCTGGTGACCTCCGGGCCGGGGGTGGGCAACACCATCAGCGGCCTGCTCGACGCCATGAGCGATTCGATCCCGGTGCTGTGCATCAGCGGCCAGGTCGCCACCGGCGTCATCGGCACCAACGCCTTCCAGGAGAGCGACGCGCTGGGCATGTCGCGCCCGGTCACCAAGTGGAACCAGCAGGCCCGCGCGGCCGACGAGATCCCGTCGCTGGTGCGCCGCGCGCTGGCGATCGCCGCCGGCGGGCGGCCCGGGCCGGTGCTGCTGGACGTGCCCAAGGACGTGCAGCAGCAGGTGGTGGGCGCGACGGCGCCGGCCGTGGCGCGGAGCCGGCGCCGGGCGGGCTGCGGCGTCGGCGCGCCGCCGACCGGCAGCCTGCAGCGCGCCGCCGACCTGATGTCGACCGCGCGCCGGCCGATCGTCTATGGCGGCGGCGGCCTGGTGAACTCCGGTCCCGCGGCCTGCGAGGCCTTCACCCGGCTGGTGCGCCGGCTCGACGCGCCCTGCACCCTGACCCTGATGGGCCTGGGCGCGTTCCCGGCATCGGATGCGCGCTTCGTCGGCATGCTGGGCATGCATGGCGCGCTGGAGGCCAACCTGGCGATGCACGAGGCCGACCTGGTGATCTGCATCGGCGCGCGCTTCGACGACCGCGTGACCGGCAAGCTCGACGAGTTCTGCCCGCACGCCCGCAAGATCCACGTCGACATCGACCCCGGCAGCATCAACAAGATCGTGCGCGTCGACGTGCCGATCGTCGGCGACTGCGCGACGGTGCTGGAGGCCCTGCTGGCGATGCCGCAGCTGGCGGCGCCGGCGGCGGGACGCCTGGCGCCATGGTGGGCGCGCATCGAGCGCTGGCGCGCCGAGCGCTGCTTCGACTTCGCGCCGCGCGCCGATGTCATCCTGCCGCAGCAGCTCATGCGCGGCCTGCAGGCGGCGGTCGAGGGCCGCGACGCCATCGTCTCGACCGATGTCGGCCAGCACCAGATGTGGGCCGCCCAGTACCTGCGCTTCGAGCGGCCCGGCCGCTGGCTGACCTCCGGGGGCGCCGGCACCATGGGCTATGGCCTGCCGGCGGCGATCGGCGCGCAGGTGGCGCATCCCGACGCGCTGGTGGTGTGCGTGAGCGGCGACGCCTCGGTGCTGATGAACATCCAGGAGCTGTCGACGGCGGTGCAGCACCGCACGCCGGTCAAGCTGGTGCTGTCGAACAACGGCTACATGGGCATGGTGCGCCAGTGGCAGGAACTCAACCACGGCAACCGCCTGAGCCACAGCTGGAACGAGGCCCTGCCGGACTTCGTGGCCCTGGCGCGGGCGTTCGGCTGGGGCGCGCGGCGCGTGTCCGATCCGGCCGAGCTCGACGCCGCGCTGGCCGAGTGCCTGGCCAGTCCGGGGCCCTTCTTCCTCGACGTCCAGGTGGCGGCGCAGGAGAACTGCTTTCCGATGATGCCCTCGGGCCATGGCCACCATCGCGTGATGCTGGCCAAGGATCGCTGGTACGACGACGACGAGGCGGGCGGCCTCGCGGCCGAGGCCGGCGACGACGCGGCGCGCTGAGGCGCGTCGATGCCGGGCCGCCCGGCCGGCCTGGCGGGTGGCCGGAGCCGGGGAGCGGATTCAGTCGATCCGGATGCCGGCCGCCTTCACGACCTCGGCGTACTTCTTCAGGTCGGCCTGGATCTGGGCTGCGAACTCGGCCGAGGTGTTGCCCACCGCCGCGATGCCCAGCTTGGCCAGGCGCTCGCGGATCGGCGTCTCGCGCACCACCGCCGCCAGCTCGCGCTGCAGGCGCTCGACGATCGGCGGCGGCGTGCGGGCCGGCGCGAGGATGCCGATCCACGAGCTGGCCTCGAAGCCCGGCAGCGACTCGGCCACGGTGGGCACGTCGGGCATCGAGGCCAGGCGCTGCGCGCTGGACACCGCGATGGCCCGCACCTGGCCCTTCTCGATGAAGGGCGAGGCGCCGGCGACCGCCGTGTAGAGCATCGGCAGCTGGCCGCCGACGACATCGGCCAGGGCCTGGCCGCCGCCCTTGTAGGGCACGTGGACGAAGTTGGCGCCGGTCCGCACCTTGAGCATCTCCGCCGCGACGTGCGGCGTGCCGCCGGTGCCGGAGCTGCCATAAGACACGCCACCGGGATGGCTCTTCGAATAGGCGATCAGTTCGGGCAGGGTGCGCGCCGGCACCGAGGGATGCGTGACGATCACCAGCACGGCGTCGCCGATCTTGCCGACCGGGACGAAATCCCGGATCGGGTCGAACGGCACCTTGGCGAACACGTGCGGATTGATGACCAGCGTGCCGTCGAAGCCGACCACCAGCGTGTAGCCATCGGGCGCGGCGGCCGCCACCATCTGGGTGCCGATGTTGCCGGAGGCGCCGGGCCGGTTGTCGATCACCACCTGCTGGCCGAGCCGCGCGCCCAGGCGTTCGGCGACCACGCGGGCGCCGGTGTCGGTGACGCCGCCGGGCGTGAAGGGCACGATCAGGCGGATCGGCTTGTCGGGGTAGTCGGCCTGCGCGCGCGCGGCGGGCGCGATGCCGCCCAGCACCAGCGCGCCGGCGCCGCCCAGCGCCAGCGACAGCATGCGGCGGCGCGGGAGGGGGAAAGTTCGTGTCATCGTGAATGTCTCCGTCGTTCTTCTTTTCAGCGCGCCCAGCGGCGCTCGAAGTCCCAGACCTCCTGGAAGCCGATCCGGCCGCAGAACTCCTGGAAGTCGAACAGCGGCACCTCGGCGCTCCGGCTGTCGCCGGTGGCTTTCAGGCTGGCCAGCGCGCGCTCCATCGCGGCGGCCGCGCTTAGGCTGGTGAGCGAGGGATAGATCGCCAGCGCGAAGCCGATCTCCTCGAGCACCCTGGCCGGCAGGATCGGCGTGCGGCCGCCATCGGACATGTTGGCCAGCATCGGCAGGTCGAAGGCCTCGCAGGCCCGGCGCATCTCGTCCTCCGACTGCGGCGCCTCGAAGAACAGGATGTCGGCGCCGGCCTCGGCATAGGCCTCCAGCCGCCGCAGGGCCTCGTCGACGCCGAGCTCGGCGCGCGCGTCGGTGCGGGCGATGATGAGGAAGTTTTCCCGGTCCTCGCGCGCCTCGACCGCGACCTTGATCTTGTCGACCATGTCGCGCGTCGGCACGCAGCGCTTGCCGGGCGTGTGGCCGCACTTCTTCGGGAACTCCTGGTCCTCCAGCTGGATGGCGGTGACGCCGGCGGCCTCGTAGCCGCGCACCGTGTGGTGCACGTTGAGCAGGCCGCCATAGCCGGTGTCGGCATCGGCGATGACGGCGCCCCGGCTGGTGCGCACCAGGGTCGCCATGCGCTCGAGCATCTGGGTGTACGTGGCGATGCCGGCATCGGGCAGGCCCAGCGCCGAGGCGGTGAGCCAGTAGCCGGTGCCATAGACGATGTCGAAGCCGACCTTGTCGGCCACGGTGGCGGCGATCATGTCGTGCAGGCCTGGGGCGACGATGAACTCGCCGCGGTCGAGCTTCTGGCGCAGGATGGGATGGGCCATGCCGCTCACTCCGCCGTGATGCCGCCGCGCTGCGCGACGCGGGCCCACTTGGTGGTCTCGCTGGCCAGGAAGCGCTGGAACTCGGCCGGCGGCGTCAGCATGATCTCCGCGCCCTGGTCGTGCATCTGCTTCTGCACCACCGGGTCGTCGGTGACCTTGCGCAGGGCCTGGTTGATCTGCGCGACGATCGCCGGCGGCAGCCCGGCCGGGCCGAAGAGCCCGTACCAGCTGAGCGACTCGACGCCATCCAGGCCGGCTTCCTTGAAGGTCATGGCCTCCGGGAACAGCGGCATGCGGCGGGCGTCGGCGACGCCCACCACCCGCAGCGCGCCGGAGCGCACGTGGGGCAGGGCGGTCAGCACGCTGGTCACGCCCATCGGCAGGTGGCCGCCGATGATGTCGACCATGATCGGCGCGCCGCCCTTGTAGGGCACGCCGGTGAGCTTGAGGTCGCCGACCTGGCGGATCAGCTCGGCCGTCAGGCGGGTCTGGCCCTCGGAGTAGCCGCAGCCCAATTCCTCCTTGCGCGCGGCGGCCAGCAGGTCGGCCAGGGTCCGGTAACGGCCCTGGGCCTGCACCACCAGCACGCAGGGCGAGCTGGCGATGTTGGTGATCGGCGTGAAGGCCCGGGTGGTGTCGTAGGGCATCGACTTCATCAGCACCGGATTGACCGCGTGCGAGCCCACCACCAGCATCAGCGTGTGGCCATCGGCCGGCGCGCGGGCGACGCTGCTGGAGCCGATGACGCCATTGGCGCCGGTGCGGTTGTCGACCACCACCGACTGGCCCCAGGCCTCCGACAGGTGCTGCGCCATCAGGCGGCCGACGATGTCGGTGCCGCCGCCGGCCGAGTAGGGCACGACCAGCGTCACCGTCTTGCTGGGGAAGGCGGCGCCCTGCGCCAGGGCGGGGCCGGCGGCGGCCAGCGCGGCCAGGCCGCCCAGGCCGGTGAGCAGCCGGCGGCGGCCGAGACGGCCGGCGGATGTCGTCGGGATCGAGGGGATCGATGGGTTCATGGGAGTCTCCGGGTGTCGTTGTCGTTGTTCGTGGCGTCGTCGACCCGCTCGGCGCCGCGCCGCGCCTTGTCGCGCTCGCGGCGCAGCCAGGCGATGGACCGCCCGCCGAGCGGGCGCTGCAGGGCGTCCTGCGCGAAATCCACCGCGTTGAGCAGGCCGGCCAGCGAGATGCCGGTGGCCAGGCCGCTGCGCTCGGCCATCAGCACCAAGTCCTCGGTGGCGAGGTTGCCGGCCGCGCCGGGCGCGAACGGGCAGCCGCCGATGCCGCCGACGCTGGCGTCGAAGCGTCGCACGCCGGCCTCGATCGCGGCCCAGGCATTGGCCACGCCCATGCCGCGCGTGTCGTGCAGGTGCGCCGACAGGCGCGCGGGCGGCACCACCTCGCGCAGCGCCGCGAAGCGCTCCTTCACCTGGCCGGGCGCGGCCGAGCCGATGGTGTCGGCGATGACGATCTCGTCGGCCGCCGCGGCGTCCATGCGCCGCGCCAGGCGCAGCACGGCATCGAGCGGGGTCTCGCCCTCGAACGGGCAGTCGAAGGCGACCGCGACATAGGCGCGGGTGCGCAGCCCCAGGGCGCGCGCCGCCGCCAGGGTCTGCTCGCAGACCTCGGTGGCCTGCTCCAGCCCCATGTTGATGTTGCGGCGGTTCATGGTCTCGGTGGCCGAGAGCACCACCGCGATCTCCCGCGCGCCGGCCGCGTGGGCCCGCTCCAGCCCCTTCAGGTTGGGCACCAGCACCGAGGTGCGCAACGCGGCGAAGCGCGCCTGCACGCGCGGCACCAGCTCGGCCGCATCGGCCATCTGCGGCACCGCCCGGGGCGAGACGAAGCTGGTGGCCTCGATGCTGCGCACGCCGGCGCGCACCAGCAGCTCGACCAGGCGCAGCTTGCCGTCGGTGTCGAGATGCACCGCCTGGTTCTGCAGGCCGTCGCGCGGCGCGACATCGGTGATGTGCAGGACGGCGTCGCCATCGAGCGCGGTGTCGGTGGCGGCGCTCATGCGATGACGCCCTCCGCGCGCAGGGCCTCCAGCCGCTCCGGCGGATAGCCCACCAGGTCGCCCAGCACCTGTCGCGTGCTCTCGCCGAGCGCCGGCGGGCAGGTGAAGGTCGCCTTCGGATCGGCCGCCGACAGCTTGATCGGATTGCCCGGCATGCGCACGCGCTCGCCGGTCTTCAGCGCCACCTCCACCACCATGTCGCGCGCCAGCACCTGCGCATCGTTCAGGGCCTGGGCGAAATCGTTGACCGGCGCGCACGGGATGCGCGCCTCGCGCAGCCGCTCGAGCCAGTGGGCGGTCGGCCGCTCGCGCAGCTTGTCGCCGATCAGGGCGTCGATCTCGGCCTTGGCCGCGAAGCGCACCGGCTGCTGGCGGTAGTCGCTGCGGCGCAGCTCGGGCAGGTCGATGAACTCGACGAAGCGCTCGAAGAAGGGGTCGCCGATGCAGGCGATGATGACGTGGCCGTCGGCGGTCGGATAGCTGTTGTAGGGCACGTGCACGAAGTGGCCGTTGCCGATGCCCTCGGGCACGTGGCCCGACAGCAGGTGCATCGTCGCCATGTAGTTGAGCAGCGAGATCTGGGCGTCGAGCATCGAGATGTCGACATGCTGGCCGACGCCGGTGCGCTCGCGCTCGACCAGCGCCGCCAGCACGCCCATGGCGCCGAACATGCCGCCGCCGAGATCGCCGATCGGGATGCCGCTGCGGGTCGGGCCGCTCTGCGGGGTGCCGGTGATCGACATGCCGCCGCCCATCGCCTGCACCACCTGGTCGAAGGCCGGGCGCTGGGTGTGCGGGCCGGTCTGGCCGAAGCCGGTCACCGAGCAGGTGACGATGCGCGGATTGACGAGGGCGAGCGCGGCGTGGTCGATGCCCAGCCGCTCGGTGACGCCGACGCTGAAGTTGTCGAACACCACATCGGCCTTGCGCACCAGGTCCAGGAACACCGCCTTGCCGGCCGGCGTCTTGAGGTCGATGCACACGCTCTGCTTGTTGCGGTTGAGCGTGAGGTAGTAGGCCCCCATGCCGTCGCGGGAGTAGTGGGGGTCGTGTTCCAGCAGGCGCCGGGTGCCTTCGCCGCCGGCCGGCGGTTCGACCTTGATGGTGCGCGCGCCGAGGTCGGCCAGCAGCATGGTGCCGTAGGGGCCGGACAGCATGTGCGTCAGGTCCAGGACGGTGATGTGTTCGAGTGCCACGTGATGTCTCTCTTGATGGGGGTCCTGCCTTCGCATTGCAGAGCGCGTGCCAGGGCCTCGGACGCGCGCAAGTGGTTGATTCCAAAGGGCATCGCGGCCGTGCGTCGGATGGCGTACGTCGCGCTGCGACGGTCCTGAGACATCCGGACGTCTCAGTGCGACACGGAGTGCGAGCCGACCGCGCCGCAGGGTCGGCATCGCGTCGGCCGGCCGGGCGGTCGCGAGGTGACGTACATTTTTCGGCTCGCGGGGGTCGCGGCCACATGCCGCGCCCCGACCGATCGACTGAACGAGGGCGCGTCCAGGCGCCCCACGGAGACATCCATGGATCTGCGACTCAAGGACCAGCACGTGCTCGTCACCGGCGGCAGCAAGGGCATCGGCCTGGCCTGCGCCCGGGCCTTCCTCGCCGAGGGCACCCACGTCACGCTGATGGCGCGCAACGCTGAATTGCTCGAGCGCGTGCGCGACGAGCTGCAGGCCGCCTTTCCGGATGCCGGGGTGCGCGTGGTGGCGGTCGACCTGACGCAGGCCGAGGCGGCGGCGGCGGCGGTCGTAAGCGCGGAGGCCGCGGGCGGCCCGATCGACGTATTGGTCAATTCGGCCGGCGCCGCCCAGCGCACCGCGCCGGCCGAACTGACGCCGCAGCACTGGCACGCCGGCATGGACGCCAAGTACTTCTCGTACATCCATGTCATCGATCCGGTCGTCAAGGGCATGGCCGCGCGCGGTCGCGGCACGATCCTCAACATCGTCGGCATGGGCGGCAAGATCGCCACGCCGACGCACCTGCCCGGCGGCGCCGCCAATGCCGCGCTGATGCTCGCCAGCGTCGGCCTGGCGTCGGCCTATGGGCGCCAGGGCGTGCGCGTCAATGTCATCAATCCAGGCATGACGCGCACCGAGCGCATGGAGGGCGGACTGGCCGCCGAGGCCCGCCGCACCGGCCTGAGCCAGGACCAGGTGCTGGCCCAGGCCAGCGAGCGCATGCCGCTGGGCCGCCCGGCCAGTCCGGAGGAGATCGCCGATGCCGCGCTGTTCCTGTGCTCGCCGCGCGCCGGCTATGTCTCCGGCGCGGTGCTGTCGATGGATGGAGCGGCGACCGCGACCGTGGTCTGACGGCCGGCGCCCTCAGGCCGGCGGCATGGCGCGCGCACGGGCCGTCCAGCGCGCGCCGATCTCCGCCACCAGTCGCAGCAGCATCGGCGCGTGGCGCGCCACCAGTTGCGCCTGCTGGTGCTCGGCGGCGTGGAAGCCGATGCTCAGGGCATAGAGCATCTGGTCCGGACCGCGCAAGGGCGCGGCCACGACCGTCAGCCCGGGCTGCCAGCTGGCGACGCAATAGCCGTCGCGTCCGACGTCGAGGCGCGCCCGGTCGATCCGCTGGCGCAGCGCGCGCCAGTCCGGACCATGCCTCGGCGCCAGGCGGGCCAGCAGTTCCTCGCGCGCCTCGCGGTCCATGCCGGCCAGGTAGGAGCGGCCGCCGGCGGTCAGCTCGATCGGGAAGCGCGAACCGCGCGCCGCCGTGCGGAACACGCCGCGCCGGCTCTCGCGCACCGACTCGAGATAGACCATCTCCAGCTGGTCCGCCGCCGCCAGCCCGACATTGATCCGTTCGCCCTCGGCCATGCGCTTCATCGGCTCGGCGGCGGCCTCCAGCACCGGCACGTCGTAGCGGAAGACATTGGCCAGGCTGGTCACCACCAGCCCCAGCCGGTAGCCGCGGCGCTCGATGTCGTGGACCAGGAAGTCGGCATCGACCAGCGAGCGCGTCAGCCGGCTGACGGTCGGGCGCGGCAGGCCGGTGCGCTCGGCCAGCTCGGCATTGGTCAGCAGGGTGGCGCCGGGGCGGAAGGCGCGCAGGATCAGCAGGCCGCGCTCGAGCGACTGGCTGCCGGGCGTGGCGCGCACGAAGCGGCCGGTCTCGCGCGTCTGGCGGCGGGTCGAGGCGGAGGGTGCCGACGATGTCGGCGGGGCGGGATCTCTGGCGGCCATGGGCACTATTTCGGAAAACGAAATTGCACTGTAGCGCGCGCCGGCCGCGCGGCCGAAGATGGACCTCCCACCACGAGACCCGCCGGTGCCCCGCGCCGGACCGCCGCCATGAACCAATCCGCCGACCTGACGGTCGAGAGCGATGGCCACGTCGCCGTCGTCACGCTGACGCGTCCGCCGCACAACCATGTCGATGCCGATCTGATGCGGCGGCTGGCCGATGTCCTGGCCGAGCTCGATGGCGACGATGCCTGCCGCGCCATCGTGCTGCGCTCCGGCGTCCGGGCGTTCTGCGCCGGCGCCGACTTCAGCGGCGTGCGCGAGCAGGGCGCGCCGATGGATCCGTCGCCGTTCTACGCGCAGGCCATGCGGCTCTTCGGCACCCGCAAGCCGATCGTCGCGGCCGTGCGCGGCGCCGCGGTGGGCGCCGGTCTGGGGCTGGCGCTGGTGGCGGACTTCCGCGTCACCTGCCGGGAGGCGCGCTTCAGCGCCAACTTCACGCGCCTGGGATTCCACCCGGGCTTCGGCCTGAGCCTGACCCTGCCCCGGTTGATCGGCGAGCAGAAGGCCGCCCTGCTGTGCTTCACCGGCCGCCGCATCGATGGCGCCGAGGCCGTGGCGATGGGGCTGGCCGACGAGCTGGCGCCGGCGGAGGAGGTCGATGCCCGGGCGCTGGCGCTGGCGCGCGAGATCGCCGGCTCCGCGCCGCGCGCGGTCGAGAGCATCCGGGCCACGCTGCGGCGCGACCTGCACCAGCGCATCGTGGCCGCCAACCGGCACGAGCTGGCATTGCAGCTCGACCAGTTCCGCAGCGCCGACTTCCGCGAGGGCGTGGCCGCGATGGCGGAACGTCGGGCGCCGGTCTTCGAGCGGCGCTGAAGGCGGGCCGGCCATCATGACCACTCCCACTTCCACTCCCACTGCGCAGTCCTCGAGCGATCCCACGCCCGGCGCCTCCCCGGGCGCCGCGCCAGCCACCGCCGCCGAGGCCCGGCCGGCGCGCACCGGTCCGCTCGACGGCATCCGCGTGCTCGACCTGACCTCGGTCGTGCTCGGTCCGCTGGCGACCCAGGTGCTGGCCGACTTCGGCGCCGACGTCATCAAGATCGAGGGCCCCGAAGGCGACCTGATGCGCGCCAATGGCGTGTCGCTGCATCCGGGCATGAGCTCGATCTTCATCGCCCTGAACCGCAACAAGCGCTCGGTCGTGCTCGACCTCAAGCGGGCCGAGGACGCGGCGGCATTGCGGCGGCTGATCCAGGGCGCCGACGTGCTGGTGCACAACATGCGCGTGGCGGCGATCGAGCGCCTGGGCTTCGGCTACGCGGCGGTGCGCGCGCTCAACCCGCGCATCGTCTACTGCGCCGCCACCGGCTTCGGCCAGGATGGTCCGGATCGCGACCGGCCGGCCTTCGACGACATCATCCAGGCCGCCTGCGGACTGGCGAGCGTCAACTCCCAGGGGCGCGAGGACACCGACTATGTCGCCAGCCTGATCGCCGACAAGACCACCGGGCTGGCGGTCTCGAATGCCGTGCTGGCCGCCTTGCTCCATCGCGAGCGCCATGGCGAGGGCCAGGCGGTCGAGGTGCCGATGCTCGAGACCATGGCCGCCTTCACGCTGGCCGAGCACATGGGCGGCCTGACCTTTCCCGGCTCGACGGCCAAGGCCGGCTATGCGCGGCTGCTGGGGGGCGGGCGACGGCCGGCGCGCACGCGCGATGGCTGGATCGGCCTGCTGCCCTACACCGCCCGGCACTGGGAGGCCTTCTTCCGCGTCGCCGGTCGCGAGGACCTGTGCGCGCGCTACGACGTCGCCGACCGGCAGGCGCGCAACCGCGACATCCAGGCGCTCTATGGCCACCTGCTGGAGATCCTGGCGACGCGCGACACCGACGAATGGCTCGCGCTGTGCGACGAGCTCGACATCCCGGCCACCCGCATCTACACGCTCGACGAACTGCCCGAGCATCCGCAGCTGCGCGCCGTCGGCCTGTTCCAGGACAGCATGCACCCGACCGAGGGCGCCCTGCGCGAGCTGCGGCCGACGACCCGCTTCGACCTCACCCCCACCTCCATCCGGCGCCCCGCGCCCACGCTGGGCCAGCACACCGCCGAGGTGCTGGCCGAACCCGGAATCCAGGAACGACCATGAACTTCCAACTCGACGACGAGCAGCGCATGCTCAAGGACCTGGTCGGGCGCTTCGTGCGCGACGACCTGCTGCCCCTGGAGGCCACCGTGCTGGCCCGCGAGGCCGAGAGCGGGCGCTGCGTGCTGCTGCCCGAGGAGCAGGAGCGGCTGGACCGGCGCTCGAAGGAGCTCGGCCTGTGGGGCCTCGACGCCCCGGCCGAGCTCGACGGCTTCGATCTGCCGGTGAGCACCATGGTGGGCGTCAACGAGGAGCTCGGCCGGACCATCACGCCCTACGACCTGCCGCCCGACTCGCCCAACCTGCGCATGCTGCTGGCCGCCGCCAGCCCGGCCCAGCGCGAGCGCTACCTGGGGCCGTACGCGCGCGGCGAGACGGTCTCGGCCATCGCGATCTCCGAGCCCGGCGCCGGCGCCGATCCGGCCGCCCTGGGCACGCGCGCCGTGCGCGATGGCGACGACTGGGTGCTCGACGGCCGCAAGATCTGGATCAGCCGCGCGGCCGCCGCCGACTGGACCATCGTCATGGCCGTGACCGACCGCGCCAAGGGCCCGCGCGGCGGCATCTCCGCCTTCATCGTCGATCGCGACACGCCCGGCTTCCGGGTCGAGCGGCGCATCCCGATGATCGGCGGAGCCTCGACCTACGAGGTGCTGCTGGAGAACTGCCGGGTGCCGGCATCGCAGCTGCTCGGGGTCGAGGGCGCGGGCTTCGGGCCGATGCAGACGCGGCTGTCGAGCCGGCGCGTGCAGATGGCCGCCTGGTGCATCGGCCGGGCCCAGCGCGCGCTGGACATGATGTGCGAGTACGCCCCGCAGCGCCGCACCTTCGGCGCGCCGCTGGCCGATCGGCAGACCGTGCAGTGGTGGATCGCCGATGCCGCCACCCGCATCCATGCCTGCCGCCTGATGACCTACGAGGCCGCCGCCCGCGTCGATCGCGGCGAGGAGGCGCGGACCCAGATCTCGATGATCAAGGTCTTCGCCACCGAGATGGCCTGGGATGTCATCGACCACGCCATGCAGACCTTCGGCGCCATGGGCATGACCAAGGAGATGCCCTTGCAGCAGATGGCCAACGAGACCCGGCTGATGCGCATCTACGAGGGCCCGACCGAGGTCCACCGCTGGGTGATCGCGCGCGACCTGCTCGGGCTCAAGCGCTGAGGCCCGCCGAGCCCCCGAATCCCCGAATCCCCAAAAAGAAGGAGACATGAGATGACCGTGGACACGAGCACTTCGTCGCAGCGGCGCCGGCTGCTGGCGGCGGGACTGGCGCTGGCCGCCGGCCTGCCCGCGCCGGCCCGGGCGCAGGCCGAACCCTACCCGTCGCGACCGATCCGGTTCGTCGTGCCCTTTCCGCCGGGCAGTGGCACCGATGCCAGCGCGCGGCTGTTCGCCAAGGTGATCGGCGAGCTGTCGGGCCAGCCGGTGGCGGTGGAGAACAAGCCCGGTGGCAATGGCTTCATCGGCGTCCAGACGGTGCTCAACGCGCCGGCCGATGGCTACACCGTCTTCGTCGGCAGCAATTCGACCCTGTCGACCAATGCGGCCACCTTCAAGTCGCTCCCGTACGACCCGATCGCCGACTTCAGGCCGATCACCCTGCTGTCGCGCGGGCCATGCCTGATCGTGGTGCCGCCGGGCTCGCCGCACACGACGCTGGCCCAGCTGGTGGCCGAGGCGCGGCGCCGACCGACGGCCCTCAACTACGCCAGCGGATCGATCTCCTACACCCTCTACACCGAGTGGCTCAACGAGCTCTCCGGCATGAAGACCACCGGCGTCAACTACAAGGGCGCGGGGGATGCCATCAACGTGACGATGGCCGGCACGGTCGATTTCGCGGTGGTCGATGCCAGCGGCGCGATCGAGCTGGTCAAGGGCGGCCGGCTGCGCGCGCTGGTCTACACCGCGCCCGAGCGCTCGCCCCTGCTGCCCGACGTGCCCACGTCCGCCGAGGCCGGCGTCCCGGAATTCCTGGCCTACAACTGGGTGGCGGCGGCCCTGCCGGCCAGGACCCGGCCGGAGATCGCGACGAGGCTCGGCGAACTGTTCGCCAAGGCCGGAGCCAGCGCGGAGGTCAAGGCCTACTACCAGCGCCAGTCGACCACCCTGCTGCTGAGCAGCGCGGCGGAGATGCGCAAGTACCAGCTCGACGAGATCGCGCGCTGGAAACGGCTCGCCATGGTCGCGGGGCTGGAGCTGCAGTGACCACCGCCGGGCCGGTGCCGCCCGCCGGCGGCGCTCAGGCCGCGCGCGGGGCGCCGCTGCCCTGGGCGTCGCGCTTGATCTTCTTGGCGAGCGACCACTTGTGCACCTCGGTCGGACCGTCGTAGATGCGGAAGGCGCGCACCTCCCGGAACACCTGCTCGACGATGGTGTCGCCCGAGACGCCGGCGCCGCCCATCACCTGCACGCAGCGGTCGGCGACGCGGAACAGCGCATCGGCGACCGCCACCTTGGTCATCGAGCTCTCGGTGGTGGCCTGCGAGCCGCCATCGAGCACGCCGGCGCACCAGTCGATCATCAGCGCGGCCTGCTGCAGGTCGATCAGGTTGTCGGCCAGCATGAAGCCGACGCCCTCGTGATCGATCAGCGGCTTGCCGAAGGCCTGGCGCCGCACGGCATAGGCGGTGGCGATCTCGTGCGCGCGCACGGTCGAGCCGAACCAGCGCATGCAGTGCGACAGGCGCGCCGGCGACAGCCGCACCTGCGCATAGCGGAAGCCCGCGTGCAATTCGCCCAGCACCTGGTCGTCCGACACCCGCAGGCCGTCGATGGCGATCAGGGCGTGGCCGCCGGGCATGGAGCTGTCGATGGTGTCGAGCACGCGCTCGATGCGGATCGCCGGATCGGGCAGGTCGACCAGGAACATGGTCGCCTTCACGGGCTCGCCCTCGGCGCTGGTGCGCGCCATGACGATGCCGACCTCGGCCCCGTCGGCACCGGTGATGAAGTTCTTGCGGCCGTCGATCCGCCAGCCGTCGCCATCGCGCACCGCCGTGGTCCGCAGCATCGACGGGTCCGAGCCGGCGCCGCCCTCGGAAGCCGGCTCGGTCATGAAGAAGGCCGAGCGCGCATGGCCGCCGACCAGCTTGTGCAGGAAGCGCTCCTGCTGCGCCGGCGAGGCCGCCTTGCCGAGCAGGAACATGTTGCCCTCGTCGGGCGCCATGGTGTTGACGGCCACCGGACCGAGCGGCGAGAGGCCGGAGCGCTTGAGCACGGCGGCGGTCTCGAGCTGCGTCATGTGGCTGCCGTCGGGCAGGATGTGCGGGGTCATGAGACCGGCCTCGCGGGCGAGGGCGCGCATCTCGGCGACCAGGTCCGCCGACGGACCGTGCGGGCCGGCGCGCGGGTCGCGCTCGTAGGGCGCGATGACGTCGCGCACGAATGCCTCGACGCGCTCGGCCACGAGGCGGCTGCGTTCGGTGGGGCAGGGGGTGAACATGGGAGGCATTCCTTGTGACTGGAGGGGACGGACGATGTCCCGCCATCTTCCGATGATCGGCCATGGAGGCCCTGTCACCTCCGGGGCTCGTCGGCCGGGCAGGGTCGTGGCTTGCCGATGGGAGCACGACGTGCGCGCCGCTGTCGGCGGCATCGGCTCCATGCGAGGGTAAGCATGCAGATAGCCATTGCACCATTAACCGCTAACGCCATGACGACCGATCAGGAGACATCCAATTGACAATCAATAGAATCCCTGAATCCCTGAATCCCTGAATCCCTGAATCCCTGAATCCCTGAATCCCTGAATCCCTGAATCCCTGAATCCCTGAATCCCTGAATCCCTGAATCCCTGAATCCCTGAATCCCTGAATCCCTGAATCCC
>Ga0308164_10001163_pt1 | contig 32943 bp, 26 predicted proteins | sample PhyTR2_FD_201031 | JGI IMG/M metagenome (GOLD analysis project Ga0308164, IMG submission 201031) | Phyllosphere microbial communities from UC Gill Tract Community Farm, Albany, California, United States - DLSLT.R2 | ecosystem: Host-associated > Plants > Phyllosphere > Unclassified | place: USA... | reverse complement strand
GCCGTGCCGTACTCGGCCGAGGAGGGGCCGTAGCGGTAGGCGATCGACGCCTCGGTGCCCATCTGGCGCGCCATCGCCTGGTACTCGGCATTGGAGACCGCGCCATTGACCATCACGTCGCCCGAGATCGCCGCGACCGTGCCGCTCGGGGTCACCGGCGCCGGGCTGGTCACCGGCGCCGTGGCCGACAGCACCGGCTTGGACACCGGCGCCTGCACCGGCGTGGGCGCCGCCACCACCGTCGAGCCCGTGTCCCCGGAGGTGGTGTAGCAGGCCTTGACCACGCCCCACAGCGGATCGCCGAAGAAGCCGTCGTCGCACGCGTAGGTGCCCGGCTGCAGCGTCTTCTTGACGAACACGCCATTGGCGCCATAGCTCACCACGCTGGCCGTCGCGAGCCTGAACGAGCTCGACTGGCCCACGATCTTGGTCATCACCGCGCTGTCGGCCGGCGCGTAGCAGGCCTTGACCACGCCCCAGATCGGGTCGCCGAAGAAGCCATCGGTGCAGCCATAGGTGCCCGCGGCGAGGGTCTTGCGGTTGAAGGCGTTGTTCGCGCCATAGCTCACCACCGTGGTCTTGGCCAGGGTGAAGGAGCCGTCCTGGCGCACCAGGGCCTGCAGCCCGGCGCTGGCGGCCGAATTGGCCGCGCTCGCCGAATTGGGCATGTAGCAGGCCTTGACCACGCCCCAGAGCGGGTCGCCGAAAAAGCCGTCGTCGCAGCTGTAATTGCCCGGCTGCAGGTTCTTTTGCGTGAAGACGTTATTGGCGCCGTAGCTGACGGTGGTGGGGGCGGTCAGCGTAAAGCCTTTGCCTTGCACGGTCAGCTGCATGAGATCGGTGGCCCAGGCGGGCGCGGAGGCGCAGGTGATCAGGCCCAGAAACAGACCCAAACGTTGAGCGGTGAGAACTTTCGTCACAGTTAAACCCCATTTGTAAGACAGTGCCGCAATTGTCACGGGCTGTCGTCCTACAGCATCTGGGGCATCGTCCTACGCACCGATGAGCGTGCGATTTGAGCCGATGTGTGGCAAAAGGCTCAAAAAGGGGTCAAAAAACTGCGACTTTTGGCTGAACTAATTAAGTTTCCATCGAGTGCAAAAGTAGTCAATTAATTAAAAGTCGACTAAATCGAAGGGATATGAAAATCGCAATTGAGGAGGCGTGGAATTAAGCCGAGGCCGGGCCTCAATTGCAAAAGTAAGCCATAAGCATTTAGCAGTTTATGCAAGTGAAAACTCACTCAACCTTCACGCCGGCGTCCTGGACCACCTGGGTCCACTTGGGCACTTCCTTGCGCAGCAACTGGCCGAAGGCCTCGGGCGTGCTGGCCACCACCTCCACGCCCTGGTCCTTGAACAGCTTGACGACCTCGGGCTCCTTCAGGATCTCGACGATGTCGCGGTTGGCGCGCTCGACGATCGCCTTGGGCGTGCCCGCCGGCATCTGCATGCCGAACCAGACGATCACCTCGTAGCCCGGCACGCCGCCCTCCTGGATGGTCGGCGTCTCGGGCAGCAGGGCGGCGCGCTGCGTGCCGGTGACGCCGACCGGCTTGAGCTTGCCGGCGCGGATCTGCTGCATCAGGTTGGGCACGTTGTCGAACAGCACGTCGATCTCGCCGCCGAGCATGGCCATCACCGCCGGCGCGCTGCCCTTGTAGGGCACGTGCGTCATGCGGGTCCCGGTCATGGTCATGAACAGTTCCATCGACAGGTGGTTGGACGAGCCCGAGCCGGTGGAGCCGTAGTTCAGCTTGCCGGGATTCTTCTTCGCGAAGTCGATCAGTTCCCTGAGGTTGGTCACGCCCGGCAGGTCGGGGCGGACGACCAGCGCGTTCTGCGTGGAGCCGGCCCACACCAGCGGCTGGAAATCGGTCAGGGCGTTGTAGGGCAGGCGGCTGCCATAGAGCGCCGGCAGCGCCGAGAACGGCAATGGCGTGATCAGGATCGTGTAGCCGTCGGGCGGCGACTTGGCCGCCAGGTTGTTGCCCAGCACGGTGTTGCCGCCGGGCCGGTTGTCCACCACCACCGACTGCTTCCAGGCCCGGCCCAGGCGTTCGGCCACGGTGCGCGCCAGGGTGTCGTTGAAGCCCCCGGGCGGGTAGGGCACGATGATGCGCACCGGCTTGGACGGGTAGTCGTCGGCGGCCGCCGTGGCGCTGGCGAGGCCGAGCGCGAGGCCCAGGCCGAGGGGCGCCAGCAGGCGGGTGAAGTTTCGTCGGGTGGTCGGCATGTCGGGTCTCCTGGTGGATGGGGACCGGGGCGCCGCTGCATCGGCGGCGCCTCCGGTGGCTGCGCTAGAACTTCACGACATAGCCGGGGCCGTCGACCATCGGGTAGGCGTCGAAGATCGACTCGTCGACCTCGATGCCCAGCCCGTGGCCCTTCGGCGGCTCGACGCAGCCATCGGCGCCGATCTCGAAGGTGCGGCCGAACATGTCGCGAAACGGATTGAAGTGCGAGACGCAGGCCTCGAAGTAGCCGGCGTTCTCGGTCGCCGCCAGGAAGTGCAGCGTGGCGGCGTGGTTGAGGCCGGTGGCCGAGCTGTGCGCGTGCACCGGGATGCGGAAGGCCGAGGCCATGGCCGCGATGCGCACGCCCTCGGTGATGCCGCCGCTCTTGGACAGGTCGGGCTGCCAGACCTGGACCGCGCCGGCATCGAGCATCTGGCCGAACTCGAAGCGCGTGAAGTGGTTCTCGCCGGCGGCGATCGGCACCAGCGGCGTGATCTTCGCGGCCTCGCGATAGGAGGCGAAGTCGTTGCAGGCGAAGGGCTCCTCCAGCCAGCCGGCCTGGATGTCGGCCAGCGCCGGCAGCACGCGGCGCACGTCGGCGATGGTGTAGGCCGTGTTGGCGTCGGTCAGGATGTCGAGGTCGTCGCCCAGCACCTCGCGCACCTTGCGTACCCGGGCGATGTCGTCCTTCACGGTGTCGCCCACGCGCAGCTTGACGGCGCGATAGCCCTGCTCGACATACGACTGCGCCTCCTCGGCCATCTGCTGCGGCGGCTGGTAGCCCAGCGCGATGCCGCCGGCATAGGCCGGGATGCGCCGGTGGCTGCCGCCCAGCAGCTCGTAGAGCGGCATCTTCGCGGCCTTGCCACGGATGTCCCACAGCGCCATGTCGATGCCCGACAGCGCCAGGCAGGTGCCCGCACCCAGTCCGTGGCTCGACAGCTGCATGCGGTGCACGCGCTGCCAGGCGCCCACCACGTCGGTCGCGTTCATGCCCACCAGCAGCGGCTGCAGCGTGTTGTGCACCAGGCTGACGATGGCGCCGGGACTGCGCCCCGGATGCGCCTCGCCATAGCCGGTGATGCCTTCGGAGGTCTCGACGCGGATGATGATGCAGTCGCGCTTGAGGGTGCTGCCGATGCCCATGGTGACGGTCTTGCCCTCGGGCAGGCGATAGGACAGCGGAACGGCGGTGATGCGGGTGATCTTCAAGGGGTGTCTCCGGGGGATGGATTCGAAAAGACTTCGGGATTGACGACCTGCGGCGGCCGCTCGCCGCGCAGCAGGGCCGCCAGCGTGTCGACCGCCAGCAGGCCCATGGCCTGCTCGGCCTCCCGCGTCAGGCCGGCCAGGTGCGGCGTCAGCAGCACGCCCGGATGGCGCCGCAGCGGGCTGTCGGCGGGCAGCGGCTGGGTCTCGAAGACATCGAGCACCGCGCCGGCCAGCCGACCGGTCTCGAGCGCGGCGCACAGCGCGTCCTCGCGCACCACCGGTCCGCGCCCGACATTGATCAGCAGCGCGCCCGGGCGGGCCCACGCCAGCACCCCGGCATCGACCATGCCGCGCGTGCGGGGCGTCAGCGGGCAGGCGACGACGACGATGTCGCTGGCCGCGAACAGGTCCGCCAGCGCCAGGGTCTCGATGTCCGCCGGCACCTTCGAGGGCGTGCCGGTGCATACCGCCAGCCGCATGCCGAAACCCAGCCGGGCGATCTCGCCGATGCGCTGTCCGATGGCGCCGAAGCCCACCAGCCCGAGCGCGAGGCCGCGCAATTCGAAGGTGTGGGCGCCGGCCCCGGCGCGCGCCGCCCAGTCGCCCGCGCGCACGCTGGCGTCGAAGGCGGCCAGCCGGCGGCTGTGGGCGAACAGGGCGGCGAACACATATTCGGCCACCGCGTTGGCATTCACGGCCGGCGTGTTGCCCACCGGGATGCCGCGCGCGGTGGCCCGCTCGACCGGGATGAAGTCGAGCCCGACGCCCTGGCGCATGACGCCGCGCAGCGCGGTCGGCCGGTCGAACAGGTCGTCGGGCAGCTGGCGCCGCACGATCAGGCCATGCACGCGCGCCATGGCGTCGCGCAGCGCGGTGTCGCTGGCCGCGCGCGACAGGCCGTCGGGCAGGCGCTCGACCTCGGCCCATGCCGCCAGCCGTTCGTGGGCCCGCGGATGCAGCGGATCGGTGAGGAGGACGCGGGGACGATGCATGGGACCAGGACCCTTGACGACCGGGGTCGTGTGCTGAAGTTGTGTGATGAATCTATCACACAACTTTGCACCAGCCGGGTTCGGTTCCCTCAGGTTTTCCCGGGGTCGGAGGCGCTGGAGAGGCTGGCGGATCCGGTCCCGAGCTTGACGCGCGCCACCCGCAGGGCCGTCGCGCGGCTGTCGGTGGTCCAGAAGTCCTGGCCCGCGCGCTCGATGCGCGATCCGGTGTTGCGCATGTGGCGGAAGGCGGCGGCGCGGGCCGCCTCGGCATCGCGCGCGCGGATCGCCTCGCACAGCGCGTCGTGCTCGGCCAGCACCTCGGCGGCCAGGTCGGCGCGGCGCGCCTCGTTGGCGCGCGTGAGGCGGATGGCATCGTGCAGCGCGCGCGTCAGCAGGCCCAGCAATTCGGTGTAGTGCGGGTTGTGCGCCGCGCGCGAGATCGCCAGGTGGAACGCCAGGTCCTCGGCGACGCCGTCGCCGCCGCGCGCCACGGCGATGCCGATGGCCTTGAGCGCGCGCTGGATCTGCGCCATCTCGGCCTGCGTGCGGCGCTGCGCCGCCAGGGCCGCCATCTCGGCCTCGATGCCGCGCCGCAGCTCCAGGATGCGCAGCACGCCCTGCGCCGGATCGACGTCGCCCGGGCGCTGCCCGAGCCGGAAGGCATCCGACGCCTGGGGATCGCGCACCACCGTGCCGCTGCCCTGGCGGGTCTCGACCAGGCCCTCGGACTTCAGGCGCGAGATCGCCTCGCGCACCACCGTGCGGCTGACCCCGTACTGCTCGGTCATGGCCTGCTCGGTCGGCAGCCGGGTATCGACCGGATAGACGCGGGCGCGGATGTCGGCCGCCAGCAGCTCGGTCATGCGGTCGGCCAGCGTGCCCTCGGCGCCGGGGCGTGGCGCGGTGTCGTCGTTCTTGCGGCTGGTGCCCATGGAATCCTTCGGGTGCGGGGGAGGGGCTGCGGAGGATAGCACCGGAGTTTCCACGGTTGACAAAGTCATATGACGTATTTGTAATATGAATCGGCATGCGGGATAAGCCGTCCGGTTCCATCCGCCCAGGCCTCCGTCCCGGTTCCCCCGGCCATCGTCCGCCGCTGCCGCATCCATCCGATCCCATGACCGCTTCGTCCTCCTCCCCGCCGTCGCCGCCGTTCCTGCCGCCGCGCCCGAGCGCCTTCCTGTGCCGTCGCTTCACCCCGGCGGTCGAGGCGGCATTGCACGAGCGCTTCGCCCTGCGCGTCAACGAGGACGATTCGATCCTGGCGCCGGCCGAGATCGCGCGCCGCGCCGCCGGCTGCAGCATCCTGCTGGTGACGGCGACCGAGACGGTCGATGCCGGCGTGCTGGCGGCCCTGGCGCCGGCGCTGCGCGTCGTGGCGACGCTGTCGGTCGGCTTCGACCACATCGACCGGGCGGCGGCGCGCGCGGCCGGCGTGCGCGTGCTCCACACGCCCGACGTGCTGAGCGATGCCTGCGCCGAGATCGCCCTGATGCTGCTGCTCAATGCCTGCCGGCGCGGTCTCGAGGCCGACCGCCTGGTGCGCAGCGGCGCCTGGGCCGGCTGGGCACCGACGCAGCTGCTGGGCCTGGGGCTGGTCGGGCGGACGCTGGGCATCTTCGGCATGGGCCGCATCGGTCGCGCGATCGCGGTGCGCGCGCGCGGCTTCGGCCTGTCGATCCACTATCACAACCGCTCGCGGCTCGATCCCGCGCTGGAGCAGGGCGCCAGCTACCACGCCACGCTCGACGGCCTGCTCGGACACAGCGACATCCTGATGATCGCGGCGCCCGGGGCCCCGGCCCTGCGCGGCACCTTCGACGCCGCCCGGCTGGCGCGGCTGCCGCGCGGCGCGGTGCTGGTCAACATCTCGCGCGGCGACCTGGTCGACGACGAGGCATTGATCGCGGCCCTGCGCGAAGGCCATCTGCGCGGCGCCGGGCTGGACGTGTTCGCCAACGAGCCGCATGTCCACCCGGGCTATCGCGCGCTCGACAACGTCTTCCTGTCGCCCCACATCGGCAGCGCCACGACCGAGACCCGCGATGCCATGGGCCTGCTGCTGATCGATGGCATCGAGATGCTGGCCGCGGGGCGGGTGCCGGCCAACCTGCTGCCCTGAGGACATCGCATCGGTCCGACCGGACCCGCCGCCTGCGCATGCGTTCCGCCGCCGTTGCTTCCTTTCCTCCTTCCTCTCTTCCTTTCCTCCCTCCACCGCCGCGCGCCTCGCCATGAACCTCCGACATCCCGACCTCTTCCGCCAGCAGTGCCACGTCGACGGCCGCTGGATCGACGCCAGCGATGGCGCCACGCTCGCCGTCGTCAACCCGGCCGACGACCGGACACTGGGCACCGTGCCGCGCCTGACGGCGGCCGACGTGCGCGAGGCCATCGCGGCGGCCGACCGCGCATTGCCGGCCTGGCGCGGGACCGGCGCCAAGGAGCGCTCGCGCCTGCTGCGCCGCTGGTTCGACCTGTGCATGGCCCACCAGGACGACCTGGCGCTGCTGCTGACGCTGGAGCAGGGCAAGCCGCTGGCCGAGGCGCGCGGCGAGATCGCCTATGGCTCGAGCTTCATCGAGTGGTTCGCCGAGGAGGCCAAGCGCATCTATGGCGATGTCATCCCGGCGGCCACCACCGACCGCCGCATCGTGGTACTCAAGCAGCCGGTGGGCGTGGTCGCGGCCATCACGCCATGGAACTTCCCCAACGCCATGATCACGCGCAAGGCCGGGGCGGCGCTGGCCGCCGGCTGCACCATCGTCATCAAGCCGGCCTCGGCGACGCCCTACTCGGCGCTGGCCCTGGCGCAGCTGGCGGCCGAGGCCGGCATCCCGCCCGGCGTGCTCAACGTGGTGACCGGCGCCGCCTCGACCGTCGGCGGCGAGCTCACCGCCAGCCGCGTGGTGCGCAAGCTGTCCTTCACCGGCTCGACCGAGGTCGGCAAGCAGCTGATGGCGCAATGCGCCGGCACGGTGAAGAAGGTCTCGATGGAGCTGGGTGGCAACGCGCCCTTCATCGTCTTCGACGATGCCGATCTCGATGCCGCCGTGGCCGGCGTCATGGCCTCCAAGTTCCGCAACGCCGGGCAGACCTGCGTGTGCGCCAACCGGATCCTCGTGCAGTCCGGCATCCACGACCGCTTCGTCGACCGGCTGCGCGCCACGGTGGAGGCGCAGGTGGTGGGCAACGGTCTCGACGACGGCGTGAACCTGGGTCCGCTGATCGACGATGCCGCCATCGCCAAGGTGCGCGAGCACATCGACGACGCCCTGAGCCTGGGAGCGCGCATCGTCACCGGCGGCCAGGCCCATGCGTTGGGCGGGCGCTTCTTCACGCCGACCATCCTGGCCGATGTCTCGCCGGCCTCGCGCCTGATGCAGGAGGAGACCTTCGGTCCGGTGGCGCCGCTGATCCGCTTCGAGACCGAGGACGAGGCCGTCGCCATGGCCAACGACACCCCCTTCGGCCTGGCGGCGTACTTCTACACCCAGGACTACGCCCGGGCCTGGCGCGTGGCCGAGGCGCTGGAGGTTGGTATCGTCGGCCTCAACGAGGGGCTCATCTCGACCGAGCTGGCCCCCTTCGGCGGCATCAAGGAGTCGGGCGTCGGACGCGAGGGGTCCCGGTACGGCATCGACGACTATGTCGAGATCAAATACATCTGCGCCGGTGGCCTCGGCCGAGCGGCGCGGACTTCCTGAAGCAACCCGCACCCCTGAGATCGAACGGAGACCCGCACATGAACGTAAAGAGAATCGGATTGATCGGTGTCGGCCTGATGGGCCACGGCATCGCCAGCAACATCGTCAAGCATGGCCATCCGCTGGCGGTGCTCGAGCACATCGGCAACCAGCCGCTCGACACCCTGCGCGCCGCCGGCGTCGAGGTCCGACCGACGCCGCGCGCGCTGGCCGAGGAGGTCGACGTGCTGCTGCTGTGCGTCACCGGCTCGCCGCAGGTCGAGGCCGTGCTGCTGGGCGAGGACGGCGCGCTGCGCGGCCTGCGCGAGGGCGCCATCGTCATCGACTGCTCGACCGCCATCCCGGCCTCGACCGAGCGCCTGGCCGTCCAGGTGGCCGAGGCCGGCTGCCGTTTCATGGATGCCGCCATGACGCGCACGCCCAAGGAGGCCGCCGAGGGCCGGCTCAACCTGCTGGTGGGCGCGGACGAGGCGCTGTTCGCCGAGTGCCGGCCGCTGCTCGAATGCTTCGCCGAGAACATCACGCATGCCGGCCCGGTCGGCGCCGGCCACCGCATGAAGCTGCTGCACAACTACGTCTCGCTCGGCTCGGTGGCGCTGATCGCCGAGGCCGCCGCCTGCGCCGAGCGCGCCGGTGTCGATCCCCGGGTCTTCGTCGAGGTGCTGGGCAAGGGCGGCGGTGGTGGCACGGCGCTGGAGCGCCTGAAGCCCTTCCTGCTGGAGCGCGACCCGAACGGCCTGCGCTTCTCGCTGACCAACGCGCTCAAGGACCTGGGCTACTACACCGCGATGGCCCAGGACAGCCAGGCCGCCCGCGCCATCGCCGAGGGTGTGCGCCGCACACTGGAGGACGCCGTGGCGCAGGACGCCGGCGGGCAGGCGCTGGTGCCGGAACTGGTGGCGATGCTGGCGCGGCGCGGCGCCGGCGACGCCGCCGCCTGAACCCGTCGCGCGGGTCGACGTCGGCCGCGCGCCGCCGCCCTCAGCGCAGGCGGCTCGACCACAGCAGCGACAGCACCGCCGCCGCCACCGCCAGCAGGGCCGCCGCCAGGGCCAGCAGGCCGGCCAGTTCGGTCTCGCGCGTGAGCACCTGCAGGCGCGTGCCGAGCTGCTGGTAGACCACGCGCAGGTTGTCGGCGGTGCCGGCATGGTGGTACTCGCCGCCGGTCATCCGCGCCACTTCGCGCAAGGTCGGCTCGTCGAGCTTCATGTAGATCGCCATGCCATCGGGCGTGCTGGCCTCGCCATCGACCGTGCCGAGCCCGATGACATGGATCCGCACCCCCCGGTCGGCCGCCATGCGGGCCGCCTCCAGGGTGTCGATGCCGGCCGTGCGGCGGCCATCGCTCAGCAGGATGATGGCGGCGGCATCGTAGGAGCCCGGCGCCACCGGCTCGATGCGCGGCGGCGGCGGCTTCTCGCGCTCGTCCAGGCTGCGGCCCCGGGGCGCCGGCGTGGCGCCCATCATCATGCGGCCGAGGTCGATGCCCTGCTCCGGGAACAGCTCCGCCAGGCACTGCACGATGGCGTCGCCGACGGCGGTGCCCAGCTGCATCTGGAAGGCGTCGATGCTGGCGACCAGCGCCGCGCGGTCCAGGGTCGGGCGCTGGGCCACGTGGCTGCTGCCGGCGAAGGTGACCAGCCCGACCTCGATGGCCGGTGGCAGCTCGGCCAGGAAGGCCTTGGCGGCCCGCTGCGCGGCATCCATGCGGGTCGGCTGGACATCCCCCACGCGCATGCTGAGCGAGACATCCATGGCCAGCAGGATCGTCGAGCGGGCCCAGGGCAGCGGCACCCGCGCCACCGGCCGCGCGGCGGCCAGCAGGAGCAGCGCGCAGGCCAGCAGGAACAGCGCCGGCGGCACGTGGCGCCGCCAGCCGCGACGGGCCGCCCCGCGCGCCACGTCCAGGCTGCTGTAGGACAGCACGGCGCGCGTGCGCCGCCGCAGCAGCCAGACGTAGAGCGCGGGCAGCAGCGCCGGCAGGAGCAGCAACCAGAGCGAGTGGGGCCAAAGGAAGGAGAGTGGCGACACCGGGCGGTTCCTCGTCGGGGGTTCACCGCCAGCGCCGTGCCGGGGTGGACACGGACGATGTTGCGCAGTGCGGCCTCATCGTGCCCGTCCTCCCGGGCTTGCGCAACCACGTCGAAGGACGATTCTCCGAGTCAGCGCCCACCGGCCTCGTCCACCAGCCGGGCGATCTGCCGGGCCGACATCCGCAGTCGCTGGTGGTGCCGGTCGCCCAGCAGGGGCAGGGCGGTCAGACCGAGGCAGCACAGCGTGCCGTAGAGCGTGCCATCGCGCAGCCAGACCGGCGTCGCCATGTAGGCCCCGGGGGTGATCGGGGCCGTGGGCACGTCGTGCGTCGCGCGCAAGGCCGCCACGTCGGGCATGACCGCCGGCAGCCGCCCGTCGAGCACGCGCTGGCAGAAGCTGTGGTCGCGGTGGTGCGTCAGCTCGCGCAGGCCGGCCTCGTCGGTGTCGAGCGTGGCGTGGGCGATGACCACGTCCTCGCCGGCCAGCCGGGAGATGAAGACGATGTCCATCACCAGTTCCTCGCGCATCAGCGCCAGGATGGCGGAGATGGCGCGATCCAGCGAGAGCGTGCCGGCCTCCGGCTGGACGCGGATCACCGGGCCGGCGTCCTCCGGCGCGGGCACGCCGGGGGGGGACGGTCCGTCGATCCGGGGCCCGATCCCGGTCGCGCGCTCGTGCTGGCGGTCGCCCTTGCGCTCGCTGTTCTGATTCATGGCTTCCTTGATTCTTTGCAACAGGGAAGCACCTGCATCGTGGTCGCGGAGTAGGACAGGACGCCCTGAGGGCGCGTCGAGCCCGGGAGCGGAACGGCGCCGCAGGGGTCCGGTCAGTCGCTGGCGCTGAAGCCCGAGGCCTTCACCAGGCGGGCCCAGCGCTGCGTCTCGGCGGCGACGGCCCGCTCGAATGCCGGTCCGGCCTCGTTCGGCACGTCGAAGTTCTGCGCCTCCAGGCGGGCGCGCAATGCCGGATCGGCATGGGCCGCGACGGCCGAGGCGAGGATCGCGTCGAGCACCGGCCGCGGCGTCGCCGCCGGCGCCAGGACGCCGAACCAGATCGTCGTCGAGAGGGCCGGCGATCCGAGTTCGGCCAGCGTCGGCACCGCCGGCAGCGCCGGCGAGCGTCGCGGACCGGTCACGGCGATGGCGCGCAGCTTGCCGGCCGCGATGTGGGGCGCCGCCACCGCCAGCTGCGTGAAGCCGAGCGGCACCTGGCCCGCCAGCAGGTCGTTCACCTGCGGCGCCGAGCCCTTGTACGGCACGTGGACCAGGTCCGCCTTGAGCTGCTCGTTGAGCTGGAAGCCCAGGAAATGCGAGGGCGTGCCGGGACTGAAGGACGCATAGGCGGCTTCGCCCCGGTGGGCGCCGATCCAGCGGCCGAGTTCGGCGAAGGTGGTGGCGGGCACCGATGGATGCGTCACCAGCACCAGCGGCGCCTCGACGCCCTTGACGATCGGCTTGAAATCGGCCGCCTTCCAGCGCAGCCGGTCGTAGGCGGCCGGGTTGATGGTGACCATCGATTGCGTGCCGATCCACAGCGTGGCGCCATCCGGGGGAGCGCGCAGCACCGCCTCGGCGCTCAGGTTGCCATTGGCGCCGGGCTTGTTGTCGACGACGAAGGTGCCGCCGGTCTGCCGCGTCCACTGCTCGGCGAGGGCCCGCGCATACAGGTCGGGCGCGCTGCCGGCGGCGCTGCCCACCACCAGCGTGACGGTCCGGCCCGGCCAGGCCTGCGCCCAGACCGCCGTGCCTCAGCAGGAGGCGGCCGCGGCCAGCAGGAGGGCGATGGCATGTCGCCGCCGCTGCCCCGCGCCGGCCGCCGTCATGTCAGATCGCCTCGGGATCGGTGCGGATGCTGGTGCGGTCACGATGCCGCTTCTCCTTGCCGAGCACGCTGTCGAGCGCGCTGAGGACCTTGGTCTCGGCGCCACGGAAGGCCTGGTCGAGCGAGGGCGCCTGGTGCGAGACGGCGACCGGCGCGTGCTGCGGCACGTGGGCCTCGATCAGGCAGCGCTTGTCATCGGCGCCACCCTTGGCGCTGTTGACGTCCGACAGGTGCACCTCGACCCGCCGCACGTCCTCGGCGAAGCGCGCCAGCGTCTGGCGGATCTCGCCATCGGCCCAGCGTTCGAGATCCTCGCGGTTGTCCATGCCGTTGCCCGTGTTGATGTGGATTTCCATGTCGGTCCTGGTTGAAGTGGTCGAAACCCCAGTGGAACACCGGCTCCATTGACCCGTGGCGCCGCGGGGTCGACAGCGCGCGTCGGACATCGGCGCCACCGGGTCGCCACCGTGTCGCGATCGTGTCAGGGCAACGGGAAAACCCGCTCTTGCGCCGCCATCGGCGTCCCCAGAATCGCTTGTCCGACAAACCGGCAAACGACCGGTCCACGCCGCATCGCGCGGCCCCCGACAGGAGACACACCGTTGGCAGACCGCAGCATCGAACCGGGATCCAGGGCCGCGCGCGCGGCCGACGATGCCGCGGCCGGCGACGGCGCGGCCGGGATGTTCGACCGGCTGCATCTGACGCCCGCCTACAAGGTGGTGTCCTCCGAGATCGAGCGCAGCATCCTCGGCGGCCAGCTCAAGCCCGGCATGCCGCTGCCCACCGAGCAGAGCCTGGCCGAGCGTTTCGGCGTCCATCGCTCGACGGTGCGCGAGGCGATCCGCCAGGTCGAGCAGGAGGGGCTGGTGCAGCGCCGCGCGGGCCGGCGCCTGTTCGTCACCCTGCCCGGGCTCTACGACATGGCGCCGCGCGCCGCCCGGCTGCTGCTGCTGCAGCAGACCACCTTCGAGGAGCTGTGGCAGGTGGCCGCGACGCTGGAGCCGCTGGCCGCGCGACTGGCGGCGCTGCACGCCACGGCGGCCGACCTCGAGGCGCTGGAGGACAACACCACCCTGACCCGCCAGCTGCAGGGTCGGGGCGCCGCCACCGTCGAGGCGCACCAGCGCCTGGTCGAGCTCGACGTCGAGTTCCACGCGCTGGTCGGGCGCGCCAGCCACAACCGGGCGCTGATGCTGGCGCGCGAGCCGATCAGCCTGCTCTACAACCCGACGCTGCTGCGGATCCACCTGCACCTGCCGCAGTCCAAGGCGCGCAACCTCGACGCCCATCGCGCCATCATCGATGCGCTGCACCGGCGCGACGCCGATGCCGCCGCCGACTGGACGCGGCGGCACATGGACGATTTCCGGCGCGGCTTCCGCATGACCGGGCTCGACATGGGCGCGCCGGTCCAGGCCGCCACGGCGCGGGCCCCGGGCGGTTCGTAGCCCGCTCCGGGCGCACGCGCACGCAAACGCATCCGCACAGACACACAACGAAGGAGACAAGCATGCAGAAGACATCCGCACGACGCACCTCGCCGGTCCACGCGCTGGCGCTGGCCATCGCCGGCCTCGCCGCGACGCTGGCCCCGGCCGCCCGGGCCCAGGCCCCGGCCGCGGCCGCCGGCACCGAGACCTTCAAGGTCGGCATCGTCAGCTTCCTCTCGGGCCAGGCGGCCGAGAGCTTCGGCATCCCGGCGGTCAATGGCGCCAAGGCCCTGGTCGAGGCCTTCAACAAGGGCGAGGCGCCGGCGCCCTACGACAAGGCCGGCATCGGCGGCATGCGCATCGAGGCCGTCTACATCGACGAGAACGGCGGCGCCACCAAGCAGGTGCAGGAACTGCGCAACCTCTACGACCGCGAGAAGGTCGACGCGGTGGTGGGCTACGTGAGCTCCGGCGACTGCCTGGCGGTGGCGCCGGTGGCCGAGGAGATGAAGAAGTTCCTGATCCTCTACGACTGCGGCACGCCGCGCATCTTCGAGGACGCCAAGTACAACTACGTCTTCCGCACCGCCTCGCACGCCACCATGGACAACGTCGCCCTGGCGCGCTACCTGAAGGCCCGCAACATCAAGGCCGAGTCCTTCAACATGATCAACCAGGACTACGCCTGGGGCCAGGACTCGCGCAAGGACTTCACGCTGTCGATGGCGCAGCTCTATCCGCAGGCCAAGCTGGGCGAGGACCTGCTGCCGAAGTTCGGCGCCGGCCAGTACGGCACTGAGATCTCGGCGCTGATGTCCAGGCGCGCCGACGTCACGCATTCGAGCCTGTGGGGCGGCGACCTGCAGGCCTTCATCCTGCAGGCCGGCCCGCGCGGCCTGTTCAAGCGCTCGCAGGTGGTGCTGTCGGCGGCCGACCACGTGCTGACCAACCTGGGCGACAAGATGCCCGATGGCGCGATCCTCGGCGCGCGCGGCTCCTATGGCCTGCTGTCGCCCAAGTCGCCGCTCAACGACTGGTGGTGGAGCATCTACCAGAAGAGCTACCAGACCTACCCGGCGCAGGCTCCCTACCGCATGGCGCAGGCGCTGCTGGGGCTGAAGATGGCGGCCGAGAAGGCGATGGCCGCCAATGGCGGCAAGAAACCCACGACCGAGCAGCTCGCCGCCGCATTGACCAATGCCGAATGGGATTCGCCCGGCGGGCGCATCCGCATGACCCTGGGCGGCGGCCACCAGGCCACGCAGGAGACCGCCATCGGCAGGACGCGCTACGACGCCGCCAAGAAGATGGTGGTGCTCGACGACATCCAGCGCTTCCCGGCCGCCTGCGTCAACCCGCCGGTCAACGTGAAGTCGGAGGACTGGATCAAGTCCGACTTCGCCGGCGCCAAGTGCAACTGACTCGATAACGCCAGGTCCCATGGCCACCGCCCTCACCATCCTGATCGACGGGCTGAGCTACGCCTCGTGGCTCTTCATCGTCGCGCTCGGGCTGACGCTGGTCTTCGGCGTGCTGAAGATCCTGAACATCGCGCATGGCAGCTTCTATGCCCTGGGCGCCTACGCGGCGGCCAGCTTCGTCGCCTGGTTCGCCAGCATGAAGTTCGCGCCCGAGTGGTCGCTGGTGGCGATGCTGTTCGCCGCCGTCGCCGTGGCGGTGCTGGTGGCGCCATTGACCGAGCGCGGCCTGATGCGCTTCTTCTATGGCCGCGACGAGGTGCTGCTGGTGCTGGTCACCTATGCGCTGTTCCTGGTGCTGGAGGACGTCACCAAGCTGCTGTGGGGCGCCAACCCGTACTACGTCTCGGAGCCCTATGCGATGTTCGGCAATGTCGAGATCGGCGACCAGGTGTATGTCGGCTACGACTTCATGCTGATGGGGCTGGCGGTCGCCGTCGGGCTGGCGGTGTGGTGGGGCCTCAACCGCACGCGCCAGGGCAAGATCGTGCTGGCCGTGATCCACAGCGAGGAGGTCGCCGCCAGCATGGGCGTCAACGTCTCGCGGGTCTACATGCTGGCGTTCGGCGTCGGCGTCTTCCTGGCGGCGCTGGGCGGGGCCTTCACGGCGCCGCTGATCTCGGTGCAGCCGGGCGTCTCGGTGGGCGTGATCATCGTCTCGTTCGCGGTGGTGATCATCGGCGGCCTCGGCAGCATCGAGGGCGCCGCCATCGGCGCGCTGATCGTCGGGCTGGCGCGCTCCTTCGCCGTCCACGTGATGCCCCAGGCCGAGCTGTTCTCGATCTACATCGTGATGGCGCTGGTGCTGATGGTGCGTCCCGAGGGGCTCTTCCAACGCATCCAGGCTAGAAAGATATGACCACCCCCAGTCTTCGCGCACTGCGTGTCGCTCCGTCAACCCCCTCGGAGGGGGCAACACCGGAGGACCGGCGCAGCCGGATCCTCGGTGTTCCTGGGCCTTCGCCGCGGCGCGGCGTCGTGCTGGGGAGTGGCGTTCTTCTGATCGTCGTGCTGTTGGTGGCGGGGGCGTTCATGCCGAAGTGGCTGACGTTCCTGCTGACGATGGCGGCGTCGCACGGGCTGGTGTCGCTGGGGATCGTGCTGCTGATGCGGGGCGGGGTGGTGTCGTTCGGGCAGGGGCTGGTGTTCGCGGTGGGGGGGTACGCGGCGGCACTGGCGTTCAACCGGCTGGGCTTCACCGATGCGCTGGGGCTGGCGCTGACGGGCGGGGTGGCGGCGACGCTGGTGGCGGCGCCGTTCGCGCCCCTGCTGTCGCGCTACCGGGGCATCTTCTTCGCCATGCTGACCCTGGCGATGTCGATGGTGGCCTATGGCGTGCTGGTCAAGACCAGCGCCCTGGGCGGCTCGGACGGCTTCAACATGGGTCGCGCGACCCTGTTCGGCCAGGCGCTGCCGGACGCGCGCTCGGGCTATGTGCTGTATGGCGTGACGATCGTCTGCGCCGGCGTGCTGGCCCTGCTGGCGCGGGTGTACTTCGATTCCACGCGCGGCCTGGTCACGCAGGCGGTGCGCGAGAACGAGCTGCGGGTCGAGTACCTCGGCGGCTCGGTGCGCCAGGCCATGAGCCTGAACTTCCTGCTCGCGGCCTTCGCCGGCGGCTGCGGCGGCGCCCTCACGGTGATGTCGCTCGGCCACATCGATCCCAACTTCAGCTACTGGACGACGTCGGGCGAGTTTGTCTTCGTCGCCATCCTGGCCGGCTGGCAGAGCGTGCTGGCGGTGTTCGTGGCCTCGACCCTGCTGGAGGTGGTGCGCTCGTTCTCCAGCCTGTACTTCCCCAACACCTGGCAGCTGTCGCTGGGCATCTTCCTGCTGCTGATGATCCGCTTCCTGCCCGATGGCATCGGCTCGCTGTGGGTCGATCGCGGCCGCAAGGGAGCACGCCGATGAGCGCCGGGCGCGAGATCCTGCTGCGCGCGAGCGGCATCGAGAAGCGCTTCGGCGCCGTGGTCGCCGCCAGCGGGCTCGACGTCGGCGTCGCCGTGGGCGAGCGCGTCAGCCTGATCGGCAGCAACGGCGCGGGCAAGACCACCTTCGTCAACATGATCACCGGCTACCTCAAACCCGACGCCGGCAGCATCGTGCTGGGCGGGCGCGACATCACCCGGCTGGCGCCGCGCGCGATCACGCGGCTGGGCGTGGCGCGCTCGTTCCAGATCCCGCAGCTGTTCACCGGCATGTCGGTGCTGGAGAACATGCTGGTGGCGCTGGCCTGCCATGGCGAGCGGCTGTCGTTCTGGCGCACCGCGCGCCAGGCCGACGCGGTGGCGCGCGCCGATGCGCTGCTCGAGCGCTTCAACCTCGCCGAGCATCGCCAGCGCCGCGTCGCCGAGCTGCCCGGCGGCGTGCGCAAGCTCCTCGACATCGCGATGGCACTGACCGGCGAGCCGCGCCTGCTGCTGCTCGACGAGCCCACCAGCGGCGTCTCGGCCGAGGAGAAGTTCCCGATGATGGAGATCGTCATGCGGGCCCTGGGCCAGGAGCGCATGGCGGTGCTGTTCGTCGAGCACGACATGGACATCGTCGAGCGCTATGCCGATCGCGTGATCGCCTTCTATGCCGGCCGCATCATCGCGGACGCCGCGCCAGGGGTGGCGCTGGCCGCCGACGACGTGCGCCGCTATGTCACCGGCACCCTGCGCGCCGACGCGCCACTCTCCTAGCCCTTCCGGAAGCATCGCCATGCTCGCCATCGAATCGATCCACGTCGCCATCGGCTCCGTCCAGGTGCTGCGGGGCCTGTCCCTCGACGTCGCCGCCGGCCGCATGGCCGGACTCATCGGGCGCAACGGCGCCGGCAAGACGACCCTGCTGCGCTCGGTCATGGGCCACCTGGCGCCCTCGAGCGGTCGCATCGCCTTCGACGGCCGGGACCTGGCCTCGCTCGGCCGCCACGAGCGCGCCGCCCGGGGCATCGGCTACATGCCGGAGGACCGGGGCCTGGTGCCGGAGCTGACGGTGGAGGAGAACATTTTGGTGCCGCTGTGGGCGACGCGCTCGCGCGCCATCGCGCAGCGGCTCGATTTCGTCTATGGCGTGCTGCCCGAGCTGGCGGCGATGCGCGAGCGGCGCGCGCTGCTGCTGTCGGGCGGCCAGCAGAAACTGGTCGCGCTGGCGCGCGCGCTCGCCGTCGGCACGCGGCTGCTGCTGCTCGACGAGCCCTTCGAGGGCGTGGCGCCGGCCCTGTCGATGCGCCTGGGCGAGGTGATCGCCGGCCTGCGCGGCGGCGATCTCGCGGTGCTGATCGCGCAGTCGGACCTCAACCATTCGCGCCGGCTGGTGGATGTGGAGTACGTGATCGAGCGCGGCGCCAACGTGGCGCCCGGGCCGGCCCCGGCCCCGGACGCGCTGCCGGAGGCGCTGGCGTGACGGCCGCCTCGCCGTGGGACGCGCTGCCCGGCGGCGTGCCGGCGATGCGCTGCGAGGGTCTGCATGGCGACCGCGTGGTGCGCTGCTTCGTCGAGCGCCCGGCCAGCGTGCATGCGCTGCTCGAGGCCGCCGTGCGGACCCGGCCCGACGCCGAGGCCGTGGTCTGCGGCGACCGCCGCTGGTCCTATGCGCGGCTCGACGCCGAGGTCGCGCGCCTCGCCGGTGGCCTGGCGGCGCATGGCATCGGCGCCGGCGACCGCGTCGCGCTGTTCATGGGCAACCAGCCGGCCTTCGTCGCCGTGCTGTTCGCGCTGCAGCGCCTGGGTGCCATCGCGGTGCCGATCGGCGAGCGCGAGCAGCGCCCGGGCCTGGCCTACATGCTCGGGCAGTGCGGCGCTCGTGCCATCGTGGCCGATGCCGCGCTGGCCGATCGCGTGCCCGATGTCGCCGAGGTGCCGGGGCTGCGCCTGCGGGTGGTGGCCGGGACGCAGGAGCCGGGAGCGGGGGTGGAGGCGGAGGCGGGGGCGGGCAGGGCGGCCTTCGTCGACCTGGCGACGCTGGCCGCGTCCGGCACGCCCCGCATCGAGCCGTGCGAGGTGCGGCCGGAGGACACGGCCTTCATCCTCTACACCTCCGGCACCACCGGCCGCCCCAAGGGCGCCATGCTCACGCACCTGAACATCGCGCATTCGGTGCGCCATTACGAGGTCTGCATGGGCCTGCGCGCCGGCGACCGCTCGGCGCTGGCGGTGCCGGCCAGCCACGTCACCGGACTGGTCGCCATCATCCTGGCGCTGGCGCACGTGGGCGGCACGGTCGTGCTGCTGCCGGAGTTCAAGGCCGCCGGCTTCATCGCCGTCATGGCGGCCGAGCGCGTGACCCACACCCTGATGGTGCCGGCCATGTACACGCTGTGCCTGATGAGCCCGGCGCTCGAAGGCGCCGATCTCTCGCGCTGGCGCGTCGGCGGCTATGGCGGGGCGCCGATGCCGGTGGCCGCCATCGACGCGATGGCGCGGCGGCTGCCCGGCCTGACGCTGGTCAACGCCTATGGCGCCACCGAGACCACCTCGCCCGCCACCCTGATGCCGCCGGGCCTGACGCGCGACCATGCCGACACCGTCGGCGTGCCGCTGCCCTGCGCCGACGTGCGCGTGATGGACGAGGACGGCCGCGAGCTGCCCGCCGGCGCCACCGGCGAGCTCTGGATCGCCGGGCCGATGGTGGTGCGCGGCTACTGGGACAACCCGGAGGCGACGGCCGCCGCCTTCACCGGCGGCCACTGGCATTCCGGCGACCTCGGCCAGGTCGATGCCGAGGGCTTCGTGCGCCTGGTCGACCGCAAGAAGGACATGCTCAACCGCGGCGGCTTCAAGATCTATTCGGTCGAGGTCGAGCATGTGCTGATGGCGCTGCCCGGGGTGGTCGAGGCGGCCGTGGTGGGGCGCCCCTGCCCGGTGCTGGGCGAACGCGTGCATGCCTTCATCCACGCGCCCGGTCTGGCGCGCGACGACGAGGCGGTGCGCGCCCACTGCCGCGCGCGGCTGACCGACTACAAGGTGCCCGAGACCCTGACCTGGGCCGAGTCCCCGCTGCCGCGCAATGCCGGCGGCAAGCTGCTCAAGCGCGAGCTGCGCGACCGGCTGGCCACGCCGGCCGACGACCGCGGCTGAGCCGCGCCGACCGCCCCGCGCGTCGCCGTCCGGCGGCTCGCCGTTCCCTTGTCCGACACGCCGTTGCATCGTTCGCCGATGGTGCGGTGACGCGCGCGCGCATCGGAAAAGTCATAAAGGCGAAAAAACAGATCATAAAGTAGTAGTTTTGTTTCCGAAACGGCCTTTTGATTTTTACAATGTCATACGTTAGTACACGTTTTGTCTGAAAAATCAAAAAAGGACGTGCCATGCACGCACAAGTTCGGGAATCCCGGGGAATTCCCTCTTACTGGATTGGGCTGATCTGCGCCCTGCTGCTGGTCTCCTGCGGCGGCGGCGACGGCGGCAATGCCACGGGAAGCACCGCGTCGACACCGGCCGTCGCATCCGTCGCCGGCGCGCCCACCCTGAGCTCCGCCGGCGCCCGCAAGCCGGCCCTGCCGAGCGCGGGGCGCTGGGGCGCGCGGATCACGCTGCCACTGGTGCCGGCCTCGGCGGCCCACCTGCCCGATGGCCGCGTGCTGTTCTGGTCGGCCAACGACCGCTTCGGCTTCACCGATGTCGGCCAGGCCTACACGGCCCTGTTCGATCCGGCGACCGGGCAGTCGACCGAACGCTTCGTCAACCTGACCGGGCAGAACATGTTCTGCCCCGGCACCACCAACCTCGCCGATGGCCGGATCCTGGTGAGCGGCGGCTCCAATGCCGACAAGACCAGTCTCTACGACCCCGCGACCGGCGCCTGGTCCGTCGGTTCGACGCTGCGCATCCCGCGCGCCTACCAGGCCAACACCCTGCTGCGCGATGGTTCGGTCTTCACGCTCGGCGGCTCCTGGGCCGGTGGGCAGGGCGGCAAGCATGCCGAGATCTGGACCGAGGCGACCGGCTGGACCCTGCTGGGCGGCGTGAAGGTCGACGATTTCGTCACCGGCGACCCGGCCGGCATCTACCGCGCCGACAACCACATGTGGCTGCTGCCGGCGGGCAATGGCCAGGTCTTCCACGCCGGCCCCAGCAGCCGCATGCACTGGATCGACACCACCGGCGGCGGCCGCGCGCAGCCGGCCGGACCGCGTGGCGACGATGCCGACAGCATGAGCGGCAATGCCGTCATGTACGACACCGGCAAGATCCTGAAGGTCGGCGGCTCGCCGGCCTACCAGGAGAGCAACGCCACGGCGGCGAGCTACGCGATCGACATCCGCGCCGAGGCCCGGGTGCGCAAGCTCGCGCCCATGGCCTACGCCCGCGCCTTCCACAACAGCGTGGTGCTGCCCAATGGGCAGGTGATGGTGGTCGGCGGCCAGAGCTACGCGGTGCCGTTCTCGGACAACACCAGCGTGCTGCCAGCCGAGCTGTGGGATCCGGTCGGCGAGACCTTCACCACCCTGGCGCCGATGAGCGTGCCGCGCAACTACCACAGCGTGGCGCTGCTGCTGCCCGATGCGCGCGTGCTCTCGGCCGGTGGCGGCCTGTGCGGCGCCGGCTGCGCCGCCAACCATGCCGACGCCCAGATCTTCTCGCCGCACTACCTGTTCAACGACGACGGCAGCGCCGCCACGCGCCCGGTCATCAACGAGGCGCCGACCAGCGCCGTCTATGGCAGCGACCTGTCCGTGGCCACCGACGGCCCGATCGCGTCCTTCGCGCTGATCCGCCTGTCCTCGGTCACGCACACCGTCAACAACGACCAGCGGCGCCTGACCCTGCGCCACGCGCCGACCGGCGACAACCGCTATGCCGTGAGCCTGCCGAGCAACCCGGGCTGGGCGCTGCCGGGTAAGTACATGCTGTTCGCGCTGAATGCCGATGGCGTGCCCTCGGTGGCCCGGATCTTCACGCTGGCGGCCGGCGGCACGCCGCGCCTGCTGCCGATCCTGGAGCAGTCGGCCACCGTCGGCCGCGCCGCGTCGCTGGCCCTGGCGGCCGCCGGCGCCACGCGCTTCGAGGTCACCAACCTGCCGCCGGGCCTGAGCTACGACAGCGCCAGCCAGACCCTGCGCGGCACGCCGACCGTGCCCGGTCGCTACACCGTCACCGTGCTGGCCGGCAATGCCGAGGGCGCCGTCAGCACCGACTTCCTGTGGCGCGTCGATGCCGCCGGGGCGGTGCGCTTCGTCAGGCTGGAGCAGCTCGGCGAGATCGGTGGCAATCCCTGGGGCTCGATGGCCGAGCTGAACCTGCTCGACGCCAATGGCCAGCCGCTGGCGCGCGGCGCCTGGAAGATCAGCGCCGACAGCGAGGAGCGCGCGGCCGAGAACGGCGCCGTCACCCGCGCCATCGACGGCGACGCCAACACCTTCTGGCACACGCAGTACGCCCCCACCTCGCCGCCGCCGCCGCACAGCGTCGTGGTCGACCTGGGCTCGGCGCAGCGCCTGGGCGGCCTGCGCTACCTGCCGCGCCCGGGCGGCGGCAATGGCACCTTCGCGCGCTTCCGGGTCTACCTGAGCGCCGATGGCGCGAACTGGGGCAATCCGATCGTCGACGGCGACTTCCGCCAGATCGCCGCCGGCACCACCGGCGAGAAGACGGTCTCCTTCAGTGCCGGCGTCACCACCAACTACGCCCCGGTCGTGGGCTCGCCGGGCGACCAGACCCACCAGCCGGGCGACACGGTGGCGCTGGACATCGTCGCCTCCGACGACCAGTCCGAGCCCTTGCGCTTTGCCGCCAGCGGCCTGCCGCCGGGCCTGACATTGCGCGCCGACTCCGGCGCCATCACCGGCCGCGTCACCACCGCCGGCACCTATGCGGTGACGGTCACGGCCACCGACCGGGCCGGCGCCGCCTCGTCCACCACCTTCACTTGGCGCGTGCGTTCGCTGGCGCCGCCGGCGCCCACCGTCGCCGCGCCGGTCATCTCCAGCGGCGGCACGGCCAGCTTCACGGCCCAGGTCGCCGGCGACACCACCGGCCTGCGCTTCGCCTGGGACTTCGGCGACGGCAGCGCGGCGACCGCCTTCTCCACCTCGTCCTCCACCACCCACCGCTACGACGCGCCCGGGCTCTACACGGTGACGGCACGCGTGCGCGACACCACCGGCCAGGAGACGGTCTACCGCTTCACCCAGGCCGTGGCGGGCACCACCACCGCCGGTGGCGCGGCGCCCAACGCCACCAGCGCCTTGGCGTGGGAGCCGGCCACCTCGACCCAGGGCGCCCGGCTGTGGGTGGTCAATCCGGACAACGATTCGGTCAGCGTCTTCGACGGCGCCACCTATGCCCGGCTGGCCGAGGTGGCGGTCGGCAAGGGACCGCGCACCGTGACCCTGCTGCCGGGCCTGCGCCAGGCCTGGGTCGCCAATCGCGACGGCGCCAGCATCAGCGTCATCGACACCGGCAGCCGCGCCGTGCTGCGCACGCTCGCGCTGCCACGGGCCTCGCAGCCCTGGGGCGTGGTGGCGGCGCCGGCCGGCGACCGCGTCTATGTGAGCCTGGAGGCGAGCTCGCGGCTGCTGCAGCTCGACACCGGCGGCGCCACCCTGGCCGCGCTCGACCTGCCCGGGGCGCCGCGCCACATCGCGGTGTCGGCCAATGGCGCGCAGCTGCTGGTCGCGCGCTTCGTCAGCCCGCCGCAGCCGGGCGAGGACACCGCCACCGTGGGCACCACGCGCGATGGCGCGGCCACCGGCGGCGAGGTCTGGGCCGTGGCGACCGCGCCGCTGGCGCGCAGGAAGACCATCGTGTTGGCGCACAGCGCCAGGGCCGACAGCACCACCCAGGGCCGCGGCGTGCCCAACTACCTGGGCGCCCCGGCCATCGCGCCGGACGGCCTGTCGGCCTGGGTGCCCTCCAAGCAGGACAACATTCAGCGCGGCCGGCGGCGCGACGGGCTCGACCTGAACTTCGAGAACACCGTGCGCGCCATCGACTCGCGCATCGCGCTGGGCACCCTGGCGGAGGACGCCGGCGCCCGCATCGACCACGACAACGCCAGCCTGGCCAGCGCCAGCGTGTTCCATCCGAGCGGCGCCTACCTGTTCACGGCGCTGGAGACCAGCCGGCAGATCGCCGTCGTCGATCCGGTCGGCCGGCGCGAGCTGTTCCGTGTCGATGCCGGCCGCGCGCCGCAGGCGCTGGCGGTCTCGGGCGACGGCCAGACGCTGTTCGTCGCCAACTTCATGGACCGCTCGGTCGGCGTCTACGACCTGCGGCCGCTGGTCGGCTTCGGCCAGACCAGCCTGCCGGTGCGGACCACGCTGGCGACCATCGCCACCGAGAAGCTCGGCGCCCAGGTGCTGCGCGGCAAGCAGCTGTTCTACGACGCCCGCGACACCCGCCTGGCGCGCGATGGCTACATGAGCTGCGCGAGCTGCCACTCCGATGCCGGCCACGACGGCCGCACCTGGGACTTCACGGGCCTGGGCGAGGGGCTGCGCAACACGGTCGCGATCCGCGGCCGCGCCGGCATCGGCCACGGCCTGCTGCACTGGAGCGGCAACTTCGACGAGGTGCAGGACTTCGAGGGCCAGATCCGCGACCTCGCCGGCGGCACCGGTCTCATGACCGACGCCCAGTTCGCCACCGGCACCCGCGCCCGGCCGCTGGGCGACCGCAAGGCCGGCGTCAGCGCCGACCTGGACGCCCTGGCGGCCTATCTGGGTTCGCTCGATACCTTCGCGCCCAGTCCGCTGCGCAACGCCGATGCCTCGCTGACCCCGGCGGCGGTTGCCGGCAAGGCGGTCTTCGCCGCCGCCAACTGCGCCAGCTGCCATGCCGGCGCGGCCTTCACGATCAGCTCCGACGCCAACGCGCTGCGCGACGTCGGCACCCTGCGCCCGAGCAGCGGCCAGCGTCTGGGCGCCACGCTCGGCGCGCTGGACGTGCCGACGCTGCGCGACGTCTGGGCCACCGCGCCCTACCTGCACGACGGCCGCGCCGCGACGCTGGCCGAGGCGGTGCAGGCACATGCTGGCAACACCGTCGCCGGCGGCGACCTGGCGAATCTGGCGGCCTACCTGCAGCAGATCGGCGCCGAGGAGGCCGCGCCGACGGCGGGCACCGGCGGCACGGGCGGCACCGGCGGCACCGGCGGCACCGGCGGCACGGGGGGTGGCACGACGCCGACCGCCACGCCACCGTCCACCGCCATCGCCTGCGGCAGCGAGGGCCAGACGTGCAACCTGCCAGCCGGCAGCACGGCCACCGTCTGGTATGGCGCCAACGACCAGTGGGCCGTCAGGACCGGCCTGACCGGCGCTGTCGCCTGCGGCAACGACCTGTTCGGCGATCCGGTCTGGGGCGTCGCCAAGTCGTGCCGCTACGTGGTCAGCACCGCCGGCAGCGCGCCGCCATCGACGGCGGTCGCCTGCGGCGGCGAGGGCCAGACCTGCACCCTGCCGACGGGCGCGACGGCCACGGTCTGGTATGGCGCCGGCAGCCTCTGGCGCAGCAAGACCGGCGTCACCGGTTCGATCGCCTGCGGCAACGACGTGTTCGGCGATCCGGTCTTCGGCACGGCCAAGACGTGTCGCTATGTGGTGACCGCCACGGCCACCCCGCCGAGCGCGCCCAGCGCGACGCCGCCGTCCACGGCCACGCTCTGCGCCGGCGAGAACCAGACCTGCGCGCTGCCCACGGGTGTGAGCGCCACGGTCTGGTATGGCGCCGGCACCCAGTGGGCCTTCAAGACCGGCCTGAGCGGTCGCATCGCCTGCTACAACGGCACCTTCGGCGACCCGGCCCCGGGCGTGGTCAAGTCATGTCGCTACCAGTGACGACGGCAGGGCGGAGCATCCCATGAAGCAGCGCCTGGTGGTGGCGATCATGCTGCTGGTGGCCGGCCTGCTGCTGGCGCCCCTCGCGCAGCGTCACCTGCAGGCGCGCCAGCGCACCGACCTGGGCGAGCGGCTGCTGCTGGGCCTCGGCGGCGCGGGTGATGCGGGCCCGATCGGCAGCGGCGACGCCGCCGCCGCCGGGCCGTTGCGCGGCCGGCTGGCTGGCCATCCGGACCTGCTGCCCGTGGTGGCCACGCGCTGCGTCAACTGCCACGCCGTCGACGGATCGAAGCGCCCGCCCAGCGCCGCCGCCTTCGGTCCGGCGCTCGGTCCCGCGACCCTGGCCCGGGCCCTGGCCCGGCGCGGCGGTCCGCCCTCGCGCTACGACGCCGACAGCCTGTGCCGCCTGCTGCGCGAGGGGGTCGACCCGGCCTGGGTGGTGATCGACGCGGCCATGCCGCGCTACGAGATCGACGCCGCGCAGTGCCAGGCGCTGTGGGCGCGCCTGTCGCATCCGCCGCCGTCCTGAATCCGCCACCGCCGCCGCCGTCGCCGTCCGGCCCACGTGCCATCCGCTTTCTCCGTTCCCGATCCATCCAGCGAGTCACATTTCCATGCAACGCCGTCATCTGCTCTGCGCCGCCGCCGTCCTGGCCGGCGCCACCCGCGTCGGACCGGCGCGCGCCCATGGCGGCCTGGTGCTGCCGCCGGAGGCGCCACCGGCGGTGCGCCTGCGGCTGCAGGATGGCCGCCAGCTGGCGCCGGCCGCGCTGTTCGGGGGCCGCGTGACGGCCGTGCAGTTGATGTTCACCGGCTGCAGCGCGACCTGTCCGATCCAGGGCGCGCTGTTCGCGGAGGCCGAGCGCCTGCTGCTCGCGCGTCGACCGGCGGTCGAGGACCTGCAGCTGGTCTCGGCCAGCATCGATCCCCTGGCCGACGATCCGAAGGCGCTGGCCGCCTGGCTCGGTCGCTTCGGTGCCGGCGGCCTGTGGCGCGCCGCCGCGCCGGCGGTCGCCGATCTCGATCGCTGGCTGGATTTCCTGCAGGGCCGGCGCGCCGGCGCCGATCGCCACACCACGCAGGTCTACCTGTTCGACCGGCGCGGCCGGCTGGCTTTGCGCAGCGTCGACCTGCCGCCGGCGGCCGAGGTGGTGCGCCTGATGACCGAGCTGGCGGCCCGGCCGGCCTAGCGCGGGCGTGGGCCTGGGCCGGACGGCGCGGCCGTCGCCCCCTCCTCAGACCCGCTCGAACACCGCCGCGATGCCCTGGCCGCCGCCGATGCACATCGTCACCAGCGCATAGCGTCCGCCGGTGCGGTGCAGCTCGGCGATCGCCTTGGTCGTGATGATGGCGCCGGTGGCGCCCACCGGGTGGCCCAGCGAGATGCCCGAGCCGTTGGGATTCACTTTGGCCGGGTCGAAACCCAGCTCCTTGATGACCGCGCAGGCCTGCGCCGCGAAGGCCTCGTTCGATTCGATGACGTCGAAGTCCGCCACCTTCAGGCCGGTGCGCGCCAGCACCTGGCGCGTCGCCGGCACCGGGCCGATGCCCATGTAGGCCGGCTCGACACCCGCGTGCGCATAGCCCACCAGGCGCGCCAGCGGCTTCAGGCCCAGGGAGCGCACCCGCTCGGCATTCGCCAGCACCACGGCGGCGGCGCCGTCGTTGATGCCCGAGGCATTGCCCGCCGTCACCGCGCCGTCCTTCCTGAAGGCCGGCTTCATCTTCGCCAGCGCTTCCACGGTGGTGTCGGCGCGCACGTGCTCGTCGGTGTCGAAGAGCGTCGTGCCCTTGCGCGTCCTGACCTCGACCGGGACGATCTGCTCCTTGAAGCGGCCCGCCGCGATGGCCGCCGCCGCGCGCTGCTGGCTGGTCGCGGCCAGCGCGTCCATCTGCTCGCGCGTGATGCCATGGCGCGCGGCCACGTTCTCGGCCGTGATGCCCATGTGGATCTTCTCCCACGGGTCGTGCAGGATCCCCAGCATGTAGTCGACCAGCACCGCGTCGCCCATGCGCGCGCCATAGCGCGCGGCGGTGTCGAAGTACGGGCCCCGGCTCATCGACTCGGAGCCGCCGCCGATGGCGATGTCGCAGTCGCCCAGGGCGATCGCCTGCGCCGCCGAGACGATCGCCTGCAGGCCCGAGCCGCACAGGCGGTTGACGTTGAACGCCGGCGTCTCGACCGGGCAGCCGGCATCGATGGCGGCGACGCGGCTCAGGTAGGCATCCTTGACGTCGGTGGGGATGACGTTGCCCATCACCACGTGGCCGATGGCGTCGGCCGGCACGCCGCTGCGCTCGATTGCGGCCTTGACGGCGGTGGTGGCGAGCTGGGTGTTGGGCACGTCCTTGAGGGCGCCGCCGAAGGTGCCGATGGCGGTGCGGGCGGTGCCGATCACGAAGATGTCGGGCAGGGTCATGGGGTGGGGTCTCCAAGAAGGGTCGAGCGAAGGCGCGCGTTCAGCGGCCCGTGAAGGCCGGCGGCGTGCGCGCGCGGAAGGCGTCCACGCCGATGCGGAAATCGTCGGTGGCGGCGCAGGCCTGGAAGGCGGCGGCCTCGGCATCAAGCTGAGCCGGCAGGTCGCGGTCGAAGGACGAGCGCAGCAGCCGGCGCAGGTGGCCCAGCGCCACGGTCGGTCCGGCGGCCAGGCGGCGCGCCAGGGCCAGCGCCTCGGCCTCCAGGTCGGCGGCCGGCACCACGCGGTTGACCAGGCCGATGCGTTCGGCGGCCTCGGCGTCGAGGGTCTCGCCCAGCAGCGCGATCTCCAGCGCGCGGCGCAATCCGACCCGGCGCGGCAGCGCCCAGGAAGCGCCGACGTCGCAGCTGGCGCCGATGTTGGCATAGGCGAGGTTGAAGCGCGTGCCGGTGGCGGCGAGCACGAGATCGGCCTGCAGCATCAGGCTCAGGCCGGCACCGGCCGCCACGCCATGGACCTGGGCCACGACCGGCGCGTCGAGCGTGTCGAGCAGCGTCAGGGCCTCGTGCAGCGGACCGATCAGCTCGGCCGCGCCGCCTTGCGGGTCAGCGCTCAGCACGGCCAGGTCGCCGCCGGCCATGAAGCCCTTGCCGGACCCGCTCAGCAGCACCGCGCGCACCGTGCGGTCGGCGGCGATCTCCCGCACGGCGGCCAGGAAGGCCCGGGCCATCGGCGGATCGATGGCGTTGAGCGCCGCCGGCCGGTTGAAGCGCAGGGTGGCCACCGCGCCGTCGCGGCCCGTCAGCAGGGGGGCGTCGGTCGTCGTGGTCATGCGGGATGTCCGTGGGGGAGGGGATTCTTCGGCATGGGATTCGTCGGTTCGAAGCCGCCGGGCGGCATGGCGGGGTGCGCCGGGGCATGCCCGGGAGCCGGGCAAAGTATGAACCGCCGGATCGCGTTTGACGAGCCGGCAGCTGCACCGCCTGTCGCGCACGAGGCAGGCCGTTGAAATCGATCCGGGCCCATAGGCTCTTGTAGCGGCGTAGGTAGCCTGCGATCGTTTCTATCCTGGCCAAAGCGCGGGTTTCTCTGTGCGAGACAGCGATTTAGTTTGCGCATCCAATTAGCCGCGGATGTGCCAAGCTGAGTCAGTGAGTTTCTGAGGCCTTCTACGTCACCTATCCCCCCGTAGGTCAGAAACTTTGGTGATCTAGTTCAAAGCCTGCTTAAAAACTGCATTGGGAATGAGTCAGCAGCTAGATATGTCGACCTCAGCATCCTGAAAAGCTCACGCTGTGCGGCGCAGTGTTGTGCAGTGCGGCGTTTGGACTGCTCAGGGTTTTTGATTCAGCCGACGTAGGCCGGGGGCAGGCGACTGACGAATTCGGCGAAGTCGCGCCCGCCGATCGAGATGTGCTCCAGCATGGCGGCATGGCCGCGCGCCGGGTCATCGCTCTCGATGCCGGCGAGCAGATGACGATGCTCCTCCAGCGAGCGGCCGATGCGCCCGGGCGACTCGAAGCGGTCCTGCGTGTAGGCGGCGCAGCGCGTGCGCAGGATACGGATCTGGTGCGCCAGCATCTGGTTGCGCGCCGCCTCGTAGATCGCCTGGTGGAAGTGGTCGTTGGCGTCGTGGTAGGCGGCCGGATCGGCCGCCGCCGCCGCCACTTCGCAATGCTCGAAGGCCGCGCGCAACGCCGCGCGCGCCGGGGCATCGAGCCGGCGGGTGGCGAACTTCGCGGCCGCCGCCTCCATCTCCGCCAGCAGCTCGAGCAGTTCGCGCAGGCGCGCGATCGACAGCTTGGGGACCACCACGCCGCTGCGCGAGCCGGCCGTCACGAAGCCCTCGGCCGCCAGTTGCAGCATGGCCTCCCGCACCGGCGTGCGCGAGGCCTGGAACCGGGTGCACAACGCCTGCTCGTCCAGCGCCATGCCCGGCGCCAGCGCGCCCTGCGAGAGGTCATCGATGACCGTCTGCCGGATGTGGGCGGCGAGCGTCAGGCCGCTCTGAGGGTTTGCACTGTCATGCATACGGATGGGTCTTCGTAATATACAAATAGAACATCAAAGTATATCGAAGCATGCCATCGATCGCCTCTTTCTCCAGACGCCACGTCGTGGCGACGGGTCTCTTCCTCGCGGCCTGCGGCAGCGCCCTGGCCCAGGAGCCCTGGATGCCGACCCGACCGATCCGGCTGGTGCTCGGCTACACACCCGGCGGTTCGGCCGACCAGGTTGCGCGCGACCTGGCGCCGGTGATGGAGAAGGTGTTGGGGCAACCGGTGGTGGTCGACTACAAGCCCGGGGCCGGCGGCGCCATCGCCGCCGAGCTGGTCGCCGGCGCGCCGCCCGACGGCCTGACCCTCGGCCTGCTCGACGGCGGCCCGCTGACCATCGTGCCGAACGCGCGCAAGGTGCCCTACGACCCGGTGACCTCGTTCTCGTACGTGGGCATCGTCAGCCAGTCGCCGCTGGCGTTCCTGGTGCATCCCTCGCTGCCGGTCCGCGACATTCCCGAGCTGGTCGCGCTGATGCGCCGGTCGCCCGGCTCGCTGAGCTATTCGACCTCCGGCCTGGGCACCATCCACCAGCTCTCGGGCGAACTGCTCAAGTCCAGCACCCGGACCTTCATGGTCCACGTGCCCTATCGCGGCGCCGGCCCGGCCATGAACGACCTGATGGCGGGCGAGGTGAAGGTGTCGGTCGCGACCATCGGGCCGGCGGTGCCGGTGGTGCAGCAGGGCCGGGCGCGGGCGATCGGCGTGACCTCGCTGCGCGAGGTGCCGGCGCTGCCCGGCGTCAGGCCGGTGGCCGAGCAGGGCGTGCCGGGCTTCGACGCGCAGGGCGTGTTCGTCATCGCCGGGCCTCGGGGCCTGCCGGCGCCGGTGGTCGCCAGCCTGAATGCCGCGCTGAACGCGGCGCTCGCCACGCCGGCCGTGCGCGACCGCATGGTGTCCTTCGGCAGCGAGGTGGTCGCCGGCACGCCACAGGCCGCCGCCGACCTGATGCGGCGCGACTTCGCCCGCTGGGGCCGCCTGATCCGCGAGCAGAACCTGCGCTTCGACTGAGGCCGGCATCGCGGCCGGCGGTCCGCCACCGCCCGTGCGCGCTGCTTCTCCATTCCTTCATATTCCACCCACCCACCACCCATGACCGACTCCTCCGCCACCGATACGCCGCCCGCCACCGCCACCGCCACCGCCGCCGTTGCGTCGCAGCCGCCGGCGCTGGCCATCGATGGCGCCGTGGCGACCATCACCTTCCGCCGCCCGGCCACGCACAACCGCATCGAGCCCGACGACGTCGGCATCCTGCGCGGCTACCTGCGCGAGCTCGATGGCCGCGCCGATGTGCGCGTGATCGTCTTCGCCGGCGAGGGCCGCACCTTCAGCTCCGGCTTCGACCTCACGCGCCTGGGCACCACCGCGACGACCAACGCCGAGAACACCTTCGAGCTGCTGACCGACGAGATCGAGAACACGCGCGCCGTGACCCTGGCCCGGCTCGACGGGCCGGTCTTCGGCGGCTCGACCGACCTGGCGCTGGCCTGCGACTTCCGCATCGGCGCCGAGGGCATCCGCATGTTCATGCCGGCCGCGCGGCTCGGCCTGCACTACTACGGCCACGGCCTGCGGCGCTGGGTCTCGCGCCTGGGCCTGGGCGCGGCCAAGAAGCTGTTCCTGACCGCGCGCCAGATCGATGCCGCCGAGATGCGCGCCATCGGCTACCTCGACGCGCTGGTGCCGCGCGCCGAGTTCGACGCCGAGCTGCGGCGCTGGATCGACGAACTGCTGGCCATGGCCCCGGTGCCGCTGGTGTCGACCAAGCGCGTCCTCAATGCCATCGGCCGCCAGCAGTACGACGAGGAGATCGCGCGCGCCGACTACCGCGCCAGCCTGGCGACGGAGGACGTCGGCGAGGCGCTGGCCGCCTTCAAGGACAAGCGCCCACCGGTCTTCAAGGGCCGCTGAGATGACGCACCGCGACGAGCTGCCGCTGGCCGGCGTGCGGGTGCTGGAGCTGTCCCAGATCATGGCCGGCCCGACCTGCGGGCTGATGCTCTCGGACATGGGTGCCGAGGTCATCAAGATCGAGAAATTCCCCGCCGGCGACGATGCGCGCGGCTATGCCAAGCCGGGCGACCCGGGCCTGGCGCCGGGCTTCCTGATGCTCAACCGCGGCAAGCGCTCGGTCGCCTTGGACATCCGCAGGCCGGAAGGCCGGCGGGTGGTCGAGCGCCTGGTGGCGCGCTGCGATGTCGTGACGGAGAACTTCCGGCGCGGCAAGCTCGACGCGCTCGGACTGGGCTACGAGCAATTGCGGCTGATCAATCGGCAGCTCGTCCATTGCTCGATCAGCGGCTACGGCCCGGCCGGCCCGCTGGCCGGGCATGGCGGCTTCGACCTGGTGCTGCAGGCCTTCTCGGGCCTCATCAGCGTCACCGGCGATGGCCCGGGGCACTTCGCCAAGCCGGGCAACTCGGTCTCGGACATCAATGCCGGCATCCTGGCCGCGCTCGGCGTCGTCACCGCCTATGTGAAGCGGTTGCGCACTGGGCAGGGCAGCCATGTCGACACCTCGCTGCTGCAGGCCTCGATGCAGCAGATGTACTGGTTCGCGGCGGCCTACTTCTTCAACGGCGCGATCGCCGAGCCGATGGGCACGGCGCATCCGCTGATCGCGCCCTACCAGACCTTCGCCTGCCGGCAGGGCGCGATCGCGCTGGGCGGCGGCAACCAGGCCAACTGGAGCCGCATCGCGCAGGTCCTGGGGCATCCGGAGTGGATCGCCGACCCGCGCTTCCTGAGCGGTCGCGATCGCCTGGCCCACCGCCAGACGCTGGAGGCC
>Ga0308164_10001162_pt1 | contig 32952 bp, 19 predicted proteins | sample PhyTR2_FD_201031 | JGI IMG/M metagenome (GOLD analysis project Ga0308164, IMG submission 201031) | Phyllosphere microbial communities from UC Gill Tract Community Farm, Albany, California, United States - DLSLT.R2 | ecosystem: Host-associated > Plants > Phyllosphere > Unclassified | place: USA... | reverse complement strand
CCAGGTCGTTTTCGGGGTCACGTTTCAGCACACTAGCCGGTAATGTCTTTAAATCCCGCGTGGTTAAAACAGGGTGATCACCCACTAATGAACTTTTGCTCAGTACATACCTGGTTTCAGGATGACCGGGTAGGGAAATAATGCTGCCCCATGCTGACAGGTCTACCTGTCCCAGTGCACTTTTGATACCTACGCTGGCACCTTTTTGTTTATTGGTAACCGCGCTGACCACTTCCGATAATGGGATGTCTGCTACAACACCAACATTCCTTGGATCGGTACCGATGTCTTCAGGATCGGGATAAGCATCTGCTGGATAGTCGACCTTCTTTTTTAACGCTTTCCAGTACTTTCGGTAATTGTCAATAGGATTTTCGAGATTGATGCTTAAGGAGGTTTCAATCTTGCTATGCAAGCCAATCACTCTTCCATACAGATCGAAAACAGGGCCTCCGGAATCACCAGGTTCCATCAAACAGCTGGTCTGCATTTTTCCTTCGGGAGTAACGCTACGGACTACAGCACCCAGTCGCAGGACCGGATTTTGTAAATCATTTAGCGAAGCAGGGTAGGCGATGCTAAGACAGGGTTGGTTGATTTTTAGGTCGTACGACCAACCCAACTGACAATACGGAAGCTTGCCCTTAACAGTATCAATCTGGATCATTGCAGCATCCGTAACCGGCATGCGGCCGAGCGCTGTGGCCCTTAGTTTACGCCCATCTGGAAGTTCTACCAGGTACGATTCGCCAGTAATGGTAGCGTGCGCAGCGGTCAGCAGCAACCCCTCAGGACTAACAATCACTCCGCTAAAACTTCCGAACCGCCTGTGCCCGGTGCTGTCAAATTTCGACACGCGAACACAGGCCGCGCTCACTTTTTGAAATACCTGTTGTACCTTTTTCTCAAATGATTTGGGGTCACGATTCTGTTCCGGTTGAGTAGAAGTACTTTCTGCAGCGGCTTTACTAACGCATTGAACAGCAGTGATAGAAAATTTGTAGCGGGCGGAAGAAATGCTACGCCCAAAAGCACTACAAACGCCGTGAGCAGACAAAAGGAGAATTAACAAAGAAACTATTGGGAACTTGCGCATGGATTAGCTTTTGTTAAATATTTCTGCCAGTTTCTGGTCCAGTTTAGTCGGATCAACCGCGCCTGAGTTGTTACCATCAGGATCAATCAGCACCATTGCTGGCATCTGTTCAACGCCATAGTACTCAGCAATCGGATCATCGCCACCTTTTAAAGAAGAAACCTGTATACCGCTGATGCCATGTTTTTGAAGCGCGGCAACCCAGTCTTCACGTTTGGTATCCAACGATATTGCTATAATCTCAAATCCTTTGTCCCGGTAAGTATTGTACAATTGTTTCATGTAGGGCGCCATGCGCAGACAGGGGATGCAAGTGGACGACCAAAAGTCGAGCAAAACATACTTACCCTTGTAGTCGGCTAGTTTGATCACCTTTTTGTCCTTTGTAGTTGCAGAAAACTGGAAGGCCGGCTGACCAACCTGCCGTTGTATGATGTTGGTGATAATCTCATGTGCAGCGGTTCCGTAAGGTCCTTTTTTCACCCTGTCTGATAAGCTTTTGTATTCGCGTTCCCGTTCTTCAACAGATAGTGACGGAGCCCTTTTTGCGAGCATAAACCCCGCGATTTCTTTATCAGGATAAGTAGAAGAGATATAATCCTGCGCATGCAATAAGCTATCAAACAGTGGCCGGTAAGATTGCTTGATGGAATCTTTTTTCTCGGTATTGTCGCCCGCTGCTTTAGTCGCCTGCATACGATTGAAATTAGCCTGCAGCCCGGTCATAAAGATCTTGTTATATTCCTGAAAAAGATCCTGTTCCAGGTTTCCTTTAACCGTCACTGTACTCTGCAAATCAGATTCGCTGGAGTTGGTGATAGCAATATCTACCTCACCAGGATAGGCAAGTAGTTCCTGTACGTAGGCCTGATTAATTCCCAGATAAACTGGGCTGTATAGTTCTGGTGCCGGCATTTTTAAAACTGCTGCACCATTCACTATTCGTGCGGAATCGAGCGTTAGGTTTTTGCCGTTCTTGTTCACCGTTAACATCAGGAGTTTTCCATCTCCTTTAGGCCAGCTAACGTTTATATTGAATTGTTTTATTGTAGCCGATGTCGCCTTAGTTGATCGCGCGACCGCTGAGCCTGCTTGCGATGCAGATTTAGTTGGCGGGGCAGGTTCAGCTGAAGCTGTAAACTTTGTCGAAGCTGTAGACTTTGCCGAAGCTGTCGATGTTGCTGAAGCTGCCGATATTACAGATTTCGTTAAAGCTGGCGTTGGCGATGATACTCCTGATCTGGAAGAGATTTTTGATGTTCCAGTTTGTGCTGAAGCACCAATATTGACTAACAAACCGAGCGCAACACAGGGTAGTGCGATATTCTTTATTAAATTGCTCATATATAATAATGTATGATTAAAACTTATTGATGGACCACTTGTCCTAATTTCTGCTGCAGTTCTGCTCCACGCAGGTTCTTCGCTATAATTTTCCCCGAAGGATCAATCAGGTAGTTTTGTGGAATGGCCATTACGTTGTATAACAATGCGGCCTGCTGACTCCCACCTTGTGCATCACAAAGCTGCGTCCAGTTCAGCTGATCTTCTTTGATTGCCTCCAGCCATTTGGCTTTCGTAGCAGGAGCGTCTATTGAAACCGATAAAACAGTAAAGTTTTTGTCTTTAAACTGTTCGTAAGCAGCCTTTACATTCGGGTTTTCCTTACGGCAGGGCACGCACCAGCTCGCCCAGAAGTCAAGCAGGACATATTTACCGCGAAAAGAAGACAGGGAAAAGGCTTTTCCCGACGGGTCATCCAGCGTAAAGTCAGGTGCTTTTCCTCCAATTTCCCTGTTTTTCAGGGTATTGATTGTATATAATAAATCTTTTCCCCTTGCAGAACACTGCAGCGGCTTGGAAAGCGCTTTCAAATCTTTTTCGAGGGACAAATAAGGGACTGAAGAGGTACTCAGGGAAATAAGATAAAGGCTCAGATACGAATCTGGATGGTTGCGGATATAAAGCGAATCGCGTTCCGCAGACTTATTCATCGCTGCTTTCATCACCAGCATATGCTGCTTCAAAAACTCGGGCGATTTCTTTTCTTCTTCTGTTCCATCAGATACACGTTTTGAAGCGGCCAGCATCTGTTTCCGTTCAGGGGCTTTACTCGCGTGCAGCGCCTGGTAGTCTCCATTTAACTTACCTCCGGTAACAATCGGCGTCGCTAGCGGATCCGCGGCAGTCACCTTGATGGAAGTTTTTTCCAGCCAAAGCTCGGCATTAAACAGCAACTTATTACCCGGCGCAACCTTGTTTTCAAAGATGCAAACCCTCGCCAATGCGGGTTCGGCTACACTTCCTTTAAAGTGATAAATTCCGGAATTTAAACTGGCAGAATCTGTCGCCAGTTCGTTGCCCATCTGATAGTAGAGATAGGCCTTTCCGGGGTTTACCAAATGGCCAACCTTTACCTGAATGTTGTAGTTTTGCTGGGCAAATGTGAGCATAGGGACTCCCATTAAGAGCCAGAACACTGATCTTTTCATATTCATTTTCGGTATGTTGCTTATACTTTTGTTAAATCGAATCCAAGCGAGTTTAAGGCTTCTTTTACTAAATTGTACTTGTTCATTACCAACGGATAATTGCCATTTATACTTTCGAAATCGGCTACGCTCATGGTAAGTATTTTGCTGAGATAAACCTTCAGATCGCCCGACTGAGAGGGGGTGCCGAAGTAATAATCAGTTTCAGTTCCGTCTAAGAGAAACCCATATTCGCGTTTGTCCTTCCAGGGCAAATAGTATGGACTGTCTGCCTGGTTGTAGGAATACTTATCGTAGAAACCTGACGACACCTTATAGAAATTAGCCATAAGGCCCGAAGTACTTAAAGGGTTCAGCAATAAATTGGTAAATATTTCTGCCTTGTACGTTGCAAGCTCATCTGGTCTCATGGTTGTAATGGCCGGCACACGGGCAATAGCAAAAGTAGTCAGCGCAGGAACGGCAGTATAATTTGTGGTGATGATGTAACTCGGGTTATACACAATTTCCGTTTTCAGCGTATCCAGCAGCGAAATCGCATGCAGTTTGATTTTCGAACCTAATGCAGGGATAATCTGATCCCTCACGAATGCAATTCCAGCAAGGATGTCCGACTTGTTTTTCGGATAACTGTATATGTAACTGGTGTTTGAGCCAGCCATCTGGTAATTGAGGTTAACTAGTTCCAACGGATTTTTGCTCACCGTATCGGTATAAAGGATCGGAACATTCGTTTGCTGGTAAACCAGGTAAATCTGATGGTCAACTTCACTCGATGCGTTATCAGCACGGGCATATGTATCATCGCTTGGCTTTGAGGCCTCTGGAGCGCTGTCCTTTTTACAGGCAGTTAACAACGCAAAATAGAAAACAACTAAATATTTCAGGTATGTGTTCATGTCTGTTCTGGTTAAAATGTACGGTTAGGTCGTGTTGGGTTTTGTACTAAGCTGCCCTGGTTATATTCCATGGCCGGATCTGGGATCGGGATCAGGTAGGCAGCATCGTTAGGCAATAAAGTAAGTGTGGCCTTTACCGAAGCGCTTCCGATTACCGCCAGCGAATAGGGGTGACTTATGCTCCGGCTGTAAGGATAGGTGGCATTTACGGAATACCGTTTCAGGTCAAGCCAGCGGTGACCTTCAAAACACAGTTCTCTTCTGCGTTCATCGCGAATAAATGTGACCAGTGCTTCTGCGGTCAAATTTACAGGCTGGTAATCTGCCGCCAAAAATCTCGACCTGCGCAGTGTATTGATGGCCGTGTTCGCAGCTGCTGCGTCTCCCTGCATCGCCGCCGCCTCTGCCAAATTCAGGTAGGCTTCAGCATTGCGCATAAAAAAGTTATCAGAATAGTAAGCTTCGGGCACAATCCCGTTGAATGAAGAAAAGTAAACCTTGGTATAACGATATTTCCCTCTGCTGTCCAGCTCAAAAAATGCGTTTCTCCTTAAATCCTTCTCACTGTACAAGTTCATCAATTCATTTGTCGGTTTAAACGTGCAATAACCATTTTCATATTGAAGGTAAATCATCGCATTTGTTCCCTGGTTAAAAATAGCCTCGGGCGATTTTGCGTTGAAAAAACTTGTCCTTGGCTGATAACTCGCCAGGTTGTACAATAATGGCTTCCGGCTGGTCACTTTATTCGCTGCGGCCGCACTTTTTTCCCAATCCTGCATATAGAGGTAAACCCTGCTTTGCAATAAATTCACAGCATTCACGTCCGCATGGTACAAAGAGGAGGGGGCAACACCCGTAAGGTCCTGCTCGGCTTCTTTTAAATCCGCAATCATTTGCTGATAAACGGCATCCACAGACGCACGTACAGAAAGCGCAGATTCAACAAATTCTGTGGTTTTCAAAGGTACTCCCAGATCAGTTTTTGCCGTTGCGGGATTATAAGCCTTGGCGTAGATGTTTACCATATAGAAATAGTATCCGGCGCGCAAAAACAAAGCTTCGCCTCTTATCCTTTTCAACTGACCTGGATTGTCAGTCATTTCCGATGCTTTCTTCGCAATGATATTCGTTGCGTTGATATGCTTATAGAACCTTACCCAGGTATCATCCATCACCGGCGCATATAACGCATTTGTAAATGGCCTGCTTTGCCAGGTATACATTCCAAACACCTGGTCGCGCGTATCAGGGTAAGTTTTGAAAACCACATGTTCGGTAATGTCATCATCCATTACATTTAACCATGGCAAATATTGGTTCGTAGTCGATGTTTGGAAAGAACCCATGTGCGCCATATAACCTTCGCCCACCAATAATTCATCCAGCTGCGCAGAATTTTGTACATATTGTAATGTCTGCGACCGCTCTTCCAGAAACTTCTTACAGCCTGTTGATACACTCAGCAGTACCAGTAAGAAAATTGCATTTTTATATTTTAATAAGCTCATGTCTGCTCTGTTTTAAAGTGAAATATCTATGCCCATTGAAAATGACGGACGTGTAGACAATTGAGTGTTCGTCGTAAATCCCGTTTGTTCCGGATCCTGACCGTTTAATTCTTTACTCGCAAAAGTGTATAGGTTGGTTCCCGCAAGTGACAGCGCTGCGGTTTTCAATCCTGCTCTCTTACAGAAGGTTTCTGGCAGCGCGTAACGGAACGACCAGGTTTTGATCTTCACAAAGTTGCCGCTGGCTGTCCTGATGTCCGACGAATCATACATCTGCCACACATTAGTCGCATAGGCATAACTTTGGCCGCTCGAGAAGTGACCTCTGGAAATCGCATAATCCATTGGATTTAACAAACCAGGGATATTTGTAAAGGCTTCATCACCTGGTTTTTTCCACCTGTTTACCAGCTGGGCATTTACATTGTCTTCCGGCATAGCCGCCATCGTACTCACACTCGCATTTGCGCCGTAGTTGTCTTCGAATAAACGCGTTAAACGGATCTTCGATCCAAAACTGTAGGCAAGGTTAAAGCTTAGAGAGAAGCTTTTGTAGGAGAACGAGTTACTCAACCCACCCTGGATAGTCGGGATTCTGTTACCAGAAGGCACCATCACATACTGATACAGCTGATCGGAGGTTAAACCTTTTAGTTTCAGGATATTCTCTGGAGTGTTCATATCGTTGTTAAACAAAGGCGCTCCGTTAACGGGGTTTAGCCCCGCAAAAGAATACGAGTAGAACGAATTGATAGACTTGCCGTCGATTACCTGCGTGCCGTTAAGGTAATTTGTATAGGTATTGCTGTTTACCACGGCCTGGTTTACACTTTTGCTGTTCAGCAGCGAGTTAATAGCCTGTCCAATTTCCGGATCAATCCGCCAGGTAAAGCCTCTGCCTCCTTGTGATGCGTTGTTGATTGGTGTAAAGCTCAATGCAACTTCAACACCGCGGTTAATCACCGTACCGGCATTTACTACATAGGCACTCAATCCGTTTACATCGCTCACATTTGAGTTTACAAAAGCATTGTCTGTCTTCTTATAATAATAGGTCAGGGAGCCGTTTACCTTGTTCCCGAATAAAGAGAAATCCAAGGCCCCGTTAAACTGACCCGTTTTTTCCCATTTCAGGTTTGGGTTTGGATAAAACGCGATGTTTGAACTATATTCCCCCGTAACAGGATCAACGCCACCACTTTTCATAATCAGCTCAGGTGTTTGGTTTGCCAGCATATTTCCCTGAATACCGTACGATGCCCTAAAGGCCAATACGTTAACGGATTTCGAATTCTTAAAGAAATCCTGCGCTACGTCCCATCTTCCCGAGAAAGAGTACGATGGCAGGAATTTTTCATTGCTCCTTGAGCCAAAGTTGTTCGAATAGTCGGTCCTAGTGTTAAAGTTTATAGTATATTTTTTATTGTAGGTATAACTTGTGGTAAAATATCCCGACAACAAGTTGGTCAGCTGGTCCGTCATTTTAACCGGATTGCTTAACGCCCATGCGGCATAAGCAGGGTAGGTGACAGGATTCACAGCAGCAAATATCCCTCCGCGCTCAGGCAGGTAACCCCGGTTTACAGAAGCTGTTCCGTCATATTTCGTTGAAGAAAGTTCCCCGCCCAGCGTAGCTATGAGTTCATGCTGACTGGCAGTGCCGAAGGTTTTGTTGAAATCGAACTGCGGACGAACAAGGTAATTGTAATTACGTGTCAGGTTAGACTGCAATTCACCACCGTAAGGCATCAGTGTTTGCGTAGGATCAGGCAGAACCCCCACATTGGTTTGTCTCAATTGCGCAGAATACCAGGTGTTTTCGCCATAGCTGATTTCCTGGTCCGTATTGTTCAGCGCGTAAGAGAAGATCAGTGACCCTTTCACATCCGGACTAAAGCGGTAACCGAGTGTGTTTGTTAAGCTGATGCCAGACAGGTTGCTTATCTCGCGCGACTGGTCAATTTCATTCAGGATATTAAAATCCAGGTAACCCACGCCATATTTTTTGTAATAGTTTAGCGAGCCGTCATTGTTATAAGGTGTTAACGTCCTGTTGGTGTTGTAGGCATAATCTATTGCGTTTACGCTCGTAGCCACGTAGTTTTTCTTGCTCACGTTTGCCCTGAAATTCATGTCCCAGCTCAAGTTGCGGGATAGGTTCGAATTCAGTTTTACAAAAGCCGTGTATTGGTTTACGCGGTCGCCCTTCACACTACCAGTTTGATTGGCCGCTCCCAGTGAACCATAATAGCGCATTTTACTCGTTCCCCCAGATATGCTCACGTCATTTTGTGTCGATATCGCATCGTGCGCAATCAGCCCAAACCAGTCCGTATTCCTCGTTTCCATTTGGCTGACCTGCTGGTTAAACTGGTCGTAGTTAATTACACCCGTATATAAATCGTGCAGTGCACCTTCATATCCTACATAATTGATATTAGCCGGATAGGCGATATTGTTTGCGATCAGGTCCCTCGAATAATCCACGCGCTGTCTCGAGTCCATTACGTTTACATTTCCATCCGTATATCTTGGTCGCGGGGTATAAGTAGTTGCCGTCGAAAAATTAATCACCGGTTCACCAATATGTCCTTTTTTCGTAGTGATCACAATTACACCATTAGCCGCGCGAACGCCATACAACGCAGTTGCGGAAGCATCCTTCAAAATAGTGATGGTTTCCACATCAAAGGGCTTTAAGCCCGAAATAGAGTTGCCAAGACGGTTTACAAAATCCAGATCGTTGATTGTTGCCGGGTCTATATTCACCGGGTCGTTCACCACCACTCCGTCAACTACCCATAATGGCTCATGATTACCCAGTACCGTCGAAGTACCGCGGATCCTGATTTTTGGAGCCGTGCCTATTTCGCCCGAGTTGTTCATCACAAACAATCCCGCTACCCGACCTTCCAGCGCCTGGTCTATGCTAAACATCCCTGGCACAAAAACATCTTTCGCTTTCAGCACATCAATCGCGCTACTTAAATTCCTCGTTTCTATTTCCTGATAACCATTTGTAACAGTCACCTCATCCAGTACCTTATTTTCCGTTTTCAAGGCTATTGTGCGTACTCCCTGCCAAACTTTTACTTCCCGCGTTACATAACCCAGGTAAGAGATTTGCAGCGTACCGTCCATAGGCACCCCTTGCATTCTAAACGAGCCCTGTCTGTCGGATGTAGCCCTTTTTGAGCTTCCTTTCAGCTTGATCGATGCACCCGGTAAGGCCATTCCTGCCGAGTCGGTCACAGTACCCTCAATATCAACATCAGTAAATACCGAAATCACTTTGTCCAGTATCGTACGTTCTTTCTTTGCCACAACAACCGACTTATTCCTGATTGTATAGGTAAGTGGCTGTCCTTCAAAAATCTGTTGCAATACCAGGTTCAGGTCCTGGTTTTTTACGTTGATATCAACAGGCTTCGCATCTGTTATCATGGCCCGTGTCACCAAAAAATCGTAACCCGTCTGTTTACTGATCTGGTCAAAGATTTTATTGATAGGGGCTTTTTTCTCCGATAGGGTAATTTTCTGGGCAATACTTGCAGCTGTTACGTGCATTAGGGACACCATCAATACCAGGGTGGTCAACCTCATATATAGTAATATTTTCTGGAGGCGCCGATTAGGCACACCAAGTTTGTTAGTATAAATTTTATACATTTGTTTGGTTTGGTTGATGTAGGATACCTTTTAGTTTCGAAGCCTGAGGTACCTGCTGTTAAAGAGTTGATAATTATGTTATTAAGCTAAGCCAAACTCTGCCAGGTTCCGGGTCATCCGGGATCTGGCTGTTTGCTTTTTTCAAGTAGTTATTTTATCACTAAGATCCTCCTTCCATCAATTTTAAAGTGAACAGTATTTGTCTCGCTCAGCATTTCCAATACCTGAGCAATATTTTTGAATTTCGAAATCTTTCCGTTGTATTCTTCTTCAGATATTTCCCCTTCAAACTCTATCTCCACGTCATACCAGCGGGCTATTTTTCGCATTACACTTTCAATCTTTTCATCATTGAACCTAAAATAACCGTTTTTCCAGGCCATCACTTCTTCCGTATTTGCCGGTGTGACAGTAATTCCCCCTGTGGTTAGCATAGATTGTTGGCCTGGTTTCAGGATCTGATGTGAGGCTGTGCCGGAAACGCTGACGGATCCTTCCAATAAGGTCGTTAATGTTGCTGGTTCATCTGTATACGAATTGATGTTAAAGTGTGTACCTAGTACTTCCACTTCCTGCTTAGTTGTTTTAACCAAAAAGGGATGAGTTTTGTCTTTCGCTATTTCAAAGTAAGCCTCGCCGGTCAGGTCAACATTCCTGGTTTTTGCTTTAGCAAAAGAAACAGGATAGGTAAGAGAGGAACCTGCGTTTAGCCAAACCTTCGACTGATCTGGCAAAATCACCATGTATTGGCCACCGTAAGGCGTCTTAATTATATTGCGCGCATCGGACGGAGCGTTCGCGTCAGTAACCGTGTATACCAGCTCACCGTCTTTTGTCTTCGAAATCTGAACTCCAGCTTCTTTGGCAAGGTTACCATTTAAAGCAGCATCCAAAGTTATGTGGCTTCCATTTGCCAATGTCAGTTCTGCTTTGTTTTTTCCGGGCAGCAGGTTTGCAGTTTCTGCCTGTTGTTGCAGCGACTTGTCGGAAGAGAAGTAGATTACCGATCCGGTTATCAAAATAGCGGCTGCGGCGGCAGAGAGCCAGGTATACAATTTTCTGCGTTGAGGTTTGATCTGTACGGCAAGGTTATCATTAATACTTATATTTCCTTGAGGATCTTGTACCAAATCTCTAGTGATTGCGTTTTGCAACTTCACGTTTGCAAAAATCAGTTGGAGTCGCTCATTTTCCTGTTGGTTATTTCCGGCAGCATCAGGCGCTTCAAACATCACACCTGTGGTCAGCTTGTTTAAATCCTCATGCGATAAATCTCCAAGTGAATTTAACAGATCCCTGATTTCACCAGCAGACAACTCGTTGTTGATATATTTGGTGTAAAGGAACTGAAGGTCGCTGTGTTTTTTCAAAATGTATCTATTTTATATGTAGTATACGCTTCAAAAAAGATCTTCCTCTATATGAAATGAAAAAAAATATGAATTATTTTAATTCTTAACCGATTTCAGTATCGAAGTGGGTTAAAATAGCCTCAGTGCACGGTAAGGATAGGAGGTGAAATGTGTGAAATCTTTCAATAGAGCTATAATTGCCTGGTTCGTTGCGATATTTATTGAGATAAAAATGATCAACGATGAAAAAGACACATGGCGAGTAGCAGAAATCCTTTTTTCTGGCTAAAGAAGTACAATTTTATAGTTTTTGTTCCTTTTACGATGTGGTTGCTGATGGTAGAAGTAGATATTCCGAGCAGATTGCTCACCTCTTCATAGGATTTCCCTTCAATCTTGCATAGTTGAAATACCAGTTTTTGCTGCGTAGGAAGGCTATCGATTGCTGCGTCCATCAGTTCCTTGCTTTCTTTGTAATAAATTTGGTCTTCGGTAGGATTGTACAGCTCTGTGCTTGCAGCAATAATTTCGTCCTGCAACCTTCGTTCACGGGCAACTTTCCGGTAAAAATCGTTTACAATGTTGTTGGCAAGGATTAAAAGATAATGACGGAATGGCTTTTCAACGGTGATCACCTCACGCTTGTTCCATATTTTTACAAAAACATCTTGCGTTAGTTCCTCAGCCAAAGTCACATCCTTCACCATTTTAAGGAGCTTTCTGTAGATTTCTTTGCTGTACCTGTTATATAGGGGCTCAAAAGCCAGCTGATCTCCCGATTGCAATCTTTTAACAAGTTCAGATTCGTGATCAAAGTCAATTTCCATGAGCTAAAGCAATTGCATCTTAGCGCTAAGTTAGCCGCACATTACAGAGATGTATAATTCCTGCAAATAAAAATAAAATTATTTGGATTATGCTAGCATTTGGTGCGATAGTGGGATTCTGACGCACAAGCGATAATCAAGTAGAAGAAAAAAAGATTTGTTCTCATCAAATACGATTTCCTTAATACCTAAATAATGTTAAGATGTTTAATTTGATCCGATTATTCGGATCCCTTATGACTGCCAAAATGGGCGAAAGGCACATATGCCGCTGGCTCCCTTTTAACATCCAAATCCTCAAGAGACTGCTCAAATTGCACAGCGTACTCCTTTTTCATTTGTATAGCCATGAAGTCCTGTATGTTATCATTCCAGGTTTCATAAACAAAAAATTCATTTTGATTTTGTATACCCTGATTTATAGTAGCATTCACAAAGTTTTGCTCATTACTGATGGTATTGAAAAGTTCAGTAAGAATGGTTTTAAAATTATCCCTGTTTTCTGCTGTTGTTGTAAATTTGATCGCTAAGGTTAATTGCTCCATGGTATTGTATACGTTTTTATGTTGTCCCGATATTACAAAGATAGACCTATTTGAGACTCTTTCAATTGATCCATAATAACATCGAAATTAATTCCGATAACTCTGCCATCGGAATTAATTCTGATGTGTACTTTAAAAAAAATATTCTGACTAAACATGAAAGAGATGCAGCACAAAAGATAGGCTAAGTCAATCTATGGTTCGCTCACTGTAAGCTTATAAGATATTATCACCTGAAATTTTACGTTTATACTTAATAAGTTGTAGGAATGAAGAATATGGCTAGTAATGTGGTGTACTATTTAAAGATCAGAATATAAAGGTCTAGAAACAAGAATATCCCTATTCTCACGTAGTGATTAGTTTTATAGTAGCCCCAATTTGATTTTTTAGTGAGGTACCAACCAATTGAAGCTAAAATCAAGATTTGCAAAATATAAAAAAAAGGCTGCTGCGGCGGAGGCATAATCGTTGCTAGCGCCATGCATATTAAACCTATTGAATATCCTATCCCCGATAGAATCGAAAAGAAGATATGCTTTTCTTCAATGGTTGTTAACATTAACCAGCCAAAAAACAAATAGTAAAAAGACATTAGGCATATCATAACAACAGCTGGTACTGTTGAACCATAATCCATCATTACGGTACTTACCGTACTTAATCCAAAATAAAGCTCTTCTGATCTAAATCGCTTAATAGCAATTTGAATAAGCGATCTAAAAAATGTTATAGGTTGCAAATCTTTAGTGTTAAATATTACCGTCCATGATCTTACAATGTAATAAAACTTTTTAGGTGTTTAATATATTGCGGGAAGATACAATAAAAACTTTTAAACTATTGGTATACGAAATTTATGCTAACACTAGGATCATTTTAGTATATTCAAAGATGAATAATATTTGATCCTCATTATACTGATGACAGCTACTAAAATAACGGCCATGCTTTATATAAAAACAAAACTTATCTATTGAGAATTCGTGCCTGGAAATAATATTTAAATTTTGAATGGCACTTGTGGCAAATGAACAGCGATTTCTATTAAATTTACAAATCGAGATATATGTTTAAAGTCCGCCCTATTAATGCGTTTCTTTATATTCTGTCAAAGTACTTTGTTTACTTTGGAGTGCTTGCGTTTATAGGCAACAGATTTGAAGATGCTGTTATCCATAACGCAGAAACATCAGTAGAGTTGTTTAAACTAACATTGGGATATATATTTATATGGATGGGGATTGGGTCGTTGTTCCCAGCGTTAATTTTTTATTGCCCATTTTATTATATCTTTCAGATTAAAGGCAAGTTTTATTTTGCGCTGCTACTGATCGGCTTTTATATTATTGATTTCTATTTTTATTATTACATGTATGCTTCGAGTGCATTATTGATAAGTGTTTGCAACTGTACCATCGGTATCATTCTTTTGTTTCCTTTTTTTTTCAAGGCAATCAAGGCAAAGTTTATATGAAATAGGAGAGGCTCAAGAAGTGTGTAATGTGGTTAAATATCAATTTTCCTGTACAAATTAAACATACCCAGATGCAAAATGGAAGCTAAGGATTATCACGCCCAAAACTTCAACCTACCGGAAAACTCAATTAAATCTGAATAACGTCAACATGATTAGTAAACGCTTAGACCTCTCATTAAGGAAAAATAAGGGTAAATCTTTGATGAAAAGATATAAAGAGATGTTTGTCTTGTCAGGATTTCAGGAAACTGAACTGAAATCTGTTAATATTGAGAAGTCAGACGAAATAAAGAGCAAAATTAAAGCTTCCTTTCCAAAAGTTCAAAAACAAGTGGAGATCCTATCAGATATCTGTACATTCCGCGATTCAAGATTGCTGAAATTGACATTTGCTGAGGTTAGCGGTTGTGATGAGTGTTTTATATTCTCTGATGATGTAGAATATTGCGGTATGTATATTGTAAGCGCCAAATCTGCGCAGGAATACTGTTTAAACGTTGCAAAATTAGGGTATAGTAATACATGTTTTCTCGTTAATACAAATTTCAGGTTCTCATTTACTATTAATTATCATATAGATGGAAGCGTGGAGTTGAAGAACAAATTTGACATACAACTTAAATCTCTCGTGTAATATGGGATTGATGACATTTGTAAATAAGACAAATAGCAAGATCTAGCTATTTGCTACAACATGCAGATCAGATATATTCGTCACGTAATATATTCTCATGGTCGAAAAGGAAATTGTTGACAGGCTCGCGAAAGTCGAAGAGCAATTAGCTGCTCAGAAAAATGACCTTTGGAAAAAGATTACTATTATCACCCCAATACTAATTCCACTTGTAGTTGCATTCATAGGGTGGTATTTTACCAATGTGCATAATAAAAATGAATTGGAGATTCAAAAAATCAATAATAGCAATCAGGTAAAAGTTGCTAATATTAATAGTAATGTTGGCCAGTCCAGCCTGATCAAAGATTTTATGCCTCATTTGATGAATAAAGATACCGCCGTCAGAAATATAGCCATGGAGGCTATACTCTATGCGGCCCCGTCGCCGGGAAAAAAGATCGTAGAGATTATTGCGAAATCGAGCGATAGTAAAACCAGGGCTAGCGCAAATGATGCGTTGGAAAGTAAAAGGGATGATCTCGTAAATAGCCTGTTCGCAAAACAGAAACAAAGGCGGTTATCGGCAGCAACGGAAATTACTTCGAACTGGAACAGCGATGAACAATTGCTGTCAAAGCTAATTAGTCGTGCTAATGAATGTCTTGATGGTAGAAACACTGCTGGTGATTGCAAAAATGGAATTTATAATGCGATGGTAATCTTGCCTTCTTTTGCACCAGAACTGCTATCTTTTTATAAGCAGGAGCTTAAGAAACTTCAAACCAAGATACCAACCGAGTACACTAAAACAGCCGACCATGCGCAAGATCTGATCGATGAAGTAATCGTGAAATAGCCACATGCCTTGTGCCAAATCCTCAGTCCAAAAATGGCAATTTCTACCTATTGTATCACCTTAGATTATCAATTAATTTCACACCATAATCTGATGCTAACCCAATTTAGCTTCAGGGATTCAGACCGGCGACAAAAAAATCCGACACAAATATAGCAGTGATGCAATAGAAAATGGCCAAAAGCCTTAAATCAATATCAATAAAGCTGGCTTAAAAATCCTTGAAATTAAAATTTCTATTTTAACAGCAACCCTTATAATCAAGCAAGCCTATACGAATTAAGCAACCCAATGTGAACTAAGCCAGCCTTTATAACCCAAACAAGCCTTTAAGAACTGAGAACCTCTTGTGAACTGAGCAACCCTATATAATCTAAGCAAGCCGATATGACCTAAGCATCACTGTAATAACTGTACATTTTAATTTTCTGCGTATGTCAGTAACTGCCTTCCCAGATGGTAAAAAAATTGCCGAGGAGATACAAGAGTATCCGTATCCACAGAAAGCAGGTATCAAAGACTATGTGTTTTACCTCGTGTCTGCCGGCGAGGGTTACGGGAAGATGGCGAGGGTTTTCTTCAACACGTATTACAAAAAACATAAGCCTAAAGATGCAAGCAGCCTCGAAGCGGTCATTGATTTCCTGGATGCTGAAATTGAGAACGGTAATGTTTCACAGATCCGGGAAATTGTACTTGTTGCACATGGTAACCCAATATCACTCATCTTCCAGGTTATCGACGGTTCGTTAACGGGCGATCAGCAAGTTTACCGGAACCTGCACATATTCTCGCTCATACAGTTACAAAAGGATTTTAAAGATAGTAAGTTTGCAACTTTTAATACAAAAAGGAAAAGGGTAATTTCCAAAATGCAGGAGGGCGCAACAGTCACTTTAAGGGCCTGTAACTTTGGGCAAGCTGAAGCCGGGATGTATGCTCTATATTCCTTTTTCGGCGGCCGTGCAAACTTGTACGCTCCTACAGTGTACCAGATGTTTGCCAAACTGCCGATAGGGGTCGACTTCAAAATCGAGAACAAGCTTGTAATGCATGAGCACCTGGTTAAACAACGTTTTCTCCCAAAAGATATCCATACCAGAGCCCGCAAAGACATCCTCTCCCGCTTTTTCAGCGACCCTCAAAAATTCGCTGAACCATTCGTGATCGGATCGGTTAAAATTGCAGATACTACATCTCCACAGGCAATTGAATATGAAGAACTGGTCGATGTGCTCAATGCAAAAAATGTCTCGCCACTGCTCAAAGAGAAGTTCGCAAACGGAAATATGGAATTGTCGCCAGAATCCAAAGTTAAACGGATTGTACGCGACGCAAGCTGGACCATTTCAGACCACTTTGAACATGAAGAAGAAAAATACAGGATCCACTATAATATCGGGGAACGTATAGTAAACGTACCGCCGGATAATGATAAAACGGCGTTCCTGGATGTTCAGGCAGCCCTGGATGAGGAAAGTGTAAAAGCTTCTTTTTCTCTCCAGTTGTTTCTTGATAAGAACCAAAATGACGAATTGAATGGAAAATTATTCGTCCTTGCCAGCAGCAGTGCCAATGACGCCACCGCAAATCAGCAGTTCCAGGATCTCCTTCAGCAGCTGGAAACGCAAAATAAAGCAGGTGCAGCGGTTGCAACTATATTCGAACAAAACAGCATCACCATATCACCAGAGGCAACGGTAACAGAAATCGCAAGTTCTGGTACGGGTGAATTCAGGCGTAAAACCTGGCTATTATCAAATACCCCGAAATACCATATAAAACTGGAAAATCAGTCAAATGCAGATCTTACAACTACGCATTCACTGTCAGTTTACCAGGTGATGAGTAAAAAAGAGAAGGAAAATTATGTATTTAAGATGCTATCCAGCACGGGACTCGACCTCGATAATCCGGGCACGGAATTGATGTCTTATCTCGATGCGTTCAGCATTGAGCAACTGCTGGAGCTCATGAGCTACCTCCGTGAAAACTACAAAGAAGAAAATGCGATTTACCTCGACCATGCGTCTAAGGCAATCGGACGTAAAAAGGAATTTGGACCTTGGCTCACAACACGCCCGGAATTTGGAGATCCAAATCTGGTATTTTTAACAACCCCAAATGATTTGAGCTCAAATGAAAGTGATGACCTGAGAAAATTGGTGTATATATTTGAAACCAACAAATACTGGAAAGAGGTAAAACTTTCAAACCCATCGCCAATACCTGTTACCAGTACAACTGACCTTTTCACAGAGGAAACCTTAACAGAGCGCTTGAATTTTGACCCGGCAAACCTTAATGCGATGGGCGACATGGATGTCGATTCGCCATTTGCAGATATAGAAGTGCTCCGGCAAATTGCACCAGCGCAATTGAAAAAATATTTCGACAAAGACGAATATCTGCCAGAACCTGCAGAAGCAGATATTAGCTGCGAAGAATTCAGAATACTGCTCGAAAAGTTGAAATCGCTGGGCGGCGCTTCAGACGCTGAGATTGAGGATGCCTTTGATAATATGGTAATCGTCGATGATAAAAAGCTCGGTTATTACCTCAGCAATATATATAAATCAGTAAAAACAGCACTTAGTTTTTTCCCAATTAGCGACGGCACTGGTGGAATAATGGAAATGGTAGCCAGCAAATTGTTATCAAAATTTCCGGCACTTGGTGTTGGGGCAACCGAAATTACTGTGCCCTTCCTCATCACGATAACAAGGGCCTTGCCGTATATCGGGATTGTAACTTTCGTTTGGTCAATGTTCGCAAATTATCTCCACGAACTTGAAAATACGCTGAAACACTGGGAACAGTTAGGGAAATTAACTGCCGTCCGCCAGTGGGCACGCAGGCTCCACCACCTCAGTATTAAACACGAGGATGATTTTCCGGAGACCATCAGTATCGACCTTGTGGCTTATAAAAATATCCTGCAATCTGTCTATGGCGGACTCACTTATGTCAACAACGAATATTTTGTGACGCTATACTATCAGGAGCAAATAGATGGGGCCGGAGGCGCGCTTACCTATAGCGCGTTCATCTTTGCGCCAGATAATATGAAAAAAGGATTTGATGAAGGGGTATTACTGATGGAAAAAGAAGCGGCAGAGGTTTTATCTAAAGCTGAAGAAATATTAGACAGGGCCCTTGCAGAGCAGGGTCTTGATCCTTGTAAAATCAATGTATTGAAAAGCGGTGGTTATATATCCATGGCGTCGATCAGGGCACTGATTATGAGGCAATATGCATCGCTGATATTAGATAAAACCCCGAAACTCTAATCTTGCTAAATATAACCACCAAAACTGAACCCCTCCAAAACTTTATATATGACCAACCAGCTCACATACCTTTTGCTGTCGCTCAAAAACCTACTGGAGCCCATCAAACGTGATTTTTCAAGCTTTGAAAGATTAGAATATCTATTTTCACGCTACGGCTGGGAAGTGCAACTGGATGAAGGGGCTCTCGGTAGTATCCAGACATTATCGGCGATCGCAACAGAGGCAGAAGAATTTTTTAACGCGGCAAGTGTTATAGAAGAAAGATTGCAGGGCGAAGCTAACTCAAATCTGCAACCTGAAGAAATAACTAACCTGGCGGAGTCAGGTTTCCAACTATATTCCATGTTGGCCAGGTTTGAGGTTACTAATCTTAGTACTTTACCTGAACCGATGAATACGGAGGCTTTCTGGAAGGACGTGGCCAGTCAATTATTGGACGACCTCCTCGAAAAGTTTGTTCGCGTTTACTATCCAAAATTGTATGTATTTCTACACCTGTTTGGCATCATTCGTTATGAGCCACAAAGCCCTGAGGGACCAGCACGCCTGCCTTACACGCGTACGCTGATCGATTGGCAGCAAATCGCAGAGGTAGCACGGAACCCGCTGCATGCATTTAAAACTGTTTACGCCTGGGGCGATGAAACCACAGCCTTCAAAGATCAGCAGTTGCTTTCGGCCCTGCAAAAAGCACTGAAGTCAATAGGAGTGGTGGCAAAACTTGGCGCTCCGCCTACAAATACTATAAAAAATATCCCCGCAACAGCGGAATATGTAGTAGATGATGAGCGCTCTGCTTTATTTGTACAGTTCTTATACAATCTCTCGCCATTTGATAACGCTGTGTACGAAATCGGCGTAGAGATCTATCCGCTAGTCAAGAAACCTGCTACAGTTCCGTCTGGTCTGCTCTTCAAACCGCTATTGAGGGGCGGGCTCCACAAAAATATCCCCATTTCTAGTGAGTTCTCCATTGGCTGGGCGGCTGCAGCAGATCTAGGTGCTATCGCGGGCCTCAGTATATTTCCTGGTACTGTCGACTGGGTTGTGGGGAACCTGATTGCAGGCTCAGCGATTGAGTTTATATACACCCCATCTACATCCATTTGTCTGGTCGGTAACCATAAAACTTCCCGCGTGGAATTGGGTGGCTTGCGAATTAAATTGTCAATGGAAGGAACGCTGTCTGAAGGGGAATTGAAAGTTGAACTCAGCACAACCAGCCTGCAAGGCAAACCAACACAGTTTGTGCTGAATCTTAACGAATCGGACGGCTTCCTGCAAGACAGCCTGCAGTCCTCACAGGCTATTACAGTTCCGTTCGACCTGCAATTGATCTGGTCGAGCATTAACGGGCTCAAGTTTAATGGCTCTACCAACCTTGAAACAACAATACCTATAGCTAAAGATATCGGTCCGGTAACAATTACCCATATTTTAGTTGCGCTGCACGAAGTAACTAACGGAATTAAAATCGATACAGGTTTTGGAATTAAAGGGAAATTCGGCCCGCTTAGTTTTGTGGTCGACCGTATCGGCCTCAGCAGCTCGCTGGCTTTTTATACGGCTGAACAACTGGCTAATCTTCCGGCAGGGGCCAAAAAACCTTTGTTTGGTAATGTAGACCTTGACCTGTCGTTTTTACCACCAAATGCGCTCGGGCTTTCCCTGGATGTCGGAGGATTTACAGGTGGCGGATTTCTCAAATTTGATTCGGACGCGGGAGAATACTTCGGGGCACTTGAACTGGAATACCGCGATCAGTTCGCGTTGAAAGCATTTGGGATCATCAACACGAAGCTGCCTGATGGCACGAAAGGTTTTTCACTGCTGATCGTGATAACTGCTGAATTTTCTCCGATACAATTGGGATTTGGTTTTACGCTGAATGGTGTGGGCGGTCTGTTTGGTATGAACAGGACAATCAAAGTCGAGGCATTAAAAGAAGGCATTAAATCAAATACGCTCAAGAGCATTCTGTTCCCGGAAAATATCATCGCAAACATCGACCGGATTATAAGTGATATCAAATTGCTTTTCCCAGCAAAAAATGGACATTTCCTGATTTGTCCAATGGGAAAAATCGGCTGGGGTACGCCTACGCTGATCACTATCGAACTTGGGCTCTTGTTAGAAATGCCCGGAAACAGCTTTAAAATTCTGGGGGTAATCAGGGCCTTACTGCCTGAAGAAAAAAATCCTTTACTAAAGCTACAGGTCAATTTCCTGGGCGATATCGACTTTGAAAACAAAACAATTTCGTTTGATGCATTCCTGTTTGATTCGAGCATTCTCACTTTCACGCTCACAGGGCAGCTGGCTTTCCGCTTGTCTTTCGGTGATAATCCTGCCTTCCTTTTAAGCGTTGGCGGTTTTCATCCGGCCTTTAAAGAGGTGCCTGCCGATTTGAAGAATATGCAGCGCATCACCCTCAGCCTCTATGACAGCGGCAACGCACGAATCATCATCCAAACCTATTTTGCAGTCACTTCCAACACCGCACAATTTGGGGCCAAGGCCGAGCTTTATGCAGAAAAAGGGAGCTTTAATATTTATGGTTTTGTAAGTTATGATGTCCTCTTCCAGTTTAATCCTTTTAAATTCATTGCCGATTTTGGAGCAGGGGTAGCCCTGCGGCGCCATTCTTCGGTGATCATGAGTATTCACGTTAGCGGACAACTCAGCGGTCCAAAACCCTGGGACGCAAGAGGCGAAGCCAGCGTTTCGTTTTTCCTGTTCTCGGTATCGGTGCCTTTCCATGTTACATGGGGCGACAGCAGCAATATTGCTGAAGAACAAAAGGAAGATATCCTTCAGCTGTTGCGCGATGCAATTGCCGATAACCGCAACTGGAAAGCAGAATTACCTGCCAATACTAAAATACACGTGAGCATCAGGACTATACCCGAAAGCGCGATGGCTGTACACCCTTTCGGGGTACTCTCTTTCAGCGAACGTATAGTGCCGCTTGAAACAGACATAGTCAAATTTGGTAATAAGATACCTAAGGATGCAAAGAGGTTTGAGATTAAGGCGGCCAGTAATTCGCTTATTACCACTGAATCGAGGGAATCTTTTGCTCCTGCAAATTTCTTTAGCTTAAAAGATGCAGAAAAACTCGCGCGACCTTCTTTTGAACTGATGAAAAGCGGTTTCAAGATCATAAGTTCATCACAACTCAAAGCTCCGCCACTGGTTGTCACGAAAAATGTCGACTACGAGTTCGCCTATCTTGGACAAATCAGGAAACCAAAAAGGCCACGCTATCAAATTCCCGGTCAATTTTTCAAAGCCGGAACCAAATTGGCCGCCGCCTCGCAATCAACAGTGTCTTATCAAAATAACCGTCAGTCGTTAAACGCGCCGGAAAAGGTAATGCTGAAAAAAGAAAAATACGTGATTGCAAATACCAGCAATATGAAACTGCATGATAGTGGTCTCGTTGCGGACACATTCACAGAAGCAATGGAAAAATACAACCACCTCATTTCAGGAAATCCCGCACTGGCTGAACAAGTGCAGGTACTCTCAGCGTACGAACTAAACTTAAATGATTAAGTTATGAGCATTGAAATAGCTAGATACCAGTTTCACTCCTGGGCAAGAAAAGGCCTGGCATCAACCATCTCAGAACCCGACGATCTGGGCTCGGGTAATGCGACAGCCAAACAACGGACATTAGTAAATGTGCCGGTTTCATTGAATGATGAGGAACGGCAAAAAAACTTCAATCTCGTTGGTCCGGGGGATATCATTGGAGTTAACCCTGACATGATCATTCGCACGCAGCCAGTAAATAACTCTACAGGTTTCGAGCGCAATTACCTTGCATTCGTTGAGTTTTATGACGAGGATTTCTTATGGCGGTATACACCAGCCGCTGCGGTTGAAACTGCCAGCGGGCCAACAATTCCTCCAGGTAACAAGCTTAGGCCATGGCTATTTTTGCTGATCCTGAAGGATGATGAATTTAAACCGACAAAAAGGAAATCACCGCTTCCTTCCATCGTTGTATCGGGCAGCAATGTATTTCCCCCTGCCACAGAAACCTGGCTATGGGCACATGTTCATAGTGATGCCAACCTTCCTGATAATGAAACTAATACTTTAGAAGATTTTCTTATCTCACTGAATAACAACGCAACATTAGATCCAGATCAGCTGTATTGCCGGCTTCTTAGCCCGAGAAGCCTGGAAGTGGACACCGCGTATCATGGCTTTGTTATTCCCGCATTCGAAACAGGTCGGCGCGCTGGTCTTGGCGAATCAGAAGACACCATTCAGGACATCGTTGCACAACAAGCCTCCTGGTCGGACAACGGCGCAAACGGCGAAATGCCTGTGTATTTCGAATGGTTTTTCAAGACCGGGGCCAACGAAGATTTTGAATCACTCGTCAAAAAACTGGAGCCCGTAGAAATGGATGCAAGGGTGGGCATCAGAGATATGGACTGTGCCAATCCAGGTTTTGTAAAAGCCGATGGAACAGTCCCTTTTCCTCCAACCCAGCCGCCTGTGTTAGGACTTGAAGGGGCATTAAAATCTCCCAGGGTCGTTTCCACACAATTCCCTGCAACTGATGACCAATTCCAGCAAGAGCTGGAAAAGGTGGTCAACCTTCAGTTCAGCGTTACCGGAACTGATTCCGCTACTGGCGACCCAATTATCTCCCTTCCATTATATGGGGGAAAACACGCCAGGAAAAATATTGAGCAGGATGTGGCCCTGGATATCAAAAAAGACACCTGGTTACATGAATTGAACAGGGATCCACGGACCCGCGTAGCTGCTGGTTTTGGAACAACTGCGGTGCAAACCAACCAGGAAGTATATATGCGCAAAGCATGGTCCCAAGTACAAGACATTATCGACGCAAATAAGCAGATCAATAAGACCCTCTTTCATATGAACATCGCCATCAGGTTGATGCAAAAAACATTTAATAGGGTTCCTTCAAATGCATTAATAGGCATGTGTCAGCCTGTACTCAGCAGAATAATGGGCACTGGCGCCACGCTGCAACATCAGATCAGCGAAAGCGATGTACCTTTAGCCGTATTCTCAGCAACTTTCCGCAAAATGGCAGCGCCTAACAGACGCTTTCAGAAAATGTACAGCCCCGAAAAAAAGATTGTGTATGACAAGGTCGTTGCCGCCCTCGGCGAAAAAAAGCTATCCGCTGACATCCCCAAACAAACTCCCGGCGGAACGTTCAGCCTCAAAGATGCCGCAGAAAAGATCCGCTCTAATGGCGACACCGGCAGCCAGCCCGCTGATGAACTCACTGCACAGGCATTATTGGATCCTAATAAGCAACTGGAATCACTTGCCAGCATTCCGCAAAAACCAGCATTTAGTTTAAAGCTCAATGCAGATATTGACGTGTTGCCTCCCACAACCAACGGTGCAGATACTGATAGTGTAGAAGCGAAAAACTACCGCCAAGCCCTACTAGAAGCCACTAGTAGGATCGCATTAACGGAGCCGGAAAAAGCCGTCCTGCCGCTGTCACTTTCCGTCGCCCAGACCAATCTTAAAGAAGGGATCAACCCCCGGAAAACTTTTCCAAAACGCCTTAATAGCTTACTGCTTTTTCCAAACGACGTAAAAATAGACCAGCCAGAGAAAATCTTTGCAGCAATGGCTTATCCCGACCTGGAAGACCCGATGTATAAAAAACTGTTGGATATTTCTGCCGAAGCTTTTTTGCCAAATCTCCAGTACATTAAAAACAACTCCATTTCGCTGCTGGTCACCAATCCAAGGTTCATCGAGTCGTACATGGTTGGATTAAACCATGAAATGGCAAGGGAGCTTTTATGGAAGGAATATCCTACCGATCAACGCGGAAGTTATTTCCGGCAATTTTGGGATGTCAGCGGACTAGTTTCCCCATCCTCGCCAGGTGGCGATTTAACGGCTGCCGACAAAGCCGCATTTAAAGATATTACACCCATTCAGACCTGGAATGAACAAACTGAAAAACTCGGCACACATAACAACCGCATAACAGAAACAGCAAATCAGGAGCAACTCGTTTTGGCCATCCGTGGCGATCTTTTTCACAAATATCCCAACACAATAGTATTTGCACAAAAGGCAGTTCCGGCTGGGGCAGGGGATGTTGACTATGATGATGGCCGAAAAATCGAAAGGGATTTAACTGATGAGCAGTTCAAGCTAAAAGTGAAATTTCCGTTGTATAAAGCAGAGATACAACCGGATATTAAGTTTTTTGGATTTGATCTCACTGCTGACCGCGCTAAGGGCACCACCCCAGGTCTGGATCCTGATAATCTGGGCTGGTATTTTGTTATTATGCAAGCTCCGGGAGCTCCTGTTTTTGGAATGGACGTCAGTTTTAATGAAGGAAGTGATGGCCTTTCGTGGGATGACCTTTCCTGGAAAAACCTGCCGGACGACCTACAATTTATCACCCGAGGCGTTGCGCCTTCTTTCGTTCCGTCTGAAGTGATAAACTGGGCCGAAACCTCGGCAAGCATGGCGTATATCCTGCTTCAGAAACCTAACATGATAGCTGTTCACGCAAATAAAATGCTCAAGGGATTATAACTAAAAAAGATTTTTATGGCAACCTGGAATGAGAAAGTAAAAGCCATCCAGCAACTCAGGGAAAACCGGAGGAAGGCTAATGATACACTGTACAGCACAAGAATAGACCTGTTAAAATCCCAAAAAGATCTTGTAAAGGTCAAAAACAAACAGGTACTTCATGTGCTGGATACAGCTGCAATAGAAAACTTGCGTGGCCAAATTGCCGATCAGGAAACTTCCGTAACCAGCATCAACGTTGAAATAAACGATATCGACCATTTCGCAGAAAAGGTAAAAACGGCATTTGATAAAGCAAATTTCTTAGAAAAAACTATTCAAACTTCTGATGGAGAACTTAAAGCGCTGAACCGTCAATTGCAAAAGATGAAGAGGCTTCCGCGGCCTGACAGGCAAAAGATCAGGAAAAACGAAATTGCAGTAGGAAAAGCCAAAGTCGAATTGGATAAGTTAACCGGAGATCTTGACAGGCAGAAAACCGAAGCCACACGTTTAGCCGGCGAGCAGCAGGAATTGCAGACAAAAAAGCAGCAGCTGCAAAACGGGCGGGACGTTATTATTGACCAAATAAAGTCGCTGGAACTCGACCTTAATGAGAAATTAAACCCTCCACCTGTATCAGAAGAAGTAGCGGAAAAGAAAACAAAGGAGCTTGGCGAGAAAAAGAAGAAATTTAGAAACCAGCTGGATGTCCTGGTTCAGGACCTCGACAAGGCCAGGGATTTTCTTTTTGAAGAGCCGCATCCCAAATCAGTTGTAAAAGAAATGGACGACGGGATTCCCTTCCTACTTTTTCCTGTGAAAATTGAAACCAGGTTCATGACTAACCAAAATCCCCCTGAATTATGGGTCAGGGTATACCCCGATGATATTGCCATTCATACCCATGAGCAGGCTTTAACCGCAGATGAAATTACTGCAGGAGAAGAATACTGGCGGTTACTTTTCCAGGCCGAAAAAAACGAAGACACAGATAAAGAACAGTCAAAGAAAACTGCCTGGACTACAATCACCGCATTATTTGGTCCCCAACGGTCGGCTTGGGTAGCAAAACAAACCATCCCTGTCAACTGGTCAAGCCATGCCAACATTTCTTCCGCAGAGCAGCTAAGCTTTCCTACCCAGGCAGAGTCAAAGCCATTTGAGTGGAGCAGGGCACCACGAACCAATGTTTTGCCTGATAAGTTCGTCGTTATGCTTTATCAGGGCGACACCATTACCAGAGAGGCGGTCGGCAATACCATTCCTGATGAGCTATTTGTCGGGCCGGATCCCCTTGAAGCAGAAGAATCCTTCAAGGAAGCCGAGACAGATCATATGCTAACCATTGGGCCATCGTTTGACTGGACGGCAGATTTTGACAGGGCAGTGGAAAAAGGAATGGGTCTCCGCATTCCACTGACCGCCGCCGAAGCAGGCGAAGGCTTTGATAAAATCCTTGTGGCCGGTGTGTATGTGTCTGCAGATGAAGAAGGTGGTCGCCAGGCAGTTGAAACATTAATAGATAACCACCATTATTCTCCAAAAGGTTTCGGGCTAGTCAAACAAGGCCTGCCTACGAATAACGCAGACCATAATGGCTCGGGCTTTTCTACCAATGATCCTTTTGATACGATCAGTTATTTCGTTGAAACAGCCCAGCCTCTATTTGATGAAAATACCGATTGTGATGGACGGAACCTTGCTAATGCCTTGGGCATCGCCTACACCCCACTTCAATATATCGTCAACAGCGATGGCAAAGATCTCAAAGAAGCCATGGCTATGAATACTGCGTTGTATCCTTCAACCCTCGGCTATTACTTTGATACCATGCTCAAGCCCGTCATGGGTCAAACAAAGCAAGATGAGCTGCGTGATTTTTATACCAGGTTTGTCTCAGGAAGAGGCCCGCTACCAGCGGTACGCGTGGGAAACCAACCTTATGGCGTGCTACTCACCAGCGATTTCAGCAATTGGCAATGGCAGCGGCAGGAAACAGGGGTAAGCAACTCATTTCTGCCGGCACTGCAAAAAGTATTGATTACTTATAGTGATTTATGGAAAAGCCTGTTAAACCAGTTACACTATACAGGCAAACCTGGCATCGATGCAGCGGACGTATTGTTAAATATCCTCGGTTTACAGCCCGGTTCGGTTTCTTTTTTTCAGCGCAATGCCTATAGTACAGAACTACTGGAAAACAATGCTGCCTTTGAATTTGAGGGTAAATATTACGGCGATCTTGTAAGCAGCTTTAGCAGTAAGGCCGAGCTGCTGCAGTACTTTTCGCAATTTGGCTTCGAGCCACCTGTTGTAAATGGCAAAAAGCAGATTCCACAGCTGTTAAGGCTCGTCTACCAACATTATCATACAAGGCTCAACCCAAAAAATATTGTCGAGGGTTTCCCTTTATCGGAATCTGCCGCACTGCACAATTATGCAGAAAACAAGAACTACCTTCATTGGCTGCTTGAAACAAATTCAATTGAGCAACTCGAGCGTCAGGACTTTGGTCAGGGCGTTACCCGTCCCAATTCGCTTTTGTATATGCAACTGCGAAGAGCACTATTACTCGCAATAACCGATGCCAGTGTAAGCTGGTTTGGTAAACACAATGTTTTGGTATCACAGGTTAAAGAACCGCTTAACTTCCATAATATCCGTGCGCAGCGCGACATCACCAAATGGGAAGTCATGAAAGGGAAGGTCGGGCTCGGCGCTCCGGACGATCCTGAAAAGCAGAAATCAATAGCCGATCACCTGTTAACTACCGGCATTAACGAAGCAGATGCTTTATTTCTAAAGAATATAAAAGTATCCCTTCAAACCCTGGCAAACTCAACCACCGCTAGTCTCGAACGCTGCTTTACCGAACATATTGACACCTGCACTTATCGCCTGGATGCCTGGCAAGCCGGATTGTTTACCCAACGTTTGTACAAACAGCGGAACCTTGCCGATCCAAATCCTGCCAATAGGAAAACAGGAATTTATCTTGGTGCCTATGGCTGGCTTGAAGATGTTCGTCCAGGTTCCAAAAGACAAATCTCACAGTCCACCATTCCCGACGCACTTCAACCTCCAAATGGGCATCCCGTTTTCGAATATGCCGACAATGGTGGCTTTGTACATGCCCCTTCAATTAATCAAGCCACTGCTGCCGCAGTATTAAGAAGCGGATATCTCAATTACGCTTCCTCAGATCAACCAGATCTAATGGCTGTAAACCTTTCTTCAGAACGCGTGCGGAGGGCGCTTTTCATTCTCGAAGGCCTGGCTAACGGGCAAATGCTAGAAGTTCTGCTTGGTCAGCAGTTTGAACGCGGGCTGCACGATCGCGGTTCAGCCAATGATGATCTCAAGCGCCTCAACGAATACATTTACGCATACAGAGAAGCTTTTACAATCAGTCGCCACGTGGTACACCAACAGGGAGAAACCTCCGCGGCCAACGAAACCATTGAAACAAACCATGTAGTTAACGGATTAAAGCTCGCAGAATCTGAGTTACTCTTTCCCTATGGAGCGAGCCTTTCTTTTCAAGGTCTTACCGACCCGCAGATATCCGAAGTACAAAAGGCCATTGTGGCGGAAAAAGACAAACTTGAAGATACCCTTGATGCCATCAAAGATCTTCTCCTTAGCGAAAGTGTTTATCAGATGGTCCAGGGAAATTATGACCGCGCCGCCGCGGTAGTCGGCTCACTTAAAGATGTTGATGTTCCTCCTCCAATTGAAGTCATTGACACACCACTTACCAGTCATTTGGCTTTTACCAACAAGTGTACCATTCACTTTGATCCCAATGTAACCTATTTAGGCAGTATCAGTGCGCGGGCAGGGTTTGAGCCAGGTTTAAACAAATGGCTTTCTTTATTTACAGGTCCCGTAGAAAACCTTGTCTGCAATATTTCCCATGCAAGTGCTGGCGTAATAGAACAGGCACAGCTTTCGCTTAGTGATTTACGTCTGGAGCCTATCGACCTTGTATACCTGATCGGAAACACAGATAATGCCGATCAAAATGCCGCTGCTTCGGCTTTGGAAAACAGGGTTGCGTTCTTTTACCGTAAGAAAATGGCGTTAACAGATGATACCATAATAAATATCCAGTTTTTAGGGGCAGATCCTGCAGCAGGTAAAAAATTCATTGGCACTGTTTTGCCCATCCTGAAAAATTTGAAATCGCTTATTACAGATTCCAGGCCGCTCCATGCACTTGATTTTGAGCCCTTGTCAACCTCGGTGCCCAAAGGAAGGGTAAATCCCCATGGCTATCTTATAGAGGAATTGCGGGGCAGGGTAAAACTATCGAAAGAAAGCATCTTCGATACGTACCGCGCTAATCTTTCCGCCATTCCTGTCAGCTGGAATATTGAAGGGCAACTAAGGGATATCACACTCGGAGAGTTTTTTACAGCGCTCGCTGACAAACACCTGGAATTAACCTCGACAGACATAACCATAGGCGCCTCCCAGCTTTTCGATTTACAGAACATTCTTATTGATATTTCCGGGTTTGGAATCCCTGACAGTTTCCCAGTAGTTGTGGATATCAGTACTGGCAACCGAAAATATATCCTGTTACAACAAGTGCAGGATGTTTTAAAACAAATGGACATTGCTGCGGCCCAGGCCAGCGCGGTCCTGAGTCAGGCACAGGAACCAACTCTCACTAACGAAAACCAGGTCCGCTTACTCAGCGATGCCGCGAAAGCACTATTCGGACAAGCGTTCATAGTTATCCCTAAATTTAATTACAACAATCCCACTGCCATACAGCAATCGCATGCTGATACCGATCAGTTATTAAAATATGCAAATCACGACCTCGGGATCACCTTCCCAGCCGATGAATGGATGCAAAAAACCGCGACTGTAAGGCCCAGGATAGCAAAATGGGACTCAATCCGTAGCATGTATGAGCTCTTGACTAATGAGCAGCTGAGTCTTTCGCCGGTCCAGGTGCCTTACCGGGCAAATGATAGCTGGCTTGCGCTTGAGTTTCCAGCGCAGCATCCAGATGGAAGTCCTTTTACCATCGACCAGGATACATTTTCAATTCTTGCGCAGGGCGAATCGGCTTTTGCCACATCATCCGCACAATGCGGGTTACTGGTAGACGAATGGACCGAAATGGTGCCCGGCAATGAAGCCTTAACAGGACTCACATTTAACTACAATCAGCCCGATGCCATGCCTCCGCAAGCTATACTACTGGCAGTAACGCCTAATGAAACCGGCAAATGGAGCTGGGAAAAACTGGTGGGTATATTAAACGATACCTTGCTGAGAGCTAAGTTAAGGGCCGTTGAACCCGCACTGCTCGATCAATTGAAAAAACCAGAGACCGGCGTATTACTTCCCGGTGTTATTTCAACTTTTACCCAGCAGGGATTGGATATTTCCCTCGACTATCGGAACAACTGGGATTTTTTCGAACATAATTTACCGCTTAACAATCTTGGATAAATCAACATATCATGGGCGATACACTTTTTAATACCGAAATTTTTGAAATAGAAGCTTACCATGTTCCTTCTATTACTGTTTACAACAGGCTCGAAGCGTCTCCGCGAACAGCAGATTTTGACAGGAGTTTGAAAGCCGAGGTGCGGGATCCCTTATGGATGCTCACGAGGCAATGGCAGTTTGGCGAATTCAAAGGTGAAGACGCGGCAACCGCTGTAAGCACCAAAATTCTGGGGGAGCATACTACTATAAATACCATTCATTTCCCTGGAAATAAAAAGATCGAATACTATGGCAAGGCCCCGCTAGAAGCCATTGTAGAACGGGAAACTTTTACTGAAGACCTTGCAACCGCCCTGCAAATGAGCAGGTGTTTTATAAAACTAATCAAAGCAAAACCAGGGCTTGCTGAGTCATTAAATCAATTGATTACAGTCTTTCCTTTTGACTTTGACATTGATCCAAATGATTATCATGCCCTTGAGCTGCTGAACACTGCAAGCGGAAAAACTTTTAATGGCATTGCATTAAACAAGGCAATATCCAATGGAACTATTCAGCCCGAAATTGCTGCGGTTTACTCCGTAGAAATAGAAGATTTTAAAAGATGGATTAGCCGAAACTACTATTCTTCAGCTGATTCCGCGTGGTTGCCCTCCTCCTTAGAGTACCAGTTCGCTGTAAGCGCCTCTGCAGGTGAAACCATAGGTAAAGAATTTACTGCACAACACTATCCAGGGGGGCACCTGGATTGGTATTCGTTTGACATCGGAACCTCTTCCAGTTTGCAGGAAGCAGGGCAGGGGGTGGAAAAAGTACAGACCTACATTCCGACACCAGTAACATTTAAAGGAATGCCACTGCCCCGGTTTTGGATGATGGAAGACAATTACACTGATCTGGGAAGGATAGACACCTCGCCAACCGGCCTATTACATTTGTTGCTTGCCGAGTTTAGTCTCACCTGTTCTAACGACTGGTTTATGCTTCCATACCTTTTGCCAATCAATACTGCGTGTGAGGTAAAAGGCATACTGGTAAAAGATGTTTTTGGTGAATATACTATTATACGGCCTGCCGGCGCTGGTTCCCAAAGCGATTGGCAGCGCTGGACAATGTTTGAGCATAGTCGTGCTTTCTCATCAGAATCACGCAACACCAATCTTTTTTACCTCGTTCCCGCAGTCGGCAAATCTCTCGAAAGTCCTAGATTGGAACAGGTAAATTTTCTGCGGGATGAAATGGCAAATCTGGTCTGGGCAGTAGAGAATATTGTTCCCTCACAAGCGGGTATTGGCGTGGATGGAAATCATATGGCACTTGAAAAGGACCTGGCACCAGTAGTCGGGACGCCTGTAGCTGATAACAATGCAGCAGTTACTTATATTTTAGGGACAACCTTGCCACACAATTGGATTCCTTTCATTCCCGTTCCGCTTAACCAGAATACTTCCGAAACACGTTTGCAACGCGCAAAATTGCCAAATAGTAAAGGTGCCGTTGGCAGGTTGCTATCGGAGAACAAGGCACCATACTTTATTGATGAGAAGCTGTTGGATTCTACAGGATTATTAGTCTCCCGTTCGGCACAAGTAAGCAGGTTTATTAATGGTACAACTTATAGTTGGGTTGGACGAAGGAAAGAGGCCGGCAAAGTGGATTGGAGCAACTTGAAATTTGATCAGATTGAGGGGGTAAAATAGAAAGGATGCATATCTTTTAACTATCTCATAGTAGATACCAATCTTGTATGTGTGCCAATTCTATTTTTATGTTTCAAATTTGCCGAGTGTAAAAATTTTATAGTTAGCGGATCTACAAAGAATTTTGAAACCCTGGTTTCGGCCCCAATCTCCGTCAAATGGGATCTATCAAACATATATGGCACATTCTGATTATTCAATGGGGGTATTTTTGGATATATTACGTTCACGTAGCAGTCTTTCAAATTGGAACGAAGTAAGTCATTCATCCTGTATGAATTCATTTTTAGATATTTCTTACTGAGGGTGATATGGTATTCATATTCTTTTGCGGCGATTGATGAATATGAAATGTGAAAAGTTTCAATCTGGCCAATCACTATTACCGGTATTTTTAATTTTTCAAAAAACTCTAGCGTGTTTTTTATATCAGCCAGCACTTTTTTATTGTCATCTATTGAATATACCTCCCAGTTTGCAGCTAGTATTATACCATCAATGTGTTCTGCATTTTGTTGGATGAATGTGTTGTAAACAAAATCCATGACTTCGCTACACCTTATTTCTCGATTCAGTCTCTTAACAG